>Ga0075430_100002958_pt1 | contig 14218 bp, 14 predicted proteins | sample RhiMetdeltSRZDD4_FD_75294 | JGI IMG/M metagenome (GOLD analysis project Ga0075430, IMG submission 75294) | Populus rhizosphere microbial communities from Tennessee, USA - Rhizosphere MetaG P. deltoides SRZDD4 | ecosystem: Host-associated > Plants > Roots > Rhizosphere > Soil | place: USA... | reverse complement strand
CCCGTCCGCGGCAACGAAGCGCTGGCCGAGTTCGAGTGAAGCCAGGCCTTCATAGACGTTGTGAAAGGCCGAAACGTCCACTCCAAACCGATCCGTTGCCTGCCAGCGATAGCCGGCTTCGTAGGCCATCAGCTTCTCCGAATCGAAATCGCCGTTGCCCAGCAACCGCTGGATGGGATTGGCTGCAGGGTTGGCCGAGACGTTGATGGCAATGTCGCGCTCCAGCCGGGTCGGCACGCGCGCTGCGCGTGACACTGCGGTCCACACTATCTGTCTCGGTGAGAGCTGCCATGCCAGGCGCCCGGTCGGCTGAAGCTCGAAACCGCTGAAATCGTTGTATTCGAACTTGCTGCCGATCGTCAGCTGCAGCGAGTCGGCAAATGCAACCTGGTCCTGGACGAACGCACTGACGATGTTGTCGGCGGACGAGCGTGGATTCAGATTGAAGATCACCTTGCCGACGTTGCGATTGTCGGTATGCCGGTAGTTCAGACCCCAGATCAATTCCTGCTGCGGCGTCGGCGCCAGCCGATGCTGAAAATCCACATCGACGGTTTCCAGGTCGTCGCGGAAGGCGGGGTCATCGCGATGAGTCTTGTCATAGTAGGCACGCAGCTGCATATCGGAACTGTCGCTGATGCTATGTCGCCAGCGCCCAAGCACATTCCCGCCACTCAATTCGGACTCCAGCTTTCCCTGCGGTCCCGCACGGCCGGTGATGGCGACCGAAGGTGCCAGCTGTCCGACATCCGCGCGATAAACGTCTCCTTGAACGGTCCATGTGTCCGCAGTGGCAAGCTCCCCGTCGGAGCGGAATCCGATATGGCTCATCCTCCAGTCATCGTCGTTGGCGCTGCCGGGGTGGTATGAACCATCCCGATCGAAGTGCCTGCCGTATACGCGGTAGCTGATGCCGCCGGGCGTCTGCCCGCCATAACGGGCCGATACCGATTGTTCCTCCGTGCCGACGATGGCTTCGGTGTATGGACCTTGGGTGTCCTGCGCCCGCTTCGTCGTAATGTTGATGACACCGTTTACCGCGTTCGATCCCCACAGGGACGCACCGGGGCCGCCGATGACCTCGACGCGGTCGACGTCCTGGAGCAGATAGTCCTGCACGTCCCAGAACACACCGGAGTACAGCGGTGTATAGATGCTGCGGGTGTCGGAAAGTACCAGCAGCTTTTCCGAATTGACGCTGCTGAATCCGCGCGAACTCACGGCCCACGAATTCGAATTGCGGCGTGCCACGTGCATTCCGGGCACGAAACGCAGCGCTTCCGGAATGGTCGTCGCTCCGGAGCGGCGAATGTCTTCGCCGGTGACGACACTGATGGCCGCAGCCGCGGTGGCCAGGCTCTCTTCCTTTCTGGATACCGACGTCACCTGGATATCCATCAGTTGCTCGAGGCTCAGTTCCTTGAGACTGGCGGTCTTGATTTCGCGCCCGCCCGCGGCCGTCGCATTGAAGGCAACGCACAGGCCGACAGATACGAATGCCAGCATCGTGCCGCGTCGGACATAGAAACGGTCTTCATCTTGTTCGGACATGATGTTCAGTTCGTCACCATTCACGTGGGCTGGCGGGGCGAGTCGATTCGGCCCCTCGGTCAGGAATCGACCTCGATGTGTCGGGCACGACAGGTCGCCGAAGAGTGTTGTATTTACATGCTGACAAGCAGAGTTGGACTTCGGCGGGGAAGCAGCAATACGTATTTGCGTCACGTCATTCGTGCCGCCTCGGGCCGGTCTGGTGTGGTCCAGCTTCGTTCGTCGTTCTAGAAATCAAGATACCGCATCGACGTGACAAAGGTTATCTGAATCCAGGGCAGTCTGTCATACCCTCGCACGCCACTGTCGATCGCGATTTTTTCATCTGCACGTTATTGAAGGGCGATTGCGCACCGTGAATTCAAAATCGGCGATGTGACAACGCAAACAGAATCTTCTTGCCAGCCGGCGAAAAGTACCGATAATGAAACGCAAAAGTTGCCATTATTGAAATCACCGCAGGACAGTGAAGTAAGGAGTCTCATGGGCGAGGCTATCGAGACACTGACGCGCCTCGTCGAGGCGAAAGACCGCTACGACATTCCGTTTGCGGATTTGCGCAAACAGCAGATCGCGGCGATGAACGAGCGTCTCCAGGAACGCAAGGATCGGATCAAGCTGGTGAGCCACCGCGCGAAAGAAGCGGGCATCACCGAAGTGAGGAGCCACGAGGAAGTTGGTCAGGCTCCTGTTGCCGCACACTGCCTACAAGAGTTATTACCCGCACGGGACAAGCGGATATTCGGCATGGCTGCAATCGCGCAGGTGCCTCGCAATCTCGCCACTGGTGAGGCGTACACAGCGGCTTTGCAGGATCCGAATTACGAACGTTTCGCCTATCCCGTGCCGCCCATCACGGTCGGCGTGCTGACGCAAATGGTCGTACTGCGCAAAGCGATCGCGGATGGCACGGCGAAGCCGGAAGACATCGCCGCTTTCGAGAAAATCTCGGCAACGCGCCAGAAGGCTGTCGACGACGCAGTCGGCATCACGGCACAAGCCGTGGTGGACGAGCGTCGTAGAAAACTTCACGTCAGCGGTCTGCGGGCGGGGCTCTACAACGTCGCGAAAGCCGTGCGGGAAATGGGGTACAGCGCCAAAGATTTTCACGCTGAGAACGGTCCCGCCTGGCTCAAGGCTTGTACCAGTAGTCGCTCGTGATGTTCTTGAAGATCTTTTTCGGGATCATCGAGTGGATTCCCTTGGTGTGATCGACGATCTGCGTGATGTGAAAATCCACGCCCATGCTGGATAGCGGGTAGGCGCGTGCAGTGTCGGTCCAGCCGTTGAGTTCGTTGATGTAGCCGATGGTCTCATCGACCGCCTGCTGCATGGCGTTTTCCAGGTCGGCATCGAGGCCGTAAGCAATGTAGTGCGTGGGCGTTTCCGCACGCGGCATGGCAAGTGTCTTGCCCTTGTGCAGAATGAATTTCAGGACGACGGTATTGGCCGTTTCGATTGCCGAGCCGGTGATTTCACCATCACCCTGTGCAGCATGAGCATCGCCGGTGAAGAACCGCGCGCCTGGGGCGAATACCGGCATGTATAGCGTCGCGCCCGCCACCAGTTCCCTGCAATCCAGGTTGCCGGCGAACCGTCCCGGCGGGCTGCTGCTGACATTCGGTCCGTCCGCTTCGGGTGGCTGCACCGCCATCACGCCCATGAAAGGCCCGAGAGGCACTTCGATGCCGCTCTCGAAGACGCCGACGTTGCGCTTGAGATCCAGGATCGTGACATGCGCAGGAGGCTTCGGCGCGTCGGAAGACCTGAGGCTGCGTCCCGGCCCGGCGCCCGTCGTGCCATAGGGGATTCGCGGTACCACGGACAGAACGCGCACTTCCAGCGAATCGCCGGGCATCGCGCCTTCGACATTGATGGGACCGATGAGCAAATGGCCGGTCTTGATGTCCGCGTAGCGCGTGGTCTTCTCCAGCACCGCCATCGTTTCCTTGAGCACGGGGTTGGCGATGGTCGTGGGAATGTTGTTCTTCTTCAGCCACCCTGCCGGATCCGTTTCGGGATTGCGCCAGCCCGCACCGCCGCCCGTGTCGATCTTGACCGTTTGCCCCGACTTGACGGTGAGAATGGCCGCCTTCTGCGCCGGATAGTTGCCGATCGCAGAGTTCTCGGGAGTGAGATGCACATAGTGATCGAAGGCGGGCTCCGCCACGGCGTTGGCTGTGCAAGCCAATGCCACGGCCAGCCCGAGCAGCGACACGCGCGCCCGATGAATCGAGGAAAGATACGTACGCATGGTGCTCGAGTTGCTGCAGAGATGGTGCTGGGTAAGACGCGTAGCGGGGACATGCCCCCACCTCGACGTTCATGGCCGCTCGCTGCTCCTTCGACGTGCGCCGGGATACAGCGAAAAAGAGATCCAGCTCCCGATCTCAAACCGCATTACACTGCGGGAGCGGGCGCCACGCGACGCCGGCTATCCCCTTCTCTCACCCCTGGGAACGTCCCTTGACCAAATCACCATGAGGCTGCCTGCCGGGCTGCAGGACCTGCTCGATGAGGCGATCGTCGATGAAGTCATCCGTCAATTGAAGAGCGGCAAGGAAGCATCCGTCTACGTGGTTCGCTGCGGCTCCGATATCCGCTGCGCGAAAGTCTACAAGGACCTGTCTCAACGCAGTTTTCAGCGACGCGCACAGTACCAGGAGGGCCGGAAGGTTCGCGGCAGCCGTGATGCCCGCGCGATGGCTAAAAGCACGCGGTACGGCCGCAAAGAACAGGAAAATTCCTGGAAGAATGCCGAGGTGGATGCGCTGTACAGGTTGTCCGCAGCCGGAGTGCGCGTGCCACAGCCGTTCGGATTCTTCAACGGCGTCCTGATCATGGAGATGGTGAGGGACGCAGATGGAGAGTCGGCACCACGCCTCGGTGAAGTGGAGTTGTCAGCCGAGGTTGCCCGCGACTACCACCGGTTTCTGATCGGCCAGGTCGTGCGCATACTCAGCACCGGACTCGTCCATGGCGACCTGTCGCAATTCAATGTGCTCATCGACGCCCAAGGGCCCGTCATCATCGATCTGCCACAGGCCGTCGATGCGGCAGGGAACAACAACGCGTTTGCAATGCTGGAGCGCGACGTGAACAACATCACGGAGACGCTCGGCCGGTTCGCGCCGGAGTTGCTGGAGACGAGCTTTGCGAAGGAGATGTGGGAGCTGTTCGAGAAGGGCGAACTCAAGCCGGACAGCGCGTTGACCGGCATCCACGTCCAGGACGAAAAGCCCGCAGACCTCGGCGAGGTGGTCCTTGCTATCGAGGAGGCACGCTACCAGGAAATGCTACGCCGCGAACGCGAGAGCGCCTGAAGGCCGTGAGGCGGCGCTCCTCGCGATCACAGTTCGTCGCTGGAGCCGAATCCTCGCGATCAGGCCGGAACGCGTCGGAAGGTCTGGTTGCTGTCGAACTTGGCGATGCGCCAGTGGCCGTCGTCGCCTCGTCGGCAATCCATGCGGACATCGGCAACCGCCGCCGGGTCGGCATGATTGAGCCCCGATGCCATTCCCGCCGTAGTGAAGTAGACGAGGCTGAAGGTGATGGACGCTTCAGCGTGGCTGCCGAAACGGACGCGCAGGTTGGAAAGCGTGTGGCGCTGGGTCGGTACGCCTTCCGGCTGTGCAGACAACCGCGCCAGGCGATCCTGATAGAACTTCTCCACAGCCGCCCGTCCGTTCCGAGGAGTGCCGCCCACTATGTAGACGCAATCCTCGGTTACCAACCCGGCGATGTGCAAGCCGTTGTGCACGTCCAGCTCATGCGCCCACTCGTTGATGAGTTCCTGCACCTCGGCACGGGCCAGGGCCTGCTCCACGCTGAACTTCGCCACGATTCAATCCTCATTGGTTCGAGTAATTGTGGGTGCCCTTGCGACCCGCGTCAATTAAAAGCACGCGCTTGAACCCGACATCGCCACCACGCGCGCTGCATCCCCGTCTCACAGCCTCGACGCCGGTTGGACCTGTGATGGCGAGGATCTGGCCGTATACTGCCACCTCGAAATCGGCTGCACGTGAGCGAAACAAGCCCTATGAAAAATCTACTGATCGGCGTTGGCGCCATGAGCGGCAACGACGCGAGCGCCTGGATCGATCGCATCGTGCTCGCGGAAGAAGCGGGAGTGCAGTGTGCGTGGCTGAACAACGGACCGACATCGATCGATGCGCTCGTGGTGTTCGGTGCGGCAGCACTGAAGACACGGCGGATCCTGTTCGGCACGTCCATCATGATGACGTTTCCGCGTCATCCTCTGTCGATGGCGCAAGCCGCTATCGCAGTGGACCAGCTCGCGCCCGGACGGTTGCGCCTCGGCGTCGGGCCAAGCCACAAACCTTTCATCGAAGGCATCTTCGGCATGCCGTTCGAGAAGCCGCAGGAACACCTGCGCGAGTATCTGACGATCCTGCGCTCGATTTTGAGCCAAGGCAGTGTGAACTACAGCGGCAGGCGCCTCAGCACGCATGCCGCACTCTCGCCTGCGCAGAAAACCGGCGTGAAAGTGTTCGCATCGGCCTTGCGACCTGGTGCGTTCCGTTTGTGCGGCGAGTTGGCCGACGGCGCAATCTCCTGGATGTGCCCCCTGCCCTACTTACGCGATGTTGCTGCGCCTGCATTGCAAGAAGGCGCTCACACGGCAGGTCGCGAAGCCTCACCGCTGGTCGGACACGTCATGGTTTCCGTTAGCGAGGACGCAGCCGCTGTCCGGGAAGCGGCACGAGCACAGACGAGTTACTACCCCCAGTTACCGTACTACGTGCAAATGCTGTACGACGCGGGCTATGCGGAAGTCAAAGAAGGCAAGTTCTCCGACCGCATGATCGACGACATGGTCGTGCACGGCAGCGCGGAACAGGTGAAGGAGCGGCTGCGGCAACTGCCTTCGTTCGGCGTCAATGAGCTGCTCGCGACCGTGATCGAACCAAAAAACGATAAACAGACTTACGAGCGAACGGTGCGGGCGCTGGGACAACTGGCTGCGGAATAGGCGCTGCTACGCTTAGCGCGCAGCAGCGGTTTGCTACGTCGTATGAGTCTTGACCGACACGGCGCAGTTGGCTGGCGCTGCCATGGCACGTTCGCCGCGAAGGTCGACAGGAAGTTCGAGTTGACTCGGGGGTCAGGTGTTCATGCGCAACTTGCTTGGAATCTCATGCGGCGTTCTCTGCCTTCTGCTTGCGGGCAGCGTTGGCGCGGCCTTCGCCGCAAGCGGTGGCAGTAGTTTGGGCGGCAATTTGCGCGTTGGGGCTGTACGCGTTGATATCACGCCCGCCGACGCCACGGGGCTGCAGAACCTGTGGAATCACCGATTCAAGGGTGTGCACGACAAGATCTACGCACGCGCGCTGGTGGTGAGCGACGGCACTACCACAGCCGCGATGGTGGCAGTAGACACGGTGGAGTTTCGCGACGCGTCCGCCCTATTGCAGAAGCTGTCGACCGAGACCGGCATACCGATTGCAAACATCACGCTTGCGGCCTCCCACGATCACAATGCGCCCATGGTTGCCTTGGGGAACGCGGGAGGAACCCGTTCGCCCGGGCCCGGCGGAGCGGCATGGATTGCGAAGGTGGAGACCGACATAGCATCTGCTATCCGCCAGGCGCGGGCTGCGATGCAGCCGGCGCGCGTCGGCATCGGTACAGGCAAAGCCTACGTCAACACGAATCGTTCGGAACGCCTGGGCGATGGATGGAAACGCGGCATCAACCCCGATGGTCCCTCCGACAAGACGGTGTGGGTGGTCAAATTCGTCAACGAGGCCGGCGAGCCGATCGCCGTCCTGATGAACTACGCCGTCCACTCCGTCGTGCTGGAACCGGAGAATGATTACATCACCGGCGATCTGGCGGGGGCAGCCGCGAACTTTGTGGAAGGCAGGCTTGGCGGCAAAGCAGTCGCACTGTGGACGATGGGCGCGGCCGGCGACCAGAATCCTGTTTTCCTGGATTGGGATACCGTCACCGAGAAAGCGCACCGGTCCGGATTTGCGCTGATGGAGACGCTGGGCCGCATGTTGGGTGAAGAGGTAGTGCGCGTCGCGGGCGAGATTCGGCGTATGGATGCCAATGCCAGAATTACCGCTGACGCAACCACCCTGACCTGCCCGGGACGCAGAGCGGACCAGGAAGCCCGCAAGCGAGGCGAGGTCAAATTCATCGACGCGGACCCGGTGACGATGAAACTGGGGCTACTGCGCATCAACGACATCGCCTTCACGACCATTTCGGGCGAAGTGGTGACGAACATCTACTGGCATCTGCGCAAGGTTTCCCCGCTGACCAACACCATCATGGTGACGATCGCCAACGGCCGCGTCGGCTACATTGTCGATGATGACGCCTACGATCGGGGCGACCTGGACATGCAGAGTTCATTCGTGAAGCGTGGCTGCGCGGAGAACGGCATCGTCAACGGCTTCCTGGACCTGATCCAGACGCAGCGCTGATTTCACAGCAGGTCGAAGTTCTTCGCGGTTCGCAGCATCGGAAACAATCTCGACCACAGGGCGGCGATGGCAATCGCACCGACGCCGCCGATGACCACGGCTGCGGTGGGCCCCACCGCGGCAGCCAGGAAGCCGGACTCTGCTTCGCCCAGTTCATTGGATGCGGAGACGAACATCGACGAGATGGCGCCGACACGGCCGCGCATGTCGTTCGGCGTTGAAATCTGGATGAGCGATTGGCGCACATACATCGAAAACATGTCCGCCGCTCCCAGGACGGCGAGGGATGCCAGCGACAGCGGTACCCAACGAGACAAACCAAATACTGCGGTGGCTGCACCGTAGACGCCCACGGCGATCAGCATCTTCACACCGATGTGGTTTCGCATTGGTTGGAACGAGAACCAGGCGGCCGTGAGCAGCGCGCCAACCGGCGGAGCCGCACGCAGGTAACCGAGACCCGAGGGGCCAATGTGCAGCACATCGCGTGCAAAGATCGGCAGCAACGCGGTGGCGCCGCCGAGCAGCACTGCAAACAGGTCGAGCGAGATGGCGCCCAGGACCAGGCCATTCTGACGGACGTAGTGGAAGCCCTCGATCATCTGTCGCCAGGGTTTGCGCGATCGATCCATGTTGGTGGCTGGGATCGGCCGGATCATGAACATGCAGATAAGCGCACAGCCGAACAGGCAGACGCTGAAGGCATAGGGAAAGTGTGCGGCCCCTGCGTACAGAGTTCCGCCCACGCCAGGACCGAGGATCGCACCCATGCGCGTGGCTATGGAGTTCGAGGCGATTGCGCGAGGCAGGGCTTCTTTGGGAACGAGATTGGGCCCGATCGCGTTTTGTGCCGGAGCATAAAACGCGCGTGCCACACCAAGAACGGCGGCAACGGCGAACAGCGGCGAAAACGAGATGTTTCCTGACCAGCTGAACGCCGCGAGCGCTGTTGCACACAGCAATTGCGCTCCAACACACAGCCGAACAATCAGCCGCCGATCGACCCGATCCGCCACCCAACCGGTGACGAGCGTCAGCACGAACAGCGGCGCGAATTGAACGAGGCCGATGAGGCCGAGCCACAAAGCCGCTTGCTTCGGTTCCATCGTCTGGCGCGCGACGTCGTAGACCTGCCACCCGATAACCACGACCATGCAATTCTGCGCCAGGGTGATGCACGCACGCGCAATCCAAAAGTACCGAAAGTCGCGAAAAGCGAGAGGGTTGTCGTCGTCTGCCAAGTTTCAGGGACTCGAGTGATGGAGGACGTTCCGCCGGCTGAATTGCAACGGCGTGGAGCATTCACCGAGTGCGAGGTGCGTTTGGTGGGAGTGCAGGATAATCAAGTCGAGCGTCCCTGCACTATAAGATTCGAGCACGACGCGATAAGCACTGCGCTTGACGGTTACCTGGACAGCGATGATCATTTATCCGGGGATCCGATCGCCGTGTACGCGAACTATGCAGTGCATGGCGTGGTCATGTATCTGGCACACACGCAGGATGGGCATATCCAGATCACCGGCGATCTGCCGGGCGCCACGTCGAACTACGTTGAAGATCGCCTCGAGAACAACATGGTTGCTCTGTGGACCTCGGGAGCAGCCGGCGACCAGAACCCCCTGTTCACGCTTTTGGACGATACTGCTCGTTCAATGACGCTGTAGCGCCGCGCCCCAAGCACCGGACCGATTCAGTCCCGCCACTCCGCCCAGCACGCCCGCTCCGCTGGAGTGACTGCATCGGCCGGGCAAAGCACCGTCATCCGCCTCGCAGCTTCGATCTCGAGTTCCGCCTCGAGCCAATCCTGCAACTCATGTCCGGGGTCGAAGCCACGCTGCTCGGCGCGCAGATAGGCTGCTTCGGCAATCCTGGCGTGGCGCCGTACCGCACGATGTTCCGCTTCTATCTCCGCCATTCGTACGATGGCCGGGCTGACATCCGCCTGTACCTGGGCGTCGCTGCGGCGCTCGGTCTCGATCACGATCTGCCGCTTCCCTGCCGCATTCTGATTCTGAGCGTTCATTGTAGGTCTCCTGCATCGTTGCGACTTGGAAACGCAACTATGCGCCGACGCAGCGGCGGCTTCATGCGGGAAATCGCGTGGGCGCTACGAAAACTCCGCGTGCCGCACTGCAATTTCCCATGGCGGCGTACGTGAATTCTGTTCATCGGGTCGCGACGACGTCCATGCTGCGCCGCCACTCTGCATGGGCCTCATCGGTGAATGGTCAGAGTAGGCCACTGCCACTCTCTTGCCATTCACCATTCACTTTCGGATGAAGAATGGGGGGCGGAGGCGTCTCAGACGTCGAGACTCGAGCACTACATCGGTAGCACCGTTGCGGCGTCGCGCGAGGAGAATACGTGGTCGACGACGCCCCACTCCTTGGCTTCGGCGGCCGTCATGAAGTGATCGCGGTCCAACGTGCGCTCCACGTCGTCGAAACTGCGGCCGCAATGCTGGGCATAGATCTCATGGAGGCGGCGCTTGGTCCGAACGATGTCTTCGGCATGGCGCTCGATATCGGAAACCTTCCCTTGGAAACCACCCGAGGGCTGGTGGAGCATGATGCTGGCGTTGGGCAACGCGATGCGCCGTCCGTGGGCTCCTGCCATCAACAGAAAGGAACCCATCGAGTACGCCGTGCCCATGCAGACCGTCGCAACGGGACACTTGATCCATTGCATCGTATCGTAGATGGCCAGTCCGCTGGTCACGACGCCACCGGGGGAATTGATGTACATCGAGATCGGCTTGTCCGGATTCTCCGCTTCCAGAAACAGCAGCTGCGCGTTGACCAGGGCGGCGACGCCGTCGTCGATGGGCCCGCTCACGAACACGATGCGGTCACGCAGCAGGCGCGAAAAAATATCGAACGCCCGCTCACCGCGGGCCGAATGTTCGATCACCATCGGTACCAGATTCGCGCTCATCACGCAGCCCTGCGCAAGGAGCCGAGCGCACACACGATCGTCGGCGTCGCCTTGCGTCGCGCACGGACACGCCGGGATTGCAGCGGCACCACGTTAGTTGCATCGACTGAGGAGCCCGCCATTGCAACGATAGGACACGTTGCGAACGTATCGTGAACCAGGCGCAGGTGAGTGCCGCCACTGGGTAGCACAGAGAGTTCGAAGCTGACGACCGATTCAACGGTAGCGCTGCCCGCATCGGCATCGTGTTGTTCCCATTGGCACCAGCGTAGCCGGCGATTCGGCTGCGCTTCCAGAATCCTGCAATGAACCGGCGCGCGCGTATCACGATCGCCGTCGAATTTGAACTCTGCACCCACCTCGGGACGAATGTCGTTGGCGCCCAGCCATGCGGCGAGCAGATGCGGCTCAGTCAATGCGCGCCAGACCTTCTGCGGCGGCTCGGCCAATTCGTACTCGAGGACGACCGATGCGGGTGTTGCAGTGTTCTCAGTCATTTGTCCATTTCCTTCAAGACGCGTTTGAGCTTCTCGATCCGGCCTGGCCACACCACCAGGTAGTGCTGCACCCAATCCGCGAGGGATGCGAGCCCCTGCGGCTCCGAGCGATAGTAGACATAGCGGCCCTCACGGCGCTCGACGACGAGGCCGGCTTCCTTGAGCATCGACAAGTGCTGGGAAATCGCGGGCTGCGAGACCCTGAAGCCGGCCGTCAATTCGGAAACGCTCATTTCCTGTTGCGACAGGCGCTCGAAGACGGCGCGACGCGTCGGATCAGCCAGTGCACGAAAGACCTCGGATTCCAGCATGGCCTTAATATAAGCCGATACTTATTCGTCAGCAAGCCCCATCGAGCCGGCGGCCGACCGCTTGAAATCCAATCGGTAGACCGATTGATCCTCGCTGCGATGCTGGGCGACGATCCGGACGTTTCGATCGCGAGGCAACAGCGAGTTCACCAGGTACGCGGCTATCTGAGGTTGATGATGGTTTTCGAAGACGAGTGCCGCTTCGGTGCCGCCCCTTGGCAGATCCGCCGTGGCTTCGATCAGAATGCTCCCGAGCCCTTCCCGTAATTGTTCGGCGCTGGAAAATCCAACCGACACGAGCGTCGGGCGCAGCGGAGCGCCACCGATGCTGAACGACACGTCCGCGAGAAAACGTTCCGCATACTCGAGCTGCTCAGGCTCCGAGATGAGCCGATCGGAATTCGTATCGATGCTGGCCAGCACTCGAGAAGCTACCTCCGTTCCGGGAACCAGGCGGAAAGACGCTCCGATGCGATCGCCGTCGAATGAAAGCAGCGTCGCCTGCACATATTCATCGACAGCGTGGGCACTGGCGAGACGTTGAATCGCCAGGACAGCCACCAGCGCGATGGCCTGCTTCATCATTTCGCCACGAGCTTCCGACCGTAGTCATTCGTCGGATCGCGATACATCGTATGGACGTGCATCGCCGGATCGCCGCCCAGCCGCTGAGGGGCATACTCGATGAGGAGCGTGGGCCCCTGAATTCGGTAGTACGCCGTGATGTTGCTGCCTGGAGCGACGTCGGTGGCGCCGCTCCAGGCGAACCAGGTCTCGTCCAAGCTGGCTTCGATCTCGGCCATTCGCGCCGCCGCTGCTTCCTGCTGGAGGATGCCCGCCCATTCCGATATCACATCTAGCAATGCGGTCCGCTGCTCAGGATTCATCGCGGAGGCTCTGAGCCCCTCCGGCTGAATCGTCTTGCCGTCCTGTCCCGGGCCGAGCACGAGATCGGCTACGCGATACTTCAGGACAGCCTGATCGCGCTGCTTCGCATCCAGCGATTGGAGCAAAGCAAACGCCTTGTCGCTTTCAGCCGCGAGCGGCCGCACAGTCTTCCCGTTCATCGTGTAGAGCGCGGGTTGAGCGCCGGTCAGCGTTGGCGTGAGGACACCGCGGTCCCCCGCAATCGTGATGTTGAGCGCCAGATGATGGCCTCCGAACTGCAGCATCCAGGGTTCTTTCTCCGACGGAGTCCCCAGGATCGAGAGGTAATACAGTTCTCTGCCGAACATCGGCTTGCGGCCACCGTTACCGTCGTTCTTGAGGAACTCATCCCCGTCCATGATCTGCTGGATCTTCTTGAAGCCGGTGGGACTCAGCGCTGCAGCAAGCAGCGTCATCGCGGCCGAGCGTTGCGCGGCATTCATCTCCATCAAACTGATGCCACCGCGAGGCACGAAACTCACGGGAAAGTTCGACCAGCGGGTGCGTTGCTGCGCATCGTCGAATGCAAACATCACCTTCCGCCGCTGAGCGTCATCCAGCGCGGACAGAAAAGCCTTGGCAGTGGTAACGATGTGGTCGGTCGCAGTGGGCGGCGCCGCGGCGTTCAGTGACGGCGAAGCCCACAATGCAACTGCGATGGCGCATACAGCAACGAAAGACCACCCTTTCATCTCATCTCCCAAACAGCGCGACAAGTGGAGTCGAGAACGAACCGTGCCTGCGTTCTGTTGCACCTGCAAGGAGGGAATGCAAGGGTCAGTCTCGAGGTTCTAAAAGCGCAAGCGCACTCCGGCCGTGAAGTAGCGTCCCACGATGTCATAGCCCGTTGGCACCGGGTAGAAGAATCCGGGGTTGCCGGTGAATGCGGTGGAGGCGAACAGCGGCGGCTGCTTGTCGAACAAGTTGTTGACTGTCAGGAAGGATGTATAGGTATGGCCGGCCGCCTCCAGATCGCAAGTCAGGGCCAGGTCGACGTAGGTGATCGCCGGAATATCCGGATCGGCATAGATCAGGGTCGGGTCGGGACTCGGAACCAGGCTCGAAAGATGGCGAATCTGCGCGTTGATTGCGAAAGGCTCGAGCGTGTAGGTCGCGTTCAAGGTATACCGCCTCTCCTGGGGCGCCGGCGAACCCGGACCGGCGCTGGCGGCGCCGGCCAGATCGAGTCGCTGCGCGCCTGGTAACGTGCGGGTGTACAGCACCGGCTGGTAGGCGGCCAGCAGCCGCAGGTCGAGATTGCCGGCCAGCTTGCTGCTCCACTCACCCAGGTTGGTGTCGTAGTTGATCTCCACATCGACCCCATGGGTACTGGTCTCGGCGATGTTGAAGTTCTGTTGCACGATCAGCGTCGGATAGTTCGCCGCAGTCCGGTCGCTGAATGGCAGCGGACGGATGTATAGCGAGCAAAGCGGCGACGTGCCACCGGACGCCTCGCACGCCTGTACGGTGGGAGCGTTGTTACCGCCGACCACGGCGATCGCGTTGTCTATATTGATGTCGTAGTAGTCGATGGAGA
>Ga0075430_100002957_pt1 | contig 14218 bp, 15 predicted proteins | sample RhiMetdeltSRZDD4_FD_75294 | JGI IMG/M metagenome (GOLD analysis project Ga0075430, IMG submission 75294) | Populus rhizosphere microbial communities from Tennessee, USA - Rhizosphere MetaG P. deltoides SRZDD4 | ecosystem: Host-associated > Plants > Roots > Rhizosphere > Soil | place: USA... | reverse complement strand
GGTGAGACGCCCGTCACCGGCAGCCAGAAGCACAACCCCGTGCCGGAACGTCCGGCCGGGCGCCCTGAAAGAACGCCACGCACGGTGAGCGAGCCGAGCAGGACGTCACCACCCGTACCGCGGCAGCTTCCCCCGGCAGCCCAGGGCTTTGTCGGGCGCGCCGAGCCGCTCGGCGAGATGACCAGCTTCCTCGACAGCCGTCTCGCCCACTCCGGCACAGGAGAAGAGGGCATAGCCGGCGCCGCAGGAGAAGAAGGCCCGGTCGGCGCCGCGGTCGTGGCGGTTGTCGGCCCGGCCGGGGTGGGCAAGACCGCACTCGCGGTCCACTGGGCGCACCAGGTGCAGGAGCGCTTCCCGGGCGGCCAGCTGTATGTGAACCTTCGCGGCCCTGAGCACGAGCAGCCGACAACGCCGGAGGAGGCGCTGGACGATCTGCTGCGGACCTTGGGCGTGCCCGGGGAGAAGATCCCGTTCGGGCTCGGCGCGCGGGCGGAGCTGTTCCGGTCCCTTCTGGCGGGCCAACGCGTCCTGGTCCTGCTGGACAACGCCCACCTGCCCGAGCAGTTCAGCCCGCTGCTACCGGACTCCCCGGGCTGCGCGGCCATCGTGACAAGCCGCAGCAGCCTGTCCGGCCTGCGCGCCAACGGCACCCGAACCGTGCCCCTCGGCCGGCTCGCCCCGGCAGAGGCCGTTGCGCTCCTGCGCGAGGGGATCGGCGCGGCGCGGGTGGATGCCGAGCCCGCCGCCGCGGAGGAGCTGGCACGCCTGTGCGACCATCTGCCGTTGGCGCTGCGGGTCACCGCCCGCCAGGTGTCCACCAGCCCTGACGTGCCACTGTCCGACCTGGCGGAGGAGCTCACCAAGGTACGCGGGCGCGAGGACGTCGTAGCCGCGGGCGAAGCGGAGACCGCCGGTGCGCGGGCGGCTTTCGTCTGGGCGTACCTTTCCCTGCCGGCCGAGGCGCGCGGCGTGTTCCGGCTGCTCGGCCTGCACCGCGGCCCCGACATCAGCGAGGGCGCCGCCGCCGCGCTCGCCGGCCGCCCACCCGCCCGGATCCGGGAGCTGCTGGACGTCCTGGTCGGCAGCCACCTGGTTGAGGAGATCGCGCCCGGCCGGTACCGGTCGCACGACCTGCTGCGCCGCTACGCGAGCGAGGCCGCCGCCGAGATACCCGAGCCGGAGCGCGCCGCCGCCGTGGAACGGGTGCTGACCTGGTACGTGCACACCGCTGACGCCGCCGTACACACCTTCTCTCCGATGGGCCTGCGGGTCCCCCTCGGCGACGCCGACCTGGGCCTGGCCCCGCTGGCGTTCGACGACCGGGTGCAGGCGCTGGGATGGTGTGCCGCCGAGCGGGCCAACCTGGTCACCGCGACCCACCACGCAGCACAGTGCGGCCAGCACGTTCTGGCCTGGAAGCTCCCGGCTGTGCTGTGGGACTTCTTCAGCATGCACGGACACATCACCGACTGGGTCACCACGCATGAGGTGGGCCTCGCCTCGGCCCGGCACCTGGGCGACAAGCGAGCCCAGGCGTGGATGGAGAACAACCTCGGCAACGCCTACCGAGGGCTTGGCCAGTTCGACGAGGCCCTGCGGCACTTCCACAGCGCACTGGCGAACAGCGAGGCGACCGGCAACCACCAGGGCGAGGGCTGGACCCGCTACAACCTCGGCAACGCCTACCGGGAGCTGGGGAGGTTCGCCGAAGCGCTCAACCACCTGCGGCAGGCCCTCATCATCGGGCGCGAGCTGGGCGAACGGTGGAGCGAGGGGTACACGCTGAACATGATCGGTGACAGCTACCGGTGCCTGGGCAACTTCGACGAGGCCCTGCGCCACCTGCTGCCGGCTCTGGTGGCTAACCGGGAGATGGGTCACCGGCGGGGCGAAGGCTTCACCCTGACCATGATCGGGGACACCCACCGGGACCGCGGACGGTTCGAGTACGCCCTCAACTACTACGAACAAGCCTTGGCGCTGCGCCGTGAGATCGGCGACCGGCGAGGCGAGGGCGTGACTCTCGAAAGCCTTGGCGACACCTGCCTCGAGCTCCGGCAGTTCGGTCAGGCACGTGAGTACTACCAGCAGTCGCTCACCATCCGGCATGAGACGGGTGACCGGCGAGGCGAGGCCCGTACCCTGTTCGGCTTGGGCGCGGTAAAGGCGCACCTGGGCTCGCCGGGCGAGGCGCGGGCCTCCTGGCAGCGGGCGCTGGCCATCTTCGACGACCTCGACGACCCCCAGGCCGCCCGGGTCCGCGCCCGGCTGGAGAAGCTCGGCGCGTAGCGGCGGCAGCCGGGGCCGGCGTTGTGGCTTCGCCCTCCTGCCGTTGTCTGACCGTCCGGGTGTGGTATCACCTCGCCGTAGGGAGCGGGTCAGGTCACAGAGGTACCGGTGAGCGGCGGTCCCCGTGAACCGCCGCTCACCGGATACCTCTACCAACTTGGTACCTCAGCCGTGCTCGACCGCCTGGACGTAGGTCTCGTTGGGCGCGTACGCCACCACCTTGGTGATGTCGGAGAAGCGGTGCGCCGCCTCACCGGTGGCCCAGGCGAGGTACCACCCATCAACCAGCTGCGCCTGGACCTTGCCGCCACCGGGGAAGTAGATCTCGACCCGGGTGGTACCGGCCGGGACACGGCCGAACGAGTAGGCGGCCACCGGGTCGCTCCCATACGCGGAGGCACTGTTGGACAGCTGTCCAGCCGGATGCGCTGGCCGGTTGGTCGTCAGGTCCGAGGAGTTGACCGCCACCGTGCCCGACTCCGGGGTGAGCCAGCATGCCACCTGGACCCGTTCGTCGGCGTAGAGCAGCAGGCTTAGCTGTGAAGCGAGGAGGGTCCGCTCGAACCGCAGCGGTGGCAGCTCCGCGCGGTCCTCCGGCAGCACGGACTCGGTCCGGCGCAGCTCCGGCAGCGCGTAGTCGGCACAGCGGCCGGCCGCAGCGGTCGCCGTTGATGTGGGGCGTGGCGGCTTGCCGGCACCCGGCGCGGACGACCCGGGTGTCCCGCCGGGCTGCGGCACCGGATCGACCTGCCCGGACAGGAGCACCGAGGCCCCGACGGCCACCGCGACCACCGCGGCCGCCGTAGCTGCCAGGGCCAGCAGCCGATGCCGCGGCGGCCGGTGGCGCGCCGCAGACTCGATGGTGCTCAGCGGTACCGCCAGGTGCGTCTCCCGGTACGCCTGGGCGACCAGCTCGCGCAGCCGGTCGTCGCTCAACTGGCTCGCCATCACAGCTCCTCCTTGGCTCGGTGCAGCACCGGCTCGCCGTCGGCAGACAGCCGGTCGCGCAAGGTGGCCAACGCCCGATGCAGGTGGACGTGGACGGTGGCGGGGGCGATGCGCAACAGCCCAGCCGTCTCCTCCGCGGACAGGTCTGCCAGCAGGCGCAGCGCCACCACCTCGCGCTGGCGCCGGGGCAGCTGTTCGACCAGCCGTCGCAGCTCCGCAGAGAGCTCGTCCGGTGCTGGCCCGGCCGCCTGTTCGGGAAGCCGGCCGGGGACTTCCCGAACCAGCCGGCGCCACCATGAACGCTGGGCGTTCAGAGCGGTGCGCACCACCCACGCCGTGGGGTTGGGGTGCTGCCGCACGGCCTCCCATCGCGCGCAGGCCCGGGTGAACGCCTCCGCGACCGCGTCCTCGGCGGTGCTGCGGTTGCCCGTCGCCACCACGACCGCGCGCAGCACCGCGTCCTTACGGTCCGCGTAGAACTCGGCGAACTCATCCATCGTCACCACCGGGTAGCTTGCGCGATGTCCGTCGTCCGGTATACGCACCGCACCGCCGGGGCCTTTACGCCGAAGATAACGAGGAGGTAACAGGAGCCTCGAACGGCTCTCGCCGTCCGAGGCTCTGGCCAGCGGCCTACCTCGGACCTGGAGTGAAGCCGGCGACGCAGCCGGCCGGCGTCTCGCGACACGGGCACCTACCGCGGGCCCAAGGTGAAAGGAGAACCGGGTCGACCGCGTGTCAAGCATCAACGGCTGGGCTACCGGCGACGCAGCAGGGCTCTCGTCTCGACCCGGATGGCGAACGGGCGGTCGGTGGCCAGCGTCTCGCCGTCCTTGGCTACCGCGTACTCCACGTAGTGCTTCCCGTCGAGGCGGAGCAGCCGCAGGGTCACAGGGCCAGACTGCTCGGGCTCAGCTAGCAGGTACCACCCGATTCGGGCTGCAGCGTAGAGCTGCATCTTCAGCAACCGGTCGGAGCCGGCGTTCCCCGGCGAGACGACCTCGCCGACCAGGACCACGTCGGCCGCGTCCACCGCCTTGACGTCCACAACAGAGGTGACCACGACATCGGGTATGAAGATACGACCCGTCGCCAGGCGGACGTTGACCGCCTCGTACACCCATAGATCCGCCGCGTCCGCGCCCGGGTCGAGCAGACCGGCCAGCCGGCGGGAGATGTGTTGATGACGCGTGGTCGGTGCCGGGCTCACCAGAAGGCTCCCATCAAAAAGCTCAATCCGGTCGGAAGTCTCGCCGAGCGCGAAGTACTCCTCCTCCGTCCACGGCCCGTCGTGCTCGAGCACGGCCACGCTCATCGTCAGCTCACCTCCGCACGAAACACCCTAGCCTGCCGCGCTGACCCGCCCACGGCGATGCCGACCAGTGGACGTAGGCGATGCCGGCCTGGTGGACGACCGGTACCAGCCAACGCTTACCGCCTATAACAGCAGCCCAAGGCCCATAAGGAACGGGATGGCCAGGGGTGGGACGGACGAGTCGACCTGTACGCCGGGTTCTGTTGCCGGTGCCGCCAACAGCGGCTCGGCCGGCGGCCATCCATCTCGACCTGCCGTCGCCGGCAGGCTCTAGCGGCCTACCCGCAGGCATCGGGCGGGCCGCCCTCGATCGCCTGCGCAGGCGGGCGCCTTGCGGCACCAGCCCTCTTGGCCTTGCTCCAGGTGGGGTTTACCGAGCCACCCCGGTCACCCGGGGTGCTGGTGGGCTCTTACCCCACCGTTTCACCCTTACCAGCCCGCTTGCGCGCACTGGCGGTCTATTTTCTGTGGCACTTTCCCGCGGGTCACCCCGGGTTGCCGTTAGCAACCACCCTGCCCTGTGGAGCCCGGACGTTCCTCGGCGGCGGATCATGAACCCGCCGACGCGACCGCCCAGTCGACTCGTCCGTCGAACATCAATCGTACGCCCACCACCGCGACCGGCGGCCACCAAGCCAAGAAGCCGCTGTGGCCGTCTGACCGTCCTGAGAAGAACAGGAGCAGAGCCAGGAGAGCATGGAGCAGGGACCAGCGGCTAGCCTCGGCGGACGATGGAGGCCCCTGATCTCGCCCTGCTGCTCGCCGCCGGCCTAGGCGCCGGCACGGTCAACGCGGTCGCTGGCGGTGGCTCGCTGGTGACCTTTCCCGCGCTGGTGGCGGTGGGTCTGGCACCGCTGCCCGCCAACGTCACCAACTCGATCGCGGTCAGCCCGGGCTACGTCGCGAGCGTGTACGGCAGCCGTACCGACCTCGCCGGTCTGGCGCGCAGCCGCGGCTGGCGGCTGCTGCTAGCCCTGCTGCCGACCGCACTCGCCGGCATGGTGGCGGGCTGCGCGCTGCTGCTGCTCACCCCGGATCGGGCGTTCGAGCTGGTGGTGCCGTTCCTCGTGCTGGGCGCCACCGCCGTGCTCGCCTTCCAGGACCGGCTGCGCCGCGTGGTGGGCCACCCGCGGGACCTCTCCCCCCGCCGCCGGGCGGTCGCCCTGCACGCCACCGTCGCCCTCGGTGCGGTGTACGGCGGCTACTTCGGCGCCGCCCTCGGCGTGCTCATGGTGGCTGGCCTGGGCCTCGTGCTCGACGACACGCTGGCCCGCATCAGCTCGCTGAAGAACGCCATCGCAGCCGTCGTGGGCGTCGGCACGGTACTGGTCTTCGCCGTTTTCGGGCCGGTCGACTGGCTGGCGGTGGCCGTGGTCGCCCCGGCCAGCATGGTTGGTGGCTACCTCGGGGCGCGGCTGGCCCGGCGGATGCCAGCCCGGGTGCTGCGAACCGTGATCGTGGTCTTCGGCGCGGCGGTCAGCATCGCGCTCCTGCTCCGGCTTTACTGACGGCGCCAGCACGGCAGGGTGTGGAGAGTGTTCTCCTTTCCCGGCGCGCTCGCGCATACCGAGCAGCCCGTGCCCGGCCGCCGTAAGGCCGTGCGCCGCAACGGATACGAGCCGCCCGCCGTCGTCGCGGTCGCGGTGCTCGCGATGACATCGGAGTACGACACCCTGTCGAGAGGTACGAGCCGATGACGGCCTCAACCACCTCCATCAGCCCCACCATGCCAGTGACCCACTTCGGCAGGTCGCCATTTCGAAGCACTCGTCGGCCGCGACGCGGACAAGCCTCTCGACGCCCTTCAGACCAGCCTGCACGCGCCACACCTGCGGTACGCGGAGGATGTGGTCAAGCCCAGGGTCCGAGGTCGCCGGCGAGGACGTCTTTCGCAGTCAGCCCAACCCGCATGCGACCCTGCGCTCGCAACGTATCGAGGTAGGTGTCGACTGTGGCGGGGTCGACATCGTTGCGGGCGAGGAGAGCCCCCGAGCACTCCGACGGTCGAGGAAGCACGCACCTTATGGCTGGTGCGGGCAGTAGCGCGCGCTGCATGGTCGTCGCTTATCAGCCGGCCGGTCCCGCCCTGCAGAGCAGGTGGATGCAGGCAGCCTCCCCGAGATGGTCCAGCGCGTCGTCGCCGCCGAGCGAAAGCTCGTTCTGGATGGCCTCGACTGCAATCTGGTCGTCTGGCTCTGTTATATCGATGGGATCGCCAAGCCAGGTGGCAGCCCAGTTGCAGGCGCGACCAGCTTGCGGATGGGGTGGACGTTTGGCACGTTGACGGGTCAGTTCCGTCCTGACTTGCCGTCACAGGCCAGCCAGGTCGTCGCTCGGGACCGGCGGACGGACGCCTTCGCTGGCCAGTCGTACGAACAGATCTTCGGCATCTTCGTCGAGGAGTGCGCTGAGCGCACCAATGCCCACACGTCCGGACTCGTAGCCATGCTGGGCCGCTTGCCATAGCCGCGCCGGGACTCGCCTGACCTGGTCTGGGCAGGTGAGCTCGGCAGGGTTGATATCGCCCGCTTCCCGCAACACGCTGGTGGGGGCGCGTTCTAGCCAGGTATCGCGCTGCGCTGGCGTCAGAAGCCGGACGGTCTGGTCCGTCAGCCGGAAGAGCAGGGCCCGGTAGCTCACCATGAACTCACGCATGAGCTCGGCCAGAACAGTAGCGTCGACCCGCCGCCCTGCAACCACCTCGCGCAGTCCTTCGGCGGGCATCAGCAACGCCGCAGCGAAGGCATTGGCACGCTGTTCGACAGGAGTCCGCACAGAGAACAAGTCGCTCTCAATTATTACTTCGCGTGGGTCCTCGAGGATGTGGTGGGCAAGCTCATGCGCGATCGTGAAGCGCTGGTGGCCTGGCGGGAATGAGGTGCTGACGAAGGACAGGGCGATGCCGTCTCCGTGTGCGCATAGGCCGCTGACCGCGTTGCCGGTTGGCCATGAGAGCACGGCGAGGCCGAAGTGCCGCTCGCACAGAGCGACGAGATCGGCAATCGGAGCAGCCGCTTCCGGTCGGCGCGCGAGAGGGCAGCACCGTCCGGCCGCCACACGACCCGGCGATGGGAACGCGCACCGCGCGCCATGCCGCTGTCAGCGCGGGGGCAGGTGGGAGATGTCGTTCACGGTGCGCACGGACACCGCACCATCGGCCCAGGAGTCCACTATGGATATCCCGGCCGGGTCCAGGTGCAGCCGGTGCATCAGCTCGTCGCCAGCGGCCAAGGCATCGCGCAGCACCAGCTTGATCGGGGACACGTGCGACACCACCACCACGACCTTGCCCGGGTACGCCGAGCGCACCCGCTCCGCGGCCGGCAGCACCCGGGCGGCCACCTGGCGCAGCGACTCCCCGCCCGGCGGGGCGACCACGGGCGAGCCCATCCACTCGCGGAACTCACCAGGCCACCGCTGGCGCACCTCGGCAAAGGTGCACCCCTCCCACTCGCCGTAGTCGCACTCGATGAACCCGGGCTCCAGGTACACCTGCCCACCCGCGACAGCGCACACGGCCTCGGCGGTCGCCGTACACCTGGACAGGGGTGAGCTGACCACGGCCGCGACCGGCGCTCCGAGGTCGGCCACCCGGACGGCCGCCGCCTTTGCCTGGGCCTGGCCACGAGCGGAGAGCGACACGTCGCCGCGGCCGGAGTAGCAGCGCCGCGCGTTCAGCTCGGTCTCCCCGTGCCGCAGCAGGATCAGCCGGGTGGCCGTCTCCGTCCGCGGCTCCCAGCTTTTGGGGACGGCACCACCCCGGCGCTGGCTTTTGGGGACGGCACCGCCTCGGCACCGGCACCGGCACCGGCACCGGACGCTCCGCCGGCACCGGGCGCGGCGCCGTCCATGGCCCGGTTGGCCAGCGCGTCGGCGTGCGTGTTGCGGTGCCGGGGCACCCACTCGAAGGCGACCGACTCGAAGTGGCGCACCAGCGTCGCGGCCTGGGCGGCCAGCGGGCGCAGGCCCGGATGCTTGATCTGCCACCGGCCGGACATCTGCTCGACCACGAGCTTGGAGTCCATCCGCACCTCGACCTCGACCGCACCGATGTCAGCGGCGGCCTGGAGCCCGGCGATGAGGCCCGAGTACTCCGCGACGTTGTTGGTGGCCACGCCGAGGGCGGCGGCCCGCTCGGCGAGCACCTCGCCGGTGCTGGCCTCGCGCACCACGGCGCCGTAGCCGGCCGGCCCGGGGTTGCCGCGGGCACCGCCGTCGGCCTCGACGACCACGCGCAGCCGGCGCCGCACGCCTTCCCGGGTCACAGGCCCGACTCCAGCGTGCGGACGAGGATCCGCCGGCACTCGTCGCACCGGACCACCTCGTCCGGTGGCGCGGCCCGCACCCGGGCCCGTTCGCTGCCGGAGAGCTCGAGCCGGCAGCCTTCGCACCGGCCGGAGCGCAGCAGCGCCGCCCCGATGCCGCCGGCCAGCTCGCGGATCTTCTCGTAGAGGCTGATGAGGTCGGGCGGCAGGTCGGCGACGAGCGGCTTGCGGGAGGCCTGCTTGAACTCCTCGTCCCGCGCGATGTCGGAGAGCAGCGCCGCCCGCCGGGACTCGACCGCGTCCCGCTCCTCGCGCGCGGCCGACCGGCGCTGGTCGACCTCGCGCAGCACCGCCTCGGCCTGCTCGCGCTGCTCCATCAGCTCGAGCTCAGCGTCCTCCAGCTCGGTCTGGCGCCGGCTCAGCGAGACCATCTCGTGCTGCAGGGCCTCCAGCTCCCGCGGCGGGCCGGTGCCCGCGTCGAGGCGGGCCTGGTCCTTGGCCTTGCGGGCGCGCACCTGGTCGATGTCACGCTCCAGGCGGGCGATGTCGCGGTCGAGGTCGTCGATGCTGACCTGGGCCCGCACGTGCTCGTCGTCGAGCGCGGCGATGCTGCGCGCGAGCCGGTCGGACTCCGCGTGCTCGGGCAGCGAACGGCGACGGTGCGCCAGCTGCGCGAGCCCGGTGTCGAGGCCCTGCAGGTCGAGCAGGCGGCGCTGGGCGTCCGGATCGGCCTTCACGAGCGCTCCTTATGAGTGGACGGGCACGTCTGACGGGGCGTGCACGGTCCACGGGTCGGTGTCGAGATCGGAGACGACTGCCGTCACGCCCAGCTGGGGACGCAGGTAGTCGGCCAGGTCGTCCAGCCACGGTCGCTCGGTGGCCCAGTGCGCGGCGTCCAGCAGGGCCGGACCGCCACCGGCCAGGTGCTCGCTGGCCACATGGTGGCGCAGGTCGGCGGTGAGGTACGCGTCCACGCCCGCCGCCACCGCGTCGGCGAGGAACGCGTCGCCGGCGCCGCCGCAGACGGCGACCGTGCGCACCGGCCGGTCCGGGTCGCCGGCGGCCCGTACGCCCCATGCGGTGGCCGGCAGCGCCTGCGCCGCGCGGCGGGTGAGCTCGGCCAGGGAGCACTGTGCCGGCAGTGCGCCGATGCGGCCCGCGCCGCGGGCCGGGTCGTCGGGCGAGGGCTGCAGCGGGCGCAGCCCGGTCAGGCCGAGCCTGGCGGCGAGCGCGTCGGAGACGCCGGGGTCGGCGACGTCGGCGTTGGTGTGCGCGACGAACAGGGCGACTCCCTGCCTGATGAGATCGTGCACGATCCGGCCCTTGTACGTCACCGGCGCGACGCTGGAGACGCCGCGCAGCAGCAGCGGGTGGTGCACCACGAGCAGCTGGGCACCGATCGCGACGGCCTGGGCGACCGTCTCCGGCACGCAGTCGACCGCGCAGAGGACCGTGTCGACCTCGGCGGTCGGCTCCCCGAGCACCAGGCCGACCCGGTCCCACTCCTGCGCCCACGCGGGCGGGAACCGCGAGTCGAGCGCGGCGACGATGTCGGCGACCGTCGGCTGCGCTGCTGTGCTCACGGCGGCGAGGCTACCAGCGGGCGCCGGCGCCCCGCCGAAGCCGCGGGCCACCGGCTGCCGACACGCCGCCGCGCCGCCGGGACCCGTGGGCGGGTTACCCGGTGCACCGGCGCGGCAGCGCGGCCACCGCGAGATGCCACGGGAAGCCGTCCAGGTGCTGCTCGCTGGTGCCGGGCGGGTGCAGCTTGATCACGTCGTCGCCGTACAGGACCGTCACGCCCCAGCCGCGCAGCTTCTCCACGCTCTCGCGAAAGGCGGGGTGCGCGGCCATGGCCGAGTTGGTGTACGGCATCGCCACGATCGGCAGCCCCTTGCCCTGCCCCTCCACGAGCAGTCCGAGCGGCAGCGTGTCGGCGATGCCGACCGCCCACTTGTTGATCGTGTTGACGGTCGCCGGCGCCACCACGATCGCGTCTGCCGGCGGCAGCAGCTCCGGCTCGCCCGGCTGCTTGTAGACCGACTGGACCGGATGGCCGGTCTGCACAGCCAGCGAGCTGGTGTTGAGAAACTTCCGCCCGTCCGGGGAGGCGATCAGGCAGACCTCCCACCCGTCGGCCTGGGCCAGGTCGACGAGCTTTCCGACGTTACGGGCGACCGGGGAGCCGCACACGATGGCGTAGAGCACACCGCAGCGGCCGGCCGGCCGGATCATCCGTCAAGCGTCCGCGTCATATCCCCACTCCCATGTGCTCGGCGAGCTCGGCCACCGGAGCGGCCGGGGTGCCGCGGGTACGCCGCAGCACGTCACTGAGCACCTCGTGGGAGATCGGCCGGCAGCGGATCTCGGAGGGTGCGAGCCGGTCACCCTCCAGCAGCATCTCGCTCGCCCGGTCCACGTCGCCCACCTGCGCATAGCCACGGGCCACATCGATGAAGTGGTGCGCCCGCCGCTCGGGCGGCAGCGCGTTGAAGCCGCGGATGTCCAGCTTGCGGTGCGTCTCGACGGCCAGCCGTCCCTCCCCGAGCTCCACCGCCGCGGCGGCCCGGTGCAGCTGCACGTTGGTGGGGCCGAACGCGGTCCAGTAGTGGTTGAAGTCCCCGCCGAGCGCGTCGGCCGCGCCCTGCGCGCCGTCCATCAGGTCACGCACGGTGGCGCTGTCGCCGATCCGGGCGGCGGCCATCGCGCCTTGCAGCAGCAGCATGCCGTAGACGGACAGGCGCTCCGGGGTGGTGCCGTCGCCCGGCGCGAGCCGGTTGGCGGTGCTGACGTTGACCTCCAGCGCGGCCCGCGCCCGGCCGAGCGCGAGCAGCGCCATGCCGGTGCGGTAGGTCGCGATGCCGGCCAGCAGCGGGTCACCGGCCCGCTGCGAGACCGTGATCCCCCGGTCCGCGGCGAGCCAGGCCAGCTCGTGCTCGCCGACCTTACGCAGCGACGAGGAGGCGATCTGGTAGATCTGCACGAGCAGGTGGGCGGCGAGACGGCCGTCCTCGGTCCCCTGGTGCGCCGCTTCGGCGGCCTGCCCGTCGCGCAGCAGCCGCGGCAGCATGCGGGCCAGCACGCCGTACTTGGAGTGCTGGTAGGTCAGCCAGGCGTGGGCGACCGACTTGCGCATCTCGGCCAGCGGCGGCGGCTCGGCTGAGCCGGAGAAGAACGCGCTCATCTGGTCGTAGCGCTCCAGGACCGCGCGGATCTCCTCCACGTCGATCTGGTCGACGTTGTTCATGGCGTCGGGGCGGCGCTCCGGGTCCTTGCCGAGCAGCAGCTGCACGTCGACCGAGAGCACGTCGGCGATCTCGTAGACCACGGAGAACTTGTCGAGCCGCCGTACCCCGCGCTCGACCTTGTCCACCCAGCTCTTCGACTTGCCCAGCCGGTCGGCGAAGACCTGCTGCGACATCCTGCGGCGACCGCGCCAGTACGCCACCCGCCGGCCGATTGGCAGCTCGTCCACTTTCCCTCCCTCGCCGGCACCCGCCAGGTGCGCGTTCGGTCGGGTTCTCCCCCGAAGCGAGCGACATCGCACATTATGTGCGCTTGCCCGCCTAACCTCACCCATAGCTTTCTCATGCAAGTTGCAGATGACATCCGCCAACTGTTCGCGACCGGAAAAGTTGAGTAGTCACGGTACGCGGTCCTGAGTAACGACGGATCAGCGACCCCTGGAGTAGCACCGTGAACGTGCACGTAAGATCTCTCGACCGGCTGCGGCTGCGCCACGCGGCAGTCAGCTACGCCAGGCACGGCTGGGACGTGACCCCCGGAGCCGTGTTCACCGGCGAGCGCTACCGCTGCGACGACCCCGGCTGCCAGACCGTGGCCTGCCATCCCGCCCTGGATGAGTGGGAGGAGGCCGCCAGCCACGACCTGAGCGTGGTCGCTGCGTGGTGGCGGCAGACGCCCTACTCCGTACTGCTGCCCACCGGGCGCGCCTTCGATGTGCTGGAGGTGCCGGCCCACCTGGGCGTGCTGGTGACCCGCGGCCCCGCCCGCCAGGAGATCCGTGGGCCGGTGGCGGTCACCGCGTCCGGCCGGTGGATGCTTTTCGTCTCGCCCGGGCAGCCGCTGCGGCCGGAGCTGGAGGAGCACCTCGGCGTGGTGCTGCACGGCCCCGGCTCGTGGGTGCCGGCGCCGCCGACCCCGCAGCCCGGGCTCCGGGTGCGCTGGGAGTCCTCACCGGCCGAGGTCGAGTGGCGGCTCCCCCAGTCCTACGCGGTCCAGCGCGAGATCGTCGACGTGATCACCGCGATGACGCCGACGCCGCTGCGGCTGCCGTACCGGCGCACGGTCCGGCCGACCCCCCGGGCCGCCTGAGGCGTACCCGCATAATCCCGGCGCGGTGTGCCCCGCCGGTTGGCAGGATGCCGGCATGGCCCACCCTTACTGGCCGGTCTCTGACATCCGGCTCCGCCTGGACGAGATTGAGCTGCGCCCGGTCACCGAGGCGGACCTCGTGCCGCTGGCCCGCATCCGGCCGGCCGACGTGGAGACCGACCCGCGGCTGCCGACCTTCCGGCCCGCGTCGGGCGAGCCGGACCCGCACATCCAGGCGGGTATCTCCCTGCACCAGTCGTACTGGTCGAGCCTTGGCTCGTGGCGCCCGCAGGCGTGGCGGCTCGGCTTCGCGGTCGAGGTGGGCGGCGCGCTCGCCGGCGTGCAGGAGATCGAGGCGGCCGAGTTCGCGGTACGCCGTACCGTCGAGTCCGCGTCGTGGCTGGCGCCGCAGTGGCGCGGCCGGGGCGTGGGCAAGGCGATGCGGCTGGCGGTGCTCGCGCTCGCCTTCGACGCCCTGGCGGCGCAGGCGGCCGAGACCGAGGCGTGGCATGACAACGCGGCGTCGCTCGCGGTGTCCCGCGCCCTCGGGTACGTCGACAATGGAGTGACCCGGCACCCGCGCGGCGACCACGCGGAGGACATGCCGCGGCTGCGGATGACCCGGCCCGTGTGGCTGGCCCGCCACGCCGACCACAAGGTACGCATCAGCGGGGTCGACCCGTGCCGCCACTTCTTCGGCATCGCGTGACCGGCGCGCCGGACGGGTGGGCACCGCCCCCGGACAGCCGACATCAAGCTGACCCTCCGGCCTACCCCTACCGTCGCGACGCCGGCCCGGTTGCCCACCGCCGGCCTGCTGGACCGGATGTGGGCCGACGGCACGCTGCAGACCTCGGCCTTCACCTCGGTCGGGTACGGCTCGTTCGGGCCCGTAAGAGGGCCGGGTGGGCTCAACTTCGTCTACGCCGACACGCGCTACCAGTCGTCCGGGTCGTTCTTCAGCCTCATCGACGCCTGGCTGCGGCTCTCCCAGAACCCCACCCTCGGCGACGGCGGCACCTGCTACGGCGGCTCCGGTGGCCCGAACTTCCTCGGCGGCCCGGAG
>Ga0075430_100002955_pt1 | contig 14223 bp, 10 predicted proteins | sample RhiMetdeltSRZDD4_FD_75294 | JGI IMG/M metagenome (GOLD analysis project Ga0075430, IMG submission 75294) | Populus rhizosphere microbial communities from Tennessee, USA - Rhizosphere MetaG P. deltoides SRZDD4 | ecosystem: Host-associated > Plants > Roots > Rhizosphere > Soil | place: USA... | reverse complement strand
GAGTTGGAGGAAGTCTCGGCCGAGCACGTGGCCCGGCTCACGCAGGAGGCACTCCGCCACCTGAACGCGCCGGGCGGCCTCGCCGACTGTGCCCTCGCCGAGCGGCTCCCGCGCACGCTCGCGGAGGTGCTCCGTCGGGAAACGGATGCGGGTGGGGAGGCGGTTGAGGCGGCGGCAATGCTCGAGGCGCTGACCCCGCTCGAGCGGGCCCGGGCCCTGCGCACGGTGCTCGTCCGAGCCATCGAGCGCCTCAAGCCTTCCGACGACGGCTCCCAGGGCTCGCCGGCCTCGCTGCAGTTCCACATCCTGCACGAGGCGTACATCCTGGGGCGGCCGAACAAGCAGATCATGGTCCGCCGCAGCATCAGCGAGAGCACGTTCCATCGTAATCGGCGCGAGGCGATCTCGGTCCTCTCCCGCGACCTGATCAAGCAGGAGGGGCGGCTTCCTGGCGTCACCCGCAAGCCCGGCGAGGATGATCGGCGGCGAGCGGGCTAAGCCCCCGGCCACGAAAATCGGGCGCACTGGCAGTTTTTGGCAGCCAGTGGTGATTGATTGGAAGTCCGGCGGGACTACTCTTGGGCCCGCAGACCCCGGCGAACCTGAGCCCCGCGTTTCCGGGTGGGCACGTGCCGGCCTGTCGGGCTGCGGAAAGTGGTGATGGATGGTTGCTGCTCCCACGTCCCGTTCCCACGCGTGGCTCGCTCGTCACGACGCACCGGTGACAGCGGACGCGCCTGCACGCGGAACCGGCCCGGACCCGCGGTTGTGCTTCCCGTCTCACTTCCTCTGGGGCGCGGCAACGTCCGCCCACCAGGTGGAAGGCGGGAACCACAACTCCGATTGGTGGCGGTCCGAGAAACAGCGCCTCGTTCCTCACCGTTCGGGTGCGGCCTGCGCCTCCTGGAACCGCTGGCCCGAGGAGGTCGAGCTGCTGCGTACGCTCGAGTAGAATGCGTCCGGCGTGCCGATCACCGTGAACTCGTCCAGGATGGCGTCGGTGGTGGGCTCGTTGGCGAGCGGCACGTCGATGGCGTGGCCGTCCTCGACCTTGCAGTAGTTGTTGCGCAGGCTGAGCGTGACGCGCATGTTCCAGCGGGCCTGCTCGGCGGCCTCGCGGGCGTCGGTCTCGCTCTCGGCGACGTAGGTGAAGCGCTGCGTCCCGACCTTGATCGGGTGCTTCGGCTTGTAGGTGTCGAGGTGGCGTTCGAGCGCCTCGCGGAACTCGCGGAGCCGCTCGATCGGCACGCCGGAGCCGCCGGTGATGATGTTGAAGCCGCGTCGGACGGTCGCCTCGACCGAGGGGAGGCTCTGGGCGGTAACCCAGATCGGCGGGTGCGGCTGCTGGACCGGGACAGGGAAGACGGTGGTCTCGGGGATCTGGTAGTACGTGCCGTCGTAGCTGAACGGCTTGCCCTTGAGGGCCAGCAGGATGACGTCGACCTCCTCCTCCCAGCGCGCGCGGCTCTCGTCCAGGCTCACGCCGAGCCGCTCGAACTCGTAGTTCTGGTAGCCGCGCCCCAGGCCGACGTCCAGGCGGCCGCCGCTCAGCAGGTCGACCGTGGCGATCTCCTCGGCGACGACGAGCGGGTGGTGGAGCGGCAGCACGATGACGGCGGTGCCGATCCTGAGCCGCTTCGTCTTATTCGCCAGGTGAAGGGCGTAGGTGAGCGGTCGCGAGAGGTAGCCGTAGGTCGAGAAGTGGTGCTCGGCGAGCCACATGCTGCGAAAGCCGAGCTCGTCGGCGGCCTGGGTGATCTCAGTGCCGCGCCCGAAGACGGTCTCCGAAGGCTCGGCCGAGGGGCTCTGGAGAAGGAGAAACGTCCCAAAATCCATCCGCGCAGCCTCCTTGCCGTCGCGCGCTGGGCGCTTGTGCACGGTCGACTCACCCTGACGACCGCGCTCGTTTCCGACCACCGATGCGCAAGATCGAGCCGGCGCTGCCGATACTGAGGATGCTGCCGGCGCTCCCGATCGAGAGGATGCTCCCCGAACTGCCGATGCTGAGGATGCTGGTCGACGATCCGACGCTCAGGAACGAGGCGAAGCTCGCCACGCTGAGGATCGAGCCCGCGCTCAGGATGCTGCCGAAGCTGAACGCGCTGAGCACGGAGTGGGCGCTGCGATAGCTGTATGCGGTGCGCACGCCCTGATAGTAGCTCATCGGTGGCGACGTTCTCGGCTACGATAACCCGACATGGCCGAGTACAGCGTGGGCATCGACGTCGGCGGGACGTTCACCGACGTCACGATCGTGGAGATGGGCAGTGGCCGGTCCTGGCTGACCAAGGTCGAGTCGACGCCGGCCGACCCGTCGATCGGGTTCGTCAACGGGCTCCGTCAGGGCGCCGAGCTGGCCGGCGTGCCGGCCGAGGACGTGGGGCGGATCGTGCACGGCACGACCGTGGCGACGAACGCGGTGCTGGAGCGGCGGCCAACCAGGGTCGCGCTGCTCGCGACGGCCGGGTTCGAGAGCGTGCTGGAGATCGGCCGCCACGACGTGCCGCCGGGCGAGAATTACTACGGCTGGATCAAGCCGACCCGGCCGGTGACGCCCGACCTGATCTTCGGGGTCCGCGAGCGCGTCGATCACACCGGAACGGTGCTGGAGCCGCTGGACGAGGAGCAGTGCCGGGAGGTCGCGCGGCGGCTGCGGGCGCTGGAGCTGGAATCGGTGGCGATCTGCTTCCTCTACGCGTTCTTGTGCCCGGAGCACGAGCGCCGGGTGGCCGAGATCGTCCGGGAGGAGTGCCCGGGACTGTGGGTCTCGACGTCGTCGGTGGTGCTGCCGCAGTTCCGCGAGTTCGAGCGCTCGATGGCGACGGTGCTGAACGCGTACGTGACGCCGCACGTGAGCCGGTACCTGGCGACGGTCGGGCGGCGGCTGGACGGGGACGGCCCCGAAGGTAGCCCCCACCCCCACCCCCTCCCCCTTGCGAGGGAGAGGGGAGCCGGTGACGGGCGGCTCTACATCATGAAGTCGAACGGCGGGGTGATCGGGGCGCCGGACGCGGCGCGGCAGGCGATCCACACCGCGCTCTCGGGGCCGGCCGGCGGGGTCGCCGGGGCGGCCAGGATCGCGGCTGAAGCGGGATATGGGGACGTCATCACGATCGACGTCGGCGGGACGAGCGCGGACGTCAGCCTGATCCGCGACGGCGAGCCGGCGTTCACGTCCGAAGGGAAGATCGGGGCGTTCCCGCTGCATCTCTCGATCGTGGACATCCACACGATCGGGGCGGGCGGCGGGAGCATCGCGGCGATCACGTCGACGGGGCGGCTGGCAGTGGGACCGCAGAGCGCGGGCGCGGTGCCCGGTCCGGCCTGCTACGGCAAGGGCGGCAGCGAGCCGACCGTCACCGACGCCCACCTGGTGCTCGGACGGATCCCGCCGACGCTGGTGGGCGGGGCCGTGGCCCTGGATCGCGACGCGGCCGAGCGGGCGATCCGCGAGAAGGTGGCCGGACCGCTCGGGCTGACGCTGGAGGAGGCGGCGGACGGGATCCTGGCCGTCGTGAACGCCAACATGGTCGGGGCGATCCGGCTGGTCTCGATCGAGCGTGGGCACGACCCGCGCCGGTTCACGCTGGTGCCGTTCGGCGGGGCGGGGCCGCTGCACGGGGTCGACCTGGCCGAGCTGCTGGGCATCCCGCGCATCCTGGTGCCGCGCAACCCGGGCGTCTTGTCGACGGTCGGGCTGCTGAACGCGGACATCAGGAACGATTACGTCCGGACGTGCGCCTGGGAGGGTGCGGACCTGCCGGTCGAGGAGATCCGGGCGGCGTACGCGGAGCTGACGGCCGAGGCGGAGGCGGCGCTCGGGCAGGGGGCGGCGCGAGATGGCGCTGGCGTCGAGCGAAGCGCGGACCTCAGATACCACGGCCAGGGCTTCGAGCTGACGGTGGAGGTGCCAGAGGCCGAGCTGGACGCCTCGGCGGTGGCGGCGCTGCGCGAGCGGTTCCACGCGGCCCACGAGCGACTGTACGGCTACGCGCTGCGGAACGCGCCGGTCGAGCTGGTGAACCTGCGCGTCACGGCGACAGTGCCGCTGCCGAAGGCGCAGTCGGCGACGGTCGAGCCGCACCAGGGCTCGGTGGACGCGGCCCGGATCGGCGAGCGGCGGGTCTACTTCGGGCGAGGGTCAGCGCGGCCCGGCTGGACCGCGACGCCGCGCTACGACCGGGCGCGGCTCGGGGCCGGCGCGGTCGTGGTCGGCCCGGCGATCCTGGAGCAGGTAGACTCGACGACGGTGCTCGGCCCGGACCAGCGGGCGACGGTGGACCGCTTCGGGAATTTGATCGTGACGCGGGGATAGGAGCCTCTACCCCGACACCCGGGTAACCCTCGTGTGTGGCTTACAGGAGCGCAGTATTGTCGAAAGATGCGAGACGTGCATGCTTGAGGCGTATGAAAGCCCCTATGGTCATCCTGAGGCACCCGGCAATTGCCCATTCCGGTCGATCGCGTGCCGAAGGATCTCCCGGACAGTGGAGCCGGGCAACGTGAAGGAGGGGCTGAGAGTCCCGGCCCCGCTTGACGATTTCCGAGACCGTCGTTTGTGAGATCCTTCGCGGCGGGATGTCGTGGGGATGGGCCATGAGGTGCCGCTCAGGATGACAGGGTTGCTCGTCGACCCTCGATACGACGCGGGAGATGACACGTCCGACGAAACTGTTCACCGCTGAATTGTGCGTGGGGAGAGGCTTCGGAGGCAGCGAGTGGTACTCGAACAGGCGGTAGCGCCGAGCGCGGCCCCGGCCGGGCTCGATCCGGTCACCCTGGAGATCATCCATGGCGCCGTCGAGGCGGCGATCCGTGAGATGGAGGCGCTGGTCGATCGGACGTCGATGTCGGCGATGATCAAGGAGAAGAAGGACCGCTTCGTCGGCATGTACGACGGAGCGGGCCGGATGATCGCCGCGCACGTCTCGTTCGCCGGCCCGGGGATGGTCGACGCGCTGCTGCGGCAGTACCCGCCGGAGACGATGGAGCCGGGTGACCTGTACTGGTTCAACGACCCGTACTTCACGGATGGCGCGATCCAACACCTGGGCGACATGTGCTTCGTGGCGCCCGTCTTCGCGGCAGGGCGGGTGGCGGCGTTCGCGGCGACCTACGGCCACTTCCGCGACATCGGCGGCGCCCGGCCCGGCAGCATCTCGCCGGCCGCCACCGAGATCTTCCACGAGGGGATCCGGATCCCGCCGATCCGGATCGTGCGGGCCGGGATCTTCAACGACGAGGCGTACCGGCTGATCCTCGCCAACTCGCGGTTTCCGCTCGACCTGGAAGGCGACACGAAGGCGATGATCGCCTCGTCGCGGCTCGGGGAGTCGCGGCTGGGCGAGCTGTTCGAGCGGTTCGGGACCGACGTGGTGCTCTCGGCGTTCGACCGGATCATCGAGAGCACGGCCACGGCCGGCCGGGCGCTGCTCCTGGAGCTGATCCCCGAAGGCACGTTCGAGTTCTACGATTACGTCGACTCGGACGGGCACGGGAGCGGTCCGATCCGGATCGGGATGAAGATCGTCCGCGAGGGCGACCGGATCACCGTCGACCTCTCGGACAGCGGCCCGCAGACGAAGGGGCCGGTCAACTTCATCACGACGTACAGCTTCATCAACCTGCTGTTCGCGCGGTACTTGATGTCGCAGGACGAGGCGCTGCGGCTGAACGAGGGGCTGTTCCACCTGATCGACGAATTCAAGACGAAGCCGGGCACGATCGTCGATCCGCGCTTCCCGGCCGCGACGGGACTGCGGAGCCACACGCGGCTGCGGCTCAGCTCGGCGATGCTCGGAGCGCTGCTCCAGGCCCGGCGTGGGCAGTCGGCGGCGAACTCGCCGGTCTACTGCCTGTACTCGGTGGTGACCCACGATCCCGAGACCGGCACGATGGACTACTGCAACGAGGGCGTCGGCTCGGGGCTGGGGGCGCGCCCGAATGCCGACGGCGTCGACGTGATCTACTTCGTGGCGCAGCAGAACTTCCCGATCGAGTTCCTGGAGCGCGAGCACGCCCTGCGCGTCGAGAAGTACGTGATCGAGCCCGACTCCGGCGGTCCCGGTTACTACCGTGGCGGCACCGGCGTACGGCGCGAGGTCCGCGTGCTCCAGCCGGGCGTCCTGAACACGCGGCTGGACAGTGTGGTCTTCCCCTGCTGGGGCGCGAACGGCGGCTTAGCGGGGCGGGGCGGCTCGATCTACGTGAATCGCGACAGCGAGACGGAGCGCTGGATCCCGCCGATCGGCGACGGCTTCGCCATCGAGGCCGGCGACGTGATCCAGGTCATCACGCCGGGCGGGGGCGGCTGGGGTGACCCGTTCACGCGGCCCGTCGAGCGGGTCCGCGAGGATGTCCTGCGGCGGTTCGTGAGCCTGGAGGGCGCGCGCCGGGACTACGGGGTGGTCCTCGATCCGGAGACGTTCGAGGTGGACGAGGCGGAGACGGCGCGCCTGCGCTCGGCGCCGCGCCCGCCCCGCCCGATGACGGATCGGGGCATCGCCGAGGCGTGGCTGCGCGAGCGGGGCGAGCCGCTGGACCTGGGCGGGCTGGCGATCCCGTAGGTGGATCGGGCGGGCGCGACCTTTCTGGACGCCCGGTCACGGGTGTCTCACGAAGCGGAGCGGGCCTCCTCGCTCTTTGCCGGTCGGATCGCTAGACTATCCGCGGCGCTCGCCATGCCGTACGGGCGACGCTAGCAGGAGGACGTGTATGAAAGCGGCATTCGGCCTCGCGGCCGGCGCCTTGTTGCTCGCCAGCTCGGCGACGACGTTCGCCCAGGGCCCCGGTGCGTCTGCCGACGTGACGATGCCGAACGGCGAGATGGTCGGCACGGCGACGTTCACCCCGGAGTCGGGCGGGATCCGCCTCAAGGGGCAGTTCAAGGGACTTCCGCCCGGGCCGCACGGCATCCACGTGCACGCCGTGGGCAAGTGCGACGCGCCGGACTTCATGTCGGCTGGCGGCCACTTCAACCCGACGAACAAGATGCACGGCCTGAACAACCCGCAGGGTGCCCACGCCGGCGACATGCCCAACCTGACGATCGGGAGTGATGGCACCGGGACCGTCGACGCCATGCTGAAGGACGTCTCGCTCGCCAGCGGGACCGGCAGCCTGTTCGGGCCGGACGGCACGGCGCTGGTGGTCCATGCGATGGCCGACGACGAGATGACCGACCCGAGCGGCAATAGCGGCGGGCGGATCGCCTGCGGGGTGATCAACCGGGTCGGGACGACGGCGCAGGCCGCCCCGGCGGCACAGCCGTCGCCGGCCGCGCAGCCGTCACCGGCCGCCAAGCCGGCGGCTCCAGCGGCTGCTCCGGCGGCCCAGCCGGCCGCCCCGGCCCAGGCCCCGGCGAAGCCGGCCGCCGCCGCGGCTCCGGCCCAGGCGCCGAAGCCGGTCGCGTCGCCAGCCGCGCTGCCGCGTACGGGCTCGGCGGCGCTGCCGTTCGACGCGTCGCTGCCGGCCGCGCTGACGGGTCTCGGTGCGATGGCGGCGGGCCTGCTGGTCTGGCGCCGACGGAAGTAGCGAGTTTCGAGCTTCGAGTTGCGAGTGGGTCTCTACTCGCAACTCGCTACTCATAACTCTCTGCTCGGACGGTACAATTCGGGGCAGAGCGTCTGTTCGAGGGTCCGCCACCATGCCCGTCTACGAGTACCGCTGCTCAGACTGCACCAACCTCTTCGAGAAGCTTGTCTCGTTCTCCGATGCCGCCCGCGACGTGAACTGCCCGACGTGCGGCGCCCAGTCGAGCAAGCTGCTCTCGACGTTTGCGGCGATCGGCGTGGCCGGCGGATCGGCGCCGAGCGCCCAGGCCGCCCCAACTGGAGGCGGCGGGTGCTGTGGCGGCGGCTGCTGCGGTGGTAGCTGACGCCAGGTGAGCCTCGATTTCGCGCGGGTCAGCGCGCTCCTGGCGCGCCTGCCTGATGATCTCCGACCGCGCGGGGGTCTTCAGATCGTGGACCTCGACGCGCCGTTCGAGCCGAACCCGATCGTGCCGACGCTGATCGTCGGGCGACTGGCGGGGGATGGGGATGCGCTGGCGGCGAGCCTGCCGGAGGTGGTGCGGCGGGCGCTCGGGGACCGGCCGACGCTGGTGGCGCTGACTGACGATGGTGCTTCGGTGGGGGCGGCGGTCGAGGCGGTGTTCGTGCCGGCCGTGGAGCCCGAAGCCGCCGAGCGGAGCCTGGCCGGGCTGCGCCAGATCGTCCATCGGCTGCGGGCGCCCGGCGGCTGTCCCTGGGACCGGAAGCAGACCCACCGGTCGCTCGCGAAGTACGTCCTGGAAGAGGCGTACGAGGTGGTGGACGCGATCGAGCACCACGGCCCGGCCGAGCTGTCCGAGGAGCTTGGCGACCTGCTGCTGCAAGTGTTCTTGCAGTCGGAGCTGGCCGAGGAGGCCGGGGACTTCCAGTTGAACGACGTCGTGGAGCGCCTGACGACGAAGCTGATCCGGCGCCATCCGCACGTCTTCGGGGACGTCGAGGTCGGCGGGGCGGCGGACGTCGAGGTGAACTGGGAGGCGCTGAAGCAGGCCGAGAAGGGCGAGCGCGTCTCGGCGCTGGATGGCGTGCCTCGGAGCCTGCCGGCCCTGGCGATGGCGGCCGAGTTTCAGAAGCGGATGCGCAAGACCGGCTTCGAGTGGCCGGACCGCTCGGGCGCCGAGGCGAAGCTGGCCGAGGAGCTGGCGGAGCTCCGGGAAGCGTCCACGCCCGAGGAGGCGGCCGCCGAGCTTGGCGACGTGCTGTTCGTCCTGACCGAGCTGGCGAACTGGTACGGCGCGAACGCGGAGGACGCGCTGCGCCGGACGAACGCCAAGGTCGAGGCGCGGTTCCGGTACGTCGAGGAGCGGGTGCGCGAGCGGGGGTTGAGCGTGTCCGACGTGCCGCTGGCCGAGCTGGAAGCGATCTGGCAGCAGTCGAAGACGCTGGACCGCCAGCCCGCGTGACCGACACCCTCGAAGCGTCCACCGCGCGCAAGCGACAGGCGAGCATCTCGCTGGCGCCGCCGGCCGTGGACGCGGATCGCCTGACGGCCGTCCACGACGCGCTGCTTTCCTGGTACGGGCGGGTCGGGCGCGACCTGCCATGGCGCCGGACGCGCGATCCGTACGCGATCCTGGTCTCGGAGATCATGCTTCAGCAGACCCAGGTCGACCGGGTGATCCCGAAGTACCACCAGTTCCTGGCGGCGTTCCCGACGCTGGAGACGCTGGCGGCGGCGCCGCTCGCCGACGTGATCCGGGTCTGGGCGGGCCTGGGCTACAACCGCCGGGCGGTGCGGCTGCACGCCATCGCGCGGGAGGCCGTCGAGCGACCGGGCGGGCGGCTGCCGGAGACGGCCGAGGAGCTGCGCGAGCTGGAGGGACTGGGGGCGTACACCGCGAACGCCGTCGCCTGCTTCTCCGGCGAGGCCCAGGTCGGGGTGGTCGACACGAACGTGCGGCGGGTGCTCGGTCGGGTGTTCGCGGAGGAGATCGGGCTCGACCCGCCGGCCGGCCCGGTCCTCCAGCGGTTCGCCGAGGCGGTCTTGCCGGAGGGCCGGGCGTACGCCTGGAACCAGGCCTTGATGGACCTCGGGGCGACGATTTGCACATCGCGCGCGCCGAACCACGAGGTCTGCCCGCTGGCGCTCCACTGCACGGGCCGCGCGCTGCTGACGGAGGCGGCCACGGTGCGTCGGGCGGCGGAGCGGGGCGCGGAGTACCGGGTGGCGAAGGCCGTCCAGCCGTTCGAGCAGACGACGCGCTACTTCCGGGGGCGGATCGTGGGCGCCTGCCGCGATCTGGCGCCCGGCGCCACGCTGGGCCTCGACGACCTGGGTCGGATGCTGCGGCCGGAGTACGGCCCGGAGCACGCCGACTGGGTGGCCGGGCTGGTGGAGGGGCTGCGCCGGGACGGGCTGGTGGCGGTGGACGAGAGCACCGGGGAGCCGCGCGTCAGCCTGCCCTGAGGAAGTGTGGCCGCGCCACCGTGGTGTGAAGGCTCATCGGCTGACGGCCTTGGTGATAACCTCCTAATCTGCACTTCGAGAAGCCTCGCCAATAATCATGTCATCCTGAAGCGCTCGTCGACGTCCCATCTCGGGGGATGACGCGCTGAAGGATCTACAAACAGCGGCTGCGGCGACACCTGATGGGGGCCGGGGCAGTCCACACCTACGTTGGGGCTCTCCGGCCCGGTTCGAGTGCGTCCGCGGTTGGAAGGCTCCGCCCCTGTCCACCTGTTCCTCGGCGGCCAGTTTGTGAGTTCCCTCGCGGCGGGATGTCACGGGAATGGGCAACCGATGGCCGCTCGGGATGACAGTGTCTCTTGCGTGCCTTCGCAACGATCCGGGCCTTGAGGCTGCAGATGATGACGTTCGCCTCAAACCACAACTGCGACAGCCACGAAGGCGAGAGGAGATTCCTCAGCGGGCCGGTGCGAGCAGGCCGGAGAGGAACGGGCGGACGACCTCGCGGAGGGCGTTCCAGCCGTTGTCGGTCTGGTTGGACTCCTCGGGCGTCAGGTCGGCGACGACTTTGCCGAAACGCGGGTCCCAGAGCACCGCCGGCAGCCAGAACCCGTCCACGATGTTGGCCGGGTCGTAGCTCTCGACGACGCGCCCGATCTGACCGCCGGCCTCCCAGGCGCCCAGCAGGCGGCCCGGCTGCGCCACGGCCACCGCCTCGCGCTTGAACGCGTCGCGCTCCGCGCCGACCTTGCCCCGCATCAGCGCCACCAGGTGATCCGCGCGGGCGCAGTCGTCCGGCACGTCGCCGGCCGCGCGCCGGGTGTAGAGGCTGTTCCAGTTCGGGCCGAGCGCCGGGATGTCGATGCCGCCGTCGCTGGCGATGGCGAGGCAGCCGGCGGCGTCGGCCCAGGCGAGCGCCTTGGACTCGGCGACGTCCTGGTGCGTCGCCCCGCTCTCGGGCGGATCGAAGCTGAGGTCGAGGTCGCGCGGCGTGGCTGGCTCGAAGCCGAGGCCGTCGATCAGCCAGCGCAGCTTCGCCTGCTTCGCGACGTTCCCCGTCGCCAGGAGGATGGTCGGCATGTGGTCGGCCTCCCAGTGTGAACACAGTCCAGTATGGCGGAGCGAGAGATCCGTGGATGCCCCGCCTGCGCCCGTATACTCAACGAGCGACGTCATGCGCCGGACCCTCACTGATTGACGTCGCGCGCCGGAGGCTCGCCGCCGTGGACTGGCTCGACACGCTCAACCCCGCGCAGCGGCTGGCCGTCACCACCACCGACGGCCCGTTGCTGATCGTGGCCGGGCCGGGCTCGGGGAAGACCCGGGTGATCGTGCACCGCGTGGCGTACCTCGCGGAGGCGCACGGCGTGCCGCCCTGGCGGATCCTGGCCGTGACGTTCACGAACAAGGCCGCCCGCGAGATGCGCGACCGCCTCGACGCGCTGCTCGGCGCCGAGCGTGCCAAGATGTTGACGGTCGGCACGTTCCACGCCACCTGCGCGCGCTGGCTGCGGATCGACGGCGAGGCGATCGGGCTGGACCGGCGGTTCGCGATCCTGGACGACGCCGACCAGATCGAGCTGGTGAAGCGGGCGATCCGCGACCTGGAGATCGACGAGAAGCGGTTCGCGCCGCGCCCGCTGCTCTCGGCGATCTCGGGGGCGAAGAGCGAGCTGATCTCGCCGGAGCGGTACATCGAGCGGGCCGAAGGGCTCTGGCAGCAGGTCGTGGGACGGGTGTTCGTGCGGTACCAGGAGCTGCTGGAGGAGAACCACGCGCTCGACTTCGACGACCTGCTTGGGAAGACGGTCGCGCTGTTCTCGACGGTGCCGGAGGTGCTGGAGCGGTACCAGGACCGGTATCCGTACCTGATGGTCGACGAGTTCCAGGACACCAACGTCGCGCAGTACGAGCTGGTCCGGCTGCTGGGCATGAAGCACCGCAACGTCTGCATCGTCGGCGACGAGGACCAGTCGATCTACGGCTGGCGCAAGGCCGACGTTCGCAACCTCCAGCACTTCGAACGCGACTTTCCGGAGCTGAAGATCGTCCTGCTGGAGCAGAACTACCGGTCGACGCAGATGATCCTGGACGTCGCGAGCGCGGTCATCAGCCCGAACGAGGGGCGCAAGCCGAAGCGGCTCTGGACCGACAACCCGCGAGGCGTCCCGGTGGTGCTGCACGAGGCGTACGACGAGCGCGACGAGGCGCTGTTCGTGGTGCGGCAGGTGGAGGCGCTGCGGCGCGCGGGCGCGCGGTATGGCGACGTGGCGGTGACCTACCGGACGAACGCGCAGTCGCGGGCGCTGGAGGACGCGCTGGTGCGGTACGGCATCCCGTATCGACTGGTGGGCGGGACGCGCTTCTACCAGCGGCGCGAGGTCAAGGACGTCCTGGCGTATCTGCGGCTGCTGGCGAATCCGGCCGACGGCGTCAGCTTCCAGCGGATCGTGAACGTGCCGCCGCGCGGGATCGGGCAGAAGACGGCGAGCGAGCTGCAGCTGTGGTCGGCGCGGCTGGCGCTGCCGGCGTTCCAGGTGGCGAAGCTGGCGGCCGAGGGTACCGAGGAGATCGGGCCGGATGGGCGGATCGCGCCGGTCGTGCCGATGGCGTCGCGCCCGCGCTCGCTGCTCGGCCAGTTCGTGCGGACGATCGAGGATGCCCGCGAGCGGCTCTCGACGGGGATGCTCGGCGAGGCGCTGGACTTCCTGCTGGAGCGGATCGAGCTCAAGGAGCACATCCTCGACGGCACCGAGGACGGCAACGAGCGCTGGCAGAACGTGATGGAGCTGCGCACGAAGCTGCACGACTACGACCAGCTGGGCGGCGAGGACGCGCTGGGGCAGTTCCTCGAAGAGGCGGCGCTGGTGCAGGACGTGGACAGCCTGGAGACCGCCGAATCGGATGGGATCACCCTGATCACGCTGCACGCCGCGAAGGGGCTGGAGTTCCCGTACGTCTTCGTGGTGGGCCTGGAGGAGGGGGTCATCCCGCACAGCCGCTCCGAGACGCGCGAGCAGCTCGAGGAGGAGCGGCGGCTGCTCTACGTCGGGGTGACCCGGGCGATGCGCGGCCTGTTCCTGGTGCACGCGTTCCGGCGGACCACGTACGGGGGGGAGCAGCTCCAGTCGGCCTCCAGGTTCCTCGGGGACATCCCGCTGCAACTGCTGGACACCTCGTTCAGCCGGGCGGCCGGCGGCTCGCCGCGCAGCAGCATGAGCGGGGGGCGAGCCGGATCGAGCACGTGGGGGCGGGGGGCCTCGGCGGGGTACGGGTCGTGGGGCGAGGTGGCGGCCCGCTACGGCGAGCAGCCGTCCCTGTTCCAGCCGTCGAGGATGCCGGGCCGGGGCGGCGGCGCCTGGCCGCAGGTGCCGTCCGGACGGGACGCGGACCCGGACGACGACCCGGACGTGGACGACCTGGGCGTGGACGCCGCGGACGAGCCCGACCTCGGGCTCTCGGCGGCGAGCAGGCCGATGCCGAGCCGGGCGTCGACGTCGGCGCCGCGCCTCGCTGCCTCGAACGGCGGTGCTCGTCAGGAAGCGAAGGCGGCGGCTCGGGAGCCGAGGTTCGCGCGGGGCCAGCGCGTCAAGCACCTGGATTACGGCACGGGCACGGTGATTGCCAGCAGCGTTCTGGGATCGGAGGAGCTGGTGCTCGTGCGATTCGACAGCCGGCCGGACAAGCCGAAGAACCTCTCGCTCTCGATTCACCGGCTCGAACCGGCATGATCTCGGAGAGTCCGGAGCCGCACGCCCACGGCGGCATCCCGCGCCTGGCGGAGGTGCTGCCGGCCCTGAAGGTAGGCCTGGTCCGGTTCATCTGCGCCGGCGCCCTGCCGGTGGTCGCCTTCTACGTGGCGTTTCGGCTGGGCGGGCCGGTCGTCGGGATCGTGACCGGCATGGCGGTCTCGTTGACGGTGCTGGGGGTCCAGGCGTACAGGATCCGGCGGCTGGACCCGATCGTCCTGGTGCCGATGGTCATCATCCTGGTCCAGGGGCTGCTCGCGAGCCTGACCGGCTCGGTGGAGCTGTACCTGGCGGCGCCGGCCGTGGAGGCATGCATCTGGGGCGTGGTCTTGATCGGTTCGGTGCTGCTGCGCCGGCCACTGGTGCCGCTGATCGCCCGCGAGCTTGGGGTGGTGCCGTCGCGGTTCGCGGCGTCGGTCGGCCTCAAGCGCTCGTTGGAGGTGCTGACGCTGGCGTGGGGGATCGCGGCGTTTTTCAAGGCGGGCCTGCGGCTCTGGCTGCTCACCTTCTTGCCGCT
>Ga0075430_100002954_pt1 | contig 14226 bp, 7 predicted proteins | sample RhiMetdeltSRZDD4_FD_75294 | JGI IMG/M metagenome (GOLD analysis project Ga0075430, IMG submission 75294) | Populus rhizosphere microbial communities from Tennessee, USA - Rhizosphere MetaG P. deltoides SRZDD4 | ecosystem: Host-associated > Plants > Roots > Rhizosphere > Soil | place: USA... | reverse complement strand
CGGGGGTTCGCTGCTCGAGCGCGCCGAGCGCCGAGCGCAGATGTTCCACTGCCTGCTCCATCAGGGACACATGGCGTGCGTTGGAAACAGCGACCGTATCTCGCAGGGCGTCGTCTCCCGTCAGCGCACCCGCGATCGCGGTGCGCACCTCGCTCATCCCGGTGCCAGTCTTCGCGGAGGCAAGCAGGAACCGTTCTCCCGTTGGAAGCACGTCGAATGCGGGCTCAAGATCGCTCTTGTTCGCGACGATGAGCCGATGGGTCCTGACCTCGTTGAGGAGACGAAGATCCTCCGCCTGCAGAGGCTCGCTGCCATCGAGGACCAGAACTACCAGGTCGGCAACGTCCCGTGCGCGCGTAGCGCGCCTTACTCCCTCAACCTCCACGACATCGTCAGATTCTCGAACTCCCGCCGTGTCCACCAGGAGTACTGCAAGGCCGTGAATGTCGACCGTCTCCGTCAGCAGATCTCGCGTCGTGCCGGCAAGCTCGGTGACAATGGCGCGATCTGATCCTTGTAAGTAGTTGAACAATAACGACTTGCCGACGTTTGGTCGACCTGCGATCACTACGTGACCGCCTTCACGAATCATGCGACCCCGCCGTCCATCGGAGAGCAATCGTTCGACCGCTTCGACGACACCGGTCAGCTCGGCAACGGCCGATGTCGAATCGACGAAGTGATATCCCTCATCTGGAAAATCGAGCGACGCTTCAAGTCGGGCGATCAGTTCGAAGAGCGTTCCATCGATCGACGCAATCCGTGAGGTGAGCGTGCCCTGGAGTTGATCGAACGCCACTCTGACTTGCAGCGGCGTGACTGCAGCAATCAGATCTCCCACGGCTTCCGCCTGCACGAGATCGCGTTTGCCGTTGAGGTATGCGCGAAGGGTGAACTCACCCGGACGTGCGAGGCGAGCGCCGGCCCGACATGCAGCGTCGACGATTGCCTGCAGCACCACTGGGCTGCCGTGGCCGCTGATCTCTACGACGTCTTCGCCTGTGTAGGAACGGGGAGCTTGAAAGTACGTCACCACCACTTCGTCGCCGGGCCACGTCGCGTGACCACGAACTCTGGTGAACGTGGCGAACCTGGGCTTCAGCGGTACTGTTCGCTCGATCATGACCATCGCGATGCGCACAGCGTCCGCGCCCGAGAGACGCGCGATGCCTATCGCCCCGCGCCCGGGGGGCGTGGCAGCCGCGACGATGGTGTCATCGGTGGAGAACGCGCTCGACCCAGCGCCCATCCACGAATCCGTTACGACTTGGTGGAGATGATGACGGTCTTCATGAACGCGTCACCAATACTCTCCGACGTGACGTCGGCAAGCTCCGCGACGGCCATGTGAACGATACGGCGCTCGTAGGGATTGAGCGGACCCATCTCCTGAGGACTGCCGTCGCGCGCCTTGTCCGCCAGGAACTGCGCCATCTGCTTCAGCTCGGCGTCCTTCTCGCGGCGAAACCCGTTGCAATCCACGACGATCCGGTTGTCGTCGCCAAGCTGACGACGAAAGGCCGTGGCAACGAGATGTTGCAGCGCCTGGACGCCTTCTCCACCACGCCTGACAAGAACACCGCCGTCCTCGCCCTCGAGGTTGATCCTGGTCCCGTCGGGCCCGTCTTCGACGCTTAGCGACAGCGACAATCCCATCGCCTGCACCACGTTCTGAAGAAAGGCGCTTATCTGGCCTATGAGACTGTCACTCACGGGTCACCGCTCGTTTCGAAAACATCCGTGGAAGATTAACTCAGTTCCTGCGGTCTGCATCGGCGGTTCGTCCCGCTCCCGCATTCTTCAACCGCCGCTCCGCGGGCGGGCGTACGGTTTGAACCGCCGGCGGGCCGATCCACCAGTTCGTGAAGTACTGCTGGCCGATCGTCCACAGGTTACTCGTGAAGTAGTAGATGGCCAGGCCGCTTGGGAACCTGAGGAACATCGCCGTGAACACGATGGGCATGAACATCATCATCCGCTGCTGCGCCGGATCCGCCGTGGACGGCGTGATCCGCTGCTGCCAGAACATCGATGCGCCCATCAGAAGCGGTGTCACGTAGTAGGGATCGTGCAGGGACAGGTCGTGAATCCAGAACGCGAACGGTGCACCTCGAAGCTCGATGGCCTGTGACAGCAGCGAGTAAAAAGCAAACAGCACAGGCATCGTCAGAAGCATCGGCACACAGCCGCTTGCGGGGTTCACACCTCGCTCCTTGTAGAGGTTCATGACCTCGGTGTTCATCTTCTGGCGTGCGGGGTCGGTGACCTTCAGCCCGGCGTAGCGATCCTGAATCGCCTTGAGCTGCGGCTGCAGCACCTGCATCTTCCGCATCGACACAACGGTCTTGTGACGAAGCGGAAAAATAATCAGGTTGATGAATACCGTCAACAGGATGATCGACACCCCGTAGTTGCCGGCGTAGCTGTGGATCCACGTAAGCGCGGTTAACAGCGGGCGCACGAGCCACGCAAACATCCCGAAATTGATCGCACGAATGAGCTCGGGATCGACAGCTCGAAGGATGTCGAATTGCTTGGGACCAACAAAGAACTTGACGCCCTGTGGTGTCTCGGCAAACCGCAAAGCCATGGTCACCAGTTGTCGCTGGGCGTTGTTCGGGTCGTTCAGCGTTAACGAAGTGAACGTTGCCTGGGTCTGGCCGGACGCGAGCGCCGACGCCAGAAAATAGTGGTCATCGATACCAACGAACTTGAACTGGCCGTTCGGCTGGCCTTTTTCGGCGAGCGCCGACAACGCGATGCGCTCGATGGATCCGTTCCTCTCGAGGATGGCCTGCGGCGGCTGAACGGCGTTACCCGTGAAGAAGCTGCCGCCGGCAGCGCGGGCGCCAACGTCTCCCAGTCCTGGTCCCCACGACACCGTTGGGTTGACGGCGCGGTCTCCAACGTTTACCGTCGCCGAGAACCGCACGACGTAACCGTCCGGATCGAAGACAAACTCCTTGCGGACGTGAAGACCGGCCTCGTCCTGGAATTCAAATGCGAGAGACGACGATGACCCGGTCGCGTCAACGCGTCCACCATTGTCACCGGCAACGCGATAGAGACCGTCGTTCAATCGCCTGGTGATCGCGGCGTCATCGACCTGAAGGGCAAACGGGGATGGTTGACCTGCGGGTATACCTGTCGGGACGAGATCGACGGGCTCCCCTTTCTCGTCAAGGTACCGCTTCAAGCGCCAATGGAGCACGCGGCCGCCGCGATTCGACAGGACGACTTGAACGGTGGTTGTCTCGACCGTGACCTCACGCTCGGTGGACTCGCCCTTGACGACGACCACGTCCGGGGTGGTTGCCGGGGCAGCGACCGCTGTTGGTGAGACGGTCGCCGGCTGCTGCCCCGCCGGAGCGGTTTGGCTGGCGGGTGCGGCGGTGGACGTCGTTGGTGACTGAGCTGGCTGGGCTGGCACGAAGTACGCCTGATAGGCGTACAAAACCAGAAAAGACAGGAACACCGCGATGAGGACTCTGCGTTCCATGAAGCTGCCTTATGCCCGAGGCACGGGATCGTATCCGTGATGGCCGAGTGGGTGGCAGCGCGAGAGCCGGCGAATGCCGAGCGCGACACCTTTGAGGACACCGCGCCGCGCCACTGCTTCAGCCATATAGGTTGAGCAGGACGGTTCGAAGCGGCAACACCCGGCGAACACCGGGGAAATCAGAATTTTATATATGCGAAGGCACGCGAGAACCACTCTCACGCCGCTTGACTGGACGCCGGGGTTTTCCGGGCTGGTCGCGTCGTTCGAGTATCGCGTGATAGTCGGATTCGAGGCTGGCGAAGGGTGCATCAAGCATGTCTCGCCGGGGGACGATCACAATGTCCAGCGCCACCGGCAACTTGCGTCGTCTGAAGAGTTCTCGCGCCAGGCGCTTCGCGCGATTCCGCTCGACTGCTGAACCCAGCTTTCGAGTGGCTGCGACACCCAGGCGCGGCGCCGTCCCGCCATTAGCGATCACGAACAGCATCATGAACCGTCCCGAGATGCGAAGTCCCTGTTCGTAGGCTCGCTCGAACTCCGGCCGGCGGCGGATTCGTGCCGATCGTGGAAGGTCGTTCGTCGGATTAACCTTCGTCGGACACCGTCAAACGTTTGCGGCCTTTCGTGCGCCGGCGCTTGAGGACGATCCGCCCGTTCTTTGTTGCCATTCTCACCCGAAACCCGTGCGTCTTCGCGCGACGGCGAGTATTCGGCTGGTAAGTGCGCTTCCCCTTCGGCATCTTTTTCCGCTATCTGTGAACCCCGGACGTTTCCATCCGGGCAATGAGAGTGAATGTCTGCCGCGATGACCGCAGGCGGAACTTTCAATACTAGTCGCCTGTCTCGAAGGGTGTCAATGAAGAGGAGGATTTTTCTCCAATCCGAGGGGGTCCCGTTCGCAAGGTGTGTGCTACAGTCGCGGGTTCCGACGCCGGCTGCAGCGCTGAACTGATGTCTCTCGGTTCGGTTTGTTCCCCAAAGTTTTCCACACCTGTGGAAAAGACTGTGGAAAACGGGTTTTCAGGGGTGTGTTGGCGTGATTTCGCCTGACTTTCCGCTGAATTCTTGAAGGCGAAGCCGTCGAAGCGCGCTGATGCCTGCGTTTGAACGGATGACCTTCGCAGAACAGCCTGTATTTACTGGCTTTTTGAGGCGAAAGTCGGTTTGACGTCGAGTTTTCCTCGGATCTTTTGGTATGGACGTCACCATTTGGGACCAAATCCTCGACCGGATCGAAACCATGGTGAATCACCATAGTTACTCGACCTGGTTCAAGCCCACCACGTTCCTCCGGGACAGCGGCGAAACAATCACCGTTCGCGTGCCGAAGCCGATGTTTGTGGACTGGCTGACGAAGCACTATTCGGTTGTTTTGACCGAAGCGCTGGCGGCGGCAGGACGGGTTGGAACATCGATCGTCTTCGTTCCGGACGGAGCGGTCACCGAAGACCTGGCCGAGCCTGTCGCATCGGCGCCGGCTACAGCAGAGACTGAGGTCCAGACAGGCGACTTCGCGGTCGGTGGACTCAATCCCCGATACACCTTCGACACGTTCATCGTCGGGCCTTCCAATCAGTTTGCCCATGCGGCGTGCCGCGCGGTTGCAGAAGCGCCGTCACGGTCGTATAACCCGCTGTTTATCTATGGCGGTGTGGGGCTGGGTAAGACGCACCTGATGCACGCGATCGGCCACTACGTGCTCGCGCACGACGCGGGAATGAAGCTGACCTACATCTCGTCCGAGCGCTTCATGAACGAGATGATCAACGCTCTTCGCTACGACCGCATCCTGGATTTCCGGGAACGGTATCGAAGCGTGGATGTGCTCCTTGTGGACGACATCCAGTTCGTCTCGGGAAAAGAGGGCACGCAAACTGAGTTTTTTCACACGTTCAATGCCCTCTACGATGCCCAGAAACAGATTGTCCTCAGCAGCGATCGCCCACCCCACGAAATCACGGCCCTCGAAGAGCGCCTTCGGTCTCGCTTTGAATGGGGCTTGATCGCGGACATTCAGCCGCCTGACATCGAAACAAAAATTGCGATTTTGAAGCGGAAAGCGGAGACCGAAGCGGTACCGCTTCCCGATAACGTCGCGATGTACATGGCCGGCCGCGTGAAATCCAACGTTCGAGAGCTCGAGGGCTCGCTGATTCGACTGATCGCCTATGCCTCGCTCACAGGACGAGAAATTTCACTCGATCTGGCCAGGGAAGTGTTGCGTAACGTCATCGAACAGGACGATAAAGCGGTCACCATCGAAGCAATCCAGAAGTTCGTGGCCGACTACTACCAGTTGAAAACCGCTGATCTGAAGTCTCGAAACAATTCGAAGTCGATCTCGATGCCGCGACAGGTTGCGATGTATTTGTGTAAGTCGCTGACCCACGCGTCATTGCCGGAGATTGGCCGCAGCTTCGGCGGAAAGCATCACTCGACCGTTATTCATTCGATCAAGAAGGTTGAGGAACTTCGGAAGAAGGACCAGGTTTTCCACAGCTTGGTCTCAAGCTTCATTGAGTCTTTTCGCTGATTCCGAACTCATCCACAGATCTGGTGCCTTGAGAGCTGTGGATGATTCCGGGTTTGGGCTCTTTTCCGCATTCTCTGCAGAGTCCACCTGAGAACAATCCACAGGACATGTTCACAGCTAACTCCTTGAAATATCACGAGTAAGAGCCTCAGATCCTGTTTTGCACAGCACCTTATTATCTGTATAATTCTCTATCTCTTCTGATCCTCTACTTTGAGATAAGAACCACACGGTTCGCTCTACCACCACTGAGCGAGTAGAGGCTCTTGCTGGCGGGCACATCGCGTCACGCCGAGGTCAACACAGCCTATGGAACTCGTCGTTCGGAAGACGGAGCTTCTGCGAGAACTGCAACTTTTCCAGGGCATTGTTGAACGAAAAAATACCATCCCGATCCTCGCCAACGTCCTCATCGAGGCAAAAGGTGATGAGGTGCGGTTGCTGGCAACCGATCTCGAAGTCGCCCTTCGAAGTCGATGCAACGCTACCGTGTCGAAGCCTGGTTCGCTGACGCTTCCGGCAAAGAAGCTGTACGAAATCGTCAAGGCGCTTCCTGAAACCGACGTTCGCATCGAAGAAGACAAGAACGGCGTGAAGGTCGCTGCAGACCGTTTCGACTCGCGGATGCAGACGCTTCCAAGGGAAGACTTCCCAACGCTCCCCGAGGCCGCTGGCGTGGCTCGTGCCATGCTTCCACGCGAGGGTCTGCGGGAGATGGTGGCCAAGACACAATTCGCCATCACCGGTGAAGACACGCGATTTTTCCTGAACGGCGCGCTCTTTGTCCTTCGCACGGATTCAATGAGCCTCGTGGCCACTGATGGGCATCGACTCGCGCTGGTCACCGTAAAGCGCGAAACCCCGGACACCGCGATTGCCCCCGGCGATGAGGTCAAGGTCATCCTGCCCAAGAAGACCCTGCTCGAATTGGGCAAGCTTCTGCCGGAATCCGAAGGCGACATCACGTATGAACGAGGCGAGAACCACTTATTTTTCGAGGTCGGTGGGCGCGTTCTCATCTCGCGAATGATCGATGGCCAGTTTCCAGCCTACGAACGCGTGATACCCAAAGGCAACGACAAGACCATCGAGTTCGAGCGTGAACGCCTCACATCGGCCGTGAAGCGTGTGGCGCTTCTGTCGAACGAGCGCTCACGGGCGGTCAAGTTCGAGATGACGAAGAACCTGGTTGATGTCACGTCGAGCAGTTCCGAATTTGGTGAAGCACGTGAACAGATCCCGGTTGAGTATGCGGGCGGTGCGCTCAGCATCTCTTTCAACGCGCAATACGCTCTCGACTTCCTGAATGCGGTGAACAGTGATGTTGTCTCGCTGTCCCTCAAGGACGAAGTGAGTCAGGCCGTGATGAAGCCGGTCGGTGAGTCCGGCTACGACTACACCTACGTCATCATGCCGATGCGAGTCTGATCTCGACGTCTCGCGCCGAACGACATCACCCAGGAGCGATCAAGGAACACGTGGAACATCCCGAGCAGCCACTCGAGCAAGACGAGACCATTACAGGAAACGCGTCCGATGCCGGGCCCAATGGGGACGGATCGGGTGACGATTACGGGGCCGACAAGATCAAGGTTCTCGAAGGCCTCGAAGCCGTCCGGAAGCGACCCGCGATGTACATCGGGTCAACCGGTGCGGCCGGTCTGCACCACCTCGTCTACGAAATCGTCGACAACTCGATCGACGAGGCCCTTGCGGGTTACTGCGACCAGGTCAACGTCACGATCCACCTCGACAACTCGATCACCGTCGTCGACAACGGCCGCGGCATTCCGGTCGGCCGACACGCCAGTGGCAAGTCTGCCGCTGAAGTCGTGCTGACGGTCCTGCACGCAGGCGGAAAATTCGACAACGACAGCTACAAGGTCTCAGGCGGCCTCCACGGCGTCGGCGTCTCCGTTGTAAACGCGCTGTCCGAGCGGCTCGATCTCGAGATCTGGCGGGACGGACACGTCTACGTGCAGAGCTACGAGCGCGGCACGCCTTTGGCCGATCTCGAAACAACCGGAACGACCCAGCGGCGCGGCACGAAGGTTACCTTCAAGCCCGACACCCAGATTTTCGAGACGACCGATTACAGCTTCGATACGCTCGCGCAGCGGCTGCGTGAACTCGCCTTCCTGAACGGCGGCATTCTCATCACGATCGATGACGAACGTGACGGCAAGAATCATCGCTTCAAGTACGAGGGCGGTATCGTCTCGTTTGTCGAGCACCTGAACAAGAACAAGGCATCGGTCAACGACAAGCCGATCTTCATGAAGGGCGAGCGCGAGGGCATCGACGCAGAGATTGCGCTCCAGTGGAACGATTCGTACTCCGAGCTGGTGTTCTCTTTCGCGAACAACATCAACACACACGAAGGTGGAACCCACCTTTCGGGCTTCCGCGCGGCGTTGACCCGGACAATCAACACCTACGCCACCAAGAACAATCTTGCGAAGGACTTGAAGGACGCGAACATCAGCGGCGACGACATCCGGGAAGGCCTGACCGGTGTCATCAGCGTCAAGATTCCGCATCCCCAGTTCGAAGGACAGACCAAGACGAAGCTTGGCAATACCGAGGTCAAGGGCATCGTCGAAGCGATCGTCAACGACAAGCTGTCGCAGTACCTCGAGGAAACACCCGCGGTCGCCAAACGCATCATCGGCAAGGCTGTTGATGCGGCGCGTGCTCGCGAAGCCGCGCGGAAAGCCAGAGACCTCGTCCGGCGCAAGGGAGCGCTCGATGGCAGCAGCCTCCCCGGCAAACTCGCCGACTGTCAGGAACGCGATCCGGCCAACAGCGAAATCTACATCGTCGAAGGTGAATCGGCCGGCGGCTCCGCCAAGCAGGGACGCGACCGACGCAATCAAGCGATCCTGCCGATCAAGGGCAAGATCCTGAACGTTGAGAAGGCGCGCTTCGACAAGATGCTCGGGAGCGACGAAATCAAGACGATGATCTCGGCGCTTGGATGCGGCATCGGGACCGAAGACTTTGACCTGGCGAAGCTCCGCTATCACCGCGTCATCATCATGACCGACGCAGACGTTGACGGCTCGCACATCCGAACGCTGCTTCTCACGTTCTTCTACCGCCAGATGTCGCAGCTCATCGAGCACGGCCACATCTACATCGCGCAACCGCCGCTGTTCAGGGCGAAGCGCGGACGCACCGAGAACTACATCAAGAACGAGCTGGACCTCGAGACATTTCTCATTCGTCGGGCTGCCGAGTCGCGCGTGGCCAGGCTTGCCGATGGTTCCGAGATGTTTGGAGAGGCGCTCGAGCGGAGCCTGCAGAGCACGATGCTCTTCAGAAAGCTCCTGCAGCAGGTGACCCGCCGTGGAACGTCCCCAGAGATCGTGGCGGGACTTCTCGAGGCCGATGCACGCGACAAGTCTTTCTTCGAAACGCGCGAGCGGCTTGACCTGCTCGCAGCTCGCATGACGACGCCCATTCGCACGGTGTCGGTGACGCGGGATGAAGAGCACAATCTGTTCGCGCTTCACATCGAAGATCGGTCGCAAGGTTATCCACGCCAGCACGATCTCGGCGCTGAATTCGTGACCGCCGGCGAGTATCGGACGCTGGCCGCCGCGTATCGAGACATCCAGGACGTGAAGTTCCCGGTCGTCGTTCGCGTCACCAACGCGGCTGATGACGTCGACGATTCGGCCGATGCCGAACCGGATGAGGCTCCCGCGACCGGGGACCAGCCACCAGAGGCAGTTCCTTCGTCACCCGTGCTCCGCTCGAAGAAGGAAGCCGATGCCACGCTGGCCGACGTGGACGCCTTTGTTGAGTTCTTCATCGCCGCGGGGAAGAAGGGCTTGACGATCAATCGCTACAAGGGTCTTGGCGAAATGAATCCGGAAACGCTCTGGACAACGACGATGAATCCGGAGAACCGGACGTTGCTGCAGGTCCGGGCCGAGGACCATGCCGAGGCCGACCAGATGTTTACAACACTGATGGGCGATCAGGTTGAACCGCGCCGGAAATTCATCGAAGACCACGCACTCGAAGTGCGGAATCTCGACGTATAGCATCGCTCCTGCTGTCCACGAGCTACTGACGGCCTTTTCCGCATGACGACAGTTCCGCCAAACAAGATCCCGGTCAACATCGAAGACGAGATGAAGCGTTCGTACATGGATTACGCCATGAGCGTGATCATTGGACGAGCGCTGCCAGATATTCGCGACGGCTTGAAGCCCGCCCATCGCCGTGTGCTTTACGGCATGAAGAACATGGGGCTGGCCTCCACTCGCGGCTATCGCAAGTGCGCGAAGATCGTCGGCGAGGTGATGGGCAACTTCCATCCCCACGGAGACGCATCGATCTACGACACGCTCGTTCGTATGGCGCAGGACTTCAACCTGCGGTACTTACTCACCGACGGTCAGGGAAACTTCGGGTCGATCGACGGGGACCCACCGGCGGCCATGCGGTATACCGAAGCCCGCCTTGAACGACTGTCCGACGAGATGATGGCGGATCTCGACAAGGACACGGTCGACTTCGTTCCGAACTACGACGAAACAACCGAAGAACCCACCGTTCTGCCGGCGCCTTTTCCGAATCTCCTCGTCAACGGCTCAACCGGCATCGCCGTCGGCATGGCGACGAACATCCCTCCGCACAATATGCGCGAGGTGATCGACGCGGTGATCTGGGCAATCGAGAGCCGCCAGAACGAAGTGCCCCTGACACTCGCCGAGCGGCAGCGCAAGGTGCTCGAGATCGTTCAAGGCCCGGACTTCCCCACCGGTGCGTACATCGTCGGCCGTCAGGGCATTCGGCAGGCGTATCTGACCGGTCGCGGCGCGATCATCATGCGCGCGAAGGCCGAGATCGAAGTCTCGAAGAAGGGCGACCGCTCCTCCATCGTCATTTCCGCGATTCCGTATCAGGTCAACAAAGCCAGACTCATCGAGCGCATCGCGGACCTCGTGCGCGAAAAGACGATCGAGGGAATTTCTGACATTCGGGACGAATCCGATCGGGACGGCCTGAGGATCGCGATCGACCTCAAGCGTGGGGAGGTGGGCGAGGTTATTCTCAACAACCTCTACAAGCACACTCAGTTGCAGGGCAGCTTCGGCGTCATCATGCTGGCGATCGTCGCCGGCCGACCGCGGGTGCTGTCGTTGCTCGAGCTGGTCGACAACTTCGTCGAGTTCAGACGCGATATCATCCGCCGCCGCACGGAGTTCGAGCTTCGGAAGGCAGAGGCCAGACGGCACATCCTCGAGGGCCTCAAGATCGCCCTCGACCATCTGGATCAGGTCATCACACTCATCAGAAACTCGCGCAACCCCGGTGAGGCCAGGGATGGTCTGATGACGCAGTTCGGGCTCTCGCTGCTGCAATCGCAGGCGATCCTGGACATGCAGCTCCAGCGCCTGACCGGTCTCGAACGCCAGAAAATCCTGGACGAGCTCGCCGAGCTTCTCGCGTTGATTGAACGGCTGCGCGCGATCCTCTCGAGCGACCGCCTGCTCATGCAGATCGTTGTGGACGAGTTGCGCGCAGTACGCGAACGGCACGGCGATGAGCGGCGCACCGAAATTCTTCCGGACGAGGGCGAGTTCAGGATCGAGGACCTGATTGCGGAAGAAGACATGGCGATCACGGTCAGCCATACCGGTTACATCAAGCGTACGGCAATCACCAGCTATCGGAGTCAACGGCGAGGCGGGAAGGGTCGCATTGGCATGCGGACCCGCGAGGAAGATTTCGTCAGCCACCTGTTCGTGGCCTCGACGCACGCCTACATCATGATCTTCTCAGACCGTGGACGCGCCTATTGGCTCAAGGTTCACGAGATCCCTGATGTGGGCCCTGACGGCCGCGGCAAGGCGATCGCCAATCTGGCCTCGATGGAAGAGGGCGAGCGCATTGCGGCCATGCTGGCCGTGAAGGAATTCGAGGCCGACAAGTTCATCGTGATGGGTACCCGTCATGGTGTTGTGAAGAAGACGGAACTGGCCGCGTTCAGCAACCCGCGCGCCGGCGGGATCATCGCGATGGGGATCGAGGAAGGGGATGCCGTCATGGAGGTTCAGATCTCCGACGGTTCCGGCGAGATTTTCATTGGCACCGGCTCAGGCATGTCGATCCGCTTTCCCGAGAGCGATGTGCGTGCAATGGGACGCACGGCTTACGGTGTGCGAGGGATCTCCCTTCGGGAAGGCGACACCGTTGTCGCCATGGAAGTCCTGAAGCCCGGCGGAACGATGTTGACCGTGACCGAACAAGGCTACGGGAAACGCACCGAACTCGGCGAGTATCGCGTGCAGTCGCGCGGCGGTATTGGAATCATCAACATCCAGACATCCGATCGAAATGGGAAGGTCGTCGGTCTCACTCAAGTGAGCGACGACGACGAGCTGATGTTGATTACGCAGCAGGGAAAGACGCTGCGGATGGCCGCCGGTAGCATTCGAACGATCGGTCGATCGACTCAAGGCGTGAAGCTGATCGACATCGAAGGCGACGACCGCGTCGTGTCGATCGCGCGGCTTGCGGAGAAGGACGTCCCTGAGCTCGAGACTTCAGGCGACCTCGAGCCTGGCGAACCTGGCTCGTAGCGTCTTGGGCCCGACCGATAGAAATCGCACAACGACCTTCACATCGTCGGCGACGGGTTCAACGCTCAATACCGTACCGATACCAAACTGAGGGTGCCGCACGCGTAACCCTGGCTTGAGGCCAGACGTAACCGACTGGTCTTCATCCTCGTACGTGTAGGCCGGCGCCTCCTCCTTGGCCCGTCCTCGATAGCCACCTCCTCGCTCCCTTTGCGCCGAGCGGTACTGACTGAACGACGACGAATACGGCGAGACGAATGACGAGGGCACGTCTTCGAGCAGCCCTGCTGGGATCTCGTCCAGAAATCTTGATGGCTCTGCGGACTGATACTCCCCGAACACGCGACGCCTGGCCGCGGATGTCAGTACCAGACGACGCTGCGCTCGCGTGATACCGACGTAGCACAGTCGCCTTTCCTCCTCGAGTTCGGCTTCGTCGTCTGCCGAGCGCGAGTGAGGAAACAGACCCTCTTCAAGCCCGCAAATCATCACGACCGGGAACTCCAGTCCCTTGGCGCTGTGCATGGTCATCATCAGCACACGCGCATCCCTGTTCCCGGCTTCCTCATCGACGTCGGCGAGAAGCGACAACTGATCGACAAAACCAGCCAGCGAAGCTTCAGGGGCGCGTGTCTCGTACTCGCGCGCCGCCGAGACGAGCTCCGCGAGATTTTCGACGCGTCCCTCGGCTTCCTCACTTCGCTCTTCACGCAGGTCTTTCAGGTAGCCGCTCTGGTCGAGAACCTTTGCGAGGGCGATGGAAACCGGCTCTTGCGCCGCCACGGCAGCCAGTTGAATCACCAGGTTACGGAATGCGCTCAACGCGGCCGCGGCTCTTGGCGAGAGAGCCCGGGTGTCGAGCGCGTGGACCAGCCTGGCCCAGAGCGACTGGTTAGTCGGCAGCGGATGGAGACCGACCAGAAGGGGTGGCAGATCGCCGTCTGCGGGGAGATCTGTCGCGTCGAGCGCGTCCATAACGCCCTTGCCGATACCTCTCGCAGGCACATTGATTACACGTCGGAGGCTCACGTCGTCGTGCGGGTTGAGGAGGAGACGCAGGTAAGACAGTGCGTCCTTGATTTCCTTTCGCTCGTAGAAGCGCACGCCCCCGATGATTCTGTAGGGCGTCCCGGACCTTCGTAACGCGTCTTCAATGGTTCGCGACTGGGCGTTCGTGCGGTAGAGCACCGCCACTGTGTTCTCGACATCTTCATGCAACGCGGTGCGGGCCGACCGGGCGACGAACTCCGCTTCATCAAGATCGTCTCCGGCGCGGTACACCAGAATCTTCGCGCCGCCACGACGCTCTGTGTAGAGCCGCTTTTCCTTCCGGTTCCGATTCTGCGCAATGACGGCCGACGCCGCGTCCAGGATCACCTGGGTTGACCGGTAGTTGCGCTCAAGTTTGACGACGAGCGCTTCCGGAAAATCGTGCTCGAAGTCGAGAATGTTCTTGAGATCGGCGCCGCGCCACTTGTAGATCGACTGATCTGGATCACCAACCACGCAGAGATTACGGTGGCGCGACGCCAGTCGCTGGATCAACAGGTACTGGGGTCTGTTGGTGTCCTGATACTCGTCGACCATCAGGT
>Ga0075430_100002953_pt1 | contig 14229 bp, 10 predicted proteins | sample RhiMetdeltSRZDD4_FD_75294 | JGI IMG/M metagenome (GOLD analysis project Ga0075430, IMG submission 75294) | Populus rhizosphere microbial communities from Tennessee, USA - Rhizosphere MetaG P. deltoides SRZDD4 | ecosystem: Host-associated > Plants > Roots > Rhizosphere > Soil | place: USA... | reverse complement strand
TTCGAGCCGTGGCTGGCCTGCTTCGAGGCCGAGCCGGACGAGGCGACGCCGATGATCCCGCTGTTCCGAGCGGCCGGCGTCCGGACTATCGACCTGCGGGCGCGCAGGCGGAGCGACCCGGCGGCGCTCTGGCGCTTTGGGCAGCTTCTGCGCAAGGGGCGATTCGACATCGTCCACGCCCACTCCTTTCGGACCGAGCTGGCGTCGGTGATGTGGTCGCGGGGGTCGGGGCTGCTGCCGATGCTGGGCGGGCAGTTTCCCGCGCTCGTGCCCGCGTTGCGTGGCTGGATGCCCGACGCTCATCCGATCCTCGTGCGGACGGTCCACAACGTCGACGAGTTCTACGTCAGCCCGCGCTACGCGCCGTTGACCCGGATCTCGTCGCGCGGGCTCGACCGGATCGTGGCGATCTCCGACGCCGTCGCCGAGTACCTGCGCGACGAGGGTGACCTGCCGGACGAGAAGATCGTCCGGATCCCGTACGGAATCGACCCGTCGCCGTTCCAGCCGGACCTGCCGCCGCCGTCCAGGCGTCCCGAGGGCGACCCGCTCAGGCGCCCGACGCTCGGAGTGGTGGCGCGGCTGGCGCCGCAGAAGGGGCACCGCGTCCTGTTCGACGCGCTACCGGCCATCCATGCGGCCATCCCGGACGTCCACGCGCGGCTCGTCGGCCACGAGGAGCTGAGCACGGCCGCCGAGCTTCAAGCGTACGCGCTCCAGAAGCGGGTCGCCAACTTCGTAACGTTCGAGGGATTCCGCTCGGACATTCCCGGCGTGATGGCCGACCTGGACGTCTTCGTCCTGCCATCGCTCTGGGAGGGTTTCGGGCTGGTGCTGGTGGAGGCAATGGCGGCCGGGCGGCCGGTCGTGGCCTCGGCGGTCGGGCCGATCCCGGAGATCGTGGTGGACGGCGTGACGGGGCTGCTGGTCCCGCCCGGCGACCCGGCCGCGCTGGCCGAGGCGATCGTCCGCGTGCTCCGGGATCCGGAGCTGGCCTCAGCGATGGGCCGGGCCGGCCGCGCCCGCGTCGAGCGCGAGCTGCGGATCGACACGATGGTCGCGCGGACCGAAGCGCTCTACAACGAGCTGCTGGGTCGGGCGAGCTGATGTTGGCGGCGCCGCGTCGCTCAGCGGGTACACTAGGTGCCGGCCGGACGCCCCGGCCGGGGCAGGCGGGCGGGTCACCTCTGCGCGATGGGAGGCGAGTCTGGGCGTGCTGACGCAACGCGTCGCGGAGAGTTCGCTGTCGGAGCGCCTCGGAGCGATCGACTGGACGACCTGGACTCGCCGGCTCCAGGTGGCTCTCACCGTCGTGATCGCCGCGGCGTTCGCCTGGGCCGCCTTGAACGATCACGCGCTCGCGGCGGTACCGGCCGCCGTCGGCATCGTCGTCGCCTGGTTTGTCGTACGGACCTGCTTCCGAGGACCGGAGCGCGGCTTTCTGCTGGTCTGCCTGCTGGCGGGGTTCGCGCTGCGCGCCGTCGCGTCGCTGATCCTGCATCCGCTGCTCGTCACGAACGTCCGCCGGGGCGATGGCCGCGTGGACGTCTTCGTCGGCTACCTGTTCGAGGACGACCGGGCGTTCGACGTGGTCTCCTGGGCGCTGGCTCGGCTCTGGTCCGGCCAGTTGGCGCAGACGGCGAAGTCGCAAGACTACCTCATCAACAACTACACGGTCATGATGGGGTGGGTGTACTACTTGTTCGGCCACGACGTGGTCGGGCCGAAGCTGCTGAACTGCCTGTTCGGGGCGCTGACAATCGTAGCGACGTACGCGCTGGCGAAGGAGCTTGGCGGCGAGCGGGCGGGCCGCTTCGCCGCGATCCTGGCGTTCGGCTTCCCCTCGCTCGTGCTCTGGTCGATGCTCAACCTGAAAGACGCGCTCGTCGTCCTGCTGATCGCGCTGGCGATGCTCGCGGGGCTGAAGTTTGCTCACCGGCCGTCGCTGCTGTGGGCAGTGGTGACCGTGGTGGCGTTCGCCGGGCTCGAAAACCTGCGCCTGTACGTGTTCTTCGGGTTGGGATGGCTGCTCTGGACGTCGTTCTTCGTCATCAACCGTGCGCCGTGGCGGCGGCGGTTGAAGGTCGGCATCCCGTTCGCGCTGGCGCTATTGACGGTGGTCTACGTGACTAACGAGACGCAGGCGCTCGGTCTGCGCTATCTGAGCGCCAAGCGGCTGGAAGCGCTGGCCAGCAGCCGCGAGTACGGGGCGCAGAACGCCGACACCGGGATCGAGCTGGAACTGGTACCGCGCTCCGAGGACGGCTACACCATCCAGCTCCGGACGGCGCCGAGGGTGCTGCCGTACGTCCTGTGGGGCCCGTTCCCCTGGCAGGCGAAGGGGCGCCGTGAGTTGGCAGTCATCCCTGAGACGCTGGCGTGGTACGGGCTCCAGGTGCTGGTCATGATCGCGATCGTCGCCTGGCGACGCGAGCTCTGGCGCGAGATGGCGTTACCGCTGGCGTATGCAGGCGGGCTGACGCTGGTGTTCAGCCTGATCGAAGGGAACGTCGGGACGATCTACCGTCACCGGGCGATGCTGCTGATCCCGGTGTTCGCCGTGGCCGGCCTGGGCTTCGACTGGCTGCTCGGATGGTGGGCACAGCGCCGCGATCGTCCGGTGGCGGCGGGCGCGGCCCCGGTCCCCGACGCGCGATTGGCCTGATGTGACACGGTATCTGGTCACTGGTGGCGCCGGCTTCATCGGGTCGCGCCTGTCCCGCGCCATCGTCGAGCGGGGCGGCGAAGTCCGCGTCTTCGACTCGTTCCTGACGGGCCGCGAGGAGAACCTGGCCGACCTGCCGGATGTCGAGGTGGTGCGCGGCGACGTGCGCGACCTCGACGGCCTGCGCCGCGCCATGAAGGGCGTCGACCGGGTGCTGCACCAGGCGGCGGTGCCGTCGGTGGCGCGCTCCCTCAAGGACCCGATCCTCAGCAACGAGGCGAACGTCCAGGGGACGCTCAACGTGCTGATCGCGGCGCGCGACGCCAGCGTGCCACGGGTGGTCTTCGCGTCGTCCTCCTCAGTGTACGGCGACACGCCGACGCTGCCGAAGGTCGAGACGATGCTGCCGAGCCCGCTCTCGCCGTACGCCGTCACCAAGCTGACGGGGGAGCACTACCTCAAGGTGTTCCATCATCTGTACGGCCTCGAGACGGTGGCGTTGCGCTACTTCAACGTCTTCGGGCCGCGCCAGGATCCGACCTCCGACTACGCGGCGGTGATCCCGCTGTTCGTGTCGCTGATGTCGCAGGGCCGGGCCCCGACGATTAACGGCGACGGCACGCAGTCGCGGGACTTCACCTACGTCGACAACGTCGTGCAGGCGAACCTGCTGGCGTGTGAGGCGCCGGGAGTCGGCGGCGAGGTGTTCAACGTCGCCTGCGGGCGGCGGTACACGCTGCTGGACCTGGTCGCGGCTCTGAACGCGATCCTGGGGACCAATCTGGAGCCGACGTTCGGGCCGCGTCGGGCGGGCGACGTGATGCACTCGCTCGCCGACATCGAGAAGGCTCGGCGGATGCTCGGCTACGAGGCGTCAACGAGCTTCGAAGAAGGACTGGAGCGCACGGCCGCCTGGGGCCGGGCGCGCGCTTCGGCATGAATCGATCATTGAGCAGGAGCCGACTGTGAAAGCGCTGTTCGTCGTCCCGTATCCGACCGAGGCTCCCTCGAATCGACTCCGCGTCGAGCAGTACTTCCCGTACCTCGAGCAGCACGGCGTCGAGATCGTGCTGCGCCCGTTCATGTCGAGCGACCTCTACAACATTCGCCATGCGCCGGGCAGCATGATCCGAAAGGTCGCGTCGCTCGGGTTCAGCACCGCGAGCCGCTTCCTCGACATCCGCCGCGCCGAGAGCGCGGACGTGATTTTCGTCCACCGCGAGGCGTTCCCGGTCGGCGGCCCCTTCATCGAGGAGAAACTGGCGATGGCCGGCCCGCCGATGGTGTTCGACTTCGACGACGCCATCTACCTGCTGAACACGGGACTGGCGAGCCGGACGGTCGGGCTCTTAAAGCGGCCGAGCAAGACGGCGAGGATCGTCAACCTCTCGACGACGGTGATTGCCGGCAACGAGAACCTGAAGGCGTACGCCTCGGCGTACAACCGCAACATCGTGGTGATCCCGACACCGGTCGACACCAGCCGGTTCGTGCCGCGCCGCGAGCCGCGCCCCGGCAGCGACAAGAAGGTGGTGATCGGCTGGCAGGGCAGCAACACCACGGCGCCGTACCTGCGGATGGTCGGCGACGCGCTGGCCGAAATCACGCGCCGCTATCCCGAGGTCGAGATCGAGGCGATCGGCGGCAGCTACGTGCCGCCGGTCTCGCCGGCGCTGCGGGTGCGCCGCTGGACCCTCGACCGCGAGCTGGAGGATCTGCACGGCTTCGACATCGGCATCATGCCGATGCCCGATACCGAGTGGACGCGCGGGAAGTGCGGCTTCAAGGCGCTGCTCTACATGGCCTGCGGGGTGCCGCCGGTCTGCTCGCCGGTCGGGATGACGACGGACATCGTGCAGGACGGCCAGAACGGCCTGCTGGCGACGACCACCGAGGAGTGGGTCGAGAAGCTGTCGCTGCTGGTCGAGAACCCCGAGCTGCGGCGGCGGATGGGCGAGGCCGGCCGCGCCACGGTCGAGGATCGCTACTCGCTGACGACGCACGCGCCGCGCTTCCTGGAGACGCTCCAGCGAACGGCCGAGCTCGGGCGCTGGCGAAAGCGGGCGCGAGCCCGGGCGAGTCAGCCCGGGTGGACGCCCCAGGCGGCGTCCCGCTGACGGTTCAGCGCTCGGCCAGCTTGACCAGGTAGCGGCAAAAGCGGTCGAGGACGGCGTCCTGGCCGTAGCCGGCGGCGGTCGCGATGCCGGCCTCGCGGAGGGCCGCTCGGCGGGTGGGGTCGCGGACGAGGGCTTCGATGGCGCCGGCCAGGGCCAGGGGCGCGGCGGGCGGCACCATGACGCAGTTCTCTCCGTCCGTGGCGAACTGGCGGACGCCGCCGGAGTCGGTCGTGATCACCGGGCAGCCGACGGCCATCGACTCCAGGGCCGGCAGCCCGAACCCCTCGCCCCGCGAGGAGAAGACAAACAGGTCGCAGCGAGCATAGAACTCGGCCATCTCACGCTCTGGCTTCGGGTGCTCGACGGAAGACGGGAACCGCTCGGGCAGGGCGACGGGGTCAGGGGCGGCGATCCGGATCTCGATTTGCAGGTCGGACCGGAGCAGGTCGAGTGCACGGAGGAAGTCGGGGTACCCCTTCGCCTCGCCGAGCCTTCCAATGGTGCCGACGACGACCCGCTCGCCCGGTGGCCTGGGCGGTCCGGGCCGGAAAACGGCGAGGTCGATGCCGTGCCCGACGACGAATGCCGAGGGATCGCCGGTCTGCTCGCGGAGCCAGTCGGTCGTGCAGATCTTCAGGAGCGGCAGGCGGTAGCTGAGCCAGGCGAGCGTCGCGCGGACGAGTCGGCTCGGCGCGCTGGCGTCGGCGTTGAGGCCGTGGCTGAGCGGCTCGTAGCCACGGACGTTATACGCCAGGACGGCGCGATCGCCGCGTAGCCACTTCGAGGTGAGCGCGACGTACGCCGTGGTGAAGTAGTTGGCGAGGCAGACGTCGGCGCCGGCCGTGGCGGTGAGCGCGAGGCGGGCCAGGTGAATCAGCTTGCGGGCCGGCGTCGGGAGCCAGCGCGGGCCGCTGGCGAGTGCCCGGAGCCGGACGCCGTGCCGGAGCGGCGCCGGCGGGGTTGCGGCGTAGTCGGGGACGAGGATCCGCACGGCGTGCCCTCGCTCGGCCATCGCGTTGGCGACCGCGACGAGCGACTTGACGCCGCCGGAGAGGTTGAAGCCGGCAAGCGGTATGGCCAGTCGAACAGGCCGGATCGGTCCCGGCTGTGATCTGGGCCGTGGGTTGAAACCCACGTCTACCATCGCAGCGTCCCTGCGGGACGCCATACGGAATCACTCCGGAGTCGCGTAACGACGGCACGATGGTAGACGTGGGTTTCAACCCACGGACCTGGGCCGGTGAGCTCGTTCACGACGTCACCACCGGGCTACCGCGTCGGAGGTGGATGCCGGCCAGCTTGACCAGGCCGAGGGCGATCTTGCGGGCGTGCGAGTCGGCGGTGTGGGCGCGGGCCGCCCGGTTGCCGGTGGCGATCAGCCGGCGGCGGAGGTCGCCGTCGCCGATCAGGCGGTCGACGGCGGCGGCGATGGCCGGCGGGTCGGCGGGCGGCACCAGCAGGCCGTTCACCTCGTCCTGGACCAGCGTCGGGACACCGGCTACGTCCGAGACGACGACCGGCAGGCCGGACGCCATCGCCTCCAGGAGGACCCGCGGAACCCCTTCGCCGGGCAGGGTCGGCAGCACGAACAAGTCGTGCTCGCGGGCGATGGCCAGAACCTGGGGCAGCGTCCGCGCGCCGACGAAGTCGACGCGGTCGGCGACGCCGTGCTCCGAGGCCGAGGCGAGCACCCGGTCGCGCTCCTCCTCGCCCATCTTGCCGACGGTCGGCCCGACGACGGTCAGGCGGACGTCATGGCCGCGCCGCACAAGTTCGGCCAGGGCCGGCGGGAGGTGGCGCAGCCCCTTGCGCGGGTCGATCCGGCTGACGGTCAGCAGGCGAATCGGGGCACGTCCCTCGACGGCGAGGCCGGTGTCGGGGCGGTCGATCACGTCGGCGTCGGAGATGGTCGAGGTCGTGGTCAGCAGCACGCGCCTCCCACGCCGGTTGTACTTCGCGTAGAGCGCCTGACCGTTCACGAACGCCGGCGCCCCGGCCACCATCCGCGTCTGGAGCCACTCCTCGATCCAGAGGTAGGCCTTGTAGACGGACCGCTTGAGGTTGTCGACCCGGACCGACTCGGAGACGCCGGCCAGGTCGCCGACGACGATCAGGAAGATTGGTCGGCGAAGGAGCTTGGCGAGCGCGTACGCGTAGATCCCGAGCGGCGTCGGGATCCGAAGGTTCACGAGGTCGCAGCCGGGTAAGGTTCGCCAGAGCTGCGCCAGCGCTCCGGGCAGGGCGCGGTAAAAGGCTGGTAGGCGATCGTGGAATGGGAGCGGGCGCAGGACGACGTTCTCGGCCCGCAGGCGGTACGCCTCGCCGCTGAACGGCCGGGGACGCTCGGGGACGATCAGCTGGACCTCGTCGACGAAGCGGGCCAGCGACTCGACATACCGGCTGAACGAGCCCTCGGCCTCCCAGAGACCCCCCTCGGGATCGCGGTAGAACGGCCGGTGGTAGACGATCGCCAGGCGCATAGCGACGGCTATCCCATCTTCGCGGGCGCGGCGAGCAGCCGGTCGTAGAGGGCGACCAGCTTCTCGGCGCTCTTGCGCCAGGAGTGGCGCTCCAGAACGCGTTCGCGGCCGGCCAGCCCCATGCGATGCCGCTGCACGTCCTGATCCAGCAATTGCAGGATCGCCAGCGCGAAGCCCTCCGCGTCGCCCGTTTCGGCCAGGAGGCCGTTCTCGCCCTCGGTCACGTAGCGCGGCACCCCGCCGACGCGGGTCGCGACGACCGGGCGCTCGCAGGCGTTCGCTTCGAGGATGCAGTTCGGGGAGTTGTCGAACGAGGAGGAAAGCAGGACGATCTCGGCGGCGGCGTAGAGGGCCGGCAGGCGCGACTGCGGCTGGTGGCCGAGGAACGTCACGGCCTCGGCCAGCCCGAGGCGGCCGACCTGATCCCGGATCTGCCCCTCCAGCGCGCCCTCCCCGACCAGAACCAGTGCGGCATCCTCGCGAGAGCGGCGGACGATCCCGAACGCTTCGACTAGCATCGGCAGGTTCTTGAGCGGGACGAACCGTCCGACGTAGAGCAGGACTGGGCAGCCGGCCAGTCGGGAAGAGAGCTCCGGGTCCGGTGGGACGGGCCGGAACAGCCCGGCGTCGACGCCGCCGGTCACCTCGATCAGCTCACGACCGAGCTCACGCTCGAAGTTGAGCGCGTCCCAGCCATCGCCGATGATCGCGTCGGCGCGCGGGACATACGGGCGCAGCCATTTCGCGGGCAAGCCGCCCTGGTTGCGGATCACGACGGGAACGTCGCGGCGCCGCTTCACCTCGACCACGGGGTAGAGGCCGGCCGCCTGGAGGACGTCGATCGGGTACACGGGGTCGGCGACCAGGTCGATCACGCGGCGGCTGAACCGCTTGACGTCCTGGTTGAGCAGGAAGGTCGCCAGGCGGCCGGTCTTGGGGAGCACCATCAGGCGGTAGACGAGGTCGCGGAAGTACGGCGCCTTCAGCAGGCGGGACGGCACGCCCTCGATCGGGTGGCGGACCCGCTCGAACAGCGGGTCGACCGAGACCAGCGTGACGTCGCAGCCGAGATCGCGTAAGTGGGTAGCGAACGCGAGGTCGCGGGTCTCGCCACCGCCGCGCATCATGCTGAGGGTGTAGTTGACGATCGAGACGCGCGGGCCGCTCACCGGCGGGCCCCCGAGAGGGTGGGCTGCCGCACGCGCTCGGCGAGCCCGCGCCGGTAGAGCGCCGAAAGCTGGGCGACGTGCCGGTCGATCGAGTAACGGGCGCGGGCGTCGACAGCGGCGGCGTCTCCAAGGACTCCTCGAAGGTCCCGGTCGCGGGCGAGCCTGCCGATGGCGTCCGCGAGTGCGCCGACGTCGTTCGGCGGGACCAGCAGGCCGTTCTGGCCGTCGCGGACGACCTCGGGGTTGCCGCCGACGTCGGTGGCGACGACGGCGCGGCCGGCGCCCATCGCCTCGACCAGCGCCAGCGACAGGCCCTCCCAGCGCGACGGCAGCACGAAGACGTCCATCGCGGCGTAGAGGGTCGGGCGGTCGCGCCGCAGGCCGAGGAAGCGGACCCGGTCCGCGATGCCGAGTCGGCCGGCCTCGGTTTCCAGGTCGTCGCGGAGCGGACCGCTGCCAACCAGGAACAGGACGAGGTCGGGGAGGTCGCGGGCGAGCCCGGCGACGGCCTCGAGGAGGAGCCGCTGGCCCTTCTGCTCGGTCAGGCGTCCGAGGGTACCCAGCACCACGGCGTCCGGCGGCAGTTTGAGCGCGAAGCGGGCGGTCTCGCGATCGGTCGGCTGGGGGCGCCGACCGAACCTGACCGCGTTGTAGATGACCGCGATCTTCGAGCGCGGGACGCCGACCTGCTGCTGGTAGTGGCGGCCGACGACCTCGCAGCAGGCGACCACGCGATGGGTCCGGGCGGCAAGGGCCCGCTCCATCAGGGCGTGCCGTCGCGGCTTGCGGGCGTAGACGTTCTGCTCGGCGGCCAGCACCAGCGGCACGCCGGCCGCGAACGCCGCCAGCCGACCGTAGATACCGGCCACGATCAGGAACGTGTGGACGACGTCCGGCTGCTCCCGCTGGAGCAGCCGGACGAGACGCAGGAAGGCGGCCGGGTCGCGCGGGCCGGGCTCGCCGGCGACGAGGCGGACGGGCACGCCGGCCGCCGCGATCTCGTCGGCGATCGGGCCGCGCCTGGTCAGCGCGACGACGCCGGTGTCGACGCCCACGCCCGGCAGGGCGCCGCTGGCGCCGAGGATCAGCTCCTCGGCGCCCCCGACGCTGAGGTTCTGGCAGATGAACAGCGCCTTCACACGCCGACCTTTGACGGTGGCGACGCCGGAAGATCGTCAGCGGTGTCGGCCGTCGCGACGTGGGCGACGCCGTCGATCGCGTCGGCGACGAGCCGGGCGATCCGGTCGGCGGCGTGGCCGTCGAAACGGGCGTAGCGAGCCACGACGTCCCGGCGCTGCCGTCGAAGCTGCTCGGCCGCCTGCCGATCATCGAGCAGGCGGTGGAAGGTATCGGCGAACCGCTCATGGGTGCGGACGTGGACGGTTCCGCCGATCGCCTCGAACTGGTCGAAGTGCGGGACCTCGTCGAAGTTGACGGTGACGATCGGCCGATCGAGCATCATCGCCAACAGCACGGTCGAGGACGACGACGAGATGAACAGGTCGCAGGCGGCGATCAAGTCCGGCATCTCGGCCTGGGCGATCACCCGCACAGGCGGATCGAGGGTCGCGCAGAAAGCGTAGTCGGCGCGGTCTTCGCGCGGGTGGAGCTTCAGCACGAGCTGACAGGCCGCCCGCTCGGCCACGGTCCGGGCGATTGCGCGGACGTTGCGCTCCAGCGCCTCGCGGGTCATCACCTTGCGCCAGAGCACTGGCTGCGTCGCGTAGAGGACGACGGTCGAATCGTGGGGGAGGTCGTATCGCCGGCGGATCGTGGCGCGCTCGGCGGCGTCGATTGTCCGGGCGCGCTGGAAGACGGTGTCGTGGGTCGGGTGGCCGGTCACGACGATCTGCTTGTTGTGCACGCCCTGCCGGACGAACTGCTCGCGGAAGGCGTCGCCGATGACGGCGAACAGCCGGGCCTCGCCGCCGCCGTAGCTGTTCACGAGGTCGAAGTCGAGGCCGAGCGCCCGCAGGGTGGCGCGGTAGGCGCCGCTCGTCAACGGGGCGAGCAGCCGGCGCGGCAGCGCCCTGCGCGAGGCGCCATTGGACTTCCCGAACTGGAAGGTCCGGATCCGGTCGTACATTGCTTGCTCGTAGCTGAACGCCCATTGGACGACCAGGGTCGGCAGCCCACGTGCGTTCGCCTCGCGGACGACGAAACGCTCCAAGAGCAGGGTGTCCTGGATCACGACGACGGCGGCCGGGCGGTGCCGATCGAGGGCGGCTCGCGCAAGCGCCCTGGCCCGCCAGAACCGGCCGATCTCGTCGACCGTGCTCGCGCCCGACACGCCGGCGACGCGCCCGGGGAGGACGTGGGCGGGAAGGCGCATCTGGTCCAGCGCGACGCTGCGCTCGGCAAGCTCGGCGCGCGCCCAGTCGCCGGGAGCGTGGTGGAACAGCACCCGCGAGGCGCGTTGGTGCTCGTCGCGCAGGCGGTCGATCACCGGCAGGAAGGTTCGGAGCGTCTCGTCCGGCTCCCGCGCGACGAACAGCACGGGGCGCGGGTCGGTGCCCGGCGAGGTCGGGATTGCCATACGGCGCAGAAGTGTACCACGCACCCCCGTCGTCGCTCAGAGGCGGGAGAGCCGACGTGCCGAGGGTGACGAGACGGGATCCTCACGTTGCCCGAGTCGGGCGAATCGAGAGGAGGGAGTCGCGCGGGGCGCTCGAACGTTGTAGAATCGGGCGGGTATCGTGTCGGGCGTGGCCCGCGAGCTCTCTGTCCTGCGAGGAGTGGTACCCTTGAGCGGCCGGCGTGCTTTGGAGTGGTTGGGACGCCGCCGTGCCCTGTTGTCGGCCGTGATCCTGGCGGTGGTGGCCGTGGCCCTGGTGGCGCTGGCGATCCGGCGGCCGGAGCCGCCGCGCATCGTGCTCCAGCAGCCGACGCAGCCAGTGGCCCAGCAGGCCGCCACCCGCCCGGCCGCCTCACCGCAGGTCGCGTCGCTGCTGGTGGTCCACATGAGCGGCGAGGTGATCGCCCCGGGACTCTACCGCCTGCCGGTCGGCGCGCGGATCGACGACGCGCTCAAGGCGGCCGGCGGCCCGACCGGCGAGGGCGACATCCACCGCCTGAACCTGGCGGCGCGCCTGGCGGACGGTCAGCAGATCGTGGTGCCGAGGCGGGTGGACCCGGCGCTGGCGGCGATGGCGCAGGCCGCCAGCCCGACGCCCGGCAAGGTGAACATCAACGTGGCCGGCGTCGCCGAGCTGGACCGGCTGCCGGGCGTCGGGCCGGTGACGGCGCAGCGCATCGTGGCGTACCGCGAGCAGCACGGGCCGTTCACGAACGTCGAGCAGCTCCGCGAGGCGAAGCTGGTGAGCGCTTCGACCTTCGAGAAGATCAAGGACCTGGTCGGGCTTTAATCAGGCGCCGGGCTTGATCGTCGGGTGCTGCATGTCGTCCGGCAGGATGGCGCCGGCGAGCCTGGCTTCGTGCCAGCTGCTGCCGCGCGTCGAGGCGCCGGTCATGGTGGCGCCGGCAAACTCGGCCCGTTCGAAGTCGGCGCCGTCGAGGGCGGCATCGACGAGGTTCGCGTGGCGGAGGTCGGCGCCGATCAGCGTGGCGCCGATCAGCCCGGCCCGCTCGAGGTTCGCGCCGCTCAGGTTGGCGCCAATCAGGTCGGCGCCGTGGAGATCGACGCCCTGGAGTGAGGCGCGCTCGAGATCGGCGAGGTAGAGGCTGGCCTGGCGCAGGAGCGCGCCGCGCAGGTCGACGCCGCGCAGGACGGTGTGGCCGAGGTCGGCCTCGGTCAGGATCGCTTGCTGGAGGCGGGCGGTCGGCAGATCGAGGCCCCGCAGGACGGCGCCTCGCAGGTCGGCGCCGCTGAAGTCGGCGCCATCGACGTGGGCCCGCTGGAGATCGACGCGCGCGAGGACGGCGCCCTTGAGGCTGGCCCCCTCCAGGGCGACATCGTTGAGGGTGACGCCCGTGAGATCGGCGCCGTCGAGCGTCGCCTCGATTAGCGACGCCCCGTCGAGCGAGGCCTCGCGGAGGTCCGCGCCGCGCAGGCGCGCCCGGCGCAGGTCGACGCCTTTCAGGTCGGCGCCCCGCAGATCGGCGTTGCTCAGGTCGGCGCCGCTCAGCCGGGCTCCCGCCAGGCTCGCGCCCGAAAGGTCGGCGCCGACGAGGTTGGCCTCGGTCAGGATGGCGTCGCGCAGGAGCGCACGGGCAAGCTTCAGGCCAGCGAAGCGTGCCCCGCCGATGCGCGACTCGCTGAGATCGACGCCGACCAGGCTGGCGTTTTCGAGGTCGGCGCCCCAGAGGGCGGTCCGGCGCAGGTTGAGCCCCTCGACGCCGCTCCGGGCGAGGACGGTCAGGATCGACTGGATCTCGACGTCCGGCTCGATGCCGGTCCGACCCAGGGGGGCGTGCTGGCGCACGTAGGTGGAAAGCAGCTCCATGGTCGGCGCGCGATACGCCTGCGACTCGCGGGCGATCTGCTCGACGGCGTAGATGCCGCCCAGCCGGCTCTCGACGGACGAGGGGCGGTCTTGGTCATCGCGGGACAGCGAGGCGACGGCGGAGCTCCAGCGCTCGGCAATCGAGGCACCGCTGACGGCGTCGAGCGCGCGCTTGACGTCACCCCGGCTGCGCCAGTTCATGACGAGCAGTGCGAACAGTCCAACCAGGAGAATCGCATCCAGGGCGAACTGAAGCTCGGGCGAGATCGTCACGAACGATCCTCGACGGGTCGCAGGGTCGATCCTTCGCGAAGATGCCACACGACAACTGCCCAGCGCGCGGTGGTGCCTCCTTGAGCGCGTCGTCTGGGGTGACCATGCTCCGTTGCGACGGGCGGGCCGGTGAGACCGGCGGGTGCCGCGGCACCCGCCGTAGCCCGCGACGGCACGGCGTACCGTCGCGGGACGGAGGCGATTCGGGACAGAAGAGTTATACACATAACTGCTGCCGTATCCTACCGCGAGACGGGCTCCTATGTCGCTACCTTGCGGCACCAGAAAGTGCCCGAGCGGTTCCGGTTCGGGCGGGTTCTGGTTTCTGCCAATGGTCCGTCCGAAGACCGCAACGTCGCACTACTGCATCACTCCCCGCGTAGATACCCTTACCTGATCGGCAATTAGATCACGGCGGAGCGATAGCGACGCTGATGCGGTCGTCGGCCTAAGTCGGACGGGCCGCTGGCTCGTCGCTGCAGCGGACGAACGACATGGATGCGACGGGTCGACGGCATCCCCCGGTCTATGCAAACGTTGCCCGGGGTTACCGCCGCGCCCGGGCAGGATCGAGTTGGAGCAGCGAAGGCCCTGACGAGCCCGTCAATCGAACCGCGAGGTCACGGCGGGACGCACACTGCACGCCCGGTTGGCCCGGCTTGACGTGCGGACGGTGCACCTCTATCCTGGCGCCGCGACGGGAGCCGCCGAGCCTGCGCGACCGAGCGATGTCCGATTGACGGAAGTCGCGAGGGCGTCGACGACGCCGTCGGCCGGGAGTGTGGGCGATGGGGAGCGCGGCGCTGGTGCTTGCCGTCGGCTGGTCGGCCGGCATCGCGGCCGGCGCGCTGTTCGGGCTGCCGGTCTCGGTGCTTCTGGTCGGCGCCGTGGCCTGCATCGCCGCCGCCGCACTCGCACCTGCCACGCTTCTGCGGCTCCTGGCGCTCGCCCTGGTGGCGTTCTTGCTTGGGCAGGCCCGCGTCGACGTCGGGCGCGACGCCGACACACTCGACCCGCTGGAGGCGTACGCAGGCGACGTGGTGCTGCGCGGCCGTGTCGTCGAGGCGCCGCTGCCGCGCGGCAGTCGCCTGGAAGCCGTAATCGAAGTCGACGCCGTCGGCG
>Ga0075430_100002949_pt1 | contig 14235 bp, 14 predicted proteins | sample RhiMetdeltSRZDD4_FD_75294 | JGI IMG/M metagenome (GOLD analysis project Ga0075430, IMG submission 75294) | Populus rhizosphere microbial communities from Tennessee, USA - Rhizosphere MetaG P. deltoides SRZDD4 | ecosystem: Host-associated > Plants > Roots > Rhizosphere > Soil | place: USA... | reverse complement strand
TTGTCGGTGGTGGTCGCCGCGGCGGCGAGCCCGATGGTGCCGGCGATGAACGTGATGCCCACGAGCAGAGCAAACAGTCTCTTCACGGAAGTCCTCCAGGGTAATAGGTTTGACTGCTCACGGCCGAGCCTTGGCTCCCCTAAGCGTTCAAGTTACTTGACTGAATGTTGCCGCGCATCTACTTGCTCGGGCCAACATTTGACCCGGCCTGTGAACCATGGTAAAAATGACGAAGCTTTCCCCTTCTATGGCGATTCGAGCCCATTTACGCGCTGCGACGCTGGGTTTCTCGCTTGTTTTGGTGCTGAGCGCGTCCTCGCCCAGCACCGGTGAACCGCGCCTTCTCGCCGAGCTCGAGGCGTCACCCACTTCCGCCGCGGTGATTTCCCGCGATGTGGAAGCCTCATCGGGGGGAGAACCAACTGTTTCCGACTTCGGTTCAAAACCTGACACCCCGCCCGCGGTCGACATCGACGCGGAGCTATCGGACGCATGGGCCGAGGCGTTCGCCGCCGGCAGCCGCGTTCCGTACCGCCCCGCGGTTCCCCCGGTCGTCGAGGTCCCCGCGTATCCGGTGGTGGTCACCCCGCAGGTTCAGCACTTCCTCGACCTGTTCACCGGCAAGCGCCGGGAGCTCGTCACGCGCTGGGTGGACCGATCCGGACAGTACCTTGGGATGATCCGCGAGGTCCTGCGCTCCAGGGGCCTGCCCGAGGACCTCGCCTATACGGCGATGATCGAGAGCGGGTTCAAGCCCGACGCGGTATCCCGAGCCGGCGCGAAAGGCATGTGGCAGTTCATGGCCCCCACGGCGCGACGGTACGGGCTGCGCGTGGACAGCTGGGTGGACGAGCGCTACGATCCCGAGAAGTCCACCCGGGCGGCCGCCTCGTATCTGCGCGATCTCTACAATCAGTTCGGGTCGTGGGCGCTGGCGCAGGCGGCATATAACGCGGGGGAGATGAAGGTCATCCGGGCCATCCGCAAGACCGGCTCGTCCGACTTCTGGATCCTCGCGGAATCCAAGTACCTCCGTCGGGAGACCAAGGACTTCGTTCCCCAGATCCACGCGGCGACGGTCATCGGTCGTGACCCCGATCGCTACGGCTTCGAGTTCGAGGACGTTGAGCCCACTGCCGTCGAGGTCGTGAAGGTCCCCCCGGGGACGGATCTGCGCCGTCTCGCCGCCTCGTCCTCCGTCCCATTCCCGGTCCTGCGCGCTCTCAACCGCGTGCTGGTCCGTGGCATCACCCCCCCGGGCCGGCCGTGGGAGCTCCGGGTTCCCACGGGGACGACGGACTCCGTCATGACCGCGCTGGCGCCCCGCCGCCGCACGCCGGCGGTCGAAGTGGCATCCGCGCGCACCACGGTGTCGCGTGCCGCGAGCCGAGGAGACGTCCACGTCGTACGTCCGAAGGACACCGTCAGTTCGATCGCCAAGCAGTACGGGGTGTCCGTCGGCGACGTCCTGCGCTGGAACAGCCTCGCGCAGCAATCCCGTATCCGTCCCGGCGACCGACTCCGTGTCGCCACCCGCCCCTCGGTCGAGCTCGACGGCCAGGGCGGGTTCCGGTAACGGACGAGCCCCAACCGACCTCCACCGCGCCGGGCTCTCACCCGGACCGAAGTCGGGAGCGTACCCTGACCAGCGCGTCGATCTCGGCGCCGACGAGTAGCGTCAGACTCGACAGGTACAGCCAGAGCATCAGCAAGATCACTCCCCCGATCGAGCCGTAGGTCGCATTGTAATTACCGAAGTACGTCACGTAGAGGCGCAGGCCGTAGGACGCGACCACCCAGCCGATCAGCGCGAAGGCGCTGCCCGGTGTCACCCAGTGCCAGCGCTGCCGTACCGCGGGCGCGAAATGGTAGACGAGGGTGATGCCCAGAAGGGCGAGCAGCAGAATGGCCGGCCAGCGGGCGATGTTCCAGGCACGCGTGAACATGGCCCCGACGCCGAGCGCCCCCGCGACAGCGTCGCCGACCCGCTCGCCGAACACGAGCAGCACCAGCGCCAGCAGGGTGAACAGCGAGAACGAGAGGGTGAGGGCGAGCGCGTCGAATCGTTGCCGCCACCACGTCCGGCGCTCATGGGCGTCGTACGCGACGTTCAGCGCCGTGCGAATCGAGACCATCCCGCTGGCGGCGCCCCAGAGCGCGGCCAGCACGCCGATCGACACCAGCGAGCCGCGCGCGCCCTTCACCACCTCCGCCAGCGTTCTGGTGAGAAGCGATGCCGCATCACCGGGCAACATGCGCGTGACGTAGTCAAGCAGGCGATCCATCAGCTTCGGGATCGGCAGCAGGCCCAAGAGAGCGGTGAGGAACAAGAGGGTAGGGAAGAGCGCAAACAGGAAGTAATAGGAGAGGCTCGCGGCTCGATCGAAGACATCGTGCTGCCCGAGCCGCGCGTACACTCGCCGCGCCACCTCGGCCACCGACAGCCCGCCGAGGCACCACGGTGACACCGCGTCCCCGTCAGAATTCACGATGCCGGATGGTACACTCGGAAGGCTTCGGAAGGGCTTTTTCGCCACGCCCATTCCAGCGATCTTGAACTAAACTTCGTAGGTCTCGTGTCTTGCGCGCGGGCGGGATGGCCGACGGAATTCGCCGGAGCCGGTGCTCCGTTTACTGCGCCGTCACGAAGAGAGGGTACGTGTACTGCACTCCGCTTACGTCGGTCGCCACAAGAGAGGTCTCGGCGTAGGTCCAGCAGCAAATCGTCTTGCCGTATGCCTGCGTAGTGTTGTCAGGGTCGAGCGTGACGTACACGATGATGGACTTCACAAAGCCAGCGCTGTCGTGCACCTTTTCCCATTCCCATTTTGCTGGAGCGTCCACCCAGTTAGCCTGACGCGTCAACCCCATGACGGCATTGGCGCGCACGACGTTCGGCGGCAACACGAGATGGGCAACGAACGTTTTAACGCCGATCGGTGCCGTTACACTGATGGGCGATTGCGCCATCGCCGACGCAGTGAAAAACAGCAGCAGCCCGCTGAACAACAAAACGGTCTTCAATTTCCTCATTGCAGTTTCACCCTTCGTACCATCCCTACCCGCAGCAACCATGCTATCTGATGGCTGTTACAAAACTCGCCATTTATCTATGCTCATCTAAGCGTGTCGAAAAGTGTTATAGCGTGTCGAAAAGTGTGTCGAAAAGGAACCTAGAGGAGGGATAGACGCATGATCGCCGCCGTCCACGTGCGCAAGAGCACCGACGGCAGCGACCCCTTTGCTCCCACACGGCCCGACGTATGAGCAAACGCAATTTGACCTGGGTCTACGCTCCCGGAGTGTGCGACCTGTTCCACACCGGCCATGTCGAGTTCTTCCGTAGGGCGCGAGAACTCGGCGACCGTCTCGTGGTGGGAGTACCGAGCGCGGAAACGATCGCGGACTACAAGCGCGCACCGATCATGACGCTGGAGGAGCGTGTCGGCGTCGTCCGCGCTTGTCGCTACGTGGACCGCGTCGTGCCCGATTCACCGCGGCACGTTACCGCTGAGTTCCTGGATGCGATCGGCGCCGACTTCGCGGTTCACGGCGACGACATCAGCCCCGAGGCACTCGAAGTATCGTTTCCAGGTCTTACGGCGGCGGGACGGATCAAACTCGTGCCGTATACTGCGACAATCTCGACGAGCCAAATCGTCGCGCGGATCGCTGAGCGTCTTCGCACGCAAGGCGGGGAATGAAGCGGTCACCGATCGCTCCTCTTCGTTGCGCCCGCCGCGACTCGCGGTTGCTCACGTCCGCTCGCGTTTGGGTCGGCTTCGATCATCCCCGACTCGCCGCGCCACAGGACACGGCAGAGCGACGCACGACTCGGCACACGGCCGGCCAAAGCGTGCGGCATCGGCCCGGTGCCTTCTCACCCAGGCGTGGCGGTCGGCCTGTCGGAAGGCCGGTTATACTGACACCTTGTGCATGACCTCCGGAGATCAGGGGTGCGCGCGATGGTCCGGTCGGGAACGCCAGAGTCGGTGGCCAGTAACATCCGCGGTTACGCGACGGCGGCAATCTTCAAGCGGCCCGACACTGTGAGCGCTCGGGGTTTGAAGGACGCGCGTGACCGCAGGGCACAATTCGGGCACAATCAGGCGGCCAAGGTCGTGAGCATCGCGCGGTAGGTCACGACGAACGTTACACGGAAGCGTCTAGGAACCCGGTGGGCCTCCCGGACTTCAAATCCGGTGTCCGGCTCTAGACAAGCTGGAGGTGGGTTCGACTCCCACACGCTTCCGCCATGGGAGGCGCAGGGGGTATGGCCAGACACGAGCAGACGCAGCGTCGCGGACGCCCCCGGCGTCGACGCTGGACGAAGGGCGCCGCGGTGGCCGCCGTGGTCGTCATCGCCGTCGTCGTCGGCTACTTCGCGTATCGGGCTCAGGCGGATCTGCCAGGCCAGAAGCTGCCCAGCCAGGGCAATGTGCACGTCCAGACCGCCAGCGAGCCGCACGAGCCGTACAACTCGACGCCGCCGACGTCGGGCCCGCACCTGCCGTACATCGCCCCGTGGGGTGTGCACACCAAACCCATCGTCGACGAGCTGCAAGTGCACAACCTCGAGGACGGCGGCGTGATGGTGCAGTACAACTGTGATTGCCCCGAGCTCGTCGAGAAGCTGGCCGGTGTCGTGCGCCGCTACGATCGCTATGTCGTCCTCGCGCCGTACCCGACGATGAAGAGCCGCATCGCCCTCACGGCGTGGACGCGGCTCGAGACGCTCGACGACTTCGATGCGGCCCGCATCGAGCGCTTCATCAAGGCGTATCGTGGGATCGATCACCACCCGCGGTAGCCTCATGGTGATGGGATTGCTGTCCGTGGTCGGCTGCGCACGCCCCCACATCTCGCCGCTGGCGCCGCCGCCCTACCGGGCGGAGGTGGCCGCTGCGTACGACCGCACGTGGACCGCGCTCGTACGCGCCATCGCCAAGCAGAACCTGCCGCTGCGCGCCATCGCCCGCGATTCCGGCGTCATCGCCTCCGACGATGTCGTGACCCCGATCGGTCTCTACGCCGACTGCGGCCGGGTTGGCGCCGAGCGCCTGGAGGGCGAGGCGCTGGTCGCCTTCACCGTGTTTGCCGAGGCCGACGGGGCCGCCACGCGCGTGCAGGTCAACTCGAGCATGCGAACGCACGCCCATCGCAAGGGCAACTCCGGGAAGCTCAAGCCCGCGCCCGTCCATGCGTGCGCGTCCACCGGCCGGTTCGAGGCCAACCTGATCGATGCCGTCCGCGATCTGGTGAAGGAATAGCGATGGCCTCACGGCTCGCCGACCTCATTCGAAAAGCCCGCCGCCTGGCCGCCGAGCGGGATCGCCTCATCGAGGCGCTGGCGGCCGACTGGACGCGGGCGCTCCGCGGTCAGGGGCTGACCGCGGAGGACCTCGAGGAGCTCTGGGGCGGACTCACGGAGGACGCGGTCCGCCGCGGCCAGCCCGCCGACAGCAAGTGGACGGCGCAGGCCTGGCGCGCCGAGGCACAGGAAGTCATCGCCCGGGTCCGCGCGAAGGTCGAGGCGGCCCTCGGTGAGCGCTGACGACGCGGCCACCCTCCGCCGTCTTCCCTCCGTCGATCAGCTCGTGCGGCGCCTGGCCGGGGAGCCCCGACTGGCCGGTCTGTCGCGTGCCCGCCTGACCGCGACCGTCCGCGAGGTGGTGGAGGCCGAGCGTCGCCGCGTCGTGCAAGAGGCAGCGCCGCCGGCGGATGCCGACACGCTGGCCGCGCGCGTCCTGAGCACCGCGCGGCAGGCCGGCCTCTTCTCCCTACGGCCGGTGATCAACGCCACCGGGGTGGTGCTGCACACCAATCTTGGCCGCGCGCTCCTGAGCGATCTGGCGCGCGATCGGGTGGCCGCGGTGGCCGCCGCCTACTCGAACCTCGAGCTCGACCTTGCCAGCAAGGAGCGGGGCTCCCGCTACAGCCACGTCGAGGCGCTGCTGCGTCGTCTCACGGGCGCCGAGGACGCGCTGGTCGTCAACAACAACGCGGCCGCCGTGCTGCTCGCCCTCGAGACGCTCGCCCACGGCAAGGAGGTCATCGTCTCGCGCGGCGAGCTGATCGAGATCGGAGGCGAGTTCCGGATCCCCGACATCATGCTGCGCAGCGGCGCCGTGCTGCGCGAGGTCGGCGCCACCAACCGCACGCATCTGCGTGATTACGCCGAGGCGATCGGCCCGAACACCGCGCTCCTGCTGAAAGTGCACACGTCGAACTACCGCGTCATCGGCTTCACGGCGGAGGTGAGCAGCCGCCAGCTCACGGAGCTCGGTCGCGAACGCGGCATACCGGTCATGGAGGACCTGGGCTCCGGCTCGCTCCTCGACCTGCGCCCGTGGGGTTTTCCGTACGAGCCCACCGTCCCCGAGGTCGTGGCCTCCGGCGTCGACCTCGTGTCGTTCTCGGGCGACAAGCTGCTGGGCGGCCCCCAGGCCGGTATCGTGGTCGGCAAGCGCGCCATCGTCTCGCGTCTGAAGAAGAACCCGTGGAACCGTGCGCTCCGGATCGACAAGTTCACCATCGCCGCCCTCGAGGCGACCCTGAACGCCTACGACGCCGGCACCGCACGCGACACGGTCCCGACCCTGCGGCTGCTCACCGAGCCGCTGAGCAGCATCCAGACGCGGGCGCGCCGTGTGCTGCGCGGCCTCGGCCCCGACACGGGCGCGCGGCTCGGCGCGAAGGTGAGCGAGGGGCGCTCGCAGGTCGGCGGCGGCGCGCTGCCGACGGTCGAGCTGCCGACGGCCGGCGTGTCGCTCGGCACCACCGACGCCGCCGCGCGCGCGCTCGACGCCGCCCTTCGTGTCGGTGATCCGGCCGTGGTGGGGCGGCTCGTCGACGATCGGCTGTTTCTCGACTGCCGCACGGTGCTACCGACGCAGGTGGCGGCACTCGGCAAGGCCGTCGTCGCCGCCGCCGGTGACGCGTGACCGCCGCCCGGCACGTCGTCGTCGGTACCGCCGGTCATATCGACCACGGCAAGACGTCGCTCGTCAAGGCACTCACCGGAACGGACACCGACCGCCTGCCCGAAGAGAAGGCGCGGGGGATCACCATCGATCTCGGGTTCGCGTTCCTCGAGGAGCCCGAGGGCCTGACGATCGAGATCGTCGACGTCCCCGGTCACGAGCGATTCGTCAAGAACATGCTCGCCGGCGTCGGCGGCATCGACGTGGCGATGCTCGTCGTGGCCGCCGACGAAGGTGTCATGCCGCAGACGCGCGAGCACCTTGCCATCTGCTCGCTTCTCCGCATCCGCGCCGGCCTCGTCGTGCTCACCAAGATCGACACCGTCGAAGCCGACTGGATCGAGCTCGTGCGCGACGACGTGGCCGGCGTCGTGCGCGGAACATTTCTGGAGTCGGCGCCGATCGTGCCTGTCTCGGCGAAGACGGGTGCGGGTCTGGACGAGCTGAGGGCGACGCTCCGGAAGCTGGCCGGCACCGTCCCCGAGCGCGGCACCGAGCAGCTCGCGCGGCTTCCCATCGACCGCGTCTTCACCATCAAGGGATTCGGCACCGTCGTGACCGGCACCCTGGCCGCGGGAGCGCTCGCGGTAGAAGATCGCGTCGAAGTCTTTCCGCGCGGGCTCGTGGCGAAGGTGCGCGGCGTGCAGACACACGGCCGGGCCGTGGAGCGCGCACTGGCCGGGCAGCGGACGGCGGTGAACCTGCAGGGCCTCGAGCGCGCGGCCGTCGAGCGTGGCGACGTGATCGGCCACGCCGGCACCTTGCTCGCGGCCACGCTCGTCGACGGCACGCTCGAGCTGCTCGCAGACGCGCCGCGCTCGCTCAAGACGCGCGACCGCGTCCGATTCCACGCCGGGACAAGCGAGATCATGGCCCGCGTGCTCCTGTACGAGACGACGGAGCTGGCCGCCGGCGGTCAGGCTTTTGCGCGATTCCGGCTGGAGGCGCCGCTGGTGGCGCTGCCGGGCGACCGCTTCGTCGTGCGGTCGTACTCGCCGATCGTGACCATCGGCGGTGGCACGCTGCTCGATGTGGATCCCGCCCGGATGCGTCTCAAGGCGCCCGCGCGGGTCGCGCATCTCCGCACGCTGGACACGGGCACTCCCGAGCGGGTGGTGGAGGAGCACGTCCGCCACGCCGGCGTGGCCGGCGTTCGCCTGGCCGCCCTCGCCGCGCGCGTTCCATTCGGCCCCGTACGCGCGCGCGCGCTGCTCGAGGCGCTGCTCGCGGCCGGTCGTGTGGTCGCCATCGACCGTGACTGGTTCGTGCACGCGGACGGGGTGGCGCGCTTGCGCGGACTCATCCTGACCACGCTCGAGCGCTTCCATCATGCCCAGCCGCTCCGGCCGGGGATGTCGCGCGAAGAGCTCCGCGGGCGTGGCGGTGCCGCCGACGAGCGCGTGTTCGGTCACGTGCTGGCCGCGCTCGATGCCGAGGGGGTCGTCCGCGTGGATCGCGACAAGGTGCGCCTCGGCGCACACGAGGTGCGCTTGAGCGCCGAGCAGCAGGCCGCCGTCGACCGTGTGGAGCGCGAGTTCCGCGAGGCGCAGGCATCGCCGCCCAGCGCGGCGGAAGCGCTCGGCCGCGCCGGCCTCCGCGGCGACGAGGAGCACGACCTCTTCCAGCTGCTGCTCGAGTCGCGCCGGCTCGTCCGCGTGAAGGAGTCGCTGTACTTCCACAGCGAGGCGCTCGAGGCGATCCAGGAGAAGCTGGTGACCCTCCTTCGCGAGCGCAAGGAGATCGGTCCAGCCGACATCAAGGACCTGCTCGGCATCTCCCGGAAGTACGCGATTCCCTTGCTGGAATTCTTCGACGCCCGCCGGGTGACCACCCGCGTCGGCGAGCGGCGCGTGCTCCGCGGCGCCTAGCGCACGAGCGTGATCGAGGCGCGCCAGCGCGTTGCTCCGGCGTGCCGAGCGTCGGGGGGCCCCCCGCGCGGAAATCTGCTAAGGTTAGCCTGTCGCGAAAGGAGCCGGTCATGTTTGGTCTCGGCTATCAAGAATTGCTGATCATCCTGGTGATCGTGCTGGTGCTCTTCGGCGCGAATCGCTTGCCAGAGCTGGCGCGGTCACTGGGCTCGAGCATGAAGGAATTCAAGAAGGGCGTCCAGGAGGCGAAGGCCGAGGACACGACGAGCCCCGCCCGCAAGGAAGAGGAGAAGAAAGCCTAGCCCCCGCTCCTCGCAGACCGAAGCGCCACGTTCGCCATGCGTCGCCTCGACCGGCTCGATATCCTCTGTGCGGGCGCGCTGGCTTTGCTCACGATCCTGTCGCGCCTGCCCTATCGGGCGCGCATGCTGTACAACTGGGACGCCGTGCAGTTCGCGCTGGCGCTGCGCGAGTACGACGTCGTCAAGCATCAGCCGCACCCGCCGGGCTACATTCTCTATGTCGGTCTCGGCCGCCTCGTCAACGCCTGGCTGGGTGACCCCACTGCCGCCTATGTGACGCTGGCCGTCGTCTTCAGCGGGCTGACGACGTTCGTCGTCTACGCGCTGGCGCGATCGGCGTACGACCGCGCGACCGCGCTGGCGGCTGCCGCGCTCCTGGCCGTCAGTCCGCTCTTCTGGTTCTACGGTTCGGTGGGCCTCACCTATGCCGGTGAGGCGCTCTTCGCCTCCCTCGTGGCGCTGTTCGCCTTCCGCGCGCTGGAGGGGAGCGAGACCGACGCCTGGCTCGCCGCGGCGTATCTCGGCCTTGCCGGCGGCATGCGGCAATCGATGCTCCTGCTCCTGTTTCCGTTGTGGCTGGTGGCCGTGTGTCTCGGCGCCCGTCGGCGCCGCACGCTTCCCATCGGAATCGTCGTGCTCGCCGTGGTGGTGCTCGCCTGGCTCGTCCCTCTGATCCAGCTGACCGGCGGCGTCGAGCGGTATCTCGCGGCCTCCCGCTACCTCGCGGACACCGTGGTGCTGCCGACCACCGTCGTGGTCAGCCCGCTCGACACGACGCTGCGAATGTCGCGCTACCTGCTCGAGTCCGTCCTCGTCGGCCTGGGCCCGCTCGCCCTCGCCGCTCTGCTGGTGCCCTGGTACGTGCGCCGGCACGGCTGGGGCCGCCGCGAGTGGCTGGCGGTGGCGTGGATCACGCCGGCGATCCTCATCTACACGCTGGTCCACTTCGGGCAGGCCGGCTACGTCCTGACGTTCCTGCCGGCGCTCGTGGTCGTGCTGTCCCGCATCCTCGTCAGCGCGCTGGCCGCGGCGGCCGCGCTCACGCGGCACTCGTGGGTGCGCGCCGCCGCCACCGGCGCCGTCGTGGTGGCGGTCGTGCTCGTGAACGGCGCGTTCTTCGTGAACGCCCGCCCGTTGCCCCGCGATTTCGACGCGGCGAAGCCGGCCTGGCGACGTACGGCCGAGGACGAGGCGTTCGACTGGATCTTCAGTCGAACCGCCGCCGCGCTGCGCCAGCACGAGGAGGTCGTGCGGACGTTCGTGGATGCCATCCGCGGGCTCTATCCCGCCGAGGACACGATCGTCATCACCGAGCTCGGCAACAGCCGCTCGTACCCGTGGCTCCGCCACGCGATGTTCTACCTGCCGGAGTACTCGATCTTCGAGCTGCGCGTCGGCGAGCAGACGCCCGGCTACTACGCGCCGCAGCTGTCGACGGAGATGGCGCCGCTTCCGGATAGCGATGTGCGCCTGCCCGCGCGGACTCGTCGGCTCGTGTGGTTCGTCGATCACTGGTCGCCGACGGTGGCGCGGCCAGCGGGACTCCTCGAGGTGGAGCTGCCGCACGGCCGTTTCCTCTACGTGCTCCCGGTCGATCGCCGGCGGATCGACTATGCCGGCTACACGCTCGTGCGTGACCGCTAGCCGACGCGACGACCTGCTCGTCCTGCTCGCAGCCGTGGTGCCGCTCGTCTGGCTGCTGCTTCGCGAGCGCGTCATCGCCGGCACCGCCGGCTTCCCGCTCGACGACGCCTGGATCCACTTGCATTTCGCGCGCAATCTTGCCGCCGGCGCCGGCTTCGTCTACAACCCCGGCCAGCCGGTATCGGGATCGACGGCGCCGCTGTGGACGCTGCTTCTCGGGGCGGGCGCCGCGCTCGCCGGCGCGTCGCCGACGATGGCCAAGACGCTCGGCACGGCCAGCGGCATCGGCGCCGCGCTCGTCGTCCGGCGCGCGGCGCTGGCCTTCGGCGCGGCGCCGGCCACCGCGCTGGTGGCTGCAGTCGCCCTCCTCTGGACGGGCCCGTTCGCGTGGGGCGCGCTGTCCGGCATGGAGGTGCCGCTCGCGGGGCTGCTGGTCGCCGTCTCGCTGCTCGCCCTCGCCCGAGAGGCGACGTGGACGACGGCGTTCGCCGGCGCCCTGGCCGCGCTGGCGCGGCCGGAGGCGATCGTCCTGGTTCCGCTGCTCGCGCTGGGCCGGCCGTTCACCGCACGACGCGCGTTGATCTTCGCCGGCGTGACCGTCGGCGTCCTCGCGCCATTCATCGCGTTCTCGTATGCGACGGTGGGCCGGCCACTGCCGGCCACTGCCGTGGCCAAGATCGAGGGCGGGCTGCTCGGGTGGCTCGCCGGCGTGCGCGAGCCGGCGACGGTGACGTGGCTGACGCGCCCGCGCGACTTCGGCGTGGAGTGGCTGCGCTGGCTCTTCACCACCCATCCGCTCTTGCCGATAGCACTCCCGGCGGCGGTGCTCGCCTGGCGCAGGGCCGGGCGGGCGCTCGGGACAGTGGCGCTGGCCCTGACGGCCCACCCGGTGGCCATGGCGCTGCTGGCGCCGTACCGCGGCCCGGCCTTCCAGGAGGGGCGTTACTCCACCCATCTGCTGCCGCTCGCCGTGATCGTGCTCGCCGCGGTGTCGCCGAAGGCGTTCCGTGCGTGGCCCGTGGTGCTGGCGCTCGGGCTCGCCGTCTCCCTCGTCACGCTCGCGCCGGCGGCCGACCGCTACGCGTGGGGCGTCCAGAACATCAACGCGATGCAGGTGCACCTCGGCCGCTGGCTCGACCGGCACGCATCGCCGTCGGCGACGCTCGCCGTGAACGACATCGGAGCCATCGCGTTCTTCTCGCGCCGCCCTGTGCTCGATCTCATGGGTCTCGTAACGCCGGAGATCCTGCCCTATCGGCGCGACGGCGAGACGGGCGTGATCACCTACGTCACCGAGCGCTGTCCGGACTATGTGGTGATCTTCCCGGCCTGGTTTCCACGACTGTCGGCGCGCACCGACCTGATGACCCCGGTGTATGCCGTGAGGCTCGCGCGGACCGAGGTGGCGGGCGCCCCGGAAATGGTCGTGTATCGGCTGACGCGGTGTGCGGTATGATCGGCTCGATGCTGCGGCGAGCTGCTCTGGCTCTCACGCTGACGCTCCTCACCACACCCGCCTCCGCCGAGATCGTCAAGTACACGGACGACCGCGGCACCAATCATTACGTCGAGGGCATCCAGAGCGTGCCCCAGCAATACCGCGCGCGTGCGGTGCCACTCGGTCTGAGTAACGACGGCTCAGCCGCACCGCCACGCGGCACCGTGGAGCCGATCGGCACGGCGTCGGTGAAGGGCGGGGCGATCATCCGGTACGCGCCGGGCCAGCGGATCATGGTGAACGCCACCGTCAACGGCAGCGCTCAGGCGCAGCTGTTGCTCGACACCGGCGCCGACCGGACGATGATCAACCCGCGCGTGCTGGCGGCGGCCGGCGTATCACTGGCGCGCCCCGTCGGGTCGGCCACGGTGAGCGGCGTCGGCGGCTCGCAGCAGCTGCAGTTCGTCACCATCAACTCGCTCGACGTCGCCGGCGCCACCGTCGGGCGGCTCACGGTGGCCGCCCATGGCGTCGACGGGGCGGGCGACGGTCTGCTCGGTCGCGACTTCCTCGATCAGTTCTCCGTCAACATCGACTCCGCGAAGGGAGTGGTCACCCTCACCCCGAAGTAGCGGGACGCGCGTGCTACGATAGTCCGAATCGGTCATGGACTACAAAGCCACGCTGAATCTGCCCAAAACCGACTTTCCGATGAAGGCCAACCTCGCGCAGGCGGAGCCGCGGATGCTCGCCTGGTGGGACGAGATCGGCATCTACAAGCGCCTGCGTCAGGTCGGCGCCGACCGCCCGCTGTGGGTGCTCCACGACGGTCCTCCGTACGCCAACGGCCACATCCACATGGGCCATGTGCTCAACAAGGTGCTGAAGGACGTCGTGGTCAAGTCACGCTCGATGCTCGGCTTCAACGCGCCTTACGTGCCGGGCTGGGACTGCCACGGCCTACCCATCGAGCACCAGGTCGACAAGGAGCTCGGTCTCGACACGGCGCCCACCGACGTGCGCCGCGCGATGGACCCGCTCGAGAAGATCGGCAAGTGTCGCGCCTACGCGACGAAGTTCGTCCAGGTGCAGCGCGAGGAGTTCAGGCGCCTCGGGGTCTTCGGCGACTGGGACAATCCGTACATCACGATGGCGCCCGCCTACCAGGCGGTGATCGTGCGCGAGTTCGGCCGCTTCGTCGGTCGCGGGCTCGTCTACAAGGGACTGAAGCCGGTGCACTGGTGCATGCACTGCAAGACGGCGCTCGCGCAGGCGGAGGTGGAGTACGAGGAGCAGCGCACGCCGTCCGTCTACGTGCGGTTTCCGCTCGCGGCGCCATTGCCCGAGGCGCCGGCGGCGCCGAAGCCGTCACTGGTCATCTGGACCACGACGCCGTGGACACTGCCCGCGAACCTCGCCATCGCCGTGCACCCGGACGAGGAATACATCGCCCTCGACGTGCAGGGCGAGACCCTGGTGGTCGCGGCCAAGCTCGTCGACGCCTTCGTGCAGACCGCCCGCCTGGCCTCGCCGCGGCGCGCGGCGTCCTTCCCGGGGCGCCGGCTCGAGGGCCTCGAGTACCGGCATCCGTGGATCGACCGCACCGGCAAGGTGGCGACGGCCACCTTCGTCGAGATGACGGCGGGCACCGGGCTCGTGCACATCGCGCCGGGTCACGGAGAAGAGGACTACGACCTCGGCAAGGCGCTGGGGCTGCGCATCTACAATCCCGTGGACGACGACGGGCGCTTCGTCGACGAGGTGGCACACTTCGGCGGACAGACGGTGTGGGAGGCGAATCCGCGCATCGTCGAGCATCTGCGCACGGTCGGAGCGCTGGTGGCCGAGCAGCCGCTCACGCACACGTATCCGCACTGCTGGCGGTGCAAGAACCCGACGCTGTTCCGGGCGACCGAGCAGTGGTTCATCGCTCTCGACAAGGACGGCCTCCGGGCGCGCGCGCTGGAGGCCATCCGACGCGACGTCCGCTGGATCCCGGC
>Ga0075430_100002948_pt1 | contig 14240 bp, 9 predicted proteins | sample RhiMetdeltSRZDD4_FD_75294 | JGI IMG/M metagenome (GOLD analysis project Ga0075430, IMG submission 75294) | Populus rhizosphere microbial communities from Tennessee, USA - Rhizosphere MetaG P. deltoides SRZDD4 | ecosystem: Host-associated > Plants > Roots > Rhizosphere > Soil | place: USA... | reverse complement strand
TATTCGAGAAAGTCCCGCTGGCCCAAGTACTTACGGAATCGCCGCGGCCCGCCGAACCACCGGACTCGCGTAACCAATTGCTACTGCTCGACATTTAACCGGACAGTACTGAGAACTGACTACTGAAGACTGACGACTGATTACTGGGCTTCCTCAGATGTCGGGTCGAGGACAACATCGAGAGCCGGGCCAGTAATCAGTCGTCAGTAATAGTCAGTAATCAGTCGTCAGTTTTCAGTCATGAGTCTTCCGTTATCAGTAGTTCCTCCGCAGCACCTCGACCGGATCGAGCTTCGCGGCTCGTCTCGCCGGAGCCCACGTCGCGAACACAATCACCGCGGCCAGGGCGATCGTTGACGTCGTGAAGGCCACCGGGTCGATCGGGTTCACGACACCGAGGAATGTGCGCAGCGGTTGTGTCGCGGCGAGCGCGACGACGAGACCGATCGCGCCACCGATGGCAGGCGCGCGGACGACCTGACGGACGAGCAGCCGGGCGACGTCGGCTGGACGGGCGCCGAGTGCCATGCGGATGCCGAGCTCGCGCCGCCGTTGCGACACCGCGATTGCCGCGACGCCGTAAGCGCCCACCGCGGCGATCAGCATTCCGATCATCCCGAGCACGCCGCCGACCCACGCCGCAATGCGCTGCGGCAGGAAGTACACGTCGAGCGCCGAGCGTAGCGGACGCGGTGGCTCGGCCGGGAGGCTCGGCGACAGGTCGCGAATCACCTCTCGGACGGCTGCGAGCGTCGTCGTCGGTGCGCCGTCCGCCAGTCGGACGATGAGATGCATCGCCGTGTTGTAGCGCTGCCGGTACGGGATGTAGAACGCGTTCGGCGGCTCCTCGTTCAGCCGCTTGATCTTCGCGTTCGCGGCGACGCCAATGACCTCGAACGTCGTCAGATTCGGAGCGAAGCCGGCCTGGAATCGGCGGCCAACGGGATCGGCGCCGGGCCAGAGCCGCGCCGCCATCGCCTCGTTGATCACGGCGACGTTAGGCGCGGACGCATCGTCCGCGGCGGCGACGTCACGACCGCGCACCAGCCGGATCCCCATGGCCTGGAAATAGCCCGTCGAGATGCGATTGAAGTACGATGGCGTGAAGACGGGGGGCTCGACCGACCCTTCGACCGCCACCGGCCCGAGCGAGGACTGGCCGGAAAACGGCAGCTTCGACGCGATGGCTGCCACGCGCACGCCCGCAATGTCCGCGACGCGGCGCGTCAGCTGCTCGTACAGGATGCGCCCCGCGTCCTCGGTCGTGCCGTTCAGCTCGAGGTCGAGCGAGGTCACGAAGGCTCCGTCCGGATTCCACCCCGGGTCGAGCGCGTCGAGAGAGCCGAGCGCGCGCGTGAACAGGCCCGCGACCACGAGCAGCAGGATCGTGCCGGCCATCTGCGCTCCAACGAGAACGCCACGAAGGCGCGTTCGCGAGCGACCGCCGCCAGCGTATTGTTCGCGCAGCATCGGTGCGAGGTCCGTTCTCGTCGCGCGGAGCGTAGGCGCGAGGCTGAACAGCAGGCCACACGCAGTGGCAATGAGCGTCGCGTACCCAACCACGCGCCAGTCGGCGCGGAGGTCGAGGTCGATCGTGAACCCGGGCGGGAGCGGTGGCTGGAACGCCATGAGCAGCGGCGTCGCCCATGCCGCGAGCAGTGCGCCGGTAATGCCAGCGACCGCGAAGAGCAGCGTGGACTCGGTGAGCAACTGGCCGATGATCCGCCGGCGCGTGGCGCCGAGTGCGTAGCGAACGGCGATCTCCATCTGGCGCTCGGTGGCTCGCGAGAGGATCATGCCGGCGACGTTCACGCAGGTCATGGCGAGCAGAAGTCCCGAGATCGCCAGGAGCACGGCGAGAAACGCCGCGACGCCATCGCGGATGACCACGGGCACCGGCGAGAAGGCGTCCACGCGCACCGGGTGTCGCTCAGCCCGGCGACCGCCGGTGCTGACGGAGGCGAAATACCGGGTCGCGGCGGCGCCTAACGCTTGCTCGGCCGCCCTGCGTGATACGCCGGGCTGCAGCCGCGCCAGCAGCTGCAGCGACCCGTAGCGCGGGTCGTCGAGCGTCGCCCAGGTCTGGAGACCCGGTACACGAACGCCGATCGGGACATAGGCGTCGACTTCGATGCCGGGGGAATGGCCGCGGAACGCCGACGGGGTCACGCCGATGATCGTGAGCGGGACGCCGTTCACGCGGAGCGTCTGGCCGATGGCGTCGCGCCGCGCGCCGAATCGCTCGCGCCAGAGGCGGTCGCTGATCACCACGTTCGGGGCGACGGCCGGATAGAACGACTCGTCAGGCGCGAAGACGCGCCCCACCGCCGCGCGCACGCCGAGGATGTCGAAGTAGTTCCCGGTCGCGTTGAGCACGAGACGCACGACCGGCGACGGGTCGTTGCCCGCGGTGATCGACACCGGGAGGGGCGTGTACCCGGCGACGTCGCGAACGAGGCCACGCTCCTCGCGCAGCGCGCGGAACACGGGGTACGAGACGTCGGCAATGTCGCCGCCTACGCGCCGGTTGATCTCGACGAGCTGCTCCGGCTCGCGGACAAGCGGCACGGGCTTGAGAAAGACGCCGTTGATGAGCCCGAACACGGCGGTGTTCGCGCCGACGCCTATCGTCAGCGTCAGAATCGCGAGGAGCGTGAACGCGGGCCGGCGACCGAGGGTGCGAAGGGCGAGGCGGACGTCGCCCGGGATGAACCGCATGCGCGTTGCTCCGGTTCAGGTGGTCATGTCGGTACGGCCTGGTCGACGGTCGGGTTTCGCGCCGATGGGGTCAGGACGCCAGCACCTCGGCGATGAGCTTCGCGCTGACGTTGCCGCCGCAGAGGATGAGCGCGCTCGTTCGGCTTTCGAGCCGCGGGCGCGCGGCGGTGAACGCGCGCCACCCCGCGACCGCGACGCCGGCTGCCCCCTCGACGACGAGGTGGTCGTTCAGCATCACGTCGCGCATCGCCGTCGCGATCTCGTGCTCCGTCACGAGCACCAGCTCGTCGATGAGATCGCGGCACAAGGGAAAGGTGATGGCGCCCGGTTCGATGTTCCCGGCAGTGGCGTCGGAGAGTGTCTCCTCGTCAGGCACCTCCATCAGCCGACCGGCGCGGACCGACTGATACATGGCGGCCGCGCGCTCCGGCCAGCAGCCGACGATCGCGATGTCGGGGCGTACGGACTTGAGATACGCGGCAGTGCCCGCCACGAGACCGCCCCCGCCGACCGCAACGAATACGGCCTCGAGGTCGGGACGTTGGGCCAACAGCTCTACCGCCATCGTCCCCTGCCCCGCAACGACGTCCGGGTCGTTGTACGGCGACACGTACACCCGCCCCTCACGCTCGGCCAGCTCGCGCGCCTCGAGCTCGGCCGCCATCGGGTCGCCGGCCGACGTGATGACCTCGAGCCCGGCGCGCGTTAGGCGGTCGATCTTGTACGGCGACGCGCTGCGTGAGACGACCACCGTTCCGCGCCCGCTGGTGAGCGCGAGCGCGGCCGCGACGGCGAGCCCGTGATTTCCGGTCGATGACGCCACCACACCGCGCTCGCGCTCGTCGCCCGAGAGGAGCAGCATCTTGTTCAGCGCGCCGCGCAGCTTGAACGAGCCGGTGCGCTGCAGGTTCTCGCACTTGTACCACGTGGCTGGCCCCAGCAGCGGCGCCGGGAGTAGCGGCGTCGCCAGGCCGAATGGAGCGAGTCTCGCGCTCGCGGCGAGCACGGCCTCCGCGGTTGCCACTGCGGCTGGGCTCGCGTGGCGTTCGTCAATGTCCGTGTGTATCGGCATGGCTACTAACATAGCGCGAGCTGCACTGCGCACCGCCCCACTACGCATGTGTCAGGTCAAACCAGCCATCGTCCTGAGTGAGGAGCGCGACCCGCGCTCGAAACCGCCCTCGCCTCACACAGTCCATCGACGGCACGCACGTGTCTCTCCTTGACAGCTTAGGAGAGTGCGTCCTACTCTTCTCCTAAGCGACATAGGAGAATGCATGGCCGATCAAGCGGGGGTCCTCCCGGGCACGCTCGACCTTCTCATCCTCAAAGCCGTCTCGCTGGGCCGCCTGCACGGCTACGGCGTGCTCCTGCGCATCGAGCAGATCTCGGGCGGCGCGCTCCAGATCCAGCAGGGCGCGCTCTATCCCGCGCTGTACCGGCTCGAGCACCAGGGCTTGATCGCGAGCGAGTGGGGAACGTCGGACCATAACCGCAAGGCGAAGTACTACCGACTCACGACCACCGGGCGGCGACGCCTCGGAGAGGAAACGGCGAGCTGGAACCGGCTCGCCGAGGCCATCGCACGTTCCCTGGCCGCGACGCCACAGGAAATCTGACGGAGCCGCAATGATTTCGGGGATGATTGCGCGCGGCCGCTCACTCTGGCGTGGCATGCGCCGCCGGGACGCGGTCGAGCTGGAGATGAGCGAAGAGTTCAAGCTGCACGAGGAGCTGCGCGCGGAGGACCACGTCCGCCGCGGGCTCTCGCCAGCCGAAGCGCGGCGCCAGGCCCGACTCGAATTCGGGAGCGCCGAGCGTTACAAGGACGAAGCGCGTCACTCGCGCGGACTCCGGCGCCTGGACGAGCTGCGATTCTCGTGGCTGGACTTCAAGCTCGGGTTCCGGATGCTCGCGCGCTACCCCGGACTCACGCTCGTGGGCGGGCTTGCCATGGCGTTCGCGATCTGGGTCGGCGCGAGCACGTTCGAGCTCGCGACGCAGATCATCCGTCCGTCGATCCCGCTCCCCGACGGCGACCGCATCGTCGCGATACAGAACTGGGATGCCGCCGCGAGCCGGATCGAGCCGCACGTGCTGCACGACTTCGAGTCGTGGCGCACCGAGCTGAAGTCCGTCCGTGAGCTCGGCGCCTACCGCGCACTCGAGCGCAACCTGATCACGGGCGAAGGCCGCGGCGAACCGGTGGAGGTCGCCGAGATCACGCCGTCGTCGTTCAAGCTGACGCGGGTTCCACCACTCATGGGTCGTACACTCGTCGAGGGAGACGAGCGCCCAGGCTCGACGCCGGTCGTCGTCATCGGACACGACGTATGGCAGCGCCGGTTCGCCGGTGACCCTGACGTCGTCGGTCGAACGGTTCGGCTCGCGAGCTCGCCGGTGACGATCGTTGGTGTGATGCCGGCCGGCTTCGAGTTCCCCGTCGCGCAGAGCTTCTGGGTCCCGCTGCGTCTCAACGTGCTCGAGCATCCCCGTCGCGAAGGGCCGGCACTGCGGGTCTTCGGCCGACTTGCGCCGGGAGCGTCGATGGCCGACGCGCAGGCAGAGCTGACCGCGCTTGGCAAACGCGCGGCGGTGGACTTCCGCGACACGCACGAGCACTTGCGGCCGGTTGTCATCCCGTATGCGAAGTCGGTCGTGAACGTCACCGGATGGCGTTCGGTCGGTGTGATGTCGGTGAACCTGCCGCTCGTGCTGCTACTGATTCTGATCTGCGGGAACGTCGCGTTGCTGATGTTCGCGCGAGCCGCCACCCGCGAGAGCGAGATCGTCGTGCGAACGGCGTTAGGCGCCGGCCGCGCCCGCATCATCATGCAGCTGTTCACTGAGGCGCTCGTCCTCGGCAGCGTTGCGGCCGTAGCAGGCCTGGCCGCCGCGGGAGCGGGCATTCGGTGGGTGATGACGATCGTCGAGGCCGAGTTTCTCGAGGGCGGGCGGCTTCCGTTCTGGTTCCAGGACCAGCTGTCGCCCGCGACGATCGCGTATGCTGCTCTGCTCACGGTACTCGGCGCCGTCATCGCGGGCGTCGTCCCTGCACTCAAGGTCACGCGCGCGGTCGGCGCCCAGCTCAGGCGAGCGACAGCCGGCGGCGGTGGCCTGCGGTTCGGCGGCGTCTGGACGGCGATCATTGTCGCCCAGGTCGCGGTGACGGTCGCGTTCCCGGCCGTCGCGTTCTTCGTGCGTCGCGATGCGACGCAGATCGAGAACACGGACGTCGGGTTCGCGACGCGAGAGTTCCTGTCGCTCCGCCTGGAGATGGACCGCGATCCGCCGCCGGGAGCGCCGGCCGATACGTCGCGCGCGGCGTTCGCGGCGCGCTTCCGGACGACGTACCAGGAGCTGGCGCGTCGGATCGCCGCGGAGCCCGGCGTGACGCAGATCGCCTTCGGCGATCGCCTGCCGCTCATGTACCATCCGCACCGACTCGTGTTGCTCGACGACGGCGGCGCGGCGCCGATCGACCAGCGGTGGCCCGCAGGCTACCGCATCACCGCGGCGTCAGTGGCTCCTGACTTCTTCGAGGCCGTGAACGCGCCTATCCTCTCGGGTCGCGGCTTTCGGGCGAGCGATCACGCCGTCGAACGCGGCGAGCCCGGTTCGCCGGACGCATTGGGCGGCCCCGTGATCGTGAACGAGTCGTTCGTGCGGCTCGTGGTGGGTGGTCGTAACCCGATCGGCCGGCGTGTCAGGTACGTCGCGCTCGAGGAGTGGGACGGCCCACTCGGCGCCGATGCGAAGCCGGGTCCGTGGTACGAGATCGTCGGGACGGTCCGCGATCTCGGCACCGCCGTCGGCGCCGATGTCGGGCAGGCCGCTGGAGGCGATCCGAAGGTGGCGGCGGTCTACCACGTCGTCGCGCCGGGTGGGGTGTATCCGGCACACATGGGCATCCGCGTCGCCGGCGACCCGACGGCATTCGGACCGCGTCTTCGCGCGATCGCGACCGCGACCGACCCGACACTGCGGCTCTACAATATCAGGCCATTGAGCGACGTCATGGAGTCCGAGCTCGAATTTCTCGACTTCTGGTTCCGGATGCTCCTCCTCGTGAGCTCGATCGCGCTCATCCTCTCCCTCGCCGGGATCTACGCGGTGATGGCGTTCACGGTCGCGCGCCGAACGCGTGAGATCGGCGTCAGGATCGCGCTGGGCGCGACGCCACGCAGCGTGCTCGCGTCGATCTTCCGTCAGCCGGTGCAGCAGGTCGCGCTCGGCGTCCTGGTGGGTGCTCTGTTCGTCGTCGTGCTCGCCCGAAGCGCGATGGGCTGGTTCTCGCCGCGTGAGATCGTGTTCATCGTGTCATACGCGGGGGCGATGATGGTCGTATGCCTGCTCGCGTGCATCGTACCGACGCGCCGCGCACTGTCCGTCGAGCCAACGGAGGCGCTTCGATCGGAAGGCTAGCCTCATCGAGGCCAGCCGCTCTGCGGCTACGGTTGCTGAAGAGCCTTTGGACGCAGAGGGGAAAAGAGAGGAACTGCACGCAGAGGGTCGCGGAGGGCGGCTGCGCCGCGCGCGGCTCGAACGGGTGGGACGTCCGGGAGTACTTGAAAAATGGGGGAACGGCCTAACGGGATCGTGGCGTCCCGAGCGGCAGTTCCCCTCGATCGTTCGAGATCGGAATTGGGGTCAGACTCGATTTTCGCAGACTTCAGTTCAGGCGTGACTCCATCGATGAACCTCGAATCTCACGCCAATTCCCTCTGCGTTCCTCCGCGTCCTCTGCGGTTGATGCTTTTCAACAACCGTCTCGAGGGAGGGACCATAGGTGATGGGCTCAGTCGACGTGACGCCAGCTGCCGACGAGTCGTGGGTACTCCGTCGGCTGCGGCGAGCCGCCATCGGGCTCGACCGTCAACGCGCAGTCGTCGATCAGGCCGCCCGCGATGATCGCGGGGGGGACCGTGAGCGTCGTCATCGTGCGGCCCGTCGCGTTCACCGCGAAGGTACCCATCGAGAGCGGCGCTTGTCCCTTCCGGATCGCCCACAGCTGATACGTGCGGCCCGGCGGCGCTGGCTGTAGGCCGAACGATGTCACGATGAACTGCTTGCTCGTGTGGTTCCAGAACACGCGCACCGCCGGCTTCGCGTTCGCGACCGTGAGCGAAACGACGTGGACCTCGGGACCCACGAACGCCGCCAGCACCGAGTCATCTCGCGCCACCTCGGCGCGCAGTGACGTCAGCTCCGACGAGAGCCGTGCGCTCCGCTCGCGCTCGGCACGGTAGACGAACGCGAACGCGGCCGCCGCGGCGAGCGATGTAATGGCGACCGCCCACGGAACGAGTCGACGTGGCGGCCGCGGCGCCGCAACGAACGTCGGTCTCACAGGAACGGATCCGTTCGGAGTTCGCCGCGTCACGATCCCCATTGGGCGCACGGTGCGCGCCTCGCGCATGACGCGCTCGCGCAGTGCGGCGGCGTCGCGTGGCTCGACTGGAACGGCCGCGTGCGCGAGGGCTCCGGCAACCTCCCGGTACGTCGCGACTGCATCGCGGCACTCGGGGCAACCTGCCAGGTGCGCCTCGAACGCCGCTCGCTCCGTTGGGTCGAGTGCGTCCAACGCGTACGACGGCGCCGATGCCATCAGTTGCTCGTGCGTCATGCGCGTGTCATGGCTTGATCGTCGAACGTTCCGGTCGGCGAGAGGGCCGATCGCAAGTCATTCATGGCCGTCCTCAATAGCTCCCGCGTTCCGCTTTCCGGCACGCCCAACCGGGCGGCGATCTCCGAGACGGACAGCCCGGCATAGTACGACAACTCCAGCGCCCGGCGTTGCGGCTCCGTGAGGGCCCGCAACGCTCTTCCGACCGGCGTCGGCGCCCCGCTGGTCGCCGCCGAATCGGGCCGGTGCCGGTCGGGCGGTGTCTGGACGAGCGCCGACCTGCGCACGAGCCCCGTGAGCCACGCGAGGACACTCGTTCGAGATGCGTCGAACGCGCCCGCGCTCCGCCATGCGTCGGCGAACGCCGAAGCCACGGCCGCCTCCGCCTTCGCGTGCGTGCCCGTAATCGCATAGGCCAGCCCGTATGCAACGGCGCCAAAGGCGTCGTACAGGCTGCCTAACGCATTCTCGTCACCGGACGCCATCGCCGCGACCATAGCCGAGGCACTGGCGGGAGACGCGACGCGCTGGTCCGGACTCATGCGAGTCGGGCCGTTCGAGTCATCGTGGATCGGGTCATCTCGTTCGCGTACGCCCAGTCGGGCCGTTCCGCTGTCAAACAATCTACGCCGGGCAGCGCCGGTTGGATTGGCTCAATCGGCTCGAAGGGCCACGCTGGGGTCGACTCGGGACGCGCGCCACGCCGGCACCAGGCTCGCAAGTAGCGCCACGGCAACCAGTACCACCACCGCACCGGCGAACACCGCCGGGTCGCGTGGCGAGACGTCGAAGAGCAGTGGCCCGACGTACCGCGCGCCAGCGAACGCGGCGATAGACCCGATTCCGACGCCGATGAGCGACACACGCATCCCCTCGCCCACCACCAGTCGAACGACATCCGGCGCCCGGGCGCCGAGCGCGATGCGAACCCCGAGCTCGTGCATTCGCTGCGCGACGTTGTACGCGATGACGCTATAGAGCCCGACCGCCGCGACGAGAAGCGCCAGCGCTCCGAACACCGTGAACATCGTCGCGCCAAGCGTCCATGAGCGCGTCTGAGGACCCAGGATGTCATCGAGCGGCGTCACCGTGACGTACGAGACGCCGGGCATCGATCGCTGCAGCTCACGTCGAAGGGATTCGCTCCATGCACTCGCGTTGCCGCGCGCGCGGATGAACAGTCCGCCACCGGTGCCTCGCTCCTCCTGGTCGATCGGCACGTAATACTGAAGCCCCTCGGCGTCGGTCAGCCGGTCGAGGCGCTGGTCCTCCGCTACGCCGACGACCTGTGTGCACGGAACCGTGTCGGCGCCGATGCGAACGCACTGGCCAATCGCGTCACGGCTCGGCCAGAGCTTTCGCGCCATCGATTCGCTGACAACCATCACGCGCGGTGCGTTGCGTGAATCCGACGCGGTGAAGCCACGTCCTCGGCGGATGCTCGTCCCGACCGTCGCGAAGTATTCGGGCGACACGCCGTTGTACAGGAAATCCCCGAGGCGGTGCACGGAATCGATGCCCGCGACGAAGAGGTCCTGGTTCATGCTCATCCAGAACGGCACCGTGATCGTGCGCGCGGCGCCCTCGACGAACGGAAGGGCGCGAGCGGCATCCAGCAGACGCTCGCGCAGTGCGTCCGAGGCAGTGCTGTCGAGACGAACGCCGCGCATCTTGATCTCGGTGTACGCGATGCGGCTCGCATCGTAGCCAAGATCGAGGGTGCGCACGTTCCTGAGGCTTCGCACGAACAGCCCCGCGCCTACGAGCAGCACCACCGACAACGCACCCTGCGTGATGAGCAGCGCGATGCGCGTCCGTGAGCGTTGATACGTCCCTTCACGCGCGCCGGCCTTGAGCGTGCCGGCGATGTCGCCACGACCCGCGTGAACCGCGGGCGCCAGCCCGGTGAGAGCTCCCGCAACCAACGTCGCGAGGAGTGTGAACGCCAGGACACGCGGGTCGCCGAACGTACTCGGCCAGGCCACGTTTTGCAGCAACGCGCCACGCAACACTCCACCGCCCCAGTGCGCGAGCGCGAGTCCGGCCACCGCGCCCAGCCCGGCGAGCATGAGGCTCTCCGTCATGAGCTGACGGAGCAGCCGCCCCCGGCCGACACCTAACGCCAGCCGAACGGCGATCTCGCGTCGACGTGAGAACGCGCGCGCGAGCAGCAGGTTCCCCACGTTCGCGCACGCAATGAGCAGAACGATCGCCGCGACGCCGACGAGCCACGTCGTCACCTTCGTGTCCTTCCCCTGATTCGGCCCGCGCTCACGCATGACCGGCGACACGACGACGCGCGGCTTCGCGAACGCCGTCGGGCGAATGTTCGGCGACACCGTCTCCTGTGCAATGCGGCTTCTCAGATAAGCGTTCGTCAGGTCGGTCGTCGCGGCTTCGACGGTCACGCCCGGCTTCCGGCGGGCGAGCATCTCCATCCAACGGATGTTGTGCGCGTCGTGGTAGTTCGGCCGTCGTCCGCCGAACGGGCCGTCGCCGCGCTGAGAGAATTGCGAGCTCGCATACGCCGTGATCGGCACGTAGAACGCCGGCGTCGTGAGGGACACGCCGGCGAAGTCCGGCGGAGCCACGCCGATGATCGTGTACGTGCGCGACCCCACGTTCAGCGTCGACCCGATCACGTCCGAGCGGCCGCCGAAGCTCGATTTCCAGTAGCCGTAGCTCAGTACCCCGACGAACGTCCCGTCAGGCGGGCGATCCTCGTCCGCGGTGAAGAAGCGCCCGATGACCGGCGTCATGTCGAACAGCCCCCAGAACGTCGAGCTGACGGCTGCAATCGGCATCTCGCGCGCGGCATCGCCGACACCGAGCGCCAGCGTCGCCCCGGTAAAGGCCGCGGTTCGATCGAGCGTGGAGCTCCAGCCGGTGAGCTCGACGTAGCGCTTGTAGCTCATCGTGCCCGTGATGAACTCTCCATCGCTCTCCGTCATCTCGCCCAGGTTCAGCCGGTGTACCCGGTCCGGCGCGGCGAGGTACGACGGCACGCGGAACAGGAGCCGGTCAACGATGCTGAACATCGTGGCGTTCGCGCCGATCCCGAGGCCGAGCGTGAGCGCGACCGCCGTCGTGAAGCCCGGTTTCCGCCGAAGCCCGCGCGCGGCGTACCGGACGTCGTGCCGCAACGACTCCCACGAACTCACGCGGTGTGCATTAGAGGCACCGGATGGCGCGAAGTGAACGATGCCGTTGCTCTGCTCCGTCATGATATCCCCTGACCTGGGCTCGACCGCACTGTTCGACACGCCGAATCAACGCCGCGTTGGCGGAAAACGACAGATCTTCCACAACTCCGGCACGCAACGACCACCATGGATTGGGAACCGTGCCGTATTCGTGTAGAATCGATCCTCAGAGAGCGCGTCTCATGAACGGCAGATCGCTGGTGCGGCTTGCCGGGGTGTTCATCGTCTTGCGGGCGTCGGTGGCAGGTGCCCAGCACGCGCATGGCGGAGCCGTGATGTACCACGGGCCGCGGTGGTCGCCCGACGGGCAGTGGATCCTCTCGTCCGCGAACCTCGATGGCGATCCAGAGATCTACCTGATTCGAGCGGACGGCCGTGAGCTCAAGCAGCTGACGCGAAACAATACCGCGGATGACATGGCGTGGTGGAGTGAGGACGGGCGGAGAATCGTGTTCATCAGCAGGCGCGCCGACACTACCGCGCAGTTCAGTATGGCACTCGACGGCAGCGACATCCGGCCACAGCCGCGTGACAGCGTGATCGCGCGGTCGCCGGACGGACGCACGCTCCTCTTCGAGACCATCCGCGACGGTCGAGCGCAGCTATTCGCGATGACCGCCGACCGCACATCCGCGCGACTGGTGTCCCGCCATCGGTACGCCGAGCAGGGGAGCATCTCGCCGGACGGCAAGTTACTGGTCTACGAGGAACGCGACTCCGCGCATGAGATCGAACGGTCACAGATCATTGTGGCGACGGCCGACGGAGCGACACCTCGCGCAGTCGCCGATGGAACCGATCCGTCGTGGTCGCCCGACGGGCAGTCGATCCTGTTCAAGCTGTTCGACGAGCGGATGCAACTCTGGATTGCGACGGTCAGCCCGGCCGGAGAACCTCCGCGCAAGCTCGCCCCAGGCGTCCACCCGCACTGGTCACCAGACGGGCGCCGCATCGCGTCGATGCGTGAGCGCCCTGATGGTGGCGCGGACATCTGGGTCATGAACCGCGACGGGTCCGAGGCTCGCTGTCTGACGTGCGAGAAGCCGTTCCGGTGAGCTGACGCCGAGTGGGGTTGGGGTCGCTATCATACGAGCAACTCGCCACCCAACCCCACCCAATGCCGAACGGACCCAGGTCTCCGCTCGACCTCGATCACGCTACGATGCAGCACCTCGGCCGACGCGTCGCGGACACCGTCGCCGAGCATCTCGGTGCACTGCGCGATCAGCGCGTGCTCACGAACGGGCTTCCGCGCGAGACGCGACGTCGTCTCGCCGACCCGCCCCCGGACGCGCCAGTTCCCTTCGACGACATCCTCGCCGAGCTGCAGGCCGACGTGTTCCCGTACTCGGCCCGCGAGCCGCATCCGCGGTTCATGGCGTACGTGCCCGGTTGTCCCACGTTTCCCGCCGTGCTCGGATCGTGGCTCGCGACCGGCTACAACTTCTTCGCCGGCGTGTGGCCGGTGGCCGAGGGGCCTAACGCGCTCGAGCTGGCGGTGCTCGACTGGTTTCGCCAGTGGTTAGGGATGCCGGCAGGAACTCGCGGCCTCCTCACGAACGGCGGCTCGGGCGCGACGCTGACGGCCATCGTTGCGGCACGCCACGCCGTGGTTGGCGACGACGCGAGCAAGCTGCCGCTGCTCACGCTCTACGCGTCGGACCAGGGACACTCGGCTGCCATTCGCGCCGCGTGGATTGCGGGCGTCCCGCGATCGCAGGTGCGCGTGCTTCCGACCGACGCGGGCTTCCGCCTTCGTGCCGCGGACCTGCGCGCGGCGATCGCCGAAGATCGGGCGGCGGGGTTGATCCCGCTCGCTGTCGTCGTGAGTGCCGGCACGACGAACACTGGCGCCGTGGATCCGCTCGACGACATTGCCGACCTGTGTGAGGCCGAGAGCGTCTGGTTGCACGCGGATGCGGCGTACGGCGGCTTCGCCGTGCTCACGGAGCGAGGCGCGACGCTCATGCGAGGACTCGGTCGCTGCGACTCCGTCGCCCTCGACCCGCACAAGTGGCTGTTCGTTCCGTTCGAGTGCGGGTCGCTTCTCGTGCGCGATGGAGAGCGGCTGCGTGCCGCGTTCCAGGTGCTGCCGGACTACCTGCGCGACGTCGCGGCCGGACAGGACGGCGTGAACTTCGCCGATTACGGTGAGCAGCTCACTCGCCAGTCGCGCGCGATCTCCGTGTGGATGGGCGTCAGGTACTTCGGCCTGGCCGCGATTCGCGCGGAGATCGACCGTGCGATGGATCTCGCCGTGCACGCCGAACAGCTCGTGCGCGCGGAGCCGTTGTTCGAGCTGCTGTCACCGGCGCAGCTCGGCGTGGTGTGCTTCCGCGTTCGCCCCGAAGGGATGAGTGACCCGTCCATGCTCGACGCGCTCAACGAGCGCGTGAACGCGGCGTTGAGCGCGAGCGGGCGCTTCCTGATCTCGTCCACGCGTTTGCGCGGCACGTACGCGCTCAGAATGTGCGTTCTGAGCTTCAGAACCACGCGCAACGATGTCGAGGAGCTGGTGAAGCACCTGTGCGCGATCGGCCACCAGCTCTCAGCCAGCTGATGGCTGATGACTGCGAAGCTACGGCTGCGAAGCTATGGCTGCGAAGCTATGGCTGCTGGGCTTCAGTCGTTGGGGTCAGAGTCCAACGGAATCGATTTCACGCAACTCGCGTCGGGCCTGACAGTCAGGGCCC
>Ga0075430_100002942_pt1 | contig 14254 bp, 13 predicted proteins | sample RhiMetdeltSRZDD4_FD_75294 | JGI IMG/M metagenome (GOLD analysis project Ga0075430, IMG submission 75294) | Populus rhizosphere microbial communities from Tennessee, USA - Rhizosphere MetaG P. deltoides SRZDD4 | ecosystem: Host-associated > Plants > Roots > Rhizosphere > Soil | place: USA... | reverse complement strand
AGTATTATTTATCTATGGTATCGGCATGGTTGCATATGGTGCAACTGGAAAATTATCAATAGACGAAATATTAAAGAAGAGGCTGCAGAGCAAGGATAAATAATCACTTCATTGGACTGCGTAAGAGGTTGTGCCTGCTTCTTTAAATTTCCTAGAATTATATTTGTGTGGATCAACCGAGCTTAACTTTAAGCGATCGTTGTTCTAAACATTATGATTCTTTGTTATATGCTAGCATATTTTACTAAAGCCTAAAAATCATATTGATAGAGTGAGGATTCTTGACCAAACCGATGAGGCCTAAAAAATGATGACAAGTGAATACTATTATTGAAACTATCTGTGTCATTACAAATCAGAATTTTGTTGAATCAAAGGCGCAGTATTATGCCCACTAGTATTCTATGGGGAAAACAGATAAATCCTTTAACTGTAACAATGACAGGACTGGATTTGCCTTTTGTGATCGATCATGGAGTGGTCACGTCTGCATGAGTCGAAAGTGCTAATACACCTCTCATATGAGATATTTGATAAAAGTATTCAATACCAACTAGATGCTACTGATGCTCTGACATTTTGCTACAAGTAACATTATGAAACGACACTGCAAAGTTTAGATTAATATCGAGTTGTGGTAGCTCTGGAACTTTCATGAAATGCGATATGCAGAGTGTATCCAAGCATAGCGGACATAAGCTAAAGAGTAGGCAGATGTCATTATATCTATTTTACTTGCTAGACAATGTCATATAGGAAATTATTAAGGGAATCTAAAACATTAGTGATTAATGACAGTCAGTAACAACGCCAAAGCAGGAGACTAACATGTAGGAGGTGGTGAAGAAGAGATGAAGATGAAGATGAAAAAATCCAGCTGACAAGATACATTGAATACGCACAGAAACTAATTTAATTTACCAATCTAATTCGTTTCATCACTCAAATCTTTAGATTGCTGTCAATTACGATGGATAATGCAGTTTCATAAGTTAACAGACGGTAATCGGATCTAATCAAACGCCGTCCCTGACCAATCCAGCTTATACTGGTAAACTAGACCGGGATACGATGATATGCTAGCCAATAATGTTTTGTTTTCTTCTGCTTCTTTTCCTCCTTAATGGTAAGGTATGCTAAAACAATGTTACATTAGTACCCTCAATTCTCTCTTTAATTAGTAGTGTCAACTTCAATACGAGAAGCAGATTTTATATTTTACCTTTGCGTCTTAATTAGTATATTATCGCCATCTACCTTTATTTCATAAGCTGGCTCGGGTTCACTTGCTGGAGGGTTTGTCACCTGTCCTGTCCTTACATCAAATTTGGAATAATGCCATGGGCATTCAACTTCGTATCCTTCAAGTACGCCTTCAGCTAGAGGACCACCTTCGTGTGTGCAAATATTGCCTATGGCATAGTATTTTCCTTCAACGTTAACTAAACAGACATTTTTACCATTGACTTGGACTTCTTTCATTTGTGAAGGTTGAATATCCTTTGTTTCGGCTACCTTAACAAAATCCTCACTCAATGCAGATATAATTTTCCTCACGATACAAAGTTTATATGTTTTTCTATTGGGATTTTGACTCCGTTAAGTTGAGGCGAAGGTATGTGGGTTTTACTTCTATTGCATATGGTTTGCATCTCTACCCTAGATCTTGGAAATCTCTTATGGTATTGCTAGGGTTATTCTTATAACCATTGATATTGTTAGTTCGTAGGTCGGAACTCTCCAAAGTAATAGAGCTCTAATTAGCATCAACTAAAAATACTTTATTATCTCATTTTCATCTCTCAGGGTTAGTTTTGATCTCCCTTGGAATTTAATTTTCCTTGGAATCTTATCTCCTCTCTTTTGTAATCTAGACGTTTTTCTTTCAATATGAGAGTAGAATTGTTTTTTGTTGCTGCTGCTGCTTCGGCTGCTGTTATTATTATTCTTAGATTAACTGATTTGATGAAGCTTTAGATTTTCTTGCTTCCTGTTAGCACCTATGATTGGTGCTAAATCCTCTGTTGTATTTCAATCATGACGGGATAATCAATCCTGTTACATACATTATGAGCATACCTACTGCAAATCCTGCAATGACTGATGCATTTGACATTATCTTGCCTCTATCAACCTCTTCTTGGGCCATTCCCCGGTATATTAAAAATACAACCTGGAAAATTGCACCCGCGCCTATTGACAGAAAAATTATTGCAGCAATAGGAGAATAGACAAATCCTCCAATCCAAGTGCCAAAAATGGTTGGGACTCCAGCTATTAGACCCATGATGATCATTTTGCTCAACATTCTTCTCACTCTTGCTTTGGCAAGCGGAGAGACTATTGCAAAACCTTCTGTAGTATTATGTATCATAAACCCTACAATGAGAAAGGAACTTAATGCAATTTCACCTAGAACAACGGAAGCTCCTATAGCTAGCCCTTCTCCAAAGTTGTGAAGTCCAATTCCAATTGATATCATCAATGCTATCGCTACAGGCTTGACAACTAGTTGTTGTTGATGATGTTGCTGATCTAGAGTTTTGGCATGGCCTGAATGTGTCGAGTCATATGATGGTAATTCATGTGTTTCTCCGCTTGTTCCACCTTTACTTCTTTCACCCAGCTTCGAAGAGGCATACATCAATGCAAGAAATGATAGTATTGTTACTAATACAATCAAAATCTGGCCATTGAAAACCCCTGCTACACTAACTGCGGCAATCCCGTTAGCCTCAACTATGGCGTCAATTCCCAAGAAGACCAGCAAACCCGCAGTTAGGCTGAGAAAGAATCGATATTTTCCAAGACTGAGTCTCTTGATAAACGGAAGCCACAAGAGTCCTGCTAACACAGGTATAATGCCTACATATGTTCCAATAAGTGCAAATACCGCTGCCTGTTCCACATCAGGACTTGCAGCAGGAGCAGCTGCATCGATACTCTTGCTGAACCTTGTGCCATCAGAGCTAGTCACACCTATCTCATAAGGCTCTCCCTCATTCCAAGGAAATGGAATTATCACTTTTGCTTCAGCAAACCTTGGCAATTCTCTGCCAGGCTCTATTGCAGCCTGCTGGATTCTGTCATTGACATCTGCTTGGCCTACGGTAACATCAATTGGCCCTGTGTTGCGAATGAATGCTACTATTATCCCATCTTCTTGAAACTCGACCCTCTCTATAGTAATTTCAGGAAGAGGCGTACCTATGCCGAGGAACTGCTGACCTGGACCGAAGATAAAGGCAATCATTGCTGCTAACACTACAAAGGGGACCAAAGCAATGGCAATCAATTTTGCATGTGCAAACGAGCGTGGTTGTAACGAGGAGGATGAGGAGGAGGAGGATCTAAGATTTCTATCTTCTTCCATGGTTACCTGCCAACATCTCCCGATATTGTTGTGGTCTGGGGGAAACTATTACTACTACTACTGCTGCCGCTGCCACCATCTGATCGTGTTTCGGCAGGATCCTTGACTAAGAACATTCCTACCCAGCCTTTTTCAGCAAACTCAGTCTTGTGTGCATGGAACATATACTGACCAGGATACTTGTAATTAAATTCAAGTATGGCTCGCTCACCTTGGCTCATAGTCACCATATCTGTGTATTCATCAGGAGCTACATTCGTACCACTACGGTATAACTGGTAAAGATTACCGTGCAGATGAAAGTTGTTTATCTGATCAAATTCCAGCATGTTAACAAGGTATACTCTGATAAGTTTACCTTGTTCTATCTCTATAGGATGATGCATATAGTAGTAAGGAATGGTGTTCACTGCGTAGAAGTTATTTTCGGTATCAAAGTCTGTATCAAAGCCATTCATAATCATGACCATTTCATCAGCTTGTGGTCTAGGGGATTTCGGATCAACAATGTATACACCATACAGGCCATGTGAAATGTGCTCCTCAAGCGGGGTGACATGGCAGTGATATGGATATACTCCAAAGGCCTCGGCGTAAAATTCATAGGTGAATTTACCCTGAGGATTAATGGTTTCAAAAACCCCATCCATCTCAGACTTGTGGATACCATGTGTATGTATTGAATGAGGCTTCGAGCCATTATTGATGAAATTTATCTTTATCAGATCCCCTTCGGTAGCCCTTAGAGTTGGGCCCGGTATTGTACCATTAAAAGTCCATACATTGTAGAATACACCAGGTGATATTTCCATCACCTGCCTATCATCTGCAACAAGAGTGAACTCCCTTAGAGTGGTACCGTCAGCAAGTGTAGAAACGCGTCCATAATCAAAAGCTCTAAGATATTTGTCAGGGTCTATAACCACTTCTTTGCTGGCAGTACTGTAACTATTTGCAGGATCTAAAACATCTCCGCTGGTATCATATAACCCATAACCTGCAGTATGGCCCCCAATAGTATTTTTTTTTAATTCAGAATCCTGTGCAATAGCAAGTAAGCCAACAAAAGATTGGCCGGAGACTGCAAATGCAGTAGACAGAACTGCAGCTACAATTGCCACGGCAACAATAACTTTTACAGTAGTCATTACTTGTGCACAATTAATAAGTTAACTCGAGTAATAAACCTTTGCCAATACTAATAAAAATGGCATAGGGCAATAATGTTAGCATACACTAACTTTTTAGGACATCAAGGATCCTCATGGAGTTAACAAATTTTTGGTACTACTTAGTACCCTATATTGGGCAACAAGGATCAGTGAATCAGTCATATCACACGAAGAAAAGTGAGAGGAAAGTACACATATGCTTTTTCTCTAATCAATTAGGTAAAGTTGGCCCTTCGTCGATTAGCAATCGGTGGGACGGCCAAGCTAGTAGAGGTTCTTTTTTGATTTTTCTCTTATGAAATCAAAATTCCCATGGTTTTTTTCTATTCCTTTCTGTATCTTTTCAACAGCACGAGACATTGCCTTCTCAGCCATCTTGAAATTCTCTGCTTTGACTGCAATTCTGTATCTTGGAGCGCCAACATATGCAATACTTATAGTACTAGGGTTTGCCTTGCTACCTTCGGATGCGTCAATAAGCACACTTTTGATAATCTCAATCCCATCAGGTTTCCTGGAGGAAATTTCCATGATTCCTCTTATCTCATTTTGAGGAATCCGTATCTTGTGACTTTCCTCCTCTATTGCCTTCAGGACCTCTTCACCAAAAACAAGCTTATTGGTTGCATCTCTGATGCCTTTTGTTGCCACAGATTCAAATAGCGTATAGACGTCATCATAATTTTGGAGAATGCGATCTTGAATTTCTTTCATCTGAACATCGCTTAGGTTTGCTCTTGCCTTAATTGAATCCAGAAATCCTGAGGCTTTTTCATTTCTTTTTACCTCAATAAGCTTTGACTTTCTCTCTTCACCAGTAATCTGCTTGAGCGATGTATCTACTTCTTTTCTCTGCTTGTTAACCTTTATTACTTTTAAAACAACCTTTTGCTTTGGTTTTACATAACGCTGAATGTTGCGCACATACCCTGTTGCAACCTCTCTTATCGAGAGAAAACCTGTAAGACCCTCGTATTCATCCAATGTGACATAGGCTCCATGACCCTTGATATCTCTAACAGTTGCAATAACAATATCCCCCTCGTCTGGAAGAGGTGAAACAGGAGAATCAGAGGCCAAATATGACGATGGTGACGATGTAGACATATTCTTAGGACACTTAACACATATTCATACTTTAAGGTTGGTATTATTGTCTTGAGGCATATGCCAATATCAATGCACCCGCTAGGAATTAAATTACAAGTGTTCTAACTGCAACACGTAAAATGCATCCATAGAAGTTTAACACGGTCGCTTGCAAATCATCCCTGCCAGGGCTTTAAAATCAGCTTACTTAAGGATGTTGCATTTGGGTTATGGCAAGGCACTACTTACACTACTTATTTTTTAATTGTTGATGACTCGCAAATTGTTACCAAATACTTATCTCAACCTGCGGATTCATTAGTAAATCCTTAGTAGATCTAGCAGATTTCTGAAATTCTGTATATGGTTCTGATAAGCCTAAATGATTGTATAATATACTAATCTGCATTCATAGGTGTAACCTTTTTGCATCAAAAATTGAAATACGCTAGCTGTATTAACATCTATTATGGAGTCCTCTTCTACTGAGAACCTAATGCAAGAACATCTTCTCGTAAGGAGAATAGGCAATATCGCCCAAAGATGTTCTGACAAACTATATGGGAACGAGGATATACCGATTGAAGATATTCAAATAATCTCTGTTGTTATCGAGGAGTTTATAGACGCCTTTCACCATGGAAAGGAAGAAAAAGTATACTTTCCGGTTACACGAAACAAGGACGGACTGTCAGAAGATATTCGAAAATTCCTAATCGAGCATGAGCTTGGAAGAAGAATAGCAAATATGCTTAGACGTGAATTGAATGCACTCATAGAGCATGAGAGCAGCGAGATAAAAGCAACGGCAGATAATAATCATCTCAAATGGATCAATAGCAACAAAGAGCCTATTGCACGATTCCTAAAATCGTATGCGGTTTTTGTGTCCGATCACACTGCAAAAGAGGATGTATTTTTCAAAGATATACAACAAAAAGATAGCATATCTGTAGAAGAAGACAAGCAGCTACTAAGACATTATGAGACGTGCAAAAATCAGATCGGAGGCCAAGCAAGAATAGAAGAAATGTTGAAGCTTATTGATTACCTGGAGAGCAGAGATTGGACAAAATAATATTGGAGAGCAGAGATTGGACAAAATAATGGCTGAAAGATTATTTCAATGGCTCTATCAACGGTACGATGAATAGAGTCTATAGGATTAACTTTAATTATCTTTATATTTAATGCCGAGTATAAGTTATTGCTATTAGTATGGCTAATAATCGTCCTCATCTTTTATCTGTATTAATTCAGCAATGCCGATACGAAATGGATGTAGACAAGCAATTTGCTCTCTTGCAGAAAATAAACTCGCTGTTACCAAAAACAAATAGGTTGAGCATACCCTCATTGATAACCGATGACTATATTCGTACTGCCTTGGACATAATAGACGAATATCTTCTGGACAAAAAGCGCACCCTGATAAATAAAAAATTGAATGTTATGTATGATACTGTAGCCTGAGCGAGCCGGCAACTCCAAAAGAGTAGGAACAATAATCAAAGAATCAGAGATTGTTACTCAGTGGCTCTGACTCGTTGATGAATATCTAAAATATTAGTTAGAGTTGTTCTATTAATAATTTAATTCATTAAAAAATCAAACATTCAATGTCATTAGAATGCCCTCTGAAGGAAGTAATTGACGATTTTATTATTGGACTAGGCCATTATCACTATTAGAATGGGATAGGTACAAAAACATTCTAAATATAGGCTGCATCAATGAACTCTTGAAAGAATGGGAGAAGAGGTTACAAGGAGCAAGACGATGGGAGCTTGCTCACATGGCGGCATTTACTCGGTAAATCCTCGCCTTGTACGACTTGACTGCAGCTCAAGCATTAATCCTCTTGGTACTCCCAAAAAAGCAATAGCCGCTGTGAAAATGAGCGCCAACTCTCTTGTGCATACATACCCCGATCCGGAGTGCAGAGAATTGAAGAAAAGTCTTTCGCGCTATTTAGGAATTGATTCAGATTGGATTATCTTAGGAAATGGAGCGATAGAGATTATCTATTGGTTTGCACATACTACTACTTCTGTCAGAGGGCGGGTAGTGATCCCGACACCAACTTTTTGTGAATACGAAGTTGCATCGCAGAAGGTTGGTGCAGAAGTGACATTTGTACCACTGAATAATTTCGACCTCGACACTGATAAAATTATTGAAAAAGCCAGAGGTGCTGATGCAGTATTTCTTTGCAATCCAAACAACCCTACGGGCTTGCTTGCCACCAAACAGATAATGAAAATAATCGAAAATATTGATAGCTCAACAAAAATACTTCTTGATGAATGCTTTATTGAGCTAGCAGATAATCCCGAGGCTAACACGATGATTGATCAGATATCAGAATTTGACAACCTTGTAATCCTAAGGTCACTGACAAAGTCATTCGGACTGGCAGGACTACGAGTCGGTTATAGCGTTTGCAACCCAACTCTTGCAAAGAAATTGTCCTCAAACAAGATCCCCTGGAACGTAAACAGTCTTGCACAGGTTGCAGGGGTAGCTGCCTTACGTGAAAGAAGATGTCTATCAAAAGCAAGGGCACTTATCAAAAAGGAGCGAAGGTTTTTGCACGACAATATTGAGAAATTAGAATCATTTCACCCGATAAGATCAGACTCAAACTTTTTCCTTGTCCACCTACAGGGTAGAAATTCCACACAATTTAGAGACAGATTACTGAAGAATTCAGGTGTGCTTGTAAGGGATTGCAACACATTTACGGGTATGGGCGCTCAGTATATCAGAATAGCTATTAAAAAGCATAGTGAAAACATACTCCTGTTAAAAGCACTGGAGGCTTTTGATTATTGTGACTAGGCAAGCCAAGCTCATTATGATACAAGGGACTAGCTCTGGTGCAGGAAAGAGCACAATCGCGGTAGGACTCTGCAGACTTTTTTCAGATCGAGGATACAAAGTGGCTCCATTCAAAGCACAGAACATGTCCTCTAACTTTTTCACAACATTGGGCGGTTCTAAGATGGCACTGGTACAGGCAATACAGGCAGTTGCAGCAAGAAAAGAACCGGACCCACGGATGAATCCCATTTTACTCAAGCCGCTTGGTGAGTATAGAAGCATGGTATTTCTAAATGGTCGCTTCTATTCTGAGATGTATGCAAGGGAATACTATGAGAAGTTTGTGATCCAACAGGGCTTTACAATGGTGTTAAAGGCACTTGACAGTCTTAGGAGTGAAAATGATATTGTAGTAATTGAAGGTGCCGGCTCGCCCTCAGAGATCAACATTGCAAAATACGACATTGCCAACATGCTTCTTGCACAAGAGGTTGCAGCGCCTGTAATAATCGTGGCTGACATAGAGAGAGGCGGCTGTTTTGCAAGCATTGTAGGCACTGCACAACTGTTAAAGCCTCTACACAGGGCACTGGTTAAAGGTTTTCTAATAAACAAGTTCAGAGGGGACGTCACGCTTTTAGCACCAGCGATCAAAGAAGTTCAAAAGATGATAAAGAAGAGAATCCTTGGCATAATCCCTAAGATTGATTTCAACCTCCCTGAGGAAGATTCTCTTGTCGGAAGTGTGGTTGGTAAGGCAGAGATTCCTCGAGAATCATGGGATTGGCAGATAGATCTTATTGCAAAGGCAATGAAAGAGAACATAGACATGACAAGGATGTCAAAGGTTGTGGGGCTCTAGATGCTTTATCTCTTGGGAGCACTTGCAGCTGGCCTTGGGATTGATTGGTTGTTTGGTGATCCGCCAAATAAATATCATCCCGTGGCGTGGTTTGGGCAGCTGATCGGCTTTTTTCTGCCAAGGCTAAAGGGGGGCTCTGAAAAAGCCAAGGGAACCCTCTTTGTTATTTCAATCGTTATCATAATAGCTTTAGCAGTTCATTTTCTAGTATTTTCAAGCGGGTATTTTTTGGGCATGATTGCACTTGTTATGGTATCTGCTATAATATTCAAACTCACGATTGCAATTAAAGGCATGGAAGGACACAGTAGAGCAATCATGAATAGCCTTGAGGCATGTGACCTGAAAGGAACCAGGCACAACTTGTCAATGATAGTAAGGCGAGAAACCGACGATCTTGACGAGCAACACATCCTTTCTGCAACTATTGAATGCATAAGTGAAAGTACAGTAGACGGTATTACAGGTCCAATCTTCTATTATTCACTTCTTGGCCCTGCGGGTGCTTTTGCATATAGAGCAATCAATACACTTGATTCTATGGTTGGTTACCCTGACGATTATTTCAGGGATATAGGGTGGATGTCCGCTAGACTCGATACTGCTGCAAATTATATTCCTGCAAGGGTGACTGCATTCTTGATGGTAATAGCGGCCAAGATACTTGGAGCCGACTGGAAAAACTCGCTTAACGTTCTGCAGAGAGATCATGACAAGACATCCAGTCCCAATGCTGGCTACCCAATGGCTACTATGGCAGGAGCATTGTGCATTAGGCTTGAAAAAATAGGGCACTACACACTCGGCGACAATCAGGAGCCTGTTACACTTGAGAAGTGCAAAAAAGCAATCTCGATAATGAAACTCACTACGCTGCTTTTCTGCATGATAGTATCTGTCCCAATAATGGCAGTTCTCTATCTGGCAGGCTGGTGGAGGCTTGTGCTTGGCATTCCTTAAGCCTATCCAGTCAGTGCTTGGATTTTTAACCATACTGCCAGTAGGCAAGCAGAACCATGACATCTATTATGTTGCCAAGAACATGTACCTATTCCCAGCCGCAGGCCTAGTTATAGGCTTCATCATTGGTGCAATAGCACTTGGGATTTCTAATTTTTTGCATCCTCTACTCACAGGGTTTTTGATCACTGGAGCCCTTGTGATACTAACAGGGGTCCACCATACAGATGCCTTAGCCGACTTTGCTGACGGCTTGATGGCGAAAGGCAGCAAGGAAGTCAAGCATAAAGCTATGCTTGATCCTGCAGTTGGCTCAGCAGGAGTAGTTACCCTTGTGATGTATTTTGCAGGTATGATAATTGTATTCAATATAGGTTTTGGATCCAACTTGGCGGTTTTTACTAGTATCATAACTGCCGAGGTGATAGCCAAGTATGTGATGGTTCTGCTTGCCAACAGAGGCATATCTGCCTGGGAAGGCTTTAGTTCTCCCTTCATTGCGGCGATGAAAGACAGGTACAAGATGATTGCGGCTACTGGCATAATGATTGCAATTGTATGGTTTGCCACTAGCTATGTAGGCTTTATTGCGCTGATCATTTCGATCGTCCTTGCACAGTTCTTGAAGTATATTTCTAGTAAAAGTTTTGGAGGCCTATCAGGAGATGTACTTGGAGCATCAAATGAGATAGCCCGTCTCTCTTCCCTTATTGTGCTATCATCTCTGTCCTCAATGCCTCAGGTGAAATGGGTTTTTTGATAGCTTCTATAATGTGCGGTGGCAGAGCAAGCAGAATGCAAGAAGGAGTCATAGAAAAGCCATTGCTAAAGGTAAATAGAATTGCAATGGTCGAGCGTGTATTTTTAGCCTTAGTCAGCTCAGACCGATTTGATCGTATTCTTGCAGCGGTCTCGCCTAATACACCAAAGACAAAAGAGTTACTGAAATCAAAAGGCATTGAGATAATCGAGACGTCTGGCGAAGGCTACTCAAATGACCTTTCATATCTGCTATCAAAATTAAAACCACTAAGGGTAATGGTTGTACCAAGTGACCTACCGCTATTAAATTCTCAGATCGTAAGCGAAATTCTTGACGCCATAGATAACAGTAGTAGTATGAAGGAGCATAGGCCAGCGATTTCGATCGTACTTGAAAAAGAATTTGTAGAGAGAACAGGTGCAAAGCCAAGCATAGTCCTGGATCAGTATTGCCATTCGGGCATTACCATTTTCAATACCATTTCTGTTAGCACTGAACCAGTGGAAGAATACTATTGGGTTATGAATCGAAAGGAAATAGCGTTAAACGTGAATACGAAAGAAGAGCTAGAACTAGCGAAAAAATTACTGGTCTAGCGCCTCTAGAACTTTGCCAAGGATATGAGCCTTGCTTCCAGAGCGCTCTGCCAAAAGCTCGCCACAAGACTTGCAGCTTATATTGGTGGTGGTGTGCGAAAATACCGTTGTTTTTTCGCCGCATTTTGTGCACTGAACAGATAGAAATGAGCTCCTCGGCTTTGGCATCATCATGCTTTCTCGCTTCATGCTACTTCGATCATATCTCCAGCTTGCGAATCCTCAGACCTTGCTTCATTGTCTTGTACTGGCATGTTTTACAAGTATAGCGTAAAGTCATTTTTTTGGTAGTTTTGGCAGTTCTCTTAAGTTCGGGGAATTTCTGGCCGCCATATCCCTTCTTATCCTCAGCGTGCCTGCGAGCGCCTTCAGCGCCTGTTCTATCCCTTCCCTTCTTGTACAAAGCTACGGACTGTGCTCGATAAGTCTTACAACGGGGGCAGAACTTGCGCATCTCCTTCTCCATCCTCATATATGATTATATCTGGCTTGCATAGGGTAATTTAATGTATAGACGTCTCTCTGAAGATCCGCTTTCTCTCAATATGGAATAGTAAATCTAATATACTAAGACTTACAACCCATCAGCAATATGATACCAGGCTTCTTCGAATCCATCCTTGAACAGTCTATAGACCCAAGAGCGTTCCCCGTATGGATACCTCTAGCTTTTGGTCTAGTCGTAGGACTGGCTTATGTAATTGCGTCGGCCGCGAGGCGCAGCCGCTAATAAAATGGCGCCTAACCCTTTCTTTTTATAGTACGGCATAACGCTGGGTGAATGAGTATAGCTTTCATTAGGTCACACGATACCTAGTCTATCAACTGCAAGTAATGATAAAAGCAATAGAATCATGATTGACTGCTTCTTTTCTATCCTTTCGTAAAAGGGAAGATAAAATAAATTTTGATTATCAACATTTTCTCTACTGCTCTTATTGGGAATTTCAGCAGTCAAATAGGCAGATAGCAATAGTGCTTAGTTTTCTACCATTTATGAACTCTTTGATCTTGTCTCATCAGCTCGTGTAAGACTGCTACTGAGTAGTATATGTCACTCTAGGAGGATCAAGATAAGTGTCCTGCAGGGATCAACCGATAGAGGATGAGTTGCATATGATCAAGTTGAAGGTAAGTTGACGCAGAAAGTTGAGTTGTATAGAGATCATTTACTTACACATTCTTCTACGGATTTGCCATGGGTTTTGGGAAATATTTCTATTCGGCCGGTGGGGTAAGTATATTCCTAATGATAGTATCGTAATGATAGTATTTTAATCCATTACTAAGGATTCTCAATACCTTCTTGACGCCATGCTTTCCCAACATACAACGAACACCCAACTAATCGACAACATGAATAATCCTATAGCAGGAAAGAGAGAGTTGGTCTCGTTTGTCAAGGAGTTTGGCCGTATCCTACTTCGAAATCATCTTGACTGAATATTTTTACAGAATCAGTAGCCCATAAGCTTATTTGTTTGGAATATCTGTTCTGCTCTGCAACATGGCAATATCTTCGCCGTTATTTGTTTCATCAGCGACTGCTACCGCAATAGCAATTGCTGTCATTCTTTTGGCCTCCAATTTTATGATAATTAATGCTCAGCCACAGCAGTCGACCAACCAACCTAGAACATTTGGGAATGGAACAACAGCTGCAGCGGTATTTCAAAGTACAAACGATAGCTTCAGTATACAGGTTCCAGATGGCTGGCGGGTTCAAGATCTTAACAATACAGGTACTAAGCTGCAAGAAGAGGTAAGCCGAGGTTATGGATTACTAGCACAACTCTGCCCGGAGGGTGAACAACAGCAACAAGCAGGAGCAGCACTTCCAAATGCCACCGATGGCAACAGCGATACACCCACCTGTCAAGGAACAGAAGACAGTGTCATACATATTATTCGATACCCGCAGCTAGATACCAGACTGGGTGCAAATAACACCACTAGCAATACTACTAACAATATTACAATCGACAACGTTCTAGACTACCATTTACGAAAGCTTCAGGAAGTGGGTTACAACAACGTCCAGGTTGTAAACAATACAGCTGTTACAGTCAACCTTACTAATCCACAGACAAACCAAGCAGTAAGAACACAATCAGCCAACTTTGTGGAAATGACTTACACTACTGCAGCTGAGCCTGATGAGGCAAGAACAGGTTATTTCATTTTGACTTATACGGACGTAACTGCACCGTTATCTGATCCAACTGCAACATCTCCAAACCTAGGGACAATAAAGGGATATGCAGTATTTTATGAAGGCAATTCTACTGTGAATAATGCTACGGCAGAAACAACGACAGCTGGAGCATCTAGCAGTTTGGCGGCAGCAACCATACCGCTTACAGTTGCACAGGTATTAGATTCATTTGAGTTGATAATAGCACCGGAGATAGCACAAGCATTAGCACAACAAGAAGCACAAGCAACAGAAACCACCGAAGATACAGCAGCAGATGAAGAACAAGAGGAAGAGGAGGAAGATGACGATGGTGGAGATGACGATGGTGGAGATGACGATGGTGGAGATGACGATGGTGGAGATGACGATGGTGGAGATGACGATGGTGGAGATGACGATGGTGGAGATGACGATGGTGG
>Ga0075430_100002940_pt1 | contig 14256 bp, 10 predicted proteins | sample RhiMetdeltSRZDD4_FD_75294 | JGI IMG/M metagenome (GOLD analysis project Ga0075430, IMG submission 75294) | Populus rhizosphere microbial communities from Tennessee, USA - Rhizosphere MetaG P. deltoides SRZDD4 | ecosystem: Host-associated > Plants > Roots > Rhizosphere > Soil | place: USA... | reverse complement strand
AACGGAAAAAAGACTGTCGGGATGTCCCCCATGAGGGGATTTCCGATCCGGTGACCGAGAGGCCGTAACGAGTCCCAGGGCGGGAATGCGAACAGATAGTCCGCCTGGCCGAGCACGTGACCGTGGAGGAGAGCGTCGCGGAAGAGAAACGCAAGCAGCGCGGCAGCAAGAACACAAAAAAGTGCGCCACCCGGACCTCGCTGCCGGATTGACTGCAGAGTGAGAAATGACGATTGCGGCTTGTCCATCGACGATTGCTGATTGTCGATTGGCTGCCCGCCATTCCGCAATCGTCAATCCCAAATGGACAGGCCGCAAGCTGCAATCCTCAATCTGCAATCCTCAATCTGCAATCGTCAATCTGCAATCGTCAATCGAGACTATGGCACAGTCACCCTCACCACCCTGAACGCGTCGAACCGGTTCGACACCGTGCTGTGCGAGTAAACGACGATGTCGTAGGTGATGCCGCGCTGGAGGCTGTTCACCGTGAGGCTGTAGCCGCTTGGCGCAAAACGGGCGCCGAAGATGTTTCCCACGTCGGGCCGATTGACTCCGTAGGTCGCGATGCCGAGACCAATCGGCGGTTGGCCGGAACCAGGATTCGGGTAGGCCCACACGTGCACGGAGTCGACGCCTGTGCCCGTTGCGGACGCGAGGTCCACCGCCCATCCGGAAACCGTGAACGGCAGTGGCCGCGTCCCTGCCGGCGGACTATCGAGCGCCATCGCCGGCGTGTTCTGGACGGTTACCGTCACCGCCCGGTTCTGATTGAATGTCCCGGTAGCCGTGCTGTGCGCGAAGGCGACAAATTGGTAGACGTTTGGCTGGAGCCCGCGCGCGGTGATGTGGAATCCGGAGTTGGTGAACCGGCCGCCGTATAGAGCGCCAACGTCAGGGCGGTTGCCGCCGTACTGAGCGACGCCAACGAAGACGGGTGCGGCACCGGATCCCGGATTCGGATAACCCCAGACGTGAACGGTGTCCACGCCCGTCCCTGACGGCGCAGCGCCGTCAAAGGCCCAGCCGCTAATCATGAACGGCTGCTGAACCACGGCGCCGGGTGACGGCTGCTCGACGCTCATCGCGGGGCCGCCAGTCACGTTGATGGTGACGCTCCGCAAGAGCGTGCTGCCCGACACCGAGCTGTGCGCGTACACGCCAATCAGGTACGGACCCGCCGGCAATGCGCTGGTGATGGCGCTATAGCCCGAATTCGTGAACTGTGCACCAAACGCCGCGCCGACGTCAGGCCGCGACTGCCCGTAGGTCGATCCAATGAAGATGCCGGCGGCGCCTGATCCAGGATTGGGGAACGCATAGATATGGATCGAATCGACGCCGGTACCTGCCGGCGCTCCACGATCGATCGCCCAACCCGACACTTGAAATGGTTGTCCGACGGTCGCGCCGTTCAACGGCGTGTCGACGATCAGTTGCAGATTGGATGGCGCCGACGTGATTTGCACCGGGCCGGTCGAATACGTGCCCCGCGCGTTCAGCCCATCGCTCGCGACCGCATACACGTAGTAGACCCCTGGCGCCACACCCGCGGTGTTCCACACGTACTGTCCGCTGCCGAGCGGCACATTGGCAGCGATCTGCGTGAGCCCGTTAGTGGGATTGCGATCGGTGTCGTAGTAGAGCGTGACGGTTGACGGATGACCGTCGGCATCCGCACCGGCAAACCTGATGGTGAACGATCCGCCGACCGGCTCGTCCATCGCCGCCAGCTTGATGTCGTCGATGTGGAACCCGCGCTGCTCGGCGAACTCGTGCGGATCGATTCGGAAGTAGCGCACGTTCGCGGCGCTCCACGGGATGCGGTTTCCTTCGAGCTGCTCGATGCCGCCATCTGGATTGTTCGTCAGCGCGCCGAGGTCGAACGTGTAGGTCTGCGGGCCCGGGAAAACGAGGAAAAAGCTCGATACCGTCACGTTATATGGAGAACCTTGCAGCGAGCCCCAGAACAATCGGCCGACGGATCCGCGCAAGAGATCGTAGTTGCCGTCCACCTGCATGCGCAGCGTGAGATACCGATAGCGCGACGTATTCACCACCCACTGGTTCGCCAACGGGTACACGATTGGATCGCCTACGGGAATGCCGTCCTGGCTCGTAGCGACCGGGATGCCATCGCTGACGCCGTGGAACTGGCCGCCGCTGAAGGTGCGCGAGATCAGATGATCGACCGCAACCGTACCGACGTCGGCGCCATCGTTCATGTCCCAGGGGTTGCCGAGTTGAGCGGTCGCGAAATCCTCGCCGCCGGTTTCGTCGGGATCGGTGATCTGGATGGTGGGTGGCGCGTTCACGCGGAATGTGGTGTTCCCGACGCTGCTGCCGCGCGTGACGCGGAGCGTGTAGATGCCTGGCGGCAGGACGCCGTAGTTCCAGGTGAATGTCGATCCGCTCACGCCGGTCTGAACGGTCAACACGGTGCCGGCGGCGTCAATCACCTGAATCGTTGCTGGCCCGCTGCCGCCCGACCACGCGATCGGCATCATCGCCGATGACGGATGCGAATCGCCGGTCGTCAAACGGACCCAGTCGAACGTGACCGGATATCCCACGGTGCTGCTGTTTGGGTAGATCGCGAACCCCCTGATCAGGCCGGCCCACGGATCGCCGCCGCCAAGGGACTGATTCATGTTGACGACGGCGATGTTATCGCCAACGGGCATGGCAGTCTGCGTATCGACGTAGCGCCAGCCGCCACCCGTTCCGGCCGGATGGCCAAGCTCGCGAGGGAACCAATAGACCCGCGGGAACTGTCCCGGGCCGTTGATGCCCATCTTGAACGAGAGCTTCGTGTACGACCCCGCGTCGATCGGGAATTTGGTGCCGGTCCGTCCCGGCTTCAATCCGCCGTAGTAGGCGCGCTCGAGAAACGAAATGTGGCTACCGTTCGCCGAGCCATCAACCGTCGTGAGCGTGCCGCCGATGCGCCCGTTCGCCACGCCGAAACTCGTCCAGCCGCGGCGCTGCATCGGATCGGGATTCTGATCCTCAGCGTTCGAGAAATCCCACGCGTCGCCGATGATGTCCGACGCGAAGTCCGGACCCGCGCGTAGCAGCGCGTTCGGCGACGGAGACGTGATGGTGATTCCACCCTGTGCCGTGACATCGGGATCCAGCGCGAACCAGAACCCGCACAGCAGCGCCGCAAGACAGAAGAGCCGAACCAGGAAGCCGTGATGCAGGCTGCGCACTATCGAACCATCCAATCAGGCAAACGGGGGAACTGACTGACTGAACAAGCAACGGGCATGCCCGTTCGTGGGGCAGGGAAGGGGTGTTTCTGTGCGCGGCCCAATACGCGAATTCCGGCCACTTTCCACAGTTTTGTAACACTGTCAGGAACGGCGCTGGAGCTGAACCCACGTCGGGGGACGCGGCCCTCACCGTCAAAGTTGCAGTGTCAGGCAGGTTTGCGAAAGACCCCGAGCGACTGTCCAAGGCTGCCCGATTCCGACAACACCCGCCCATCGTCAAGCTTCACGGGGTGTGGCAAGCGCGCGTGCGGCTGATTACCGTCGATGAATTCGACCACCTCGAGCTCGAGATGTTCGGCCCAGGCCTGAAACGCGTTGCGCTCCACGAACATGTTGAGATGCCCGTCGGAGGAGTTCTGCAGCATCGTCTCGAACACGTTCCAATGGAACGGCATGGCAAACTCGAGGAAGGAAAAGACGATCGTTCCGCCGGGCTTCAGCACGCGTCGCGCTTCTTTGAGATAGGTGTACGACTGCTCGTGGAGCAAGTGGGTGAACACCGAGAAGAAACAGACCATGTCAGCGCGGCCGGCCTTCTCGGGGATCTCGAGCCCGCCGCCTACTTCGAACCGCCAATCGGGACGCGCGACAAGATTCTTCGCGTACTCCACGAGATCCGGCACGACGTCGATGCCGAGATACGGTCCCTTGAGATAAGGGGATAAGCCATTCGCCAATCGCCCCGAACCGCATCCGACATCGATCACGTACTGCGTTGGCTGCAATCCGTAGCGGATCAGGATTTCGCGTTCGAGAATGCCGAAGGCTTCGAACTCGCCGCCAATCGCCAGCTCCATGGCGCGAGCCCGGGTGTGGCGGCGGCCGAGCGATCGGACAAACTCGCGGTAGGCCTCGCCCAGTTTCGTCTTTGACATGGATTGGTTGCTCTACGCGCTGCGCGTCTATCGCTCGTGTCTGACGACGCTGGGGATGCTGCGGACTTCGTCGATGCTGAAGCGCATGCGCCGCAGCGAGAGATCGAGCCGGCGCGCTTCGCCGAGGACGTGATCGAGACGCGACGTCTCGATGTCACGGATGGCGACGAGCAGCTCGACGACTCCGTGACGCCGGGAGAGCGACGGCAGATCCGCGAACGTGCCCATCACCGGGAGGCCTTCGATGACGAGCCGTTGCTTCCGCGGATCGTCATCGATGAATCCGATCGGCTGAACGTTCATTTCCCTGTTTTGTAGCAGCTCGTGGACCAGCAAAGCGCCGGATCGTCCGGCGCCGTAGATGAGCGCCGGCGATCCGACTGCCCGCTGTTTGCGCAAGTATACGTCCACATTACTGGCCGCCGCGCGCGACGCCGTGAGCAGGAAGAACGCGATCAGCGCGTCGAGCACGAACACGCCGCGCGAGAAGCCCTCGAACCGATACAGCGTGAGGATCACGAGCACGGATGCAATCACACCGTAAGCGAGGCCTTGGATGATCGTCCCGAGCTCCAGGGTCGTCAGCGTCCGCCAGACCTGGCGGTACTTCCCGGCAACGTACAGGCCCGCGATCTGCGCGCCAACCACGAGCGGCACCGAACGGACGAACGGCGGGAAGAACGTCGAGGCGTCGCCTTCAGGGAAGCGCAGTCTGAACGCTCCGTAGTACGCGAGCGTCAGCAGGCAGAGATCGAGCATCAACTCGAGAGAGCGGCGGCGGTAGGCGATTTCCGAGAGCAGCGGCGGCTCCTTCGGGTCGGTTTGTGCGTCCGGACGTTGAACGTGAGCGAGCACGACGGCCACGACGCCGAGCACCAGGAACAACAGCGCCACGAGAGCGACCGCCGAGCTGGCGCCGAAGCGCTGCAGACCAATGGCCATCAGCCCGCCGAGGGCCGCCAGGATGTACAACGACAGGACTGCGACGCGCTCCGACGCGCCAAACGCGACGAGCCGATGGGACGTGTGATCGCGTCCGCCAACGAGCGCGCGCCGGCCCGACAACCGCCGCGTCAGCGTCACGAAGGTCGTATCGAAGATCGGCACGAGCAGAATCAGGACGGCCAGGAATGCAGCGGGAACTGACTGGTCCTGCAGGCCTCGCGTGCCGAACAGGCACGCGCTCGCGAGAAATGCCCCTAGGAAATGGCTCCCTCCATCGCCCATGAAGATTGAGGCGGGTGGGTAGTTATAGACGAGGAACCCGAGCACGCCGCCCACGAACGCGGCGATGCTCACGGTCAGCGCGCCGGGTCCGGCGGGGAGCAGAAGGATCAGGGCGCAAAAGCCGGCAAGCGCGCTGATGCCTGCCGCGAGCCCGTCCATGTTGTCGAGTAAGTTGAAGGCGTTCGTAATGCCAATGATCCAGACAAACGCCAAGAGCTGATCGATCAGCGGCCACCCTACAATTGCGACCGGTGGTGAGACGGTCAGGACAATCCCCGTGATGACCATCTGCGAGACGAGTTTGGCAATTGGACCGATCGGATGGACGTCATCAACGACGCCGAGCAGGAACATCAAGCCGGAACAGAGCAGCACCGGGATGAGCGAACTATCCGAGAGGACCCCGAACAGGCCGGCGACGAACGCGAGCGCCATCGCGACGCCGCCGTACAACGGCACCGGGCGCTTGTGCCAGCGATCGACGACGGGGACCGCAAACAAGCGCGACCGTGTCGCGAGGTGTCTGACGAGCGGTGTTACGGCGACAGCGGTGAGAAAACTGACCAGGAACGCCGCAGCGTGTGGAGCTAGTGCCACAACATCTATTTCGGTTGCTCACGAAGGATACATCATTCGAGCGTATTGTTTATGACGAATGTCGACGAGGTGGCGGATTGGTTTCGACGGGCGCACACTTGTGTCGCCGGCCGCGGGCATGCGGCGCTACACGCGAGAGCTGTTTGGCGCGCTGGCGGAAATCGATCACGCTTTAGAGATCGTCGCCGTTGGTTCTCCGGCTGAGGTAGTCTTGCCAAATGGTCTGCGTCATGTGGCCGCCGGCGGATCGCTGCCGTCGAATTTCGGGTGGATGCTCACTGGCCTGCCTCGCGCCGCCCGCCGTGCGAAGCTCGACCTCTTTCACGCCCCGTCATATACCGCGCCCATTGGCGGTCCGCGACCGTTGGTGTTAACGATTCATGACGTGAGCTACGAGCGCCACCCGGAGTGGTATCCGTACAAACGCGATCCGCTTCGTCGTGCCTTCTACCGCCGAAGCGCGCGCGCCGCCGATCGCATCGTCACCGACTCGCACTTCTCGAAGGCGGAGATCGTCGCCGCATACGGCCTGCATGCCTCCACGATCGACGTCGTTCCGCTGGCCGCCGCCGGGACGTTCGCGGCCGGCCCCGTTTTGCCGCTGCCGGCAGGCTACCCGCCGCGATTTCTCGTACACGTCGGCGATCTGCATCCACGGCGCAATCTCACGATGCTGGCTCACGCCGTCGCGGCAGTCCGCAACCGGGTTGCGGCGGCGAGACAACTCTCGCTGGTGCTGGTCGGCCACGATCGCGGGAGCGGGGACGAGCTTCGCGCGATCAGTCGACGCGAAGGAGGCGACACCCCGCTGGTGCTCTTTGCGCAGGGCGCGACGGATGCGACGCTACTCGCACTCTATCGATCCGCGATCGCGCTCGTGTATCCGTCGAGGTATGAAGGGTTCGGCCTGCCGCTGCTCGAGGCCATGAGCTGTGGGACGCCCGTGATTGCGGCGCGCTCCTCGTCGATTCCAGAAGTAGTCGGTGACGCAGGTGTCCTGATCGATCCCGATGACGAGCGTGCCTGGATGATGGCTATCGAGGAAGTGGCCGACGATCCTGACCATGCGGAGCGACTGCGGGCGGCGGGGCTCGCGCGCGCATCGGGCTTCAGCTGGCGACGCACCGCGAGTGAGACGGCTGCGATTTATCGACGCCTGCTCGAGTCGAGGGGTGACGAGTGACGCCGCTCCTGTCTGTGATCGTCCTGAACTACAACGGACGTCGATGGCTCCCCGGATGCCTTGCCGCTCTCGCACGTCAGGTGAACGCGCCTGAATTCGAAGTTCTGCTGGCGGACAACGGCTCGACCGACGGCTCGGCGGAATTTGTCGCGAGCGAATTTCCGTCCGTTCGGATTGTCGGCACGGGAGGCAACATCGGGTTCGCTGCCGGCAACAACGCGGGTGCGCGGGCGGCTCGTGGAACGTATCTGGTGTTCCTGAACAACGACACGGTGCCCGCTGATGACTGGCTTCAGCAGCTCTTTCGCGCCCACCGTGATGATCAGGCGCGATCGCTCGTCACGTCCAGGATCACGTTTCTCGATCGACCGGACGTGATCGACAGCGCTGGCGACGGTTATCTGCGAGCCGGCGGCGCGTTCAAGACGGGCTACGGTGAGAGCGCTTCAGCATTCGACAGATCTAGAGAAGTCTTTGGCGCGTGCGGCGCGGCATTCTTGATTTCGCGGGAACTGTTCGAGCAGCTGGGTGGGTTCGACGAGCGATTGTTCATCTATTACGAAGACGTTGATCTTTCATACCGCGCGCGGTTGATGGGGCATCGCTGCTGGTACGCGGCAGACGCCTGCGTGCGGCATGCAGGAAGCGGAACGGTCGGGATCGTCAGCGACACCGCGGTGTATCTCGGGCAGCGCAATCTCGAATGGGTGTGGGCCAAAAACACACCTGCGTCGCTCTTGCTCCGCACCTTTCCGGCACACGTGGTGTATTCAATGGCGGGGGTGGCTCACTACATTGCGATGGGAAAGGGCCGGGCGGTGACTCGTGCAAAGTTATCCGCCCTGGCAGGGCTCCCGAGGCTCCTGCGCGATCGACGGAAGGTCCAGCGGACTCGAACCGTCGCGACACGCGATCTGGCCTCGGCGATGACTGGCGGCTGGCTAAAGCTGAAGCGCCGCGAAAAATCAGCGCGGCTCGACCTTGCCAATCATCAGAACGGGCGCGTCGCCTGAAGCGCCAGACGCGCGCAGCTCGAGCCGTCTGAAGCGAGGCGGGTTGCGATCCCGCATCATGTGTAACCGCAGGTAGTGCCAACGATCGTTGGTCAGCGTGACGACGTCAGCCGGTCGGTCGTCGAGGCGAAGCTCGACGCGGAGCTGCGGCAGTTCCCGGACACTTCGCAGCGGGATTACAAGCGATTGCGCGGCTGACGGTACGAAAACGGCGCTCGTTGCGCCCGCGAGCCGATAGCGAACACCGTCCACCTCCGGCTGCCAATGCGACGACAGGCCGATGCCGCGGTGCTCGAGATCGAAGTTGGCGCGCTCTTGAACGAAGCGCCACGGTATGGATATGGCGACGACGGCAACCAGGATCCCGACGAACCACGTCGTCTGAGCCCTGGACGGCACCGGCGGCGCGACGACCGTTGCCCACCCGCATGCCACGCCGACCAGCAGCCAGAACGTGAATGCCGGCTGGTCAATGAGCAGCGGGTGTCCGCCGAGCCACGACAACACGAACGCAATCAAGCCCGTCACGAGTCCCCACGCCACAGCATTCTGGCGTTCGCTGGTCAGGAGCGACGCGCAGAGCCGCGCCGCGGTCCAGAGCAGCCACAACACCGCCCCAAGACCGATCACGCCGAGCTCGGCGAGAAACTGCAGAAAGTTGTTGTGCGCGTTCTCGTGGATCGCCGGTGGGAACAGATGGAGCAGCTCGGGCGAGCTGAATTCACCCGATCGGAAGTAGTAGCGGCCGATGCCCACGCCGAACGACGGGTTCGAGGCGGTCATGTGCAGGCTGGTCCGGATCATCTCGACGCGAACTTGAATGGCGGCGAGCGATGACTGTTGATTGCCGCGCTTCGGACTGAAGTGCGCGGCAGCCGCGGCGACGATCGCGAGCGCGATCGCGGCGCCGGCGACGGCCCAGCGACGTCGATCCTGGCTGAGGCGAGCGCCAAGCGCGATGGCGGGCAGAACCATGGCGAGCACGGCAACGGCCAGCGCCGTCCTGGATCCGGAGATCCAGATCCCGCTCGCGATCAGCAGGACCGCAATCCAATAGACACGGGTTCTGCGAGCGAGCGCGAAACCCAGCGCCGGAAAAAAGAGGAGAACGAAGTACGAGCCGGCCGCATTCAGATCGCCATAGTGAACGTTGAGCCGCAGGGTCACGAAATGCGACACAAACGCTTGCATCGGCGCCTCGAGACGCGATGCAGCCTGCCAGAGGCGCGCGACATTTACTGCCGCGGCAATCGCGGCGCCCCACACCGCCCAGCTCACGAGTTGCGAGGCCAGGTTCGGTCTACGCCGCACTTCGGAGGCCGCCGCGGTCAGCAGCACCAGCGATTCCAGCAGTCGCATCGCGGCGTCAACCGGATCGCCGCTCATCGTCAGCACGAAGTAGCTCGCGCGAATCAGATCGGATAAATCGCGCCCGGTCGCTGCCGCGCCAAATCGCCACATGTCGATCCAGAGTTGGACCGCAAGCGAGGCCACGACGATGGCCGCTGTCACGATGACGGGACGAGCGAGAGGATCGACTGGGCGAGGTTGGTGGCGTCCGAAGGCGGATCGCGCGCAGTAGCCGGCGCAGAATGCCACGACAAGCGCTTCAGGCCACGCAACGAACCCGTTCCACCAGCGGCCCAGCCACGATGCCAATGGGACACCAATGGCGATTGCTCCAAGCGCGATGTCTGGCCTGAACGCAGAACCGATGCCGAACGCGATCAGGACGATGACGACGAACGAGGGGACGTCAGCGACGCGGAACAGCGAGGAGAGGATGATCAAGAAGCCCAGAGCCGCCAGGCCGGCGCCGAACCGCGCGCCCCAGGTACGCAGCGCCGCGAGCGACCGGGTCATCGCACACCGATCACTGCATAGTCGAGGTGCGTAAAGATCCGGGCGTTGAGTTTGGATACGTTTGCGTTGAAGGCCTCAATGACATCTGCCAGCGCAGGATCCGCGCCGCCGGGCGTGGCGAGCGTTTGCAGCCGGTCCTGGGCGGGCACCGGCGAGCGGAATTCGATCCGCGCGTTAGAGAAACCTGATGCGAGCACGAGGTACTTCAGCGTGTCGGGGTGAAGCGGCCACACGTGCGTAATGTCGCGGATGTAACTGTCGAAGAACGCCACCCAGCACGCCGGGTTGAGCGTCTCGAGGACGACCGGTCCACCAGCGCGAACCTTGTGATACGCGAGCTCCAGGAAACGCAGCAGGTAAGCAGGCTGGAGGTGCTCGACCACTTGGGCGGCGAACAACCCGCCAAGCGAACCGTCCGGCAGGCTGGACAAATAGCCGACGGCGTCCGCTTCCGTGACGTCGAGCCCTCGTGCCTGGCACTGCTCGGCCATTTCGTGATTCAGATCGATGCCTCTCGCCGTGACGCCTGATTCTGTGAGCAGCTCGAGAAACTCACCGCGTCCGCAGCCGACGTCCAGCACGTCGACAGCGCCCTTGAAGAGGGGCAGGTAGTCTTCGAGCCGTGCGCGAATCGTGTCGCGAGAGCCGCGAAACTGATCTTCGAAGCCAACGTACTTGTAGCTGTCGAGTGACTGAAAGGCGCCGGGCTGAACGGTCGGCACCGCGCCTGCTGCGGCGACTTCGGGACCGGCCGGTACACGTTGAACCGTCAGGCTCTTCTCGACCTCGCGCTTGAGCGACAGCGTGGCCTGCTGCAGAACCGCGAGGACGCCCCGCACATCGCCCTCGCTCGCGGCGACGTCGGCGGCGAGCTGCGACAGCCGTGCGTCGACGCGCTCCTGTCGTGCGCTCACCGATTCCCATCGTTTTGCCGTGGCTTCCGCCATCCCGCTCAACGACGCGTTGAGTACGAGCGCGCCGCCCGCGGACTCGCGATCGCGCGTGTCGACGTACGCCGTCATCTGCTGCAGGTATCGAATCGTGTGGGTGTGGTATTCCGCGAGCCGCGCAAACGCCTCGCGGAGACCATTCACGACTTCGGCCGCTTGCTGCTGCGATTGGCGCGCGCGGTTCTCGCTCCGGTTGAGGTGATCGACGAGCTGCGAGTTGAATGTGAGTTGTCGCTGGAGCGACGGCGCGACGGTACGCCAGATGAGGCCGGCAAGCCGGCCGCGCCAGCCGGTCCCGGCCGGCGGCTGCACCAGCGTGTTCCATGACTCGTTCAGTTCGGGGAGGCGCGAGCCATCCTCAGTTGGCGGTGTCGCGGGCCATTCGGGCGGAGCCGGCACCGCCCGGTCCAGCGCGGTCAATGCATCGTTGTACCGACGATCCGCCTCGTCGCGTTCCCGCTTGAGTCGCTGCAGCGTGTCGTTCAGTGACATCTGCGGTACGAAATTACCGCGCGCCGCGAGGGCCTGACGAGAGCGTCGTGGACAGCGCGCCGATCGTGCCATCCACGGGGCTACTGGCGGACGCATACGGCTTTCGCGCAATGCGGCCCGCGCCATACGCCAGCCGTCCGGCTTCGACCGCGAGCTTCATCGCCGTCGCCATCGCGACCGGATCTTTGGCGAGCGCAATTGCCGTGTTCATGAGCACCGCATCCGCGCCGAGTTCCATCGCGATCGCGGCATCTGACGCGGTTCCGACACCCGCATCCACGATGACCGGAACCCGGGATTGATCGCAGATGATGGCGATGTTGTTCGGGTTCTGAATGCCGAGACCCGATCCGATCGGCGCGCCAAGCGGCATGACCGCGGCCGCGCCTGCCTCTTCGAGCTTGCGGCAGACGATGGGATCGTCGTTGGTGTAGGGCAGGACGACGAATCCCTCACGCACCAGCACGCGCGTTGCCTCGAGCAGCGCGATGTTGTCTGGAAAGAGCGTGCGCTCGTCGCCAATGACCTCGAGCTTCACCCAGTTCGAGAGCCCCACCTCGCGTCCAAGCCGTGCCGTCCGAATCGCGTCCTCGGCCGTGTAACAGCCGGCGGTATTCGGCAGCAGAAAGATCTTCGACCGATCGATGTAACTCAACAGCGACTCAGCGCTGCGATCCGACAAGTCGACGCGGCGAACAGCGACCGTCACCATCTCGGTCCCCGACGCGCGATGCGCCTCGGCCATGATCTGATGCGTCGGGTACTTGCCGGTGCCGACGATGAGACGGGAGGTGAAGGTTTTATCTGCGATGGTCAAGGACATGTCTGCGCCCAATCGTCAATCGTCAATCGTCAATCGTCAATCGTCAATCGTCAATCGTCAATCGTCAATCCGCAATCCGCAATCTGCAATCCGCAATCTGCAATCTGCAATCTGCAATCAGCACTCGCCCCTGTCTCAGCCTCCCCCAACGAAGTTCACGATCTCAATCTCGTCGCCATCGTTGACCACCACGGCATCGTACTGAGCGCGCTTGATCACCACGAGGTTGTGTTCGACGGCGACGAGCCGGCCGTCGATCTTGAGGTCGGCGAGCAGAGCGCTGATGGTGATCGGGGCGGCGACCTCGAGCGGCTCGCCATTCACGCGTATCGTCAAAAGTCTACCTCAGCGCAAAGGGCAGCGGCACGCCGAACGGCTCGAGAACGCGTCGCAGCGTCGCGTCGGCGGTGTCCACGAGATGTTCCGGAAGCGGCTGCGGTCTAGGCGCATGCTGCATCGCTTCCGCCATCACACGGACGTAGTCCGCCGCCATCGCGTCGGGGTGATGGTTCGCGGACCAATACTCCCCGGCGGCCTTCCCGATGTGCGCGCGCAGCTCGCGGTCCGTGCCGAGATGCCGCAGAGCCAGGCGGAGCGAATGGTCTTCGTCCAGGATATCGATGGCGACCGTGCATGGCCGCCGGCCGTCCGCATGGTGGGGCAACCAGGTTCGTGGATCCAGCAATGGCACATCGGCCCGATGCGCCAGGTCGATCGTGACGGTCGGCTTCCCAGCGGCCAGGCAACGCAGCCACGGCCCTGAGACCTCGCGCGCCGTCGGCCAACGCAGGCACAGCGCGACGTCTGCGGCGGCAATGCACGCGGTGAACGCGTCATCCGTTGGGAGATAGCCGGTGATGGTGACGCAATCTGACAAGCCGTGCTGCGCGATGGCCGCACGAGTGTCAGTGTCGGCCGGAAGCGAGCCAGCAAGGAGGAGATGGGCGTTCGGAATGCCCGGGCGCACGGCTGCAAACGCGGCAATCACCCGATCGATCCGCTTGTCTGGCGTCAAGCCTCCGAAGCATCCGAACACGGTGGCGTCCGCTGGAATCTGATGTTGGATGCGCGCTTTCGCCCCGAGCACGCCCGCGGTAACGTCGGTCAGGCGCGTGCCGTGGGCAATCCGCACCACTTCAATTCGGGCCTCGGGGTTCTCGTCGCGTAGTCGTTCGGCGACGAATGGTGAGTGAACGGCGACCATTCGTGCCGATCTCACAACCAGCCGCGTCATCGGCCACGCGTAGTGCAGATAGCTGTCGAACCCGGCTACCGCAAGCTCGGCGAGATCCGCGCCCGCGTCTGGATGGTTGCTCGAGAACTCGGCCCGATAGTCATCCGCTCGAAACGTTCTCAGCAGGCATGCCGCGCGCGCGTGGTGGAGGTGCGCATCGTGCAGCACGACGAGGCCGGGATACCGAAACAGGTACGGCCACTGATAATCGTGCAGGGACGCGTTCCCGAGTTGGTAGACCACCAGGTCGTACGGGCGTTCGCGATGGCGCCAGACGAAGTCGTGAGCGGATCCGGCCGTGCGCGCGCCATCGATCGGCGTCAGGCCAGCAAGATTCAACTGGTCGACGTAGACGTCAATGGCGTGTTCGGTGCCGAGGGCCGAGACGAGGTCCGCGCTGTACCGCGCGATGCCCGTCGCCAGCGGCGGCATCGGGCTGAACCACGCAACGCGCGACATCGCTGTATCTTACACGTTGAGTTCTACACGTCTGGTTCTACACGTCCGGTTCTACACGTCTGGTTCTACACGGCGGGTTCTACACGGCGGGTTCTACACGGCGGGTTCTACACGGCGGGTTTGAGCGAACCGTCTGTTCAGCTGCTGTTGTGATAGCATTCGGCTACGCGCGTCCGACGTACGTGGGGGACGCGATTTTTTGAAGGCCAGCTTGAGAAAACATTCACAAGCCCGGCCAATTTCCACAGGGACCGCAGAGATGCAC
>Ga0075430_100002936_pt1 | contig 14262 bp, 15 predicted proteins | sample RhiMetdeltSRZDD4_FD_75294 | JGI IMG/M metagenome (GOLD analysis project Ga0075430, IMG submission 75294) | Populus rhizosphere microbial communities from Tennessee, USA - Rhizosphere MetaG P. deltoides SRZDD4 | ecosystem: Host-associated > Plants > Roots > Rhizosphere > Soil | place: USA... | reverse complement strand
CAGTTCCCGTTCGGCGACGAGGGAAACGGTTTTTGGGCCGTCGCCTCAGACCAGGGTCGAGTGCTCTGGTACAACGACATTGAAGACGGCTTCAATGTCTCAACATTCACCGATTGGGGCACTATTCCGAGCGACGAGTACTGGTGTAATCAACACGAGTTGAAAGAAGGACTCCTTGCGCTAAGGCATGGACCGACTTGGCAGATGAGTCCATCAAGAGCCGGGAACACTCCATCTAGATGATCGCAAGACGGGTGATGGCGCTCGAAGAAAGACACGAACGAGCGCAGCGAGAGAGCGTGTAGGGCCCGCCTTCGCCAAGGCTACGGCGGGTCCACCGTAGCTTTAGCGGACGTGGAGAGTCCGAGGGGCGAAGCCCCTCGATTAAGAAAGGTGCGCGCCCGGGGGATTCGTCAAGAGTTGCACGATCCGTTTTCAGGGGATCGCCGCTTGATCGAAGCCCAACTCCGGGGCCGTGCAGATGATCTCGCCATGCAACACAGCGAACCATCCATCCGCGGACGCACTCCACGCGCGCCACGCTTCCGCAATCGAGGCCAACTCGTCCACGGTCGCCCGGCCCTCACGCACAGCCTGATGTGCGATCGCAGATGTTGTCATGCGATCGGCCCAGAGGCCACCCCACCAGCTGCGCTCCTCAGGCGTCGCGAAGCACCAGGCTGACGCTGACGGTGTGATCTGCGTGAAGCCCGCCTGCTGCGCCCATGACAGCAGATAACGGCCAGCGTCGGGTTCGCCCCCGTTGGCTCGGGCAATGTTCCGATAGAGTGCGAGCCAGCGCGTCAGCCGTTCATCGGTGGGGTGCCACGTGAACGAGGCGTAGTCTGAGTCGCGTGCCGCGATGATTCCCCCTGGTCGAACGGTGCGCCGCATCGCCTTCAGCGCCGCCACCGGATCCGAGAGGTGCTGCAGCACTTGATGCGCATGCACGATGTCCCAGGAGGCGTCCGCCTTGCCCAACTGGTACACATCGCCTGTTGCGAATGCCACTTCGGGATAATCGCGCTTCGCGGCGGCGATAACGTCTACCGAGGCGTCGATGCCAAGCACGTGTCCGGGAGCGAGTCTCGCCGCGAAGTCCGCAGTGATTGTTCCAGGCCCGCAGCCGATGTCGAGGAGCGTCAACCCCGGACGCAGATGGCGGGTCAGGTACGCAGCGGAGTTCTCTACGGTACGCCAGCGATGCGACCGGAGAACACTCTCATGGTGACCGTGCGTGTACGAGGGCATCCGGAAATCCTATCGCTCGTTTGCCTCAGTTGCGAGTGGCTCGAAAAAGACGCGAACGAGCGCAGCGTGGCGAAGCAGCGAGCGAGAGAGCGTGTAGGCCCGCCTTGGCCAAGGCTACGGCGGGTCCACCGTAGCTTTAGCGGAGGTGGAGAGTTGGAGGGGCGAAGCCCCTCGATTAAGAAGCGAAAAGCGCGCCCGGGGCGCGCTACAAAGGTTGCACAATCCGTTTTCAGGGGATTGCCGCCTGAGCTTGACCTTACCAGACGTAGACGGTGACGACGTTCCAAGTTAGGACGATAGCCACCACCGTGAGCGCTATCCACAGTAGTCGCCTGTCGGAGCTATGCGTCTTGATGTGGATCTCCATGGACCTCACCTCGTACTAACCGTTAGACACCGCCCCGGCTTACCTGCTCTCCGCGCTCGCCTGGAATCGGAGCGAACGTGGCGGGTAATCGTCGCCGGGGGCGCGCTCGAAGGTTGCGGGATCCGTTTCAGGGGATCGCCGCTTGATCCTAGTTTGGGTGCGGACGTGCAACAAAGGTCGCCGCGAAGAGGACAAGGAACTGGCTGGCGACTCTACTGCAACCGTGCATTGACAAACATGTTGTAGACGGCAATACCGATGACCATGACAACGAGCACAGCGCCAGCAACCAGAACGGCTTTCAGTCCGCGTGCAACGAACAGACCGACAATGACGGCAATGGCGACTAGCCAGATTACAGAGAGTCCCATCGGCCTCCTTGTCGAGTCGGACTGAAGTATAGGGTACGAAACGGTGGCCGGTCCCGTTCGGGATTCAGGACACCGCCGAGTCCTTTGAGAACGCTCGACTCTCCATGGACTAAGCAATTGTCCGAAAGGATTTTACGAGTCATGCCACGCGAGACTGTCACGCGTTTTGACCCTTTCCTTGCGACGACAGACCGGACCTCACCATTCGACGAGCCGCGGGCAGGCCGATCCGCCAGTACGGGCAGGCCTGCCTCGAATGGCAGAGAAATGGTCGCTCGACTCGTGTACGATCAGTTACTAAAGGCTAGAAATCTTGGACACTCGTCATTCTAACGACACCGCCGAGCGCCAGGTGAGAGACGTCCGACTGTGGCTCGCCGCGATTGTCGATTCCTCGGACGATGCCATCATTTCGAAGAACCTCGATGGCGTGATTTTGACGTGGAACCTGGCTGCCCAGCGTTTGTTTGGATATTCCGAAGAGGAAGCGGTTGGGCAGCCGATCACCATCATCATCCCATCTGAGTTGCGCGACGAGGAAGAGGGAATCCTGAGACGGTTGCGAGCCGGCGAGCGCATTGACCATCACGAAACGCGTCGCATCACGCGGGATGGACGGTACCTGGATGTCTCTCTCACCATCTCGCCAGTGAGAGATGCAGAAGGCAGAATAATCGGCGCGTCCAAGATCCTGCGAGACGTCACGGAGAGCAAGCGCGCTCAACGGGCTCTGTGGCAACGCGATCAACAACTGGCGAACGAAGTGGTCCGTGCCAGAACGTTGCAGGCGATCATCACACGCTTGATTTCTGAATCGACGCAGGAAACGCTGTTAGCGCAGATTCTCGACGCGGCAATCGAGCTGCTCGCGGCTGACGCGGCGAGCATCCAGATGCTCGCGCCTGACGAAGAATCGCTGACGCTCGTTGGCCATAGAAACTTCCAGCCCGACCCAGACTCCGCGGCGTTCTGGCAACGGATCACGGCCGAAGCAAGCAGCACCTGCGGCCGGGCGCTGCGCGACAACGCGCGCGTGCTCGTCACCGACATCGACTCCTGCGAGTACATGACGGGCACGCGGGAGCAGCAGGAATATCGCCGCTTGGGCGTCCGCGCCGTGCAATCCACGCCGCTACGATCGCGCGGGGGCAAGCCGCTCGGCATGCTCTCCACTCACTGGCGGACACCGCATACTCCCACAGAGAGCGACTTCAGCCTCTTCGACGTTCTCGCGCGACAAGCCGCGGATCTGATCGACCGCGTCCGCGAGGGCGAAGAACGGTTTCATCTGATTGCGAATTCGGCTCCGGTCACCATCTGGATGACTGACGCCGACAAGCAATGTACGTACGTCAATCAGGTGTGGATCGACCTTACCGGGCGGCCGTTCGAAGAGGCGCTTGGTAAGGGATGGGCGGACAGTATCCACACCGAAGACGTCGAGCGAAGCTGGACGACGTTCGCCAACGCGTGCGATCGGCGCGAACCGTTTCAAATAGAGTATCGGGTCCGCCGGAAGGACGGCGAATACCGGTGGATAACCGACGCGGGTGCGCCAAGATACAACACGGACGGTTCGTTTGTAGGCTACATCGGGTCAGCCGTTGACGTCACTGAACGCAAGCTGGCCGACGAGGCAGTGGCCACCGTCAGTCAGCGGTTGATCGAAGCGCAGGAGGGTGAACGCTCACGCCTGGCACGAGAGCTTCACGACGACATCAATCAGAGGCTGGCCCTGTTGAATATGCGTCTTGATGCGTTGTCGCGAGCCGTTCCTGACTCGGCGGCCGAAGGCAAGCAGCGGGTCGAAGAAGCGCGCCAAGACGTTATGAGTCTCGTCACGGATGTCGGAGCCCTTTCGCATCGCTTGCACCCTCCTCGTCTGGAATATCTGGGCATTGCAGACGCGGCGGCGGCGTTGTGCCGCGAGATCTCCAATCAGCAAAGTGTCGAGGTCAGGTTTGACGCGGAGAGCGTCCCGGAAGGGCTGTCGAGGCCCATAGCCTTGTGTCTGTATCGGGTGTTGCAGGAGGCTCTGCAGAACGCGCTCAAGCATAGCGGTAGCCGGAAGATCGACGTCTCGCTTCGCGGTGGAGCCGATCATATCGAGTTAACGATTAGTGACTTGGGCGTCGGCTTCGATGTCGGGGCGACTCGCGATCGCGGGCTCGGCCTGATCAGCATGAACGAACGGCTGAAAGCCGTCGCCGGCCAGCTTGTGGTCGCGGCACAGCTGCAGCATGGCACGACAATTCGAGCTCGCGTGCCTCTGCTCCAACCCTGAACCGGCTCTGCGCCGGGCGCAACGAAGCGCTCGGGCCAATGCTGCCAGCTCTCTCCACATTCCCGTCCTCCCTTCGAAACCCGAGGGGCTTCTCGACGACTAAATCTCCTCAGTCCGGGTCAGGTACGGTGGTCAGGACACTCAGAAAGGTGGTCAAGTTTTCACCGGGACCTCCAAGTCGCCCGATGTTAGGATTTGACCACCCGCCCATGGCTGGCGTGCGTGTATCACATCCGGCCAGCGGTTGGGACCAGATTTGTGACCGACGGATCACCCGTGCCTTTCGGAGGAGGATCCATGAAAGCCCGAAGTATCGTTGTCATGCTCAGCTTGCTGCTGGGCGCCGGATCCGCGTGGGCGCAGGAACAGCGGGGAGGCATTGAAGGCGTCGTCAGAGACTCCTCGGGCGCTGTGCTGCCCGGCACTACCGTTGAAGCGCGAAGCCCGGCGCTCGTCGGCGTCGCCTCGGTGGTCACCGATACATACGGGGTGTACCGATTTCCGGCGCTCGCGCCGGGAATCTACGAAGTTCAGGCGCAGCTACAGGGCTTTGGGGTCGCCAAGGTCGAGAAGATCGAGCTGCAGCTGGGACAGATCCTCAAGATCGATTTGACGTTGAGCGTTGCGAGCGTCACCGAGATGGTCCAGGTGACCTCCGAGTCGCCGCTCATCGACGTCAAGCAGAACGCCGCGACGGCGACCATCAACGCGGAGATCATCGCGCGTATTCCCAAGGGGCGCGATTTCACCGATCTGATCAAGGTAGCGCCCGGCACCCAGAACGAGCTCAAGTCCGGCATCCAGATTGACGGCGCCGGCGGCTCCGAGCACCGGTACGTGATCGACGGCATGGACACGACAGGCATTCGGACCGGTGTCGCCGGACAGGAAATGGCGCCCGACTTCGTTCAGGAAGTGCAGGTCAAGTCCTCCGGCTACAACGCCGAGTTCCGCGCCACGACCGGCGGCGTCATCAGCGCTGTCACCAAGACCGGCAGCAATCGGTTCCATGGTACGGCCGGGTTCTATTTCCGCAACGACAGCTTTCAGGGCGATCAGCGGCCAACGCTGCGGCTGAACCCCTCGGATCAGACGAAGGCTGAATACATCATCACGCCGGAGGACTCGTTCTACCGCGCCGAACCGACCTTCGAGCTGGGTGGCCCCGTAGTCCGCGACCGCATTTGGTTCTATGCCGGCTACGCCCCCGACCGGGAGCGGCAGGAGCGCACGGTGACGTTCCGCTCGAATCAGCAGACGAGCACGTTCGTCCAGGACGAAACGGACCATAACTTCCTGGGGAACGTGACGACACAACTCAACAAGGGCATGCGGTTGAAGGCGTCGGTCAACCGCCAGTGGTTCACGGACGAGCCGGGGTTCCCGGGAATCGAGCCCGACGGGACCAGCACGTCGAACCCCGCCCTCTTCCCCGGGACGATTTACCGGGATACGTTCGACAACTTCTATGCCGGCACGTTCGATTGGGTGATGAGTCCTGCGCTGTTCGCAAACGTCGCGGTCGGCGTCTTCGACTACGGCATGAACGAAACGGGCGCCGGGACCGATCTTCGTCACGTCTTCGGGGCGTCGAACTTCCAGTACCCCGAGATTCCCGCGTCGCTGCAGAATGTCAACGGCTACGCCGATTTTCCGTCGAGCAGCATGATCGTCTACGACGACTTTCTCCGCAGCACGATCACCGGTGACCTGACGTACTTCGCCAACAAATGGGGACGGCACACGATCAAGACCGGCGTGCAGTACGAGCGCATCAGCAACAGCCGCCTCGGTGGCGCGCAGTACCCGACCATCTCGTTGAACTGGGGCCAGGTGCGCGCCGCGCTCGACGGCCGGCGGGTGACCGGCCCCTACGGCCACTACACGGTCACGCGCGTGTACAACTCCGGCGACATCCACACAAACGGCGTCGGCATCTTCGTGCAGGACGCGTGGACGATCGCCCCCAACGTAACGCTCAACCTAGGCATCCGAACCGACAAGGAAGAGATTCCCTCCTACACGCCCGGAAACCAGGGGATTAAGTTCGGCTTCGGGGACAAGATCTCTCCCCGGGCCGGCTTCGCGTGGGATATTCGGGGTGATGGTCAGTGGAAGGGGTACGGCAGCTTTGGGATTTTCTACGACACGTCGAAGCTCGAAATGCCGCGAGGGCTCTTCGGATCCGAGCACTCGGTCACCTACTACTACACGCTCGACACCTTCAACTGGCCGGCGATTCAGTGCGGCCATCCACCCGAGTCCGGGCCGAACTGCCCAGGGACGTACATCGAACAGGTGGACTTCCGGCATGCTGCGAACGCCTCCGACAACTTCCTGGTCGATCCCGACCTCAAACCGATCCAGACGCGGGAGTTCACGCTCGGGCTGGACCACGAATTGACGAGGACGATGTCGGTCGGCGTGCGGTACGCGCGAAAGCGCTTTGACCGCACCATCGAGGACACGGGCGTGCTCGTGCCCAACGTCGGCGAAGTCTATCGAATCACCAATCCAAGCGAACGGCTCGGCGAGAACGTGCTCCGCGACTTCGCCGGCTGCGCCACGTGCCCGAACCAGCCGAAGCCGACGCGAAACTACGACGGCGTCGAGGTCCGGCTGCAGAAGCGTCTCAGCAACAACTGGTCGCTCATCACCAGCTACATCTACAGCCGCCTCTACGGCAACTACTCCGGCCTGACGAGCTCGGACGAGAACAACCGCAACTCACCGAGCGTCAACCGGTTCTTCGACGGTCAGTACTACTCGTTCGACCACGTCGGCCGGCCGGTGCTCGGACTGCTCCAGACCGATCGCCCTCACGTGTTCAAGGCGCAGGGCACGTACGACCTACGGTGGGGCACGCAGTTCGGCCTTTTCTGGATCATCGAGAGCGGCACGCCGCTCCAGACGCAGATGAGCGAGAAGGGCATCCCGTTCTTCCCCAACGGACGCGGCGACATGGGACGAACGCCGACCTTCCACCGGACGGACTTCGCCGTGCAACAGAGGCTGCGTCTCTGGGGATCGCAGCAGGTCAATGTCGGTCTCAATGTCGACAATCTCTTCGATCAGGACATCGTCACGCGGCGCGCGACGGCCACATACCGCGACTCGTTCAACGTATCCGACGAGGCGTTCTTCAGCGGCACGTTCGACCCCGTGGCGATCGCGGCGGTGACGCCGACCATTCGGCCGGATGCACGTTTCGGGCTGGCTGATCAGTACCAGACCCGGCGGCAGCTGCGCGTGCACATGATGTGGACTTTCTAAGCACGGGTTACACGGACAACAGGACCATCGTGAGATTGGCTTGGGCCTCGCGACGCTCGACAAGATGCGTCGCTACGGTGCCCTGCCTCAATGTGCTTTTCGTCGTGCTCGCATGAATCGAGCGCGAGCGGAGACGAAAAGCGCGCCCGGGGGGATTCGTCAAAAGTTGCAGGGTGAGATTCACCGGCAATGCAGCCTGAGTCGTAAGAGCTTGTTCGCTAGCGGAACAAGCATCTTGGCGTCAGTGTCCTGGTAGGCAAGCTGGTGAGTCTCGACTTGGACAAGATGTGCGGCGAGCTGCTTGGCGGTTGGTCCCGAGCGCAGAAGCGTGATGACGCCGTTGACATACTCCGCTTCTGGATCGTCCGGTACCGGCCACCAGTTCCGTTGCAGCAGATCTCGCACGCTGTCCGTGACACTCGTGGAACGCCGCCTACCCTCGTTGGTCATGCGAAGCCGTAGCTCACAAACGGATGGGTTCGCGCCCGAGGGGATTCGTCAAAAGTTGCTACCTGCCCTTCACCGGGATTGCTACTTGATCATATCCCAGCCGTAGCCACGGCTAGTGACCCTGCTCTGACGGCTGGTGTTCTCCGCACCAGCCGTCCACCTTCCCCACTTGTCAAGTTTTTTCTGCAGTGTCAGCGCGCGCCACTTGCTGACGCGAGACGACACGCGACGCCACGCGCGTGCGCCATTCCGTAGGCCCGTCAAAACAGCCACATGATGGCTGTGCCAAGGAGTGTCGCATGTCACCAAAAGCCAGAAAGACCCCTCGACGTGGCGTGGCGCTGCCGGATGGTTATGCGGTGTTCGCGTTAGACGATTGAACGAGCAACTGGAACCCACCGTACGCCATCCGTTTCGCATCAAAACCTGAATTGGATGAAGCCATCAACTCCGCCATCCTTGGGTCAACCGCGACCTTCTCGTTCGCCAGATCACGCGCCTCACGAGAATCAAAGACCACCCATCCAAACACGATGGTTTCCTCCTCCGTTGCTGCTATGAGATCAGTGAACGAGCGCGTTCCCTCCAATTTCAAATCGTCACCGACATATTCCCAGTAGTGGAGTGCGCCATGTTCCTTCCAAATCTCTGCAGCCGCCTCGACAAGGCGCTTGTACTCGTTCAGGCGATCGCGCGGAATGGGAAAGACGAAGCCGTCGATGTAGTGAGCCATAGCTGCTCCTATAGCGGCAACTGAATCTCGTGTTTTCAGCCGGATAACGTTGCAACTGAGCCGCGCGCCGAAAGATCCAGCGGCGCGTCGGCTCCAGTTGCGTGTTAGGCGGCGAACACAACGTTGGCAAGAACATACCTCGCCCCACCGGTAACGGTAGAACTATCTTGGGCGCCCGCGGGTCATGATGGAGGCGATACCAGACGTCGGAGAGGAATATGAAGCGGTGCGCGCAGTATCAGCCCTGCGACGAGAACGCCGCCCAGCACGACCATGGGTAAGGGGACACCCATGAATTGCGGCGCCCCTTCGACGCGTGGCGCGAGCACCGGTTCGATCAGGCGACTCGCCACGACTAGGGCGACGGAAAGCATCAGCATCGCGGCCGCCCGCAGGGCGAGCGCAAGCAATCGCATGCGGAGGCGTGTGCGGCCGATCTCGGCCGCCACCCTTAGCGCGAAGGCGGGGTCGCGCTCGGGCGCGGTCCCTTCGGTGAACAGTTCGGACAGCTGCTGGTCAGTCAGCACGATCCACCCTGGAATAGATCCGCCTCAGTCTATCGCGTCCTCGTAGCACGTGCGACTTCACGGTCCCGAGCGGCAGCCCGGTCGCCTCGGCGATCTCGGCATGGGTCATGCCTTCGCCATGCGCCAGCACCACGCACAGGCGTTCGGCTTGGCCGAGCCGCGCCAGCGCGCGCTCCAGGTCGATGCCTCCGGCGCTGCGCTCCGGTGAAGGCGCGGGATCGGCCGCCGCGAGGAACGCGTCTTCATCGTCGTCGATCGGCGCCGGAACGCGGCGCGCCTCGGACAGCCAGGCATTGACCGCCACGCGCTTCAACCAGCCGCCGAAGGCACCCGGATCGCGCAGCGCGCGGATGCCGCGCCACGCCTGCACGAAGGTCGTCTGTGCCAGATCGTCGGCCAGCGCGTGGTTGCCGCAGAGCCGGCGCAACATGTCGCGCACCCGCTTCTGGCGGCGCCGGACCAACTCACCGTAGGCGCCGTCGTCGCCGCTCATCGCGAGCGCGACGACGTATTCCTCGGGCGCATCTTCGAGCCGGTCACGCGGGTCACGCGGCCGGGTGTGCGTCATCCTTCCGTTTCGCGGAACGCCAGATCCGCCAGGCGATCGTCAAGCCTGCTGCCGAGATCCCGAGCATCGCGATGAGCGACGCGCGATCCAAACTCCTCTCGGCAAGTGCAGAACCACCGAACCATAGGGCAAATACTCCTATCACGAGCGCCAGCAACCTTCTCGAACCGGCGCGGGAACGGGCATTCATGGCGGCCTCCGCGGCGTCCTTTTCGCGCAGATAGGCGAGGATTTCAGTCGCGCTCTTGCCGTCATTCTCCAGCAGCGCACGCAGTAGCGCCTGCTTTTCGCGCTCCTTGTCGCGCTCCTTGAGCGCCCCGGACACGATACTCGCCGCGATGATCAGGCCCAGAAACAGCCAGAAGCCCAATTGCCCAAGTCCTGCTTGCATCGTTCGCACCCTCGTGAATGTGCTTCCTCATTGATAGGGATGCGGCCGCTGGCTGTCCTGGATGCAGCACGCCAGAATCGATTCCAGGCGTTATTCAGACTCGGAGATCGGTCGGGCGTACGTCCGCAAGGCAATCGGCTGGATCTTGCGCTCACTCGCGATCTGTCTGCCTAACTACTTATGGAGTAGACCGATCACTCAGTTGAAGGTTGTCGGTCAGTTCGGCTGAAGCCGGACACTACGAATCCTGAGGAGTGCCCGTAAATGAACTTGAGACTCCACCGATTGTCCATGGATTGTCCATGGAGGATCGAAAAATTGGCGCGCCCGGCAGGATTCGAACCTGCGACCCCCGGCTTAGAAGGCCGGTGCTCTATCCAACTGAGCTACGGGCGCATTGGCGAGAGAAGATCGTCTAGGAACTCCCGCGTCCCCGCGGGACCGCGAGCCGTCAGCGTGATGGGACCGCCCCCGGGCTCGAACGTCACCTCGAACTTCAGGCACCGGCAGCACTCACGCTCGGCGATGACCGTCTCGGCGATCCGCCGGACTAATAGCGGCTCCGAACGGAATACGAACCGGTAACCCTCATCGACTGGCTCGCATGTCGTCGCCTCGCGCGCGAGTCCGATCAGCAACTCGTCGCCGCGCGCGCTTCGCTCCGCGGATGTCAACGTGCACGCGATGGGGAAGTCGGTCACCTGGAACGCTCTCCTTCGATTGTAGCCCGAGTGGCAGTCCGCCTCAGATTCTCGACCGCTGCACGCCTGCAAGCTAAGATCGACCAACGTCACCGAACGCGTAGCCGGGGTGGCTTCGAGAGGAGTGGTGCGATGCCGATCGGGAATGTCCAGATCTCTGTGATGCTTGCCGTCGCGGACGCACCGGCGGCGCTCGAGTGGTACAAGCGCGCTGTGGGCGCGAAGGAGCTGTGGAACCTCGGCTCCGTCGTCGGAATGGAGATCGATGGCGCACCGATCTTCCTCGGTCAACCCGAGAACAATGGTTGGGAGACACCTGAGAAGCTCGGCGCACCATCAGTTCGAATCGAAGTGTTCACCGACGATCCGGACAGCTTCGTTGCCCGCGCCGTGGCGGCAGGTGCGAACGGTAGTGTGGACCGCATCCGAAACCACCAGGCGCCCTGGGGCGTTCACCGGCAAGGGGGCTTCATTGATCCGTTTGGACACAAGTGGCTGGTGGGAGACCGATCCCCGCTGACTCGGCACTCGTGACGCGAGATTAGAAAGGCGGAGTTGCGAAGAACAAGTCGGCCTCGTACTGATTGTGGGCACGGCAGCGCAGCTCGATGTTCTCAGACGTGGCGACTCCACCAACTGCGAACGGCCTCACGTGATGGAACTCCAGAAATCCAGTCTCGCCACATCGTCCCGCCGCTCCGACGAACGCACATCGACCATCGTCTCGCCGCCAAACTATGCGTCGCACGGCAGCAGGAATATTGCGTGAGCTGATCGTGGGCTCGCGCTCTAAGCGTGGATGATTGACTGTCGCAAACTTCTGCCGCTCGAGATCGTGAATGAGCAAGTCCAACGCCCGGTCCAGAATGGCAGCGAGATCGCCGCTGGGCACCGAATGCCGCATGAGGTCCCGAGCGCGCCGGATCTTCTCCTCGGTTTTACGCGTGATCGTGAGTTGGAGTTTGTAACGGGCCGGAGCAAGAGGTTTCAGCACGGCCGGTCGCGCACTCGGCATCGTCGGAACTAGTGCAGCAGCTGTCGGACTGGTTTCGATCGGAGATGACGCAGCAACCGGCGCCGTGAGAAGCAAAGGCACGGATCGTTCTGGGACTTTACGCAGCGTTGACGGCACATCCTCGCGGGGTCGCAGCGTAGCGACCAGCTCCTCGACCTCTCGCTTACTTCGGCGTCGTACCTGGTCCAGCACCGTCGCGTGATTGTCGTTCGTCAGGTGCGGAGAGACGAGGCACACCGTCGTCAACGTGAGCTCCCCACTTTCAAGGAGGTCGAGTAGGACTGGGAACCGCCGGACCGCTCGCGCCGCTTCGATTCGGCAGTAGGCCGCATGCTCAGAGAGACGCAACACGCGCGTGCAGTAGACAAAGAGCGACGAGCAACCCTGGCCGAGATACAGTCGCCGCGTGTCGACTTCGGCAAGCGCCGCGATCAGGCGCACTGTCGCGCGGCGTTCATTCGCAGCTAGTTTCGCCAGTTCCGCGAGCAAGTCGTCGTCCGAAATGCGATGGGTGAAGAGATGCTCTGTAGCCATGGACGACGTTAGCATCGTCCTTTCTGAGGCTCGAGAATCTCGGCTGAGAAACGACGCGATGCGAGGGAAGCGTCGTTAGAGCGTTGGCGCGCGATCGTTGCACGTGGCGCAGTTGCGCACCAAGCAGAGCCGATCCGCGATGCACTTGGGATGTTGCGCGGGTTGTCGCTGGAAAGCTGTCAAGAACAATTTCGCGTGGAATTGAAAAAGTTTCCGAGAGGCCGTCGACGTAACATCCAACTCGGTCCGGACCGAGTTACGACGCTAGCGTTCAGCAGCACGTGCGAGCAGGCGCTGAACGAGATGTCACCGAGTTAACTTCGCCATGATCTTCTCGCACACAGGATGGCGAACATGACCCGACGTTCCTGGTATCTCGTGACCGCTTTGGCATTTGCGCTTCATAACGGGGAAGAAGCGCTCGGCGCAACACGCATGATACAAGTGCTGCAGACGAGCGGGCCCGCATACGTGCGAGCCTTCTACGTCGGCATCGACCCCAGCCAGTTGCGGATGAATCTCCTCGCACTGACGCTGATCGGGCTTCTCCTCGCGGTACTCGCAGCTCGTGTCCCGTCAAGTCCCACTCTGACGTTCCTCATGCTCGTGTTCGTGGCGGTGATCGGGCTCAACGCGCTGGCTCACCTTGCGCTTGCGCTCATGCTGGGCGGCTACATGCCCGGACTGCTGACAGCGATCGTCGCGAACCTACCTGTTGCGGCGTTGGTCGCGACGCAGGCTTGGCGCGAGCGCTGGATGCCGCGCTGGTCCCTTGGACTCGTAGTGGCAGTTGCGTTGGTTGTCCACGGCCCACTTTTGGCCGCGTTCATGCGGATCACCGCCGCGTGAGCTCCCGTGCCGACACTCCCAGCCGCTCCTTCACAAACCTCCGCGCCGGCGGATCGACGGCCAGGAACACCAGGGTCGGCACGAGGCACAACACGAACAGCGCCGCGAGAAAAACCCACGCAACAGACTGCGGATCATTGATGACTACGCGATGTGCCGCGAGCGTCACGCCTGCATACGTAAAGCCCATCGTGAAGTAACTCGGCGGCGCGAACGTCGCGAGCGCGTCGATGCCACCCTCGATCTCAATCCTGCCGGCACGCGCGGCCTGAGTGTCGTGGAACCAGCCGCCGAACGCGGTGGCGGCGCCGGCGACGAGCATCACGGAAAGAATCTCGAACGGCGACACGATCGCGTCGAGCGATCGGATCACCAGTAACAGCGCGAACGCGAGCTTGGCGCCATAGATGAACCCGTGGTGCACGTAGTACGAGCCGACGCGCGGGCCACTGGTGAAGCGCCAGCGCTTGACCACGCTTGTCGCGATCCATGGCATGACGTACCCGAACACCACGGGGACGCCCATCACGACGACGACGAAGGGCCACGAGTCGCTCGAACGCCACCACGCGTACGTGACCAGCGGGAATCCGATCGCGGGAAAGGCATACGTCGACGCAAACAGGAGGACCGTCCGCAGCAAGCCGCCGCGCTGATCGGTCACCATGCGGGCAAGCGCTCCACGAATCCCGCATAGGACTCCAGCACCTGGTCGGCGGGCGCGAACGCACCGGTCCAGTGGATGTGCTCCATCATCTTGAGATCGTCCAGCGCCGTCGACCACAGGATCGCAAGGGCCCGCGGCAGATGCCGTCGCCGCTGCAGAAACAGCATGGTTCGCGTTCGTGCCCTGAAGCGCGCATCTTGCCGAAGCGTAAACAGAATCAGGAATTCAATGGGTCGTCGGATGTGGACGTGCACGATGCCGCCGCCGTACTGCGCGAACGA
>Ga0075430_100002935_pt1 | contig 14264 bp, 15 predicted proteins | sample RhiMetdeltSRZDD4_FD_75294 | JGI IMG/M metagenome (GOLD analysis project Ga0075430, IMG submission 75294) | Populus rhizosphere microbial communities from Tennessee, USA - Rhizosphere MetaG P. deltoides SRZDD4 | ecosystem: Host-associated > Plants > Roots > Rhizosphere > Soil | place: USA... | reverse complement strand
CCAGCCGCACGCCCGCGGCGGGCGTCACGTTGATGATGTTCCGGTACGCGGGGTTCTTCTCCTCGCCGCAGTAGCGCATCGCGCCGATCTGCGCGGGCTCGGAGAAGATGCCCTCGGTGCGCAGGAAGCCCGCCGCGAGCTCGAAGTCGTCCCCCGGCGTCCGCATCGTGACGGCGATGGGCTCGTCGTCGATCCGGATTTCGAGGGGCTCCTCGACCGCGAGTTCGTCGGGCGCCTCGGGGTGGGTCACGCCCTTCACGATCTTCCGCGTGTCGTGCTTGGCGATGCGAGGCGAAACCATGGTGGTTACTCGATGATACGCGCTTTCGGGATCGTGCGGGCGGCTTTCCGGGACTTTCCGTGGCCGTTGCCCCGGCCGTTCCCCTTCGGAGACGGCGCGCGCGACACCGCGACCGTGGAGACCTTGTACTCGGGGCACTTCGACAGATCGTCCGCGGAGCTCGACAAGAGCGTGTTCAGGTTCAGTTCGGGGAAGTGGAAGGTCGTGAAGACCGTGCCCGGCGGGACGCGGTCGCTGATGACCACGGGGAGCGTCACCTCGGCGCGCGCGCTCTTCACGAGGGCGCGGTCGCCCGTCTTCAGGTCCAAAGCCGCCGCGTCGTCCGCGTGGATCTCGAGGATGTCCGTGTCGACGAACTCCACCAACTTCGAGTGCCGCGTCTGGGCGCCGCAGTTGTAGTGATGGAGCACGCGGCCCGTCACCATCGTGAGCGGGTAGTCCTCGGTGGGCTCCTCGCCGGGCGGCATGTACTCGACCGGCGTGAACTTCGCCTTCCCGCGCGGGAACTTCTCCTGGTGCATGACGACCGTGCCGAGGTGGGCGGCGTCGGGGACGGGCCACTGCAAGCCGAACCCGGCGTCGAGCTTCTCGTAGCTGACGCCCGCCATCGCCGGCGTCTGGCGCGCGATCTCGTCCATGATCTGCGACGGGTGGTCGTACGACATCGGCGTCCCCATCGCCGTCGCGACTTCGCAGATCGCCTCCCAATCCGACTTGATCCCCTTCGGCGGGTCCACGACCTTGCGCACCCTCTGGATGCGCCGCTCCCCGTTCGTGAACGTGCCGTCCTTCTCGACGAAGCTCGCGCCCGGCAGGACGAGGTGCGCGTACTTCGCCGTCTCGTTGAAGAAGAGGTCGTGGACGACGAGGAAGTCGAGTTTCGAGAGCGCGGCGCGGACCTTGTTCAGGTTCGGATCGGTCTGGGCCACGTCGTAGCCGATGATCCACAACCCCTTGAGGCGGCCGTCGAGGGCGGCGTCCCACATCTCGGGGAGCTTCCAGCCCTTCCGCTGGGGCAGCGGATGGCCCGTGATCTCCTCGAAGAGCCCGCGCACCTTCGGATCGTCGAGCTTCTGGTAGCTCGTGTAATAGACCGGCACGCTGCCGACGTCGCAGGAGCCCTGGACGTTGTTCTGGCCGCGCAGGGGATTGATCCCCGTCCCGGGCCGCCCGATGTTGCCCGTGAGGACGGCGAGGTTGCACATCGTCATGATGCCGTACGAGCCCCAGCGGTGTTCGCTGACGCCGAGCCCGTGGCAGCACATCGACGCTCCGCTCGACGCGTAAAGCCGCGCGGCCTGGCGGAGCAGGTCGGCGGGCACGCCGGAGATCTTCTCCACCATCTCGGGCGTGTACTTCTTCACCCCTTCGACCCAATTCTCGAAGTTCTCGGCCCGGGAGCGGATGAAATCGGCGTCGTAGAGGCCCTCCTCGAGAATGACGTTCGCCATCCCGTTGAAGACCGCGACGTTGGTTCCCGCCCTGAGCTGGAGGTGGACGTCGGCATACTTGCAGAGCTCGATCTTGCGGGGGTCGATGACGATGAGCTTGGCCCCGCGCCGCACCGCGCGCTTGATGCGGGCGCCGGTGACCGGGTGCCCCTCGGTCGGGTTCGCCCCGATGATCATGAGGAGCTTCGCCTGGTCGATGTCCTTGAGCGAGTTGGTCGCCGCCCAGGTGCCGAAGACTTCCATCATGCCGGTCACGGTCGCGCTGTGGCAGACCCGCGCGCAGTTGTCGACGTTGTTCGTGCCGACGGCGGCGCGCATGAACCTCGACATCAGGTAGTTTTCTTCGTTCGTCCCGCGCGCCGAGCTGATCCCTGCAAGCGCATCGGGTCCGTGCTTCTTGCGGATCTCGGAGTACTTGTCCGCGATCATCTTGATCGCGGCGTCCCATGAGATCGGCGACCAGTCGTCGCCCTTCCGCACCATCGGGGTGCGGAGGCGTTCCTTCGAGTAGATGTAGTCCCATCCAAAGCGGCCCTTCACGCACGCGTGGCCCCAGTTGACCGGGCTCGACTCCACCGGGCGCATGGACACGATCCGGCCCTTGGCGACGCCGACGTCGAAGTTGCATCCCACGCCGCAGTAGGCGCAGGTCGTGCGCGACACGTACTCGGGCTTGCCGAATTCGGCGACCGCCTTTTCGTGGAGCGCATCGGTCGGGCACTCCTTCACGCACGCGCCGCAGGAGACGCAGTTGGAGGCCGCGAAACCGACGTCGTTGCCCGCGACGACGCTCGACGCGAACCCGCGGCCGAGCATCGAGATCGCGAACGTCCCCTGGATCTCGTCGCACGCGCGGACGCAGCGGGCGCACGCGATGCACGTGTTCGGGTCGAACGAGAAGAACGGATTCGTTTCATCGACCTCGTACGCGCGCTTCGCGGGCGTCCGGTAGCGCACCTGGGTGAGGCCGAACCGCCTGGCCAGCGCCTTCAGCGGCTCGGCGCCTTCGCCCTGCTCGGAAAGATAGAGTTCGACGATGTTCTTGCGGTGGCGGTTGGTCTGCTCGCCGTCGGTCTTCACGACCATGCCGTCGCGGACCGGCGTCGTGCACGACGCGGGGAAGCCGCGCGCGCCCTCGACTTCGCAGACGCAGAGGCGGCAGGAGCCGTAGGGCTTCAGGGCGGACGACGCGCACAGGTAAGGGATGTCGATGCCGGCGCGTTTCGCCGCGGTCCAGACGGTCTCGCCGGGATTCGCCTCGACGCGCTTCCCGTCGATCGTGACCGTGACGTGGCCGTTGGTTCCCATACCCGCATTCATTCTAGCGTGCGCGGGGCTTGCGCTCGAATTCCTTCGGGAAGTACTGGAGCGCCGTCAGGACCGGAAAGGGCGCCAGCCCGCCCAGCGCGCAGAGGCTCGTCATCTTCATCGTGTCGCCCAGGTCCTTCAGCGTCTCCAGATCCTCGGGACGGCCCTTGCCGTCGCGGATCTGCTCGAGGATCTCCCGCGCGCGGGTCGATCCGACCCGGCACGGCGTGCACTTGCCGCACGACTCCTCGGCCGTGAACTCCATGAAATGGCGGGCGAGGTCGACCATGTCCGTCTCGTGGTCGAAGACGACGATCCCGCCGTGGCCCAGGATCCCGCCCGCCTTCGCGAACTCGTCGAAGCAGATCGGCGTCTTCAGGAGCTTCTCGGGGAAGATAGATCCGAGGGGGCCGCCGACCTGGACCGCCTTGAACTTCGACCCCTTCGGCAGCCCTCCGCCGAAGTCGTAGATCGCGCTCTCGAGGGTGATGCCGAACGGAATCTCGACCAGGCCGCCCTGCCGGACGCATCCCGCCAGCTGCAGCGGCATCGTGCCCTTGCTCTTCTCGGACCCCATCGACGCGTGCCACGCGCCGCCGCGGTCGAGGATGTCGGGCGCCGTCGCGAACGTGATGACGTTGTTGACGACCGTCGGCTTCCGGTGGAGCCCCTCGATCGCCGGAAACGGCGGCTTGGGCCGGACCATCCCGCGCTTCCCCTCGAGGCTCTCGAGGAGCGCGGTTTCCTCGCCGCAGATATACGCGCCGGCGCCGACGAAGACCTCGAGCTCGAAATCGAACGCCGCGCCCTGGATCTTGTGGCCCAGCCAGCCCGCCTCGGTGGCGCGCGCGATGGCGGCGCGGAGCTTCCGGATGGCGTGGGGGTACTCGCTGCGGGCGTAGATGTAGCCCTTCGTCGCGCCGACGGCCCGCGCGCAGATCGCCATCCCCTCGATCAGGCGGTACGGCTCGCCCTCCATGATCATGCGGTCGGAGTAGGTGCCGGGATCGCCCTCGTCGGCGTTGGCGACGACGTACTTCTGGTCCGCGGAGGCGTCCTTCGTGGTCTGCCACTTCACGCCGGCCGGGAACGCGGCGCCGCCGCGTCCGCGCAGGCCGGACGCTTTGACCTCGTCGACGATCTTCTGCGGGTCCATCGCGAGCGCCTTCTGGAGCCCCTTGAAGCCGCCGCGCGACTTGAAATCCTCGATCGATACCGGATCGATGAATCCGGCGCGCGCGAACGTGAAGCGCGTCTGCCTGGCGAGGAACGGGATCTGGTCGACCGGCGTGGCGCCCCTCCCCGCGAGGATCTTCGCGGCGTCCTTCTCGGCGGCGTTCGACCACGCGACGCGTCCGCCGGGGCCGTCCATCTCGACGAGCGGCTCGAGGAAGAACGCGCCGCGGCTCGACGTGCGGACGACCGTCGCGCCTTTCCTGGCCAACGCGACGGCCACGCGGTCGGCGCCCGCGGCGAGCGCCGAGACGTCGTTCGAAACGTAGAAGCGTTTCACCGGCGACCTTTCAGCAGGCCGGCGACCGTCTTCGGCGTGAATTTTCCGTAGACGTCGCCGTCGATCATGATCGACGGCGAGAGCGCGCAGTTGCCGAGGCAGTAGACCTTGTCGAGCGTGAACTTGCCGTCCTTCGTGGTCCCGCCGAGCGGGCACTTCAGGCTCTTCCGCAACGCGTCGAGGGACTGCTCCGCCTTCATCGCGATGCAGGAGTCGCCGAGGCAGAACCGGATGTGGTGCCGGCCCGGCGGTTCGGTGCGCAGGTCGTGATAGAAGCTGAGGACGCCGTGGACGTCGGAGTCGGTGACGCCGAGCGCCCGGGCGATGAGCGGGACGTTGGAGGGATCCACGTATCCCTGGGCGCCTTGAACCGCCTGCAGCGTGGCCAGGATGTTGGGCGGATGGGTCCGGCACTTCTCGAGGATGGCCTGCAGGGGCGCCATGGGACGGCGATTTTACCCGTGGGACCTGAGGGCGTCACGGTGAAACTCGATCACCTTGGGGGGCTTGCGGCTGAAATCGCTGAAGCGGATCCACGTCGCCCGCACTCGAAAGTACGTCAGACCCGGCCACTTTTGCCGCTCGCGTCCGTCGGGAAAGCGCGCGAAGTAGATCGATTTCAGGCGTTCCAATTCCGCGCCCTTCGGCTCGTCGGCGATGCCTTCGATCTGCGCCGTGCGCTCTTCCCCCTCCTCGATCCCGCCCACGACGAGTGCGGCTTTCGGATTGCGACGAAGGTTGATGACTTTTCGCGCGGATTCGAGCGTGTCGAAGAAGAACTCGAACCTGTCGGAGACGACGAATCCCACCACGGAGGCTTGGGGAACGCCCGTGGATGAGACGGACGCCTGCACGGCCAGCCGATGCGTCCGCAAGTATTTCAGTAGGCCGCGGGGTGTCACGCCGCCAACATACTAGACAAAGGGCGTCCGCGACGGGCTTGCGAAGTACACCTACCGCTCCTTGGGCGGATCCGCCACTTTGCTCACCGCCTTCACCCACTGGCCGTCCACGAGCACGTGGCCGCACTCCGGCCCATGGTGGTGACGGGGAACGACCTTCCAGCCTCCCTCGACAATGATGTGGTCGCAGGAGCCGATGCAGTGGTGAGATCGGTCCGAATCACCAGCGGATCGCTCGAGATCGACCGGCTCGAGAGTGCAGCCGAGGGCGATCAGCGTCGCCGCCAGGATGAGCCCTATTCGACCCATGGCACGCCTCCTCCGGTGGAGAGACGCCGCGGCTCGAAACGTGACGGAGATTTCGACTCACCGACGCGCTACTTGTCCTTCTTGTCTTTCTTGTCCTTCTTGTCCTTGTCCTTGCCCTGGCCGTGATCGTCGTCGCCCTTGTCCTTGCCCCACTTGCCCTTCACGAGGTAGTGGCCGCAGCCGGAGCCGTGCTTGTGTCCCGTCTCGATGTACCACACCCCGTCGAGGAAGTAGTGATCGCACGAGTCGAAACAGACGTGGGACGCTTCCACCACGACCGTCTTCTTGGTCTGCCCCGGCGGGCCTCCATGGGGATGGCTCGATCCGCCGCCCTTCTGGTGGCCCCACTTGCCGTTCACGAGGTAGTGCCCGCAGCTCGCGCTGTGCCGGTGCCCCGTCTCGATGTACCACACCCCGTCGAGGAAGTAGTGATCGCACGAATCGAAACAGACGTGGGACGCCTCCACCACGACGACCCTCCTGGCCTGCCCCGGCGGGCCCCCGTGCGGATGGTCGTTTGAGTGGACGACGCATCCGGCCGATGCCGCCAGGAACGCCGCCGCGAGCGACCGCGCGATGCTTCGCATGGGCACGCCTCCTTCCAGTTAGTCGATCTCCGTGTGGAATACGGCGAGGACCTCGTTCTCGGACAGATTCCCGAAGTGGGTGCTCAGGACCGAAATGCTGACATGGCCGGGCTTGGTCCAGGCGAAGACGACGGAATCCACCGTCGTCCCGTCGTCCACCGTGGTCGTCAACGACCCGCTGAAGGAGCGCTCATGCGAGGACTTCTTGTCGGTGCGCGCGCGGGAGCTGACGACCTCGCGCGTTCCCACGACGTCCACGGTCACGATTATGCCGCCATCATCCACGGTCACATCCGGGACGTTTATGGTGGTCGTGGCCGTCGCCGTCACTTCCCAGTTTTCCGAGTCGGTCATCGTCCACACGACATTCAGCAGGTAGGACCAGGTCGCCCCCGCCGGAATCGTCGTGATCACGCCCGTATCGGGATCCGTAATCGTCACGCTGGCGTCGATGTCGACCGTCGCGGAGAAGGTCGCGTCACCGGCGAATTCATCGCCCGTCTGGGTGCCCGTGGCGGTCACGTGGATCTGGCCCGTCGCGTCGGGGAACCGGTCGTTCCCTTCCAGGTCCAGGGCATCGAAGTCGAACGTTTCATCGATGGCGGCGGCGAAGTCGAAGGCGGGCGTCGCCCCGGGGAAGACGGGCACCGCGTGCGGACCGGGCGCGGACGAAGTTGAATTCGAGGCGAGGATCCCCTCGTTGGCGGCCTCGAGGACGACGGAAATCGCGCCCGTGGCGTTCGCGGATTTCTGGACCAGGAAGACTTCCCGGCTCGTCGGGCTGGAATCTCCGCCGGCGCTGCCGCCGCAGCCGGCGGGCAAGGCCAAGATTGCGATCACCCCCAGGATGGCCAGACGACGGTGTGACATGGAAACCTCCCATCGGCTCGACACCAGACAGACACTCGCCGGAACTCCACCGGCCTTGACTCTATGAACACTATCACATGAAAAAGTGACGGGGATTCGGTTTGAACTTTTCATGCTGATCGTGTCGATTCAGGGGCGGTCGGTTCGTCGCATCTGCAGGAGGACTCATGAAGCCGACACCCGGAACGGTGACGTCACGCGATGGAACGGTCATCTCCTTCGAGAAGTCCGGACAAGGGCCGGCGGTCATCCTCGTGGCGGCGGCCCTGTCGGATCGATCCGACGGCACGAAGCTGGCCCGACTCCTGTCGGATCGATTCACCGTCGTCAACTACGACCGCCGCGGCCGCGGCGCGAGCGGCGACACGCTCCCTTACGCGGTCGATCGGGAGATCGAGGACATCGACGCCCTGATCGGGGCGGCCGGAGCCCCCGCGCATCTCTTCGGCAGCTCCTCGGGAGCGGCCCTCGCCCTCGACGCGGCGAACCGGCTCGCGGCCAAGGTGTGCAAGGTGGTCCTGTTCGAGCCGCCCTTCATCGTCGACTCCAGCCATCCCCCGGTGGCGGCCGACTTTTCCGCGCGGGTCGACGGGCTCCTGGAAGCGGGCCGGCGCCACGACGTCGTGAAGCTGTTCATGGCCGAGGCCATCGGCGTCCCACGCTGGGCGGTGTTCCTGATGCGCTGGCTCATGCCGGGGTGGTCCAAGATGGCCGCCATGGCTCCCAGCCTGCTGTACGACCTCGCCATCATGAAAGGAACGCAGGACGGGCGTCCCCTTCCCGCCGCGCGCTGGCGGAACGCGTCGTCGCCAACCTTGGTCCTGACCGGAGGGAAGAGCGAGGCCTTTTTCCACGCCGGGAGCCGGTCCCTGGCGGCCCTGCTCCCCAAGGCCGAGCATCGGGTGCTTCCCGGCCTGCACCACGGATCGGCCGTGATGGCGCCCAAGGCCTTCGTCGAGGAAGTGGCCGCCTTCTTCGCGGCCTAGCGATTGCTTCTGCGCGAACCAGGTTCGAGGCGCGTCACATCCCCCGCGTCCGAGGATCACAGATAGGTAGGAAAGGGGTGACCATGCGTACGTTTCTAGGCGCGGTGATCATCATGCTGGGCGTCCTCCTGATGATCTGGAGCTTGGGCGCGACCGATTCGCTCCATTCCCAGGTCTCCAGCCTCTTCTCGGGGCCGCCGGCGAACCAGTCGCAGTGGATGCTGATCGGCGGGGTGCTCGCCCTGCTGGTCGGCATGGCCCTGGGGTTCTCGCACCGGCAGCGCCCCCGGACCCAGTAGAGACCGAATCACGCGTCCGGCAGGTTCTTGGGAGAACCTGCTGAAGCAGCGCCTACCGCCCGAACGGCGGAGGCGGAGGCGGGCGCGGCGGAAGCACGAACGATTCGCCGCATTTCTTGTCGCGGCACTTGAAGACCCGATGCTGGTTGCTCTTCGTCTCCTGCAGATCGGCGGGCTTGCCGCACTTCGGACACGGAACGTGCATGGCTTGGAATTCCTCTCCTGTTCGAGTGGGCAAGAAGGATAGCACGGAAGGCCGCGCCCGCCAACTCTCGATGAGCATTAAGGATCCGGAAAGATCTTCCCCGGATTGAGAATCCCCAGCGGGTCGAAGACTGTTTTCACCGACCGCAGCAGTTCAATGTGGTGTTTCGGGAAGGCGATCGGCATGTAGTTCTTCTGCACGTATCCCACCCCGTGCTCGCCCGTGATCTGCCCGCCCATCGCGACGGTCCGCTCGAAGAGCTCCCGCACCGCGGGCTCGATCCCCCGCCGCCACGCCTCCTCCCCCAGGTCGCCCCGCAGGATGTTGACGTGCAGGTTCCCGTCGCCGACGTGGCCGTAGCTGATCGCCGTCAGACCGTGCTTCTTCGTCACCTCGCGAACGGCCTGCACGAGTTCCGGCAGGCGCATCCGCGGCACGACCGTGTCCTCCTCCTTGTAGGCGCTGATCGCCTTCACCGCCTCGCCGATCGACCGCCGCAAGTCCCACACGAACTTCCGCTTCTCCGGATCGTCCGCGGGAAAGACGTCCGGCGCCCCCGCGGCCATGCAGATCTCCGCGATCCGCTCCGCGTCGCGGTCCAACTGGGACTCGTCATTCCCGTCGACCTCGATGAGCAGCACCGCCTCGCCCGACACCGGCAGCTTCACGCCCTTGCGCCGCTCCGCCGCCTCCACCGCCGCGCGCTCCATGTATTCGCACGCGCACGGCACGATCCGCGCCTTGAAGATCTCCGTCACCGCCCGCGCCGCCGACACGACGTCCCCGAACGGCGCGAGCAGCGTCCTCGCGAACGCGGGCTTGGGGAGCAGCTTCAGCGTCGCCTCCGTCACGACCGCCAGGGTCCCCTCGGAGCCGACGAGCAGCTGCGTCAGGTTGTACCCCGCCACGTTTTTCATCAGCTTCCCGCCCGTCCGGAGGATCTCGCCGGACGGAATCACCGCCTCCAGCCCCGTGACCCAGTCCTTCGTGACCCCGTACTTGAGCGCGCGCGGCCCCCCCGCGTTGTGCGCGATGTTGCCCCCGATCGTGCACGACCCGCGGCTCGCCGGATCGGGTCCGTAGAAGAGCCCCCGCTTCTCGACTTCCTCCTGCAGCGTCTGCGTGATCACGCCCGGCTCGACGACGCAAAAGAGATTCCCCTCGTCGATGTCCTTGATCCGCGCCATGCGCTCCATCGAGAGCGCGATCCCGCCGTGGACGCAGAGCGCGCCGCCCGAGAGGCTCGTGCGCGCCGCCTGGGGCGTCACCGGTATCCGCCGCTCCGACGCGATCCGCAGGACCGCCGCGACCTCCGCCGTGCTCCCGGGACGGACGACCGCGTCGGGCGGGAACTCGAAATCCTCCGTCTCGTCGTGCGCGTACGGCTCGATTCCGGACGTGAGAACATGGTCCGCGCCGACGGCGTCCCGCAGGCGCGCGAGGACGTCGGGCGAAAGCGGGGCGGGCATTTCGTCAGAATACGTCCGCTTTCGGCTTCCAGCCACCGGCTGCTACACTTTCACCGTGCACCGCGCCTTCCACGCCCTCCTCCTGCTGACCTTGTTTCCCGGAACGGGCTGCGATTGCCTGTCCGGCCTCCCCTCCCAGATCGACCCGATCCGCCGCGCGCTCCCGACCGGGCGCATCATCCTCTACGGCGACTCGCGCCCCGCCGTCACCGGCGAGCAGTACTTCATGGGACGCACCGACCCCGTGGAGGAGCGCGCGCAGATCATCGCACGTGTCGCCGCCGAGAAGCCGGACCTGGTCGTCCACACCGGCGACCTCGTCGCCCGCGGATCGAGCGACGACCACTGGGAGCGGTGGGACGAGACGCACAAGCCGATCCTGGACGCGAAGATCCCCTTCTATCCGGCGATCGGGAACCACGAATATGCGGGGGATACCAAGGAGGCGCTCGTCTACTTCCGGAAGCGCTTCCCCTTCCTGGGCCAATGCCGTTGGTACACGATCAAGGCCGGCCCGCTCCAGTTCGTCCTCCTCGACACGAACTTCGAGGAGCTGAAGCCGCCGTTCGTCGAAGCGCAGGACGCCTGGTTCCTGAAGACCCTGGAGTCGGCGGAAACAGACCCCGAGGTGAAGGCGCTGATCGTCGTTTCGCATCACCCGCCGTACACCAACTCGAACGTCCACGGGCCGCACGACGAGACGCGGCGGCGGTTCGCCGACCCCGCGGCGTCGTGTTCGAAATTCCGGATGTACGTCGCGGGACACGTGCACAGCTACGAGCGATTCGCGATCCAGGGCGTCCCCTTCGTCGTCACGGGAGGCGGGGGCGCACCGCCGACCTCCGTCCGGACGTCCGGCTTCCGCACCCCACCCGCGTTCGAGGGGCCCGAACTCCGGCCCTTTCACTACCTCCTGCTCACCACGGGCCGGAACGGCGCGACCGTGGACTGCATGATGCTCCAGCCCGACGGCTCCTGGAAAAGCGGCGACCGGTTTGAGCTCACATGGTGAAGATCCGTCGCGCCATCGCCGTGCAGGAGCGGCTCCGGGGCCTCGTGGAGCGGCGCGACCGGCTGGGCCGCGTCCGCCGGATCGCGGGCGTCGACGTCAGCATCCGGGACGGACGCGCGCGGGCCGCGGTCGTCGTCATGGGCCCGAATCTCGAGGTGCTCGAAACGCGGACCGCCGAGCGGCGCGCGACGTTTCCCTACGTGCCCGGCCTCCTCGCGTTCCGGGAATTGCCCGCGATCACGAAGGCGATGCGCGCGCTGGACCGCCCGCCCGACCTGGCGATCGTCGACGGGCACGGCTTCGCCCACCCGCGGCGGTTCGGGATCGCGTGCCACGTCGGCGTCGCGTTCGGAATCCCGACGATCGGCTGCGGAAAATCGCTCTTCGTCGGCGAGCACGCGGCGCCCGCCCCCGCGCGCGGCTCCTGGACGAGGTTGATTCACCAGGGCGAGACGATCGGCGCCGCGCTCCGGACGCGCGACGGCATCCGGCCCATCTATGTCTCGACCGGCCACCGCGTGTCGCTGCCGACCGCGATCCGGTGGATTCTCAAGCTCGCCCCCCGGTACCGCCTTCCGGAACCGATCCGCGCGGCCGACGCCCTGGCGGGGACCCCCTGATGCTCCGCACGTGGAAGGCGCGGCGCGCGTTCGACCGGGCGCTCGAAACGGAGCGGTCGGGCCGGTTCGCCGAGGCGCGCGACGTCTTTCTCGCGGTCGCCGCCGACCTGCCCGGGACGCAGCGCGCGATGGCGTACGCGCGCGCGGGCACGTGCTCGACCTGGCTCGGGGAATTCGCGGCGGCGCGCAAGCAGTTCCAGGCCGCGCGGGACGCGGATCCGGACACCGCCGACCATTGGCTCAACTACGCCAACGCCTGCCACCGGCTCGGGGACGGCATCGGCGCGGACGAGGCCTACGTCGAGGCGCTGAAGCGGGCGCCGGACCGGCCCGACATCCTCTACTACCAGTCGGTCTACTACGCGGACAAGCTCACGCGGGGGGGCCTCGAGGGCGCGCGGCGCGCCTTCAGGAAACTCGCCGAAGCCCTCGAGGAGCCCGGCGGTACGGCGCGGATGGCGGCCCTCGGCTTCCCGTGGGAGCTTCCCCTCGCCTTCATCCGGAACCTGGCGCTCGAGAAGGAACTGGTCGACGACGGCCTGGCGGCGCTCTCGGAGTTCGTGGAGCGGCCCTCGGCGAACGACGCGACGTCCTGGGTGAAGCCGGCGGTCCTGAACCACCGCGGGCTCCTTCTCGCCAACGCCGGCCGGTACGACGAGGCCGCGCGCGACTACGAGGCGTCCCTCGCGATCCGGCCCGCCGATCACGTCACGTACAACGTCGGGATGGTCGAGATGCGCCGCCACCGGTGGGACGAGGCGCGCAAGGCGCTCTCGGAGTACTCGCGCCGCAAGCCGACGTCGCCGGTGACGACGTTCGGCCTCGCCCTCCTGGCGGAGACGAAGGGCGATGCGAAGGAGGCGGCGCGGCTCTACCCGGTCTTCCTGGACCGGCAGTCGAAGAACCCCGCATCGCCCGTTGATCTGATGACCCTCGACGTGCCGCGCTCGTGGATCACGCGCGCGCGGGGATTCCTCGAGGCCCTGAAGCGGCCGAGCGAGGGAGGTTATTTCGAAGTACCGCCGGAGTAACTTCCGGATCTAAGGTGCAGGCTATGAATTGAAAGTTCCGGAGGTTGCATGAGTAGCCAGGCTTCGCCTTCGGGATCCGGGCCGGGATCCCTGGCGACCGTGCGGTACCAGGTGGCCGACATCGATCGCGCGATCGCCTTCTACACGCGGCATCTTGGGTTTCAAGCGGCGGAAAAGTTCGGATCCGCCTTCGCGGCCGTGACGCGCGGCGCCCTCCGGCTCATCCTGAGCGGCCCCGGCAGCTCGGGCCAGCGCCCGATGCCCGACGGCCGGCGCCAGGAGCCCGGCGGATGGAACCGGATCGTCGTCTACGTCGATGACCTGGCTTCTGAAATCGCCTCCCTCCAGGAGGCGAAGGTCCCCTTCCGCAACCAGGTTGAATCGGGGCCCGGCGGGAAGCAAATCATGATCGATGATCCCGACGGCAATCCGATCGAGCTCCACGAAGCGGCCGCCCCCGTAAGGCGTTGAGGCGACGGCGTCAGGGAGTCAGCGTCGCCGCCAGCGGAAGGCCCGGAATCCTGATTCCGCCGCGATCTCCCGGCGTCACGGTCCCGAAACGCTCTGCGAACACGGGCGGGAGCGCCCATCCTTCCCGGGGCGCGAGCCACAACCGGAGCAGGTGGCGCGGCTTGGCCGGATCGTCCTTGAACGCGGTCCGGTCGTGCAGGATCTGGTGGTTGTGAACGAACTGGATATCTCCCGGCTCCAGCGCCATGCGGATCGCGATCTCCTCCAGCACGCCGTCGAACAGGTCCAGGGCCTCCCGCTGCAAGAGGGACAGCTTCGGCGCGCCGGGAAATCGCTGCGCCGAATCGATGTACCGCCTCTGGTAGATTCCGATCAGGCGCCCGCCATGCCAGCTCAGGACCGGAATCGAAAACCACGGATTCGATCCCGGCGGATGCTCGCCCCGGTGATCGGTCCAGATCGGCTCGAAGAGCGTCCTCGCGAGTTCGGGTCGCCTTCGGAACACCTCGTTGTACGCCGTCCACGTGCTGGCGAGACTGCTGAGCCCGCCGCGACGCGCCGTGCTGAGGCACATCAGGCCGACCACATCGCATGAATCGGTGTGGAATCCCTGGCGCTCGGAGGTTTGATAAAGGCGCACGCTGGGATCGTCCGCCCGGAGTCCCAGGTCCTTCACATGGCCGAGCACGTGCCCCTTGGCGTTTTGCGGGAGGGCCCGGCCGAAACGAGTCCCGATCAGCCAGAACAGGCGGGCCGCGTCCTCCATCGGGAGTCCCGCCACGTCGATCCCGCGCAGCAGCGTGAATCCTCTTCCTTGAAGCAGGTCGGACCGGATCTCGTCGAAGAGCGGCAACGCGGGCAGATCGTCGCCCGTAATTTCGAGGAAGTTCCGGTTTCGGATCCTGTCGAGCGCCGCGAGGAGCGCCCCGA
>Ga0075430_100002934_pt1 | contig 14264 bp, 13 predicted proteins | sample RhiMetdeltSRZDD4_FD_75294 | JGI IMG/M metagenome (GOLD analysis project Ga0075430, IMG submission 75294) | Populus rhizosphere microbial communities from Tennessee, USA - Rhizosphere MetaG P. deltoides SRZDD4 | ecosystem: Host-associated > Plants > Roots > Rhizosphere > Soil | place: USA... | reverse complement strand
GTCCGAGGACGCGCGGCGTCAGACGAGATGTTGTCGAAGAGCCTTGCCCAGGTACGTCCCTGGTCGCTGATGGTGCTTGTTGCTGGGGACGAGCGCTACCTCGACGATTTGCTCACGTCCTTCCGGTAATCGCCCGGCACGCATCGAGGCCGTCGAACGTACGCTCCGGGGACGTCATCAGGAAGCGATATCCCTCCTTCACGACCTTCTCGGCATTCGCGGCGTCCACGTGGGGATGGCCGCAGATGACATTGTGCTCGCCGCAAATGCGGCGAATGGCGGTCATCGCCTCGACGACGGCGGGGTGGTCGTATTGGCGTGGGTAGCCCAGGTTCTGGGACAGGTCGCCTTCGCCAATCAGAACGACGCCGATGCCTTTGACCTCCTGCAGGATGGACGGCAGGTTGTCGATCGCCTGCACCTGCTCGCACATCATGATGACGAGAATTTCGCCGTGCGGGGCAAGGGGCCAGACGTCCGCCTTCGCGTAGTACTCCTGCGGCGTGAGGCCCCAATAGCGCGCGGCATTGGCTGGCTGATCGCCGCGTTGCCCTTCCGGCTCGTATATCGCCGCGGACTTTGCGCGCGGGTATCGGCAGGCGGAAACAGCGTTGTACGCCTGGTCAACCGTGCTGACGCGCGGCCACACGACGCCAAAAGCGCCGATGTCGAGCACCTGCTTCGCATGCCACTGGCTCATGTCGGCGCCGTTGACAGGAATTCTCACCATCGGCGCCACCGCTGGCGCGGGCGATGCGCGTTCCAGAATCTGGCGGCGATTCAGCATGTACTGAAAGCAGTGCCGTAGATCGTTGATGTCGTACGGGTTGTGCTCCAGCTCGTACACGACCGCGTCGTAGCGGGTGGTGGAAAGGGCCGTGGCGCTCTCAATCGAGGGCTGCGCGAATGTGACGACCGGCACCTTCCCTTCCTCGAGGACGCGGATGACATTATTGAGGCGCGGTATCTGAGCCATGTTGCATAGTATTCTGCAACAGCGTGACAGAGAGAGTGACGGTATCCGCGCTTCAGGCCATGAAGCGCGACGGCATCAAGATCGTTGGCGTCGTGGTCTATGACTATCAGATGGCGCAGATCGTTGACCGCGCCGGCGTGGACATTGTCTCGGTGGGCGACTCGGTCGGCGTCAACATGTGGGGACAGCGCAGCGAGCTCGAGGTGACGCTCGACCAGATGCTGCTGGTGTGCAAAGGCATCCGGCGCGGCGTCGACCGGGCGCTGGTGAGCTGCGACATGCCCTATGGGCCCATGCAGCAGGGGCCCCTCGCCGCCATCGACGCCGCAAAGTGCCTGGTGGAGGAGGGAGGTGCCGACATGTTGAAGCTGGACGCGGCTGCTGAATTCCCCGAATCAGTACGAGCCATCGTCAGCGCTGGCATCTCCGTCTGGGCGCAATTCGGGATTACGCCGCATACCGCCGAGCGCCACGCCGGCACGTCGCAGACTCTGGCGGAGCGCGCTGCGGAGCTGAAAGACCAATTCGTGGATGAAGCGCAGCGGCTCGAAGAGGCGGGCGCGTCCTTGCTGGACTTCACGAACTCGGGGCCGGTGGCCGGCCCCGCCGTCACCGCCACCGTTTCTATTCCGGTGCTTGGTGGTCTCGGTGGCGGCCCCTGGCTCGACGGGCGCGTCCGCGCCATTGGAAACGCGATCGGCTACACCGCACAGGCGCTCGACGACTCGATAGCGCGATATGCGAACGTGGCCCGTGTCACGCTCGACGCCATCACGGCATACGCAGGCGACGTGCGCGCAGGTCGCCAGATTCGCGGGAGATAGAATCGATGGCCACCGCTGTTATCGACGGAATCGTCACACGGTACGAGGTCTATGGGTCGGGTCCACCCGTACTGATGTTTTCTCCCGGGGGCTTCGACGCCACCGTCGAGAAATGGACCACGCAAGGGGCCTACGCGCAGATTCGCCCCATCGAGCACCTGTCGAAGCACTACACGTGCATCGCCTTCGATCGCCGCGAGTGCGGTCAATCCGGCGGGCGTGTCGAGGCGATCTCATGGTCGCACTACGTGACGCAGGCCAAGGGATTGCTCGATCACCTGAAGATCGAGCGCGCACACATCATGGGCGCGTGTATGGGTGTCCCGCCAGCGGTGGCGTTCGGGGTCGCGCATCAGGATTCGGTGCTGAGCCTGCTGCTGTACTGGCCCGTCGGTGGCCCCCACTATCGGACGAATAGCCGCACGCGTTTCGCGGAGCACGTTGACTACGTCCGGCGAGAGGGTCTCCAAGGGGTCGTGTCCGTGGTTCAGGCGGGGGGGAAGTCCTTCAACCAGGACACAAGAGGCGGTCCGTGGGCCCCGGTGATCGCGCGCGACGCGGCGTTCGCCCGGTCGTACGCAGAACAAGAACCCGGTGGCTACATAGCCACGGTCAACGCCATGTGCGAGCAGCTTTTCGATCGCGATACGGCGCCGGGCGGCACGCCGCAGGAGCTCCTGCGCGTTGACGTCCCGGTACTGGTGGTGCCGGGCCACGATAAGACACACGCGACGTCGGCCGCGCGGTATCTCGAGGAATGTTTCCCGAACGCCGACTACTGGGATATTGCGGTAGAGGAGCAGACGGCTGCTACTGTGCCGCCGCGGCTCCTGGAATTCCTGGGAAGAGTTCCTCGACCGTCATCGGGCGGCTGATGATGCCCTGGTCACGGGCGTGCCGCAGCAGCGCCTCGATCATGGGGCGGTTCGGCTCGACGCCGTAGGGCAGCGGATCGCCGATCGTTTCCATCACGCGCGCGAAGAATCGGTCATCGGCCTGCGCTTCGGCAGCCAGACCGCCGCGGAGACGTTCGACATAGAGGCGCTTCGCTTCGGAGAACGTCGCGACAATATCGGCCGCGAGTGACGGATGGGCTGCCAGCAGCTCGTCCTTGACCACGATCGTGTGGTTGATCGGATAGAGGCCGTAATCGCGCAGCGCGGCGAACCCTTCCTCCTCGGCATTTGGGATCAGTGGCCTCACGTCCGGCGAATCGACCTGTACGCCAATGGCTGCGGGGATCTCGCCCGCCACCACGAGGTCTTCCATCTTCCGACCCTGCTCGATCGGCACGACGTTGGACGGTGGCTGCCACTCCGCCACGTGCTCGTCTCCCGACAGCACCCACGTCACCTTGGAAAGATCCACGCCGTACTGGTGCTGCAGGATGCCCCGCGCCCAAACGCCCCTGGTCACGGTGTAGCCGCGATTGACACCGACGCGCCGGCCTTCGAGATCCTCCGGATGTCGGATGCCTGATTTCGCGTGGCAGACGACCGCGTCGTGATGAAACGCGCGCATCACGAAGATCGGCAGCGCGGTGAAGCGTTTGCCGTACGCTCGAGCGCAGATATAGGTCGTAAGCGCCATCTCGGAGATATCGAATTCCAGCCCACGCACCATACGGCGGAACGCCTGGACGATGGTTGGCACCTCCTCGAACTCGAACTCGAATGTGGCGGGCTTCACGACGCCAGATTTGAGCGCCCGCGTGTGCCCCCTGGTGACGAGGGCTGTCTTCAGCTTCATGCGATGTATTATCTCGTTTCTGGTGTTGACCGAGACCGCGCACGGAACGCCCCGCGACGACCGCAGGATTCCCCTGAGCTAGACCATGGCGGACGACTCCGAGAAGAAGCCGTCGCACACCCTCGAGGACCATCTCCTGGGCGTGGATGCCATGCATTCCCATGAGGACGGGGAAGCCGATCACGACCACGATCACGACGAGATTGGTGACTACGATCCTACGGCAACGAGCCTGTGGCTTCAGGACAACATCACGTTGCTGTCGGTGGGAATCGATATCGGCTCGGCCGGCACGCAGGTCATTTTCTCGCGCGTGCAGCTACGGCGTCTTGCCGAGGATCTCACGAGCCGCTACTACGTTGTCGGCCGCGAAACCGTGTATCAGTCACCCGTCGCATTGACTCCCTACCTGAGCGACGACCGGATCGACGAACAGGCCATCGGCGCGATTGTTGACGCGGCATATGGGGCCGCGAACATCCACCCGGACAGCATCGATACCGGTGCGGTGATTCTGACGGGCGAGGCGCTGCGGCGTGAAAACGCGAAGCCGATCGCCGATGTGCTTGCGGAGGTGGGCGGGGAGTTCGTGTGCGCGACCGCGGGCCATCACATGGAATCGATGCTTGCCGCGTACGGGTCTGGCGCGGCGAAGGTTTCACACGATCGCGCCATTCCTCTCCTCAACATCGACATCGGCGGCGGAACGACGAAGCTCGCGCTGCTTCAAGGGGGCACGGTGGTCCAGACGGCCGCCATCCATCTCGGTGGGCGCTTGGCCGTCGTCGAAGCGGGGAGGCTTACCAGGCTCGATCCAGCCGGGAAGCGATTGGCCGCGCTGGCCGGGTGCGAATGGACGCTCGGACAAGACGTGTCCGACGCCGATATGGACCGCGTCGCGTCATGGATGGCCGATGCGCTCGTATCTGCCCTGACGTCAGGCCGTCCCGACGATGCGTCCCCCCAGCTTCAGGTCTCGCCGGTCCGGAGTGACGTCGAGAGCCTGTGGCTCACTGAGCCGATGCGCGTTCCCGCGAGCGTCAAAGGCGCGATGTTCTCAGGCGGCGTGGGTGAGTACGTCTACGGACGCGAGTCGCGTGATTTTGGGGACCTCGGGCGTCGCTTCGGTCACGCCGTTCGCCAGCGGCTTGACGCGGGGCAACTGCCGCTGCCGTTGCTGCCGGCGGGCGAATGCATTCGGGCGACGGCGCTCGGCGCATCCGAGTACAGCGTGCAGTTGTCTGGCAACACGGTCTATGTTTCGAGCCCGCGCGATCTTCTGCCACGCAAGAACCTGCAAGTGATTCGTCCCCGGCTGAAGTTTGCTGACACGGTAGATGCCTCGGAGGTGACCGCAGCGATCCGTCACCACTTCGTCAGCTTCGATCTCGTTGAAGGGGACGTCGAGGTGGCAATCGCATTCCGGTGGGCGGGCCAGCCTTCGTATGCGAGGCTCGCGGCCCTGGCCCGCGGCATTGTCGACGCGGTACCGCGCACGCTGGCCGCCGCGAAGCCGTTGTTCGTCATCGTCGATGGGGATGTCGCGCAGACACTTGGCGCCATCCTCAAGACCGAGCTCGGGGTGCCGTCCGAGGTGCTCGTGCTCGACGGTATTCGGCTGTGGGACTTCGACTACATCGATCTGGGCCGCGTGCGCATGCCGTCATTTACGGTGCCGGTGACGATCAAGTCTCTCGTCTTCACAGCGGACCCCCGTATTCCGCACACGCATCACCATCATCACGAGACATCCCGTCCGCTCGGTCGCCAGGTGTAGCCAGGTATGTCTACCCTTGCGCCCAGCGATTCGCCAACCTCGCCACTCGAGACTCAAGCGGTCGATAGGCCTGCGGACTCAAGATGGGACTGGAAGTGGGTGGTGATCGGCATCTGCGTCGCGGTCACTGCCTATCTGGCGCTCATCCCGCTGGGTTTCCTGCTGTGGCAAAGCTTTCGCACACCGCAGACGGCCGCCGTTGACGCTGTCTTTACGTTTCAGAACTATGTCGCCGCCTACGGCAACACCGAGACGCTCCGGCTCTTCTGGACATCGATTCAGTTCGCGGCCGGGACGTCGATCTTCGCATTCCTCGTCGGCACCACGCTCGCGTGGATGAATGAGCGGACGAACACGCCCTTCAAGGCGCTGTTCTTCGCCCTGTCGCTGATTCCGCTGGTCATGCCGTCGATCCTCTTCACGATTTCCTGGCTGCTGTTAGCGAGCCCGCAGATCGGCATCATCAACCTGGTGCTTCAGGGATGGCTCGGCCTGGAGGCGCCGCCGTTCAACATCTACTCGCTCGCTGGGATGATCTGGGTTGACGGCCTGCACTATTCACCCATGGCCTTCTTGTTGATGACCGCCGCGTTCCGCGGGATGGACCCGTCGTTCGAGGAATCGGCGACGATGAGCGGCGCGAACATCTTCCAGGTGGTCTGGCGCGTCACGCTGAGGCTGACCTGGCCAGCCATCGTGGCGACGCTGCTCATCCTGTTCGTGCGCGCGATCGAGTCGTTCGAGGTGCCCGCGTTGCTCGGGCTGCCGAACGGCATCGAGGTCTTCACCTCCGCGATCTATCAGGCGGTGCACCGCTATCCGAGCCTCGTCGGGCTCGCGTCCGCGTATGCCGTCGCGTTGCTTTTGATCACAACCGCCGGCGTGTACTTCGTCTCACGTCTGTCGAGTCGAGGGTCACGCTACGCCACCGTCACCGGTAAGGCCTTTCGCCCCCGACAGATCGATCTCGGCGGCTGGCGATGGTTCACTGCGGCCATCTTCGTCGTCTACTTCCTGCTGATCGTCATCCTGCCGTTCGGTGTGCTGCTATGGTCGTCGCTGCAGAGGTTTTACGCGGTGCCGTCCATGGAGGCGCTGGGCAACCTGACGCTCGATTCGTACCGTTTCATCCTGGCATATCCAGACTTGTCGCGAACGGTATTGAACAGCCTCATGCTCTCGCTCGGGTCCGCGACGATCGTGATGCTCGTCACGTCGGTAATCTGCTGGATCGTCGTAAAGACGAAGATTCCTGGACGATGGGCGCTCGACAACCTTGCCTCGCTGCCGATGGTCTTTCCGGGGCTCGTGCTCGGCTTGTCCATCATGATCTTCTATCTCAACGTGGACGTCGGGGTGTACGGGACGATCTGGATCATGCTGATCGCGTACGTGACCCGCTTCATGCCGTACGGCCTGCGCTACAACACGTCGGCGATGGTGCAGATTCACAAGGAGCTCGAGGAATCGGCCGCGATGAGCGGCGCGTCCTGGAGCACGACCTTCCGCCGCGTGATCCTCCCGCTCCTCAAGCCGGGGCTGCTTGCCGGCTGGATCTACGTGATGATCGTATCCATCCGGGACCTTTCGACGTCGATCCTCCTCTACAGTCCTAACACTCAGGTCATTTCCATCGTCATCTGGGAGCTCTGGGAGAACGGGCAGTATGTCGAGCTGTCGGCGCTCGGCGTGATGTTCATCACGGCGCTCTTTTTCCTGGTCCTCGTTGCCCAATGGCTCGGACGGCGATACGGCGTCAAGGACTGAAACCCGCGAACCTGGTGCACACGTGCTAACTATCGAAGGCCTTTTCACCGAGTATCAATCACCGCGCGGCGAGTCTGTGAAGGCCGCGCAGGACGTCTCGTTTACCGTGCCCGAAGGGCGGCTGTTCACGCTGCTGGGACCGAGCGGGTGCGGCAAGACGACCACGCTCAGGTCGATCGCGGGGCTCGAGCGGCCGCGGGCCGGTGAAATCACCGTCAGCGGTCGCGTTGTCTTCTCGTCGGCGAAGGGCATCTTCATCGCCCCGAACCGACGGGGGTTCGGCATGGTGTTCCAGTCGTACGCCATCTGGCCGCACATGAACGTCTTTCAGAACGCCGCATTTCCGCTTGAAGTGGGCAAGGGCCGGTTTTCCCGCGCGGCGATTCGGGAAAAAGTGATGCGCGTGCTGACCGCCGTACAGCTCGATCACCTGGCCGAGCGCGAAGCGACGACGTTGTCGGGGGGGCAGCAGCAGAGACTTGCGCTGGCGCGGGCGCTGGTCATGGAGCCGGCACTGTTGCTCCTCGACGAGCCGCTCTCGAACCTCGACGCCAAGCTGCGCGAGAAGATGCGCTTCGAGCTGAAGCGCCTGCAGCGAGAACTCAGGATCACCACCGTCTACGTGACGCACGACCAGGCCGAAGCGCTCGCTCTGTCCCATCAGATTGCGGTGATGAACGAAGGGCGTATCCAGCAGATCGGCTCGCCGCGCGAGATTTACGAGCGCCCGTCCAACACCTTCGTCGCCGACTTCGTCGGGAACACGAATTTCATCGTCGGGACTGTGGCCTCCACGGGGCACGCAGGATCTGACCTCAATCGGACCGTTGTGAAAACAGAGATTGGCGACGTCTCCGTCGCTGGCGTCGAGGACGTTCGCCCGGAGGAACGCGTGGCGGTCTCCGTGCGACCAGAGGATGTGGGCCTTACGGAAATCCGGCCTGCCGGCGATAACGTCTGGGAGGGCCGCGTCGAGCAGAAGGTGTTTCTGGGCGAGGCGGTGGACTTCCAGGTCAAGGTCGGACCGCGCACGCTGCTCTCGCGGCAGCACCCGACGCTGAGGACGAAGGTGGGCGAAGCGATTTTTGTACAGCTCGACCCGGAGAAGTGCGTCGCGATGAGGGTCGCCTGATGGCGCAGGATCGCTGGGCCTCAGACGTCATCGTCGACCTCCTTCAGGCCTATGACCTTCGGTACGCGGCCCTGAATCCGGGAGCCAGCTACCGTGGTCTCCACGACTCGATCGTGAACTACGGCGGCAACGTCCCCCAGATGATGCTCTGCCAGCACGAGGAGACGGCGGTGCAGATCGCGCACGGCTACGCGAAGGCGAGCGGACGGCCGATGGTGGCGATCCTGCACAACCTCGTCGGGCTGCTGCACGCGAACATGGCGATCTACTACGCGTACATCGACCGCGTGCCCGTGTTCATCATCGGAGCCACCGGACCGATGGACGAGACGAAGCGCCGGCCGCGCATCGACTGGATCCACACTGCCCAGGATCAGGGTGATGCCGTCCGGGCGTACACGAAGTGGGATTATCAGCCGCACACGATCGACGGTGTTCCCGACTCGCTTGCGCGCGCCTACGGCGTGATGATGACGGAGCCGCGCGGCCCCATCTACATGTGCTACGACGCATGGCTTCAGGAACAGAAGCTCGATCACGACGTGGCGATGCCCCCGGTGGAGGGGGCGCGGGTCCCGACGCGAATCGCCGCTGACCCGCGGGCACTCGAGCAGGCGGCCGATCTGATTGCGAGCGCAGCGAAGCCGGTGATCATTGCCGAATACGTGGGGCGCGACGCGGAGGGCTTTCATGCGCTCGTGACGCTTGCCGAGACGGCCGGCATTCCGGTCTACGACGTGGACAGCCGCCTGAACTTCCCGTCGCGCCATCCGCTCAACATGAGCCATGCGAAGGATGTGTTCCGCGATGCCGATCTCGTGCTCTGCCTGGACACGCGCGACTGGGAACGGCCGACCACCGAGCTCGTCAGCACGACGAGAGAGGTGACGTCGCTTGTGCCGAAGGGTGCGAAGTGGATCGAGATCGGATTCGGCGACCTCGAGCTGTCGAGTTGGACCCTCGACTACCAGCGGCTGCTGCACGCCGACCTGCGTATCCTGGCCGACACGACGTCCGCAATTCCTGCTCTCACGCGGCTCGTCGAAGCGCGCGTTGCCGGGGACGCGGCGTTCGCTGCGCGCGTGAAAACGCGGACGGCGGAGACTGCCACGCGGAGCGCTGCGCTGCGCCAGAAGTGGGCCCGGAGCGCGAAGGAGGACTGGGACGCAAGTCCCATCACGCTACCGCGACTGGCGTCGGAGGTGTGGGACGCGATCAAGAACGAGGACTGGGTGCTGACTGCCGGGACCCTCGAGCATTGGACGCGGAAGCTGTGGGATTTCGACAAGCCCTACCGCCATCCCGGCCGATCGCTCGGTACTGCTACGCAGTTCGGGATCTCGATCGGCGTTGCCCTTGCCAATCGCGACGCCAATCGGCTCGTCGTCGACATGCAGCCCGATGGCGACCTGATGTACGACGCCGGGGCGATGTGGGTTGTCGCCAAGCACCGCATCCCGATGCTCGTGGTGATGTACAACAATCGCGCGTACTACAACGACTGGGAGCATCAGATCCGAATGGCCAAGTTGCGAGGTACGCCGCTTGATCGCGCACACATCGGCATGGATCTCGATGACCCGGCTCCGGACTTCGCAGCGATGGCAAAGTCGATGGGCTGGTACGCCGAGGGACCGATCGACACACCTGCGGACCTGCCCGCCGCGCTTGCGCGCGCGATCGCGAAGGTGAAGTCCGGTCAGCCGGCCCTTCTCGACACCATTACGCAGAAACGATGATGACCAGTCCCACCATCAAGACCGTCGGCGTCATCGGCGCGGGGCGCATGGGGCAGCCGATCATCGGCCACATCGCCCGCAAGGGTTTCACCACGCTCGCCTACGACGTCGACGCGACGAAGCGTGACGCGGTTGCCGCGCTCGGCGCTGGCTGGGCCGACAGCCCCGCCGCGCTGGCTCGACGCTGTGACGCGATCCTCATCTGCGTCGGCTACGATCGCGAGCTGCGCGCCATTGTCTCGCCCGCCGGCGTGCTCGAGCACCTGCAGCGAGGAACGATCATCGCGGTGCTGTCAACCGTGCACCCGGGCACGGTGCAGGAGCTCGCGGATATCGCCCGATCGTCCGACGTCCATCTTGTGGATGCCACGCTCTGTCGCGGTGGTCGTGCCGCGGATGAAAACACGCTGCTGTCGTTCGTTGCAGGGGAGCCCGCGGTCGTCGAACGGCTGACACCCGTGTTGTCCTGTTTTTCGACCGACATCGTTCCCACCGGCGCCGTTGGCACCGCTCAGGTCGCGAAAGCGGCGAACAACATGATCATGTGGGCGTGTCTGATTGCCAATCACGAGGCGCTCGCGCTCGCGAAACGCAGTGGCCTCGACGTCGAGCACCTGCGGGGAGCGCTGCTGACGACGGGCGCTGAGAACTACGTGCTGCGCCACTGGGGCACGAACACCATGGCCTGGGCCGAGGACGACCTTGAAATCGCCCAGTCGATGGCTCAGAATAGCGGCCTTGGCCTGCCGCAGGCGGGCCTGAACCGCGAGTTGTGTCGGACCCTTAAGCCCAAGCGCTTCAGGTTGGAGGACTATGGCGTCTGAAGCGAACGAGTCGCACTACCACGCCAAAAAAGACCGGATTTTCGTCCGGGCAATCCAGGGGCCGTACAACCTGAAAGACGAGCTGGCGCGCCTTCGAGCGATGCCGCGCGTGCGCAAGGGACGTCAGATCAGGTTCACCGACGGCCCGCAGACGTTCAGCCGCCATTACGTCGAACCGAAAGACGGCATCTCCCAGATGTTCCACTTGCACATCGAGGAGTGGGGTCCTGGAGCGCGCTCGCAGAAGCACGGCCATGTGAACGAGGCCGCCTTCTACATCCTGGACGGCGACGGGTACGAGGTCCACGACGGTGTGCGCTACGATTGGACGGCTGGCGACGTGGCGATCGTGCACAATAACTGCGTGCATCAGCACTTCAACAGCAGCTCGACCAAGCCTGCGCGTGCGCTCGTCATGAAGACCAAGCCCATGTACATGTTCTTGAACATGCTGTTCCAGAAACAGGTCGAGCCGCGGCCGACCGTGCCCGCGCCCGGCGCCGAGGGCTTCCGAGTCCGCGAAGACGAATCCAATTTCAATCACGAGGACTGACGTGGCCTGGAGCGAATCAAAAGCCTGGCGCAAGGGAAGCGCAAACGAGAAGTTCTACCAGTCGCTCCTGGACGATGCGTCCACGGCGCCTGCGCGGAATGCGAAACGGAAGAAGGTCGTCCATCCGGAGGAGATGCCCTGGGAAATGTCTCGTCAGGGTCTGCTCAAGCACCTGATCAACGAGGCGATGAACACGCGCATGGAGACGGTGGACGCCTACCTCCAGATCATTCCACCCGGCAGCCGGTCCGGGAAGCACCGCCACCTCGCCGAGGAATGCCTGTATGTGGTCGAGGGTCAGGGCTACGACCTGCACCAGGACTGTGACGTCGAGATCACCGACACCTATCACTGGACGCCTCAAGCCGACGTGAAGCGGTATGAGTGGGAGGCGGGCGATGTGATCTACGTTCCACCGAACACCATCCACCAGCACCACAACGCCAGTCCTGACAGGCCGGTGCGCCTGATTTCCGTGATCAACCGCATCTTCAAGGCCTGTGGCTTGAACGATCTCGAACAGCTCGAAGACGCACCGGAGTACGACCCGGCTGTCGTCCTGAACGGAGAGGTCATCGACGCGTTCCTCCGCGGCCGCGTCGGCGCCGGACGGTGATAGGTCGGCGCACGTTCCTGCTCGGCGTGCTGGGAGTCCCGGGGCTTGCTTACGCGCAGGCCCAACCCTCGCCGCACCGAGCGCTGTACATGCTCGACGCAGCCGACAGGGACGCCCGCATCCTCGCCGCCGCCCGCCGCGAGGGGATGGTCAGCATCTACACGTCGCTCAACACGCAGGACTCGGTCCCACTTACGAGCGCGTTCGAAAAAAAGTACGGCGTCAAGACGCAACTGTGGCGCTCGAGCAGCGAACGCGTGGTTCAGCGCGCGGTCGCCGAGGCGCGCGCAGGGCGCTTCACGTGCGACGTGTTTGAGACCAACGGCCCCGAGATGGAAGCGATGTACCGCGAGCGACTGTTCGAGGAATTTCGCAGTCCCCATTTCAAGGACTTGCCGCCGGCGGCCTTTCCGAAACACCGGCAGTATGTCGCCGACCGCTTCAACTTCTTCACCATCGGTTACAACACGCGCCTGGTGAAGGAAGCCGAAGTCCCGAACAGCTACGCCGATCTGCTGCATCCGCGGTTCGTCGGCAAGATCGGCATCGAGTCGAGCGACGTGGACTGGTTTGGGGCGATGGTCAAGTACATGGGAGAAGCAAACGGTCTCGCATTCTTCCGGAAGCTCGCCGCCGCGAAGCCACAAATCAGGAGCGGGCACACGCTGATTGGGCAGCTCATCGCCTCTGGCGAAATCCCTCTGGCGGTGAACATCTACAATCACAATGCCGAGCGCGTCGCCGTCAAAGGCGCGCCGATTCGTTGGAAGGCGCTCACCCCGACGTTCGGGCGTCCCAACGCCATCGGTCTTTCGCGGCGCGCGACACATCCGAACGCCGCGCTCCTGTTCGCGGATTTTCTGCTTTCGCGCGAGGGACAGGAGATCCTCAAGCAACACAATCGCGTTCCCGCAAGCCGTGGGGTCAACTCGCCCCTTAACGCGTTTCCGTTCGAAATGATCGACCCCGTCATCACGCTGGACGAGGACGCCAAGTGGTCGAAGCTGTGGTCTGATATTTTCCTGCACGGGCAGCCAGTGCCGAGGGACGTCAATGGGTAAGGAATCACATTACACGAGCAAAAAGGACCGCACGTTCGTCCGCGGTATCCAGGGACCCTACAACCTGAAGGACGAGCTCACGCGCCTTCGCTCGATGCCGAGAGTCGTACGCGGACGCGAGCTGAAATTCAACGACGGTCCTCAGGCGTTCAGTCGCCACTATGTGGAGCCGATCGACGGGATGGCGCAGACACTGCACATCCACCTCGAGGAATATGCACCGGGCGGCACGAACCAGAAGCACGGACACGTCAACGAGGCCGCGTTCTACATCCTCGATGGCGAGGGTTATGAAATCCACGACGGTATCCGCTATGACTGGACGGCGGGCGACGCCGTGATCGTCCACAACAACTGCGTCCATCAGCATCACAACGCAAGCACCACCAAGCCGGCCCGCGCGCTCGTCATGAAAACGAAGCCGATGTACCTCTTCATGAACATGCTGTTCCAGAAGCAGGTCACGCCACGGCCCACCGAGCCCGCTCCTGGCGCCGAGGGTTTCCAGCCGCGTAACACCGAAGAGAATTTCAACCACGAGTGACCACCGCAGGTCGTACACGCAGGATTCAATAAATCAGATGGCGAAAGACGCACTTGTCTCGGAAGAACTGGCGACGAAGTTTGCCACCGAGAAGGAGACACCGTACACGCGCTGGGTGAAGGCAGAGGGGCTCGACATTATCAGCTCCATCTACGTTCCCGATCTCCACACCGTCGAGCTCAAACCCTGGGCGCGCCGCGGCGGACGTGGCGTGTTTCTCAACCACGACGCCTCGAGGACCTCGAATGACTGCTATGTCTGCGAGATTCCGCCCGGCAAGGAGCTGGCGCCGCAGCACCAGTTGTACGAGGAGATGATCTACATCCTCGACGGGCGCGGCTCGACGACGGTCTGGAATGAGGCGGGGGCAAAGATTGCGTTCGAGTGGAAGGCGGGGGCGATCTTCGCGATCCCGCTCAACGCATGGCACCAGCACTTCAACGGTTCGGGCACCGAGCCCGCCCGCTATGTCGCGGTGACGAACGCACCGGTGATCCTGAACGCCTTCAGCGACCTCGAGTTCGTGTTCAACACGCGTCGCGACTTCCCGGATCGTTTCAACGGCGAACCGGAATACTTCGCGAATCGCGGCGAACAGCGAGGCCTGCTGCTCGACACCAACTTCGTGGCCGACGCGGTGAACCTTCAGCTCGTGACCGCGAAAGAGCGCGGCGCCGGGGGTGGGCACATCCGGTTCAGCAT
>Ga0075430_100002933_pt1 | contig 14264 bp, 14 predicted proteins | sample RhiMetdeltSRZDD4_FD_75294 | JGI IMG/M metagenome (GOLD analysis project Ga0075430, IMG submission 75294) | Populus rhizosphere microbial communities from Tennessee, USA - Rhizosphere MetaG P. deltoides SRZDD4 | ecosystem: Host-associated > Plants > Roots > Rhizosphere > Soil | place: USA... | reverse complement strand
GCAGCTTCGGCAGCGTGCCCAGGTCGAAGCCCCGCTCGACCACCGCCGGGCTGACGCGATGGATCTGCATCAGCTCGATCGGCGCCTCGCCGCTCCAGCCGAACGCCGTGCTGTGCTCGAACACCGCCGGCTCGTCGCCGGAGACGAGGTTCTCCAGCGGCACGTCGTCGATCACGATGAACGGTCCCGCGTCGAAGCGCGAGGAGACCTCCGTGATCGCCGTCTCGAGGTCGTCGACGACATACGCAAGATGCTCCTGCGTTCCTCCCAGGTACATGGCTTCCCCTCCTCGTGTTGCGGCGGCGCGCGCGGCGCCGATTCAGCGTGCGAGCAGCTGCTCCAACCGCGGCGGCGGCGTCCATTCCGGAAACCACCGCTCGCGCAGGCGCGCGGCTGCCTCGAGACCTTCCAGCGATGGATGCGGATCGGCGCCCAGCCCGGCCGGGCCGAGGATGTCCGGCGCCACGGCACGGGCCGTCTCGGCCGGCCACCCGCGCCGCTCGAGCGCGGTCGCCAGGAGCTCGTCGCCGCCCTCGATCAGCGCGGCAGCGCTGCGCTCGCACGTCTCGAGGTAGCGGCTGACCATCTCGGAGCCGAGCTCGGCTCCCGGCACCATGACCACGACGGGCATCAGCGCCGGGACGACGTCGGAGTGGCCGCCGATCCGCTCGAAGCCGCCGTTCGCCTCGGCGACGCGGTCGAACGGCGGGTGCAGGACCGCGCCGTCGGCATCGCCGCCGAGCATCGCCGCGAGCCGCTGCGGCGTGCCGCCGACCGCTTCGAGCGTTGCCGCCGTGGCGTCGACGCCGCCGAGGTCGGCGATGACGCTCCGCAGCACGAGCGCGAACGCGCTCCCCGCACCGTCGACGGCCCAGCGGGCGTCGGACAGCGCGACGCCGGAGCGGGCGTAGACCGAGAGCTCGCCGATTGCCTCGGCGCGCACGATCGTCGCGTCGCGGTCCAGGCTTCCGCGCAACAGATGATCCGGTGACGTGTGGAGGATCGAGAACGTGCCGTCGTTCCAGCCGGCGACCTGCTCCTGCGAGGAGGTCACCTCGTGCAGCGTCACGTCGAGGCCGGCGCCGGCGAACAGCCCGGCATCGACGGCGTGGTAGAGGTGGGCACTGCCGGCGCCCGGGAACACGGCCGTCGTCAATGCGATCGGATGCTCGGTCATAGGACGGGATTCCACCATTTCTCGACGCCGAGGTCATCGGCGATCGCGTTGGCTGCGTTGTACCCGGGACTGGCGCTGACGGCGCCGCCCGCGTGGCTGCTGGCGCTGCAGAGGTAGAGGCCGGCGATCGGGGCTCGGTACTGGCCGAGCGCGGGGATCGGCCGGTTCGGGCCGAGCTGCTCGGGAATGTAAGCGCCGACGTGGTGGCTTCCCTGCTGCATGTTGATGCAGTGGCGCTCGATGTCGACCGGCGTGAAGAGCGCGGTGCCGAGCACGTTCTCCGGCGTGATGTTGGTCGCGTAGCGACCGAACTGCTCGAGCAGCGACGCTGTCACCTCGTCGCGCCGCGCGTCCCAGTTCGCCGGATCGCCGTCGAGCGCGTACGGCGCCCACGGCCACCAGAACGCCGTGTGCTTGCCCGCCGGCGCGACGCTCGGGTCGAACAGCGACGGGCAGGCGCCGTTGCCGGCCAGCCGGGCCGGAAGCCTGTCGTCGTGGATCTCGTCGAACATCGCGTCGATCTCGTGCCCGTCCTCGGCGCCGAAGACGTAGGTGAACGAGCGGTCGACGTCGGGGTCGAAGGCCGCCGCCTTGAAGCGCGGCGCGTGGTTCATCGCCAGGTGCAGCGTCACGAGGCTGTGATTGGCCCACTTGTAGCCGTGGATCGCCTCGACCAGCGCGGCGTCGAAGTTGTCCTCGCCGGCAAGCTTGATCGTCTGCGGTGCGTCGATGCCGCTGGCGACGAAGCGCGATGCCGTCAGCACGCGCCCGTCGTCGAGGCGGACCCCCGTCACGCAGCCGTCGCCGGACGTGATCTGCTCGACGTGATGGCCGCGGATCAGGTCGCAGTCGTGATCCTCGAGCAGCCGCTCGAGCGCCAGCGTCACCGACACCGCGCCGCCGACCGGCACGCCGAGCCGCGTCAGACGCGAGAACAGGCGCGGGAAGAACGAGCCGACGCCGGGGATGTTCTCGAGCGCGATCGCGTGCAGGAAGATCTTGAACACGCTGCGAACGTGGTCGCTCTCGAAGTTCTGGTCGACCGCCTCGTGCAGCGTCAGCGGCCCGTAGGCGAGGATCTCCTCGCCGCGCGTGCCGGTGAGCATCGTGGCGATCTCGGGCGGTGCCATCGGCGCCGAGTAGATGAACCGGTTCATCAGCTGCCGCAGCTCGACGGCGAACAGGTCGTAGAGCTCGACGTAGCGCTTGGCGTCGTTCGCCGAGAAGCGCTTGAACGATTCCGCGGTCCGCTGCGGATCGCGATGGATCGTCACCGCGGTCTCGTCGTTGAACACCATCGCGTGCTGGACCTGCGGGTAGACGTAGCTGAGGCCGTAGCCCTGCAGTGCCAGATCGGTCGGGACCGGCCCCTCGGCGAGGAAGTGGTAGGCCGAGTGCGTGTTGTGCTTGAAGCCCGGCAGCGTCAGCTCCTCGGTCGAGCAGCCGCCGCCCATCTTCGGATTACGCTCGACGACGGCGACGTGCAGGCCGGCCTTGGCCATGTAGGCGGCGCAGGTCAGGCCGTTGTGACCACCGCCGATGACGATCCCGTCGTAGTCAGCCATCCGCGCTTCTTGCCTCGTCGCTGACGTCGACGACGATGCGGCCGAAGACGGTGTTCGCCGCGATCACCTCAAAGGCGTCCTCGAGCCGCTCGAGCGGGAAGGAGGCGCCGACGTGCGTCGCGACCTTGCCGCTTGCCACGAGCTCGAGCGTCTCGGCGATCTCCGCGCGCGTGACGTTGCGGCTGCCGAGGATCGACTTCTCCTTGGTGATCATGTCGAGCGAGCCGATCCCCGCCAGCTTGGACGGGTGCGCGCCGACGATGACGAGGCGACCGCCGATGGCGAGGCTCTCGTATCCGAGCTGGAACGTCTCCTGCGTCGAGACCATGTCGAAGACCGCGTCGATCTCGCCGCCGGCGACCTCGATCAGGTCGGCGGCGGAGGAGTCCTCCGAGACCTCGAGCACGGTCATCCCCAGCTCCCGCAGCCGTTGCGACTTCGCTGCGTCCCGCTCGACCGCGACGACGTCGGCGCCGAACGCCTGCGCCATCTCGACCATGTGCACCCCGACGCCGCCACCGGCGCCGAGCACGGCGACGCGCTCGCCGGGGAGCAGCCGTGCCCGCTCGCGCGCGGCGTGGTACGGCGTCGCCACGGCGTCGGAGATCATCCCCGCGAGCCGCAGGTCGACGCCCGCCGGGACGTCGACGAGGTTGCGTGCCGGCACCACGACGTAGTCCGCGAAGGCGCCGTCGCGCAGCGCGCCGATGAAGCCGGCGTGACGCTCGCAGCGCGACTCGTGGCCCGACGCGCACATCCGGCAGACACCGCAGAAGAGGTTGAACGACGCCGTCACCCGCTGGCCCGGGTGCCAGACGTCGACGCCGGCGCCGAGCTGTTCGATCACGCCACCGAGCTCGTGCCCCATGATCACCGGCGGCTCGCCGCCGAGCAGCCCCGCGCGGATGTGCTGAAGCGTCAGCCCGGCGCCGCAGGCGACGACACGGACGAGCACCTCGCCGGGGCCGGGTTCGGGACGCGGGAGCTCGCGCAACTCGAGCGGCCCGTTCCACTCCGGCAGCACCATCGCCCGCATCCGCGGCGCCTGGTTCACGAGAGGACTCGTCGAACTGACTCCCAGACGGGGATCGGCGTGTGCTCCGACGGGAAGCGCACGTTCTTCGAACGGGTGTACTCGAGCAGCGTCTCGGGCGCGCCCTCGCGCCCGAAGCCCGAGTCCTTGACGCCGCCGAACGGCGAGCCGAGCAGCGAGGCACGGAAGTAGTTGTTGACGAAGACCATCCCGGCCTCGAGCCTGCCCGCGACCCGCTCGGCCCGCCCGGCGTCGCCGGTGAACAGCGCGGCGGTCAGGCCGTACGGGGTGCCGTTGGCGATCTCGATCGCCTCGTCCTCGGTCGAGAAGCGGATGAAGCAGGCGACCGGCCCGAAGATCTCCTCCTGCGCGATCCGCATCTCGGGCAGCACGTCGGCGAACACGGTCGGCGCGACGAAGAAGCCGTCGCGAAGCCGCTCGTCGTCCGGCGTCGTTCCCTGCGCGACGAGCCGCGCGCCCTCCCCGATGCCGATCTCGATGTACTCGTTGACCCGCCGCTGCTGACGCTGATCGACCATCGGGCCGACGTCGGTCGCGTCGTCGAGCCCGTCGCCGACGACGAGCCGCTCGGTCGCCGCCGCGAAGCGCTCGACGAACTCGTCGTAGACCTCGTCCTGGACCAGCAGCCGGCTCGTCGCGGTGCAGGCCTCACCCTGGTTGAAGTACAGGCCCTCGAGCGCACTCGTGAGCGCGACGTCGAGATCGGCGTCGGCGAACACGAGCAACGCGTTCTTGCCGCCGAGCTCGAGCATCGGCAGCGTCAGGTTCTCGGCAGCGCTCTTCATGACGCGGCGGCCGGTGTTCGAGGCGCCCGTGAACGTGATCCGGCTGATGCCCGGATGCGCCGCCAGCGCCACGCCGGCTTCGAGCCCGGGAACGGCGTTGAGCACACCGGGGGGCAGCACCTCGTTGGCGAGCTCGACCATCCGCAGCACCGTCAACGGCGCCTGCTCGCCCGGCTTGATCACCACCGTGTTGCCCGCCGCCAGCGCCGGCGCGCACTTTGCCGCGAAGTGGATCGGAGGCCAGTTGAAGGGAAGGATCGCGCCGACCACGCCGTACGGCTCGCGCACGACACGCGCCTCGATCGGCCCCTGTGCCAGGACCTCGGTCTCGACCTCGCCGATCAGCTTCGCGAAGTAGTCGAACGTCGCGTGCGCGTAGTTGATGTCGAACATACGCGCGTCACGGCGCGGCTTGCCGTTCTCGCGGCATTCGAGCTCGGCCAGGTCGTCGGCGTGGACGCGGATCAGCTCCGCGACCTGCCGCAGCAACTCGGCACGCTCGCCGACGGGCCGCGCGGCCCAATCCGCGAACGCGCTGCCCGCCGAACGCACCGCGGCGTCGACCTCGTCTGCGCCACAGGCCTGGACGAGCGCGAGCTGCTGGCCCGTGGACGGCTCGAGCACGGCGAAGTGATCGCCCGCCGCGTCAGGGCGCCAGCTGCCGTCGATGAATGCGCCCCACTCGACCAGGCGCTCCGAGGTGGTAGTGATGATGCTTCCTCCAGAATTCGCTCGCTCGCGCGCGACAACTCCGCGCACCACTTTCGGCGACTGTAGGCGACCGCCTTCGGCCTGTGAAATGCCGATCGCCGCGTCGTTTGATGCCACATCCGCATCGGAGCGCGCGGGCACAGTGGCCCGCCCTGCGTCTAGCGCGCGCTCTCGGCGACGACCGGCGCGAGCAGCGCCGTCTCCGCAGCGAGCGCGGCGCCCGCCCTCGCCGCCGCGTCGCGGAAGGCGCTGACGATCGCGCGCTGCTCGCCGGCCCGCCACGCCAGCGCGATCGGCGCCGGCTCGAGGTCGAGCACGGGGATGAAGACGACGTCGGGACGGCCGTAGAACGCCTCGAACGAGCGCGCCACGAAGCAGGTACCGCGGCCGCGAGCGACGATCTCGAGCATCTCCTCGACCGAGTCGGCCGTCGCGCCGGTCGGCGGCGTCGACCCGTCGGGGCGCGGAATCGCCGACCACCAACGGGCGATCTCGGCGGGGACGCTCCGTGCGGTGACGACGGGCTCGTCGCGAAGCTCGTCGATCGTCAGGTGCTCTCTCGTGGCGAACCGGTGATCGCGCGCCACGCCGACGTAGCGCGGCTCCGACATCAGCTGGGCGATCTCGATCCCCTTGACCGGCAACGGCAGCCAGACGAACGCGACGTCGACGCGATCGTCGAGCAGCCCTTCGATCTGGTCGACCCAGTCGAGCCGGTGCAGCTCCACTTCGACCTCCGGGTTCTCGGCTTCGAAGGCCATCACCGTCGGTGTCAGCAGACGGCCGGCCGCGCCGGCCTTGAAGCCGACCCGGAGCTGCCCCCGCCGTTCGCGCGCGGCGCCGAGCGCGTCACTGACGACGTCGTCGAGTTGCTCGAGCAGCGGGCTCGCCTGATCGACCAGCCGCTGGCCGAGCTCGGTCAGACGGACGTTCCGGGTCGTGCGGACGACGAGCGCCGAGCCGATCTCCTGCTCGAGCTGCCGGATCGAACGGCTGAGCGCCGGCTGCGTCATGTGCAGTCGCTCGGCAGTCCGATGAAAGTTGAGCTCCTCGGAAAGGACCACCAGCTGCCCAAGCCTCCGGAGATTCACGAGCACCTTCGGAGCATATCGATGCGGACTGGGCATCAGTGGCGCAGCGATCGGCATTTCACGGGGCGATTTTCACCGCCTGTAGGCCCACGACGGCAAGCTTCGTCTGGCTCCTAACCGTGGGCGCTGGTCGGCGCGCGCGGAATCCAGTATGGGTCGTAGACGAAGCCGTCGAGCCCGTGCGCCAGGATCTTGCGCGCCGCGACCTTCCAGCCGCCGGTGGTGCGCTCCCAGGTGTCGTTGTACTCGCCGTAGGCGGTCGCGTTCGGAGTCTCGTCGGCGTACTCGTGCCAGCCCATGACGTAGCTGATGACGAGCGCCCGATCGGGCGACTCGAAGCGGATCTGGACGTTGGAGATGTGATGGCTCGTATGGACGTACGGCACCAGCAACTGACCCATCACGCCCTCGATCACGTCGCGCCCCGCCGCGCTCCCGCCCGGCGCGAAGTCGAACACGGCGTCCTCGGTGAACAGCGCCGCCACGCCCGCGACATCGGCATGGTCCAGGCGGCGAAACGACTCATACAACAGCTCGGTGATCTCGACGCGGTCGTTGAGCTCGGAGAGGTCGATCGGCACATCAGCTCCTTCATCGTGCGGACGACGGCGGCCGCCCCAAGGTGTCGACTCGATCCTAGGAGCGCGAGGCTCGGTCCACTGATGCACGCACGGCATCAGTCGTGATCGGATCGGCATTGCCCGTCGGTCCAGTCCGTGCTCAAGGTCTGGTTATCTTTTGTGCTCGGCGACGCCCGGGCAGGCTGGGCGGTCGTCACGTCTCACTCTGCGGCGACCGCTTGACGGTCGCGCGGAGGGTCTGTATCTACCAATGGGGGAGTGAGTCGTATGTTCATGAATGACGCTCGCAGATGGCTGCGGGCCTATCGACCGGCGACCATCGTCGCGGTGGTCGCGGCGCTGCTGGTGCCCGCAGCAGCCGTCGCCGGCGGCGGCAGCTCGCCGACCGCTTCGGCAAGTGCCGCGCAGATCAACCTGCGTGTGGCCTACGTGCCCTCGCTGCAGGCGATGCCGGTGTTCGTGGCCGACAAGAAGGGTCTGTTCACCCGTAACGGCCTCAAGGTGAAGCTGACCGGCTCACCGAACCTCGGGACCTTCGCGCCGGCGCTCAACCGCCAGTACGACATCGTCTTCGCCAGCTCGGTCGACGCCATCGTGGCGGCGGGCCGTGGCCTCAACGTCGTCGCCTTCTCGGGACTGTCGATGGAGACGACGAAGGCAAAGGGACTGCACCTGATCCTCGGCAAGGACAGCGGGCTCACGAGCGCCAGCCAGCTCAAGGGCAAGACGATCGGCGTCCCGACGCTCTCGGGCACGCTGTACGTCTCGACGCTCGCCGCACTGCTTCGGGCCGGCGTGAACCCGAAGGACGTCACCTTCCGCGAGGTGCCGTTCCCGCAGCAGCTCGACCAGCTCAACGCGGGCCGGATCGACGCGACCGCCGTCGCAGAGCCGTTCGCGGCGCAGCAGCGTGCGGCCGGCAACAAGTCGCTGGGCGACCCGTTCCTCGCCGTCGCGAGCCCCGCGCGGTCGACGATGTGGATCACCAACAAGGGCTGGGCCGCGAAGAACGCGGACGCGATCGCACGCTGGCGCAAGACGATGGGTGAGGCGATCGCCTACATCAGGGCGCATCCGGCGGAGGTCCGCACGATCTTCGAGAAGGCGCTGAAGCTGCCCGCCGGCGCGACGAGCCATTCGCCGCTGCCGAGCTTCCAGACGAAGCTCACCGCCGCGCAGCTGCGCCCGTGGGTCACGGCGCTCGACACGACGAAGGTGCTGCCGAAGTCCAAGGCGCCGGACGTCAACACGATGATTCTGAAGTGAGTGAGACGGCAACCACCAGGCCTGCGCCCGGGCCTCCCGAGCAACGGCCTGGTGGTGCCGTCTTCAAGCTCGATCGCGTGCACGTCAGCCTGCCGACGCAGGCCGGCGATCGCGAGATCCTGCACGACATCTCGTTCGAGGTGGCGGCGGGTGAGATCGTCGCGATCGTCGGCCGGTCGGGGACCGGCAAGACGACGCTGCTGCGCATCCTCGGGGGGCTGCTGCCGCCGAGCGACGGCAGCGTGCTGCTGCGTGGCAGGCCTCTGACCGGGCCGTCGGAGCTCGTCGCGATGGTCTTCCAGGACTACGCCCAGGCGTTGCTCCCGTGGCGCAGCGTCGGCAGCAACGTCGCGCTCGGCCTCGAGGGCCGGCTGGCCAAGGAGCAGCGCCGCGAGCGCGTCGCGGAGGCGCTGGAGATGGTCGGCCTCGATCAGCGCGCCGCGGACCATCCGTGGCGGCTGTCGGGCGGCATGCAACAGCGAGTCCAGATCGCCCGGGCACTGGCGCTGCGTCCCGAGGTGCTGTTGATGGACGAGCCGTTCGGAGCGCTCGACGCGATGACGAAGGCCTCGCTGCAGGACCAGCTGCTCGATGTGCACGCCCGCACCGGCGCGACGATCGTGCTGATCACCCACGACCTCGAGGAGGCGATCTACCTCGCCGACCGCGTGTTCGTGATCGCCGGCTCGCCGGGGGAGCTCCAGGCGCCGGTCACCACCGCGCTGCCACGGCCGCGCGACCAGCTGACCACGCGTGAGCTGCCCGAGTACCTGCAGCTGCGCCACTCGCTGGTCACCGCGCTCGCAACGACCCGATGACGCGCCGGATCAACCTCCCCGGCATCGCCGTGGTCGTCATCCTGATCGCGCTCTGGCAGCTCGTCGTCGACACGAAGGTGATCGACTTCAACTACGTCTCGCCGCCGTCGCAGATCGCCGACCGGATCGTCGACCTCGCCCGCGACGGCGAACTGAGCGACAACCTCTGGCACACGGTCTCCGTCGCGCTGCAGGCATGGGTGATCGCGGTCGGCCTCGGCGTGATCGTCGGCCTGCTGCTCGCCTACTCGGCGGCGGCGCGAACCTTCACGATGGCGAGCGTCGATGCGCTTCGCACGGTCCCGGTCGTCGCGCTCGTCCCCGTGGCGCTGCTCGTCTGGGGCCCGTCGGCGAAGTCGGAGATCGTCGTCGCGGCGTACGCGGCGCTGTGGCCGATCGTGATCAACACGATGGGCGGGCTGCGCAGCGTCAACCCCAGGCTGCACGACGTCGCCCGGACCTTGCGGCTGTCGCGGGTCGCCACGGCGCGCAAGATCGCGCTGCCGGCGGCGGCGCCGGAGATCCTCGTCGGCGCGCGCCTGGCGCTCGGCACCTCGCTCGTGGTGACGATCGTCGCCGAGATGGTCGGCAACCCCGCGGGGCTGGGCTACGCGCTGATCGAGCAGCAGCAGGCGCTGAACCCGGCGGCGATGTGGGCCTACGTGATCGTCATCGGCATCGTCGGAGTCGCGCTGAACTACGCGATCGTCGGCATCGGGCGGCTGCTCGTGCCCGGATCGGCACGCCGGCTGGGGGACGCGGGCGCATGAGCGCGGCCGCTCCGGCATCGCCCGTCCCGGCGCGTCGACGCCCCGCGCGGCGGCTCGGGCGCCGGCTCGCGCCCGTGCTCGGGCTACTGCCGCTCGTGGTCGGCCTCGCGTGTTGGGAGCTGTTCGGCGACAAGGGGTCGCCGACGTTCCCGCCGCCGTCGACGTGGTGGGACGCGCTGAGGATCCTCAACGACGACGGAACGCTGATGCCGGCGATCGGCGAGACGCTGAAGACGTTCGCCGTCGCCCTCGCCGTCGCGACCGCGATCGGCGTCGCCCTGGGGATCGCGATCGGCATGTCGCGCATCGTCGACCGCGCGCTGGGCCCGTTGCTGGAGTTCTTCCGCATCATGCCGCCACCGGCGATCATCCCGGTGGCGGTCCTGGTGATCGGGACCAACCTGCAGATGAAGGTGCTCGTGGTCGTCCTAGCCTGCGTGTGGCCGATCCTGCTCAACACCACGTCAGCGGTCCGCGCGATCCCGCCCGTCCGCATCGCGATGGCGCGCAGCCTGCGGCTGTCGAACCCCGCGCTGCTGCGCAAGGTGATCGTGCCGTCGACGCTGCCGGGCTCGGTGCTCGGCCTCCGCGTCGCGACGCCGCTGTGCTTCATCGTGACGCTCGTCGTCGAGATGCTGGCGTCGTCAGGCGGCGTCGGGCAGCTGATCCTGCTCAACCAGCGCAACTTCAACGCCCAAGCCGTCTTTGGGCTGCTCGTCGTCATCGCCCTGCTCGGGCTCGCGCTGAGCCTGCTGATCGCTGCCACCGAGTCGCGCGCGCTGCGCCGCTGGCCCGTTCGCGGGTCGTAGCGGTCGCTACGACCCGGGTCCGTCGAGCCCTGTCACCGGCCTCCGTAGCCGGAGATCGAGCCGGCGAGCGAAGCGCCCGCGTCGGGGTCGGCCAGGAAGGCGACGACCGTCGCGTCCTGGGTCACGGTCAGGGGCGGCAAGTCGCCGGTCAGGTCGCTGATGGCGTCGCCCTTGCGCACGGCCTGCCCGCCGAGCTCGATCTCACCGTCCATGACGTAGACCCATTGGCGCATGCCCTCGGCGGTGGGCACCTCGATCCGGTCGCCGGCGCTCGGGTGGATGTCGTAGACGTGGACCTGGTTGCGAATCGTCAGCGGCGCTCCCGAGCCCGCCGGCCCTCCGATGTGGTTCCAGCGACCATCACGGAAGTCGGCCGGGCGGTCGTAGAAGTGGACGCCGGCATCGAGGTCGGCCGCCTCGGGGCGGACGAAGATCTGCAGCATCTCGACAGGCTCGTCCGGTGTGGACTCCTCGTGCCAGAAGGAGCGGCCGGCGTTCATCATCATCAGCTTCTGCGGCGAGATCGGGATCCGTTGCCCGGTCGAGTCCTCGTGGATCATCGTCCCGCGCCAGATGTAGGAGAGGATCTCGTCGTTGCGGTGCTCGTGCATGTTCACGAGGGTGCCGACGCCGAGGGTCGCGTGGTCGACGATCGCCAGCGGGCCGACCACCGGGTCCTGGGTCGGGCGGCCGTCGATGAGGCCGGGGTGGATCCGGCGGATGACGAACGGGCCCTGGACGAAGGGGGGCGTCGCGTCGGCGGGAAGCAGGTGGGTCATCGCGAACCTCCAGCGATGCTAGCCGCGCTGACCAGGTCCTGTCACGTCAGGCGAACAACATCGACGGCTCGAGCAGCCGGTCGGTGAGCCCCTGCCGGTGAGCGTCGGCGAGGAACGCCCGCAGCGTCGGCTCGTTCGCATCGACGCCGTAAGGCCAGAAGTCGTCGCCGAGCAGGGCTTGGACGCTGCGCGCGTCGGTCGCGGCCCACGGCAGCGGGTAGCTCGGCACCGTCGCGGCCAGCGCCCTGCGGAGCGCTCGGTCCTTGGCCTCGGTGAACGCACGGGCGAGCTCGGGCGCGAGCCTCGGCTCCCGTGCCAGCACGTCACGGCGGACGACGATCGCGTGCATGATCGGGAAGACGCCCGTGTCGCGATAGTAGGCCTCGTCCTCGGCACGGGGGTCGTCGAAGAGCCGCCGCACGCGCGGGTCGTCTCGCTCGACGCTGGCGGGCGGGCGGGCGCTGATGACCGCGTCGACCTCGCGTGACAGCAGCAGCTCGTCGAGCGTGCGGTCCGCGGCAGACAGGATCTGATGCGGCCCGGCGTCAAACGGCGCCGGCTCCTCCCTCCCCGGGACGTCGACCCCGGCCCGCACCCACGTGATCGTGGTGAGGTCGAGCCCGTAACGGGAGGCGAGCATGCCGCGCACGTAGACGCCGGCCGTCTGGACCCAGATCGGGATCCCGATCTGGGCGGAGGCCAGATCCTCGACCGACCGAGGGCCGTCGACATGGACATAGATCGCGCCATGACGGAAGCTCCGCGCCGGGAAGACCGGCAGCGCGGCGAAGCGATCGTCGCCCTGCGAGACCATCGCGGAGAGCGCCGCCAGCGACATCTCGCTGGCGGCGAACTCGCCCTCCAGCGCTCGCTCGAACATGTCCTCGGGGCGCTCGAAGATCTCGAACTCGACGCCATCGACCGTGACGGACCCGGTCGCGAGGTCACGGGTGTGGTCGTAGTCGCCGATCGCCGCGACGAGCGGGGCGTCGAGCATCTCGTGACGGAAGGGCATGTGCGCGATAGTGCCGGACATGACCGACGCGCGCTGGGAAGCGCTGCTGATCGACATCGACGGTGTCCTGCACGTCGGCTCCGAGCCGATCGAGGGCGCGGCTCGAGCGCTGGAGCTGCTGCGGTCGCGGCAGCTGCCGTTCCGGCTCGTGACGAACACCACGTCGCGATCGCGGCGGCTGGTCGTCGAGCGGCTGAGGACGCTCGGCTTCGCGATCGAGGAGTCCGAGGTGCTGACGCCGGCCGCGCTCGCCGTCAGGCGCTGCCACGACCGTGGCTATGACCGCGTGGCCGTGCATGTGGCCCCGGCGCTGGCAGAGGACCTCGACACGCTCGGCGACCCCGGCGATGGCCCGGTCCAGGCGGTCGTCGTCGGCGATCTCGGCGACGACTTCACGCCGGCGCGGCTCAACGCGATCTTCGGCCAGCTTCAGGCTGGCGCCGAGCTGATCGCGCTGCAGCGCAACCGCGTCTGGCAATCCGAGAACGGCCTGATCCTCGACGCCGGGCCGTACATCGCCGCGCTCGAGTACGCCGTCGGCCGAACCGCCGTCGTCACCGGCAAGCCCTCGCCCGACTTCTTCGCCGCCGCGCTCGACGAGCTCGGCGTCGGCGCGCACGCAGCGGCGATGATCGGGGACGACGTCGAGGGCGATGTCGAAGGCGCTCAGGAGGCAGGCCTCGACGGCATCCTCGTCCGCACCGGCAAGTTCCGCCAGGCGGCCTTCGACGCCGCCGGCATCGAGCCGACGGAGATCTGGGAATCGATCGCCGAGATCGGCGAGCACCTGTGACGCCCGGCAGCGGGGTTGGAGGGACGGAGTTCGAAACCTGACCCTGTCTGGCGGCGAATCGCAGAGCTACATGCGAGACGTTTTTGGCATTCGCAACAGACGCGCCAGTCAGTCGCGACCTCCGTAACCTGAATCGCATGCGCGCGCTCCTCATCGCAGGCAGCACTCGCCGCGACTCAACGAACAACGCGGTACTTCGGACGGCCGCCGAGCTCCTTCCGCCGGGCGTCGAGGCAGTGCTGCACGAGGAGCTCGATGCGCTTCCACACTTCAACCCCGACCATGATCAGGATCCACTCCCGCCCCAGGTTACGGCGCTGCGGGAGGCGATCGCCGAGGCCGACCTGGTGATCATGTGCACGCCCGAATATGCGGGGACACTTCCCGGCAGCTTCAAGAACCTGCTCGACTGGACTGTCGGTGGCAGCGAGATCCATGGCAAGCCGACCACGTGGATCAACATCGCGGCACCTGGCCGGGGCGGCGGGGCTGATGCGACCCTGCGCACCGTGCTGGGCTACGTCGGTGCAGCGTTACTGCCCTCGAGCGGGCGGCGAACCCCGGTCGGCCGGGACATCATCGGCCCCCCGGGGATCATCACAGACGATGCAGTTCGGCAAGACCTCGCGGAGCTGCTGGCCGCGCTGACAGACGAGGCCAAATCGCTTCGGACTTGACCACGAGAACGGTCCTTGCCACCCACATAAGCACGAACCTGTCGGGGACCAGGCCTCGCCTGTCACCGGCCATGACGGAGGGGCAGGGATTCGAACCCTGGGTACGCCTTACGACGCACAACGGTTTTCGAGACCGCCCCGTTCAACCGCTCCGGCACCCCTCCAGGGCACGTCAGGCGGACTGTCGCACGCACGTCCTTCCTCGTGCACAGCCCGCAGAGCGACGGCGAAGAAAACGGTAGCGGTTCGCGTGCGTCCTCGGCGTCCGGCCCGTGCCGGCGTCAGCGGCGCTCGGCAAAGAACGCTCGCAACAGCGCCGCGCACTCGTCGGCGCGAACGCCGCCGATCACATCTGGGCGATGGTTCAGGCGCG
>Ga0075430_100002929_pt1 | contig 14272 bp, 12 predicted proteins | sample RhiMetdeltSRZDD4_FD_75294 | JGI IMG/M metagenome (GOLD analysis project Ga0075430, IMG submission 75294) | Populus rhizosphere microbial communities from Tennessee, USA - Rhizosphere MetaG P. deltoides SRZDD4 | ecosystem: Host-associated > Plants > Roots > Rhizosphere > Soil | place: USA... | reverse complement strand
GCCTCGGGCACGATCCGCTCCAGGAACCGGCGCACCCCCTCGATCGAGTAGACCCGGTTGTGGACGAAGTACGCCTGGCCGCCGCGGTCGAGCTCGGTGAGGATCGCTTCGCGGATCCTCCGATCGTCGTGCGCCAGCACCTCCGTCCGGATCGCGATCCGGTCCTGCGGCGGCGTCGCGAGCGACGAGATGTCGCGGATGCCGAGCAGCGACATGTGCAGCGTCCGCGGGATCGGAGTCGCCGTGAGCGTCAGGACGTCGACCGTCGCGCGGAGGCGCTTGAGCATCTCCTTGTGCTCGACGCCGAACCGCTGCTCCTCGTCGATGACGACGAGGCCGAGGTCCTTGAACTTCACGTCGGGCTGGACGATCCGGTGCGTGCCGATCAGGATGTCGATCTTCCCCGCCTCCGCCGCTTTCAGGAGCCGCCGCTGCTCCGCTTTCGACTTGAAGCGGGAGATGACTTCGATCGACAGAGGGTAGTCCGCCATCCGCTCCGAGAACGTCTGGAAGTGCTGCTGGGCGAGCACGGTCGTCGGCACGAGGACCGCGACCTGCTTGTTCGACGTCGCCGCCTTGAACGCGGCCCTCATCGCGAGCTCGGTCTTCCCGTAGCCGACGTCGCCGCAGATGAGCCGGTCCATCGGGCGCGGCGTCTCCATGTCCTTCTTGATCGCGGCCGTCACCGCGACCTGGTCCTCGGTGTCCTCGTACGGGAACGCGGCCTCGAACGCGCGCTGCCACTCCGTGTCCGGCGGGAAGGCGATGCCGAGTTCCAGGCCCCGCAGCGCCTGCACGCGGAGCATCTCCTGCGCGAGCTTCCGGACCGATTCCTCCGCCTGGATCCGGTCCGTGGTCCAGCGGGTCCCCCCCAGCGTGTGGAGCGGCGGCGTCGAGTCGGTCCCGCCCACGTACTTCTGGATGAGATCGATGTTCGCGACCGGCACGTAGACCTTGGCGCCCCCCTGGTACTCCACCGCGACGAAGTCCTGCTCGCGCCCGTCCCGCTTGAGGCGCTCGAGCCCGAGGAACCGGCCGATGCCGTGCGTGAGATGGACGACGGTGTCGCCCTTCTCGAGCTCGAGGAGCGTGTCGATCGGCCGCGCGCCCGCGCGACGGGGCGCGGGGCGCCGCACGCGGTAGCGGTTGAAGAGCTCGTGGTTCGAGAGGACCGCGAGCCCGGCCTCCTCGAACGTGAAGCCGGTGGCGAGACGGCCGCGGCGCAGGTCGATGGTCGTCGCCTTCGCGTCGTCGAGCAGCTGGCGGACCCGCTCTTCCTCGCCCTCCGTCGCGCTGTAGAGGATCACGTGATCGCGCCCCTTCGCGACCTCGGCCAGCTCGCCCGCCACGTTCGCCAGCGCGCCGGAGAAGCGCTGCATCGAGAGCGTCCGGAAGTTGATCGACGCGCCGCGCTCGGGGACCGGCAGGGACTGCATCGTCAGCACGGCTTTCCCCGCGAGCGCGTCGGACAGGTCGGCCTCCTTCACGTCGGCCGCCTCGCGCACGGCGATCCATCCGCCCTTGGGCAGCCAGTCCGGGAGCAGCGCCTCCTCGTCGACGCCGTCCTCCAGCGGCATGAGGCTGAACTCGAGCTCGTTCAGCTCGCGCGTCGCGGCCTGGTCGGCAATGGCGAACGCGCGGATCGACTCGATCTCCGAGCCCATCAGCTCGACGCGGGCCGGCTCGTCCGCGGTGTAGGGGAAGAGGTCGAGGATGCCGCCGCGGATCGCGTACTCGCCCGGCAGCTCCACCGCGTGCGTGCGCTCGTACCGGCTCTCCGCCAGCCGCCGCGAGAGATCGTCGAGATCGAGCCGGTCGCCGGGCGCCAGGCGGAGCCGGGTGCGTTCCGCGGTGGCCGGCGACGGGAGCGGTTGGAGGAGGGCGCGGGCCGATGTGACGACGGCCCGGGTCGCGCCGGACGCCAGGCGCCGCGCGGTGCGGAGCCGGTCGGCGAAGGAGACGGGCGCCGCGTCCGATTCCGGGAAGAGGTCCGGAGGGGATCCGCGAAGGCACGCGAGGTCGTCGGCGGCCGCCTCGGCGCCCGCGGCATCGGGCAGGACGACGATCACGGGACCGAGGGAGCGCTCGATCGCGGCCGTGATGAGGGCGTACGATGACCCCCAAACGCCGCCGGCGGCCACGGGGGCCCCGGCGGCGAGTCTGGCGGCGGCCCGCTGGACCGACTCAGCGGACGCCGCGGCGAGGATCGGGTCTCGAGGAGTCAACGGGTCCCGGGGCCGGATCCTCCAGGTCCCCGGGTTCCGATGACTCCGGCGCGTCCCGACCCGGCGGAATGAGACCGAGCGCGGCGAGGGCCACGCGGGCGGCCTTCTGTTCCGCCTCCTTCTTGTTGACGCCCCACGCCGGGCCATAGCTCGTCGAGTCGACCTCGACGGAGACCTGGAATTTCTTCCGGTGGTCCGGGCCCAGCTCCCTCAGGACGCGGTACGTCGGCACGACGGAGTGCTCGCGCTGCGTGTGGTCCTGGAGGAGGGATTTGTAGTTCGGCTCGTGCTCGTTCTTGCGGATCTCGTCGGTCTTGGACTCGAGCTGGCCCAGGATGAACCGGCGCGCGGCCTCGAAGCCGGCGTCGAGGTAGATCGCCGCGACGACGGACTCGAAGACGTTGCCGAGGATCGAGGAGGGGAGGCCCTTCTTCTCCGTGAGACCGCGGCCGAGGATCACGATCCGGTCGAAGCCGAGGTCGAGGGACCGCGCGGAGAGCGTGCGGGCGCTGACGATGATCGACTTCATCGTGGAGAGGTCGCCCTCCTCCTTGTGGGGGAAGGCCTGGAAGAGGTGCTCGCTGATCACGTGACCGAGGATGGCGTCGCCGAGGAACTCGAAGCGCTCGTTGCACGGGTGATCCTTGTCGCGCGCCGAGGAGTGCGTGAGGGCCTCGACGGCGAGCTCCGGGTGCGTGAAGCGGTGCCCGGTGGTTTTCTCGAGATGTTCGACGATCTGGTCCGCGGTCGGCCTACGGTCCATGCGCTCGGGCCGCCGGGGAGGGTTGTTTGCCGATGATTGCGCGGATGAAACGGCATCCGAGCAATCACGAGCAAAGGGTTCCCGGACGACTCGGCTGAAGTGTATCAGGGGGACGGTTCGAGTTCCAAGTTTCATCGCAGGGCGATGGCGTCGATCTCGATGCGCGCCCCCTTCGGGAGGGCCGCGACCTGGACCGTGGACCGGGCGGGCGGGTCCTTGGGGAAGTGGCGGGCGTACACCTCGTTCATGGCCGCGAATTCGCCGAGGTCGACCAGGAACACCGTGGTCCGCACGACGTGATTCATCGTCAAGCCGGAAGCCTTGAGCACGGCCTCGATGTTCTTCAAGGCGCGCTCGGTCTGTTCGACGATGCCGCCCGCGACCATCTGGCCGGTCGCGGGATCGAGGGCGACCTGGCCCGAGAGGAAGACGAGCGATCCCGAGTCGATGCCCTGCGAGTACGGGCCGATCGCCTTGGGCGCGCCGTCGGTCGAGAGTACTTTTCTGGTCATCGCGCACCCTCCCGCGAGTAGGAAAACCAGGCCCAAGGCGGCCGCCCGTCGCATGGCGCGGATTCTATCCAGTTCGGGGGCCGATTGTGGATTGTGGATGGTGGATAGTGGATGGCTCCATGAAGGAAATGGACGCCGTGAACGTCCTGAATTCCAGGAGGATCGCATGAGACTTGCCTGGAGCGTTCTTCTGCTGCTCGCAGCCGCCTGCGCCGGGCCGACGGTTTACCAAAGTGAAATCCAGATCAGTCCCCGGCCTTCCCCACGGGGAGCTTTCCACGTCGAAGACTACAGCGGCGAGCCGGAGACCCGGCGGTACCGCATCAAGCCCGAAGAGCTGATGGATTCGGATGCAACCGCCAAATACGACGTCCGCCCGTCCGACGGCGCGCGCCACCCTGGGAACCTGGCTCCGGGGATGCTGGCGGAAGCCGTGGGCGTCATCCGGACGATGATGCCGCCCGGGGCGTGGGATCACGACGCGCGCCTCGCCTTGTATGTGGAGAGGGACGAGATCGTCGCGCGGCACACGCCGGCGGTGCTCGCCCAAGTGGAGCGCCTGTTGGAAACCCTGAAGGCCCACCGGAACACGCGGGTGACCCTCCGGGTCCAGTTCTTGACGATTCCCATCGAAGAGATGGGGGTCATTCGCCACCTGCCCGCGACCTGGGAAGGCCTGGGCGGCGTGATCGACCGGCGGGAAATCGAGACCCTGATGAAGACGTGCATCCCCCAGCGGATGAGCCTGACCATGATGCCCCGGCTGACCCTCTTTCACGGCCAGGCCGGGGTCGTGACGATGGCCAGCCGTTTCCCCTACCTCAAGGGCGCCGAACCGAAAGCGACGGACTATTCCGCGGTCATCGACGAAGTGTCCACCGGATTGAAGCTGTCCACGCGCGTGGTCGCCGATGGCCCGCAGTCGGACCGGTTCCTCGTCCACGCGGCCGTGGAAGTGCAGGACCTGGCGTCGTTCACGAGCCTCAGGCTGGGGGACCACGTCGTGCAGGTTCCGGCCGTCCTCACCCGTCGGTCGGCGGGGCCGTTCGTCCTGGGTCCGGACCAGGCGGCCGTGCTGCTCGGGCCGCCGGCGAGGGCCTTGAACGGCCTCCCCGGGTCCCTGGGTTCGACGGCGTCCGAACCGGGGCGGATGACGCTCTACCTCCTGGCCGTCGACCGCGCGGAGTGAGGGTGCTATCGTTTAGATATCAATATGTAATCATTCCGATATACCCCCGGAGCGGCGCCGGGGTCCTTGTCCGCGCGCGCCGGATCGATTAGTCTGAATCCCCACACATGCCCGATCTCTCGTGCGACGTCGCCATCATCGGCGGCGGGATCATCGGGACCGCGATCGCGTGGAACCTCGCCAAGGCGGGCTGCACGGACGTCGCCGTCGTCGAGCGGGAGATCAACCCCGGCCTCGGGTCCACCGCCAAGGCCGCCGGCGGCATCCGCGCCCAGTTCGGCAGCGACATCAACGTCCGCCTCTCCAAGCTCTCGATCGAGCTCTTCGAGACGTTCCACCGGGACGTCGGCGTCCAGGTCGACTTCGTCCAGGCCGGATACCTCTGGATCGCCGACCGCCCCGCCGACATGGAGATCTTCAAGCGAAACGTCGACCTCCAGCGGAGCCGCGGGCTCGACGTCCGCCTCCTCGACCGCGACGGGGTGAAGGCGAAGGCGCCGTACGTCCGGCTCGACGACGTCGCCGGCGGCACGTTCCACCAGCGCGACGGCTACGCGCCCCCGGCCGACTACGTCATGGGTTACCACAAGGCCTCGAAGGATCTCGGGGTGAAGTACCTGCTCCAGACGGAAGTGACCGGCGTCCTGACCTCGAACGGCGCCGCCACGGGCCTGCGGACATCCCAGGGCGAGATCCGGGCGAACCGCGTCGTCTGCGCCGCGGGCGCCTTCTCGGGCCAGGTCGGGAAGATGATCGGCGTCGAGATTCCCGTCCAGCCCGTCCGCCGCCAGTGCTTCGTCACGGAGAAGATCGCCGACCTCCCCCACCCCATCCCGATGACGATCGACTACACGACCGGCGTGTACTGCCACTCCGAGAGCGGCGGCGTCCTCGTCGGGATGGCCGACAAGGCGGAGCCCGCCAGCTTCAACCAGAACGTCGACTACCCGTTCATCGAGAAGATGGCCGAGTGCGCGATGCACCGCATCCCGCGCCTGGAGACCGCCGCCATCAAGACGCAATGGGCCGGCCTGTACGAGGTGACGCCCGACCATCACCCGATCCTCGGCGCGCTGCCGGGGGTGAAGAACTTCTACGTCGCCACGGGGTTCAGCGGCCACGGCGTCATGCACGCGCCCGCGACGGGCAAGGTCATGGCGGAACTCCTGACGACCGGCCAGACCTCGATCGATATCCGTCCCCTGCGGTACGAGAGATTCAGGGAAGGGGACTTGATCAAGGAATCGCATGTCATTTGAAGAGGGAATCTGGAATCTGGAAGTTGGAATGAGGAATGGAATCTGGAATCTGGAATCTGGAATGAGCCCTAAATGAACTTGGTTTTCATGGGGACGTCGGAGTTCGCGGTCCCCGCGCTCGAGAAGCTGACGACGTCGCCCCACCGCGTCATGGCGGTCGTGACTCAGCCCGACCGGCCGCAGGGACGCGGACTCGAGATGCGCTCGCCCCCGGTCAAAGTGGCCGCCGTCGCGAAGGGCCTCCACCTCTTCCAGCCGGAGAACGTCAACGACTACGAGTTCCTCCGGGAGCTTCGCGCGCTGTCGCCCGACGTCATCGTCGTCGTCGCGTACGGCCAGAAGCTCTCGAACGACATCCTCTCGCTTCCCCGCTGGTGCTGCGCGAACATCCACCCGTCGCTCCTGCCCCGGTTCCGGGGGCCCGAGCCGGTGGCGCGGGCGATCCTGCGCGGCGAGACCGTCGGCGGCGTGTGCGTCGTCAAGGTCGTCGAGAAGATGGACGCGGGGCCCGTCCTCGGGGTGACGCGGGTGTCGATCCCGCCGGACGCGACGACGTCCGAGTTCGAGGCGCAGCTGGCGCCCATCGGGGCGGACCTCCTGCTCGAGGTGCTCGGCGCCATCGCGTCCGAGACCGTGATCGAGCTTCCGCAGAACGAGCGCGACGCGAGCTACGCGCCGAAGTTCGAGAAGAACGACGGCCGGATCGACTGGCGCAAGCCGGCGCCGCGCGTGAAGGACTTCGTGCGCGCGCTGCAACCCTTCCCGGTCGCGTTCACGTTCCACAACCGGGCGCGTCTCGCCGTGTGGAAGGTGGAGGCCGTGCGCGGCCCGCGGACGAACGCGCGGCCGGGCGTCATCACGACCGTCGAGAAGGACCGGGTGCGCGTGGCGTGCGGCGAGGGCGAGGTGGCGCTCCTCGAGGTCCAGCCGGAGAACAAGAAGAGGATGTCGGCCGCGGAGTGGATCAACGGGTTCCAGCCCAAGGGGGGGGAGGCGCTGGGATGAGCGTTCACGCCGAGGGGAAGTACCGGGCCGCCAGGGAGCGGCTGTCGGGCGCGCCGGACGACCTGGGGGCGCTGAGGGAATTCTCGGAGGCGGCGCGGGCGTTCGGCAAGCGCCCCGAGGCGCTGGACGCCCTGAAGGCGGCCTACGCGAAGCGGCCGACGCCGGAACTCTACGCCGAGCTCCGGATGGTCTGCACGTTCCCCGAGTTCCAGGCGATCGCCAAGCCTCCCGAATCGGGCGCGGCGCCCCCGAAACTGGCGGGGTCGGGCGCGGAGATCCTCCCGCGCAAGCCGTTTCCGCTCCTTCTCGACCAGGTCCTCTTCTATCCGGTGCAGGACGGGCAGTCGATCTTCATCCTGGTCGTGAGCGCCCTCCTGATGAGTTTCGGCCACCTCCTGGGCTTCGCGATGGGAGGCATCGCCATCTCGGCGACGGTGATCTGCTTCGGTCTTGTCTACGGCTATCTTTGGACCGTGATGACCGCCTCGGGCATGGGCGAGAAGCACACCCGCGGCTGGCCCGACCTGAGCAGTCCCGAGGAATTCGGCTCGGCCATCGGCCAGTACTTCATGGTGTCCCTCCTCTGCTTCGGGCCCTCGCTCTTCCTCATCGCCTGGCCCCTGCTCAACGGCGAGACCCCGGGATTGGAGCGCGTCGTGGCCGGGCTGGGCCTGGCGGTCCTCGGCCTCCTCTACTACCCCATGGCGCTCATGCTGACCGGCTTCACCCACAACGTCGGGGAGACGCTCAACTTCCCGGCCGCGATCCGGAGCATCGCCAAGATTCCGCTGGACTACGTCATCTGCCTCGGCTTTTTCATCGTTTCGTTCGTGGCGGTGTGCGTCATCGAGTGGGTCATCCTGTCGATGTCGGCCAAGGTGCCGATTCCCGTGCTCCTGGTCCTGATGATTTTCCTGCGGGCGATCAACGTCTACATGTTGATCGTGCAGATGCGCACGGTCGGCCTTCTCTACTACTCGCGCGAGAAGGATCTCGGCTGGTTCCAATAGTCGCGGCGCCGGACTCCCTGCCGGCACGATTCAAGAATGTGGCGGGAAACTAGTTAATAGCTTACATTAGGATCGTGGGGGCGGAATCTTGACCGCGCAGGTCTTCATTATTCCACCGTAACCGAAGGCGGTAGGGTGGTGTTCCAACCTGTATCCGGCCCTCCCCCGCGACCGGTGCGCGTTCGCGCGGGGCGGATAGAATCCTCGGCGCCCGTGGGTGGAACTGGACGTCGCCATGATGCAACAGGAAAAGTCGGGGGGAGGAACCGTCGACGCCCCTCGAACCCCGCCCCGCGGGGCGATGCGAGCCCTCCTGTTCGCCCTGGCCCTGACGTTCGCCGCCCTGGGGGCGATCGCGGTGATTTGCGCCCAGACCGGAATCCATTTTTCGCACCTTACCCGGGACACCCGGGAAGCCTTCGTGATCCCCTTCTACCACGGGGCGGTCTCCGATCTCGGCATCCTGGTGTGGTCCTCCACGGCCGCCGTCTGCTTCTTCGCCGCGACCTTCCCCGCGCCGGATCCGAAGGCGCGCGCGCGCGGCCGGTTCCTTCTCGTCTCGGGCCTCATGACGGCCTGGCTCGCCTTGGACGACTTGCTGACGCTCCACGAGGTCGTGATTCCGAGCGCTCTCCACATCCGGCAGAGATATGTCCTGGCGGCCTACGCGGCGGGAATGCTCTTCTACCTGTTCCACTTTCGAAAGCTGATCCTGCAGATGGACGGCGTCATCCTGGTCGCGTCGCTGTTCTTCCTCGGGATCTCCGTTCTTTCGGATGCGGTCCAGGCGCGGGAGCCCCTGCCCTCGCACCATTACGTGGAAGACGGCTCGAAGCTGGTGGGCCTGGTCGCCTGGAGTCTTTACTTCTTCCGCGTGTCCCGGATCCAGGTCTCCGCGCGACCGGCGCTTTGCGGCGGGGCATGAAGATTCACAAAAGAGTTGACGCGGGATAGGTTCCGGCCCTTCTATTCCTCGTTTGGCGGGCTGTATCATGAGGGTTGCACTCGGCATGAGTCGACTTCGCCGACTGGCGGACCTGATGGCGAAGGAGGTTTCCTTCCCCATCGCCGCGGACCGGGATATCGTGACGCTCCGCCAGCACGTTCGGGAGCTCGCGGTCCGCCTGGGCTTCTCCTCGCCCGACCAGATCTCCGTCGTCACCGCCGTGTCGGAACTGGCCCACAACATCCTGGACCAGGCCAGCAAGGGGGAGATGCTCCTGTGCGCCGTGAAATCCAAGGACGGCCGCAAGCTGGGCCTCCAGGCCGTGGCGCGGGACAAGGGTTCCGGAGTCCACGACCCCAAGACCTTGAGCGTGCATGGGCCCGGACCCCAGGGAAGCCCCGATTACCGCCTCCCCACGGCCCGCCGCGTGGTCGATGAATTCGAGATCGTCGGCGTCCCCGGGGAAGGCACCACCGTCACCATCCGGAAGTGGCCGCGGTAGCCGGGCTCAGGGGGAAAGTCGCCGCGGCTTCGAGCGCCGGCGGCCCAGGACGAGGAAGAGGGGGATCACCTCGATACCCAGCAATCCGCATCCGGAAGAACTCTCTTCGGAATCGTCGCGGCCGGGGAAGTTGACGGCTCTCACGGCGTTGACCCAGACCTCGGGCGCGCCTCCCTGGCTCTCGGGCTTCAAGAACGTCATGCCCTCCGTGTAGAACCACGCATACCGGTCGGCGTTGTCGAGCGCGTATCGAAGGGTCGAGGTCATGATATGGGGATTCATGTCGATGCCGCCGAAGGGAAGGTCGTAGACGCCGAAGCCGACCTTGATCGTGGATGACCACGTCACGCGATCCGCCGCCGGCAGGAAGCTGCAATCCACGGTGTCCGACGCGAAGTCGTTCTTCCTCCAGAGGGCATTGCCGGTGAAATCGCTCGCGGTGCGGAGCCCGTAGAACTCCCCGCCGTCCACGATGGTCGCCGAGGCGCCCCGCCCTTGATAGAACCCCGAGAAGAAAGGACCCATGAGGGCGTTCTGGGGTATCGCCTCGGGGAAACAAAGCTGCCAGGGGGCGTCGGGCTCCGAAACGTAGGGTCCGTGCAGCGAGAGCATCACGATCCCTGGAAACTCCGCGACCATCGCCTCCATCACCTGCTTCCCCCGCAGCCGCGCTTGCGCCTCGTACTCGTCCAACGGCGTGGCGGGGTAGGCCACGGCGCCCGGGTACTCCGCCCAGTGGGTGAAGAACGAGTACTGTTCATTGTCGAGGAAGATCCCTTTCAGGCCCGCGTGCTTCAGGGCGCGCGCCAGGTTGGCGAAATTCCCGATGGGGATCGTCCAGTCGTCGAAGAAGTCCGGCGGGGAATTCCCGACCACGTACGCGAAGTTGTCGCGCAGGCGGCTGAACGGCAGGTTCTTGATGGGGTTGAGCGCCGTCGAGATCTCCGCGTACGAGATGGCCACTTTGGACATCACGCCCTGGCTCGCGTTGATGGTGAGGGACGGGGTGCGGACGTACACCACCAAGCCGTTGAAGGGCAGCGTCTCCAGGAAGCCGAAGTTCTCCGCGATGTACGAGGGCGTCGGAATCGTATTGCCGTACCAGCCGGCATAGATCAACGACTTCGACGCGGATTCTTGCGGGCGCGCGTCGGCCCTCTCGTTGCCGCCCGACAGGAACAGGGCGGCGACCGCGAACAGCAGGCCCCTGGCGAAGGGCCTGGGCCGGGCGGACGGGGCCATCGAGATTGCTCCTCCTCGTGTCGGATGCATAAGCTCCATTCAATTATGAATTTTGAAACGTCGATCCGGATTCAGGACCGCTGACTTTGAAGGGGTCAAGACTCCGGATGCCGGCCTAGGGAATGGCCTGGGGGTCTACATAGTTCCCGATCAGAAAACCGATTCCGGAACGAAGAGCACGTCGCCCGGCTGGAGCGGCACGTCCTCGTGCGGGAATCCGCTCACCACGCGGGCGAGGTTCAGGACGTACGCGCGCCGCTCGCCCGATTTGTCGCGCCTCAGCAGGCGAACGCCCGAATCGTTGGCCACCCGCGTATAGCCGCCCGCCAGGGTGATGGCCTGGCTGGCCAACAGGCCATTGTCCACATCCGCCTGGAAGGCCCCCGGCCGGGTCACCTGGCCCAGCACGTAGACCTTCTCCCGGGACGGGACGAGAACGATGTCGTCGGGAAACAGGACCGGATCGCGGCCTTGACCCTTCTGGAGCCCGACCATGCTCAAGGGGATGGCCACGCGATTCGGCCCTCCTCCTTCGGCCAGGCGGTAGATGATCACGCGGTGCTTCGCCGCGTCCTCGGTGAATCCGCCGGCCCTCGCGATGGCCTGCAGGAGCGTCACGGACTGGCCGCCGGGGACCTCCCCGTCGAGCGGATGCGCCACTGACCCTAGCACGTAGATCCGCTTCGGCGCGAACGCCTTCACCAGGACCGTCACGTCCGCCGAGACGAGGTAGTCCTCCTCCAGCCGGAGCTTGATCTCCTCGCGCACCTGTTCGGGAAACCGGCCCGCGAGCGTGACCTTCCCGATGAGCGGATACTGGATCACGCCGTCCTGGGGCACCCGGATTTCGAACGTGAGATCGGCCTGGCCCAGCACCGCGAACCGGAGTTCGTCCCCCGGGAGGATGGTGGGACCGGCCGCCGCCTTCTTCTCGTAGCGATCCAGGAGTTCGTCGACTTCCTTGTTCTCTGGAAGCGACACTTCTTTGTCCGGCCGGGCGACGGTCCCCGTGGGATCGTACTCGTGGCGGTACGGGGCGCGACCCGGGGTCGCGCACGCCGCCGCCAGCAGGAGGACGCAGGGCACGAAGCGTTTCACCAGTTCACTCCTATTCCAATGCTGATCCGGAGATTCTCGAATTCCGATGCCGGGTCGCTGTCGTACCGGGTCCGGAATACGGCCCCCACATCGGCGACAATTTTTTCCGCGAACGTCCACTGCGCGCCGACTCCCGCGCGAAGGCCGCTCCTTCTCCCGCCGTCCGTCTCGCGGCGCTCCTCCCACCCCAGGGTGCTCTCGGCCGTCAGGCGTTCCGTGGGCGTGAACTTGTAGCCGACCAGGGCCCCGTTCATGAGCTCCAAGCCCGTCACGTAGGATTCGACCGGCTCCCGCCGGAGTTCGATCCTGAACTCCTGCTTTTCGGTCATGGTCCAGGCGGTCGTCAAGGATCCCACGAATCCCGTGAACTCGTCCGCCTCGACGACGGAATCCCCGGCCGGCTCGGCGCGCGCGTATCCGACCTTCACTTCCGTCCGGGTCTTCGGCGTCAGCGATCCCCGGGCGCCGGCGAAGACGCTCACGATCGTGAAATCGCTGAAGTGGTCCTCGTCATACAAGGTTTGCCGGTAGCCGATCTCACCCAGGAGGGCCACCTGCGACCAGGCCTCGACGAGCCCCGTGGCCGAGGCCTCGCTCCGGCGGTAGTCGCCGCGATCATGGAATTCGTGGTCCGCCGTGAATCGGGAGAGGGCCCCCCTCAATTCCACGTCGAACCGCCCGAAATCCCCCGTCGCTTTCAGGTATTCCCGGTCGTACTGGCTGTCGAACCGGTCGGTGGACTGGAGGACGTCGACCGGATCCTTGAGTTCCCTCCATTCGAAGCCCGCTTCGAATTTGAAGTTCGACACGTCCAGTCCCGCGGCCCCGTCCACGAGATGCTCGTCTCCATCGAGCTCCGAGAAGCGGGCATAATGACGTTGCCGGCCCAGGTAGTTCAGGTGCGCCGCTCCGGACCCATAGTCGTGGCGGACCCGGGCGGTGAACGTGGCCATGGTGATCGAATCCGACTCCTGGTCGTCGGCGGCCAGGAACACGTTGTCGTCGAAAACCTCTTCGAGCTTGAGCCCGACCGTGTACGCGGTCTTCGCGAAGCCCAGGTTGAAGGGATCGTGGGGACCGTCCAGGACGGGCGCCGGATCCGGGATCCGATCCTCCTGGCCGTGCGCCGGGGCGGGCGCGGCCCACGGGAGGAACGCCGCCCCGAGAGCAAGGAGGAATCCGGCCTCCAAGCGGGAGAGTCGCGAAGACAACGACACAAGGCTCCTTTCGGGTCTCGGGGTCACGTCCCGACTATTTACAACGGGGGTAGGAGGCGGTTACGGTCTTTACATATCACACTAGAATCCGGTATTCTTGTAACCGAACAATCCCGACGTTGTAGAACAGTCGGATTGTGCAAGAAGGGGGTCCAGGCGGCTCCAGCGACGGAGGCCAAGGCAGGGAAGTGATCCCGGGCCGGATCGCGGTTCCGGGGTTTGCGAATCCCGACAGGTTTTCCGGATCCGGCGCCGTCTATTGTTGATTGTCGGTCGTGGGGTGGCAGGGATCGCAGGGTCCGCTCACCAGGGGAATGTGCCGCCGGTAGGGTGCAAGGCGGCACGGCATCGCGCCAGGGACCCAGTCGGGGAGTAGGGGCGCAATTCACTTTAGAATTTGCACCAGGGGAATGCGCATGTTCCGCGAAACCGACGTGCTGGGCAGTCAACGGCAGTTTCCCCAGACGGACTGGGAGCTCCTCCTTCCCGCGAAAAACCTCGAGCCGATCGACCTGCTCGCGCGGCGCTACTGGAAGCCCCTCTATTTCTTCGTCCGCCAGCGCGGATTCGACATCGAAGCCAGCAAGGACATCGTCCAGAGCTTCCTCGCGAACGTCGTGGCCCACGGCACGTTTTACAAGGCGGACCGCAAGCTGGGGCGCTTCCGCACGTTCATCCTGACGGCGCTCGGGAACTTCATCAAGAACTGGGCCAAGTCCGCGTCGAGGATCAAGCGGGGAGGCGGCGTCAAGCCGGTGTCCCTGGGATCCTCCACCACGATCGCGGAGTATTCCTCCCGGTTCGCCACCAGCGAGGATCCCCCCGACCGGGCCATCAACCGGGTGTGGGCCCGCAGCCTCCTCGACCAGGCGCTCGCGGATATGAAGGGCGCGCCGCTTCACCTGACCGCGTTCCAGCTGTACCGGGACGGCGCGTCCTACGAGGATATTGCCGCCAAGACAGGCCTCTCGCCCGTGGCGTCCAAGGTGGCGGTCCACCGGTTGCGCGGCCAGCTCCGGCGGATCCTGACGGCGCGGATCTCCGAGACCGTCGGGGCCGACGCCGATCTCGACGCCGAGCTTTCCGAGTTTGTCGGCCTGTTGTCCTGACGCCCCACCTCCGGAGCTTGAAGATTTCCGATGGGTACCGGGTCGACTCCGTCGCGCCGTGAATCCCGCAAGACGGCGGCCTCCACCCAGGGGTTCACGCGGGACCTCCGGGTGTCGAAAACCCACTTCCAGGCGGTCAACCAGTACGTCATCAAGGAGCGCATCGGAATCGGCGGGATGGGCACCGTGTACCTC
>Ga0075430_100002927_pt1 | contig 14280 bp, 10 predicted proteins | sample RhiMetdeltSRZDD4_FD_75294 | JGI IMG/M metagenome (GOLD analysis project Ga0075430, IMG submission 75294) | Populus rhizosphere microbial communities from Tennessee, USA - Rhizosphere MetaG P. deltoides SRZDD4 | ecosystem: Host-associated > Plants > Roots > Rhizosphere > Soil | place: USA... | reverse complement strand
TCGTTGAACGGCCCGTCGGCGAAGAGCAGCGGGGGTGCTTCGCCTGCCTCGACCGCCAGCTCCGCCTCCGCTCCCCCGGCCCCGGCTGCTGTCCCTGCCTGCGGCGTCGTAGCGCCTCTTGCTGTGTCGGCCGGTTCCTCTGTCGCGACCGGTTCCCCAGCCTCGGCCGGCTCCCTGGTCCTGGGCAGCTCCCCGGTCCTGGGCAGCTCCCCGGTGACGTAGGCGAGCCACAGCGCCCGGCGGCGCGGCTTGCGGCTCGACGTGCGCAGGATGGCACCGGACGGGACCTTCACCACCTGGACCTGCGCCTGGTCACCGGCGAGCGTCCGGATGACCGAGACGGCCAGCGCGGCCCGGTCACCGAGCGACCGCTCGGTGACCACCAGGATCGTCGGCTTTCCCTGTGCCATCCCCGCGACCACGGTGGCGTACCGCCGGGAGATCGCGCCGGACGCGACGAGCTCCATCTCGATGTCCTCGACGAACAGGCTCTGCCCGCTCACCTTCACGCTGTCGCCGAGCCGGCCCACCACGTAAAGCTCGCCGTCGAGCAGGAAGCCCGCGTCACCGGTACGCAGGGTGCCTCCGCTCAGCTTGGCCGCGTCCTCCGGTGAGGGGTCCACGTACCCGTCGGCCACTGACGGCCCGTGCACGAGGATCTCGCCCAGCACGCCCTCCGGCTGCCGGACACCCTCCTCGTCGAGGATCTCGACGAGCACCCCGTCCATCGGTCGACCGCAGCTGACCTGCCACAGCGCCGGTTCGGTGACCGGCTCGGCGGAGAGCTCGACGACCTCGCGTACGTCCACTTTCTCGCCCAGCCGCCGTTCCAGGCAGCCGGTCCGGACCAACCGGGGCACCTGCCCGTTGGCCAGGCCGGTTACGGCGAGTGTCGCCTCGGCCAGCCCGTACGCGGGCGCGAGCGCGGCGGCGTCCAGGCCGTGCGGTTCGAGCAGCCGGACGAAGCCGGCGAGCACCGCGGGGTCGACCCGCTCGGCGCCGCTGATCACCGTCGTCAGGTGGGAGAAGTCGAGACCGTCGAGGTGCTCCGGCCGGACCCGGGCGACCACCCGCTCGAAGCCGAAGTTGGGCATGGCCATGCACGCGTACCGGTTGCGACCGTACTCGGTGAGCCAGCCCCTGGTGTCCCGGAGGAACTGCTCGGGACGCATGAACGCGTTCTCCGCCTGGATCGTCAGCGCTGTCAGCATCCCGCCGACGAGCCCCATGTCGTGGTACAGCGGCAGCCAGGACACCGTGCCGTACTCGCCCATCCGGCTCCACCGCCGGATCATGCGCAGGTTGGCCGCCATATTCGCCATCGTGATGCGCAGCCCGCGCGGGCTTCCGCGCGAGCCGGAGGTGAACTGCAGGACCGCGAGCTCGCTGTGGGCGCGCACCGAACCCACGATGTCGTCGGCGTAGGTCGGCTCGAGCAGCCGGGTGCTGGCCGTGTGCTCGCCGAGACCGCCACGGACCAGGTCCGCAAGTGCGGCGGCGACCACGGCATGGCTCGGCTGGATCCGGGCGGCGATAGCACGCAGCTGGTTCTGGTACCCCTCCCCGGCCCGCAGCGCCCACGGCAGGGGAAGCACTGACGGCGTCGCGCCGATCGACAGCAGGCCGAAGAAGTGCGTCACGAAGTCCGGCCCGTTGGGCAGCACCAACGGCACCACCTGCCCAGGTCGCACGCCAGCGGCGGCGAGCGCGGTGCCGGCCCGCAGCGCGCGCAGCGCCAGCTCTTGGTACGTCAACCGCTGCCAGGAACCGTCATCGTGCCGGAACCGCACCCCCCGCTCATCGGTCGGGTCGTCCAGCCATCCGACCACCCGGTCGTGGTCGGCAGTCCTGCACTGTGCCATGGTTCACCCCCTCGTCCGGAGAACGTCGGGCACCGGCGCTCCGCGCCCTGGCGGGGTCAGCCGCCCGATCGGCTGCCTGCCGGCTGTTGCAGCATCCGGGCCAGCTCCAGCCGCTGCACCTTGGCCGTCGCGGTCCTGGGCAGCTCGGCCAGGCTCATCTGCACTGGCGGCAGCATGGGGGGCAGGTCGGCGGTTGCCTTGGCCCACTGGGCGGGGTCGAGCGCCGCACCGTCCTTGGTGACCACGACCGGCGTCGCCGCCCCCGCACCGCCCGGAATAACGACGATCTCCAGCAGCGAGTCCAGGCGCAGCAGCAGCGCGTCCTCGATCTCCAGCGCGCTGCCCAGCCCCGGAATCACATCGACCTCGCGGTCCAGGATGTGCAGGCAGCCCCAGCGGGTCCGGTACCCGACGTCGCCCATGCGCCACCAGCCGCCATGCAGCTGGCCCCGGTAGCGCGCCTCCTCGTTGACGTAGGTCAGCGCCCGGCCGTCGGTACGCACCTCGATATAGCCGGGTGTCTCCGCGCTGGGTCGCCGGCCGTTGCGAGCCACCACGCGCACCCCGGTCATGCCGGGGAACGGGAAGCCGACACAGCGCCCGTCGACCTTGCCGGTCCAGCGCTGGCTGGTCACCCGGCCCACCACCGGTCCCACCTCGCTCTGCCCGTAGAGCTGCAGCTGCGCCGGGCGGGTGCGTCTGGACGCGCCGAGAAGCTTTATCACGGTACGCGGGTGGATCGCGTCGAACGTGCTGCTGATGTACTTCACCTGCGCCAGCAGGCCACGCGGGTCGTCGGCGAGCTCTTCCCACTGCACGAACGTGTTGGGGTGGGCCTCGATGACTCCCGGCTTATGCTCGGCGAAGATCTCGGCGACCCGCTTGGCGTCCGGGTCCCTGATGATGACGAGCGGGAACCCGCGGTTGACCGCGATCGCCAGGGCGGTGACGAGTCGTGAGTGGACGAACGAGACGTGCACGGCCAGGGTCTCCCGCCTGCGCACGAACATCTGCACGGCGAGCGCCTGCGGCCGGTAGCGCGCGCGCAGGGTCCGCGCGGTGTGCAGCACCAGCTTTGGTACGTCGGTCGTACCGGAGGTGTGGGTGATGAGTGCGGGACTTGTCGGGTCCGGCCGGACGAACGGCGCGGGGACCGGCTCGGGCCGGCGCCGCAGCGGCGTCGTTCCCGCCGCCTCTCCGGTCACCAGCAGGACCTGTTTGGCCCGCTCGCGCACCACCTCCGGCAGCCGGTCAGCCAGCGTGTGCTCGTCGGTGACCAGGTACGGCCAGCCCACCCGCTCCAGCAACGTCGGCACCATGTCACCCGGAAGTGCGGGCGAGAGCAGCATCGGGACCGCGCCGGTGCGCGAGACGGCGCAGGCGAGCAGGAAGATATCGAAGTTGTCCTGCTTGTAGACCACCACGGTGTCACCGGGCCGGACGCCTGTCTCCCGCAACGCGGCAGCCAGGTCCGCCACGAGCAGGGCGCACGCATATACCGTCAGGTCCGTACCCATTTCCGGCGCCACGTCGAGCCGGTGGTCCAAGGTGACCCGCTGGTATGGGCTCTTAGTGAGGCCATCGTCGAAAATGGCACCCAGGAACAGCCCGCGGTTCCCGATCCGCTGCAGAATCACGCGACCTACCTCCCCGCTACCGGAGCCTGCTGCGACCCGTCTTCCGCGAACCGCGCAGACTCCAGCGCCGACTTTATCCGGTGCAATGTTGCGCGTAGGTCACCGTCGATCTTCTCGCCCCATTCGGCGATGAACCTAGGCCTGTCGGAAGGGCTCATCCGGGAAAGGATCCCCCGCATTCCTTCGGTCAGCTCACCCATCCAGAACGCGTGGGTCAGCACGCACCCGCCGGCCGCGGGATGAACCTCGAACGACCATACACTCTGCTGTGCGGCTCCGGCGCTGCTGCGCATGGCCCAGCGGAACACGTGCGGCGCGCGCACCTCCACGACCTCGGACTCGGTCGTCCACTCCCCACGTACCACGGGCGCCCACGAGACGATGTCGGGCGCCCGGTAGTTACGCCCCTCGAACACCGAACCCAGCAATGACGGCCCACCGGAGAGCCATCTGCCGCCCCGGCACTCGGGGCTCCACTCACCACTGTTGGTCAGGTCGCTAACGAAGGCGAAAACCTCGGAAGGCTCGGCCTCAATCAGAATGTCCGCACTGACTCGGAAGGTCTCCGTATCGTGCCGGACGGACTCGTCGGCCACGCTGGGAACGTTACCCGTTGGCCCGGTGGGTCGGTAGCCTTTGCGCTGCGCTTCTACGCCCGCGTCGCCGGTCAAGGTGGTTGTGGGAGGCGTTTCGGGATTTGCTTCCCACCGACGGTCACGAAGCGGCCGGCATCACAAAGCAACCGCGGTCGACACCACAGTCGAGCATCGTTGCGGCGGCGTAGTCGAGCGCGCGCCGATGATAGCCGGCAGAGAGGTCGGTCGGCGGCGCCGTCCTCACACCCCGAGGATGGCGCCGCCGTCGACGCACAGGTCCTGCATGGTGATGTGCCTGGCCTGGTCGGAGGCGAGGAAGACAACGGCATCGGCGACGTCCGGTGGCTCGGCGAGCCGCCGCAGCGGGATGCCCGTCTTGTAGGTCTCGAGCGAGCCGTTGATGGTGGCCTGCCGGTCACCGGCGCCGGACCAGAGCTGGCGCAGCATCCCGGTGTCTGTCGAGCCGGGAGACACCACGTTGCAGCGGATCCCGTACTCGGCGAGCTCCAGTCCGAGCGTCTTGGTGTATGAGGCCGCCGCGGCCTTCGACGCGCCATAGGCCGCCATCTGCATCCGCGGCACCCGGCCCGCGTTCGAGGCGATCGTCACGATCGCGCCGGACCTGCGCTGCTTCATCCGGCTGGCGACCGCCCGCGAGCAGTGGAACACGCCGTCCAGGTTGACCGAGAACATCGCCCGCCAGTCCACATCGGACAGCTCGCTCGCGGCGCCGAGACGGAGCACCCCGGCCGCGTTCACCAGTAGCTCGATCCCGCCGACCTCGCGCTCTATCCGCGCCACCGCGCGCTCCACCTCGGCGCCGTCCGCCACGTCGGCCGGGTAGCCCGGCACGTACCAGCCGTTCACCGCCATCTTCTCGGTGAGCTCGTCCAGGGCCGCCACGTTGACGTCGACCGCCGCGACCGCCATGCCCTGCGCGGCAAGGGCCTGTACGACCGCGCTGCCGATCCCCCCGGCCGCCCCGGTCACCACGGCGACCTTCCGGGCGGTTCCGTCTTGTCCTGTCACGTTCCGCACCTCTTTCGCCGAGAACCGGCCGACCGCCACACCGTCCAGCACGGACGCCGGAGCTCCAGCCTCAGGTATGCAGCCAGTGCCGCAGCAGCTCCGCGGCCTGGGCCGGGTTCAGACGTGGGTCACACAACGTCGTATATCGATGAGCCAGCTGCTCGGTGCCGGGCATGGTCGGGTCCAGGCACTCCGTCACCGCGACAGCCGCGACCTCCAGGTGCAGCCCGCCTGGGTGCACGCCCAGGCGCCGCAGTGTCCGCCGGAACTGGACCGCCTCTGCGACAACGTCCGCCAGCCGCCGGGTCTTCACCCCCCGTACCTTGATTGTGTTGCCGTGCATGGGATCGCTCAACCAGATGGCCGGATGCCCCTGCGCCCTTACCGTCGCCACCATGGGCGGGAGCAGCTCCGCGATGGCGGCGGCGCCGAACCGTACGATCAGCGTCAGCCGGCCCGGGACCCGCTCCGGGTCCAGCTTCTCGCACACCGCGACGAGGTCATCCGGCGTTGTCGTCGGACCGATCTTGCATGCCACCGGGTTGGCCACTGTGGACAGCAGCTCGATGTGCGCGGAGCCCGGCTGCCTGGTGCGGTCACCGACCCAGGGCAGGTGCGTCGAGCCGAGAAACCGGATGCCCGACCTGGTCCGCAGCAGGTTCGCCTCATAGTCCATGACCAGCGCATCATGACTGGTCCATGGCCCGGACGGGAACAGGTCGCCGGTGCGCTGTCTCCGGTCGGCGCGGACGATCTCCGCCACCGCGGCGCTGGCCAGGTACGCCTGGACCATCCGGCGCGGGTCGTGCGCGCGCGCCTCGGCCGTCGGCCGCTCAGAGTTGATCATGTGGCCGCGGAATGCCGGCAGCAGCTGGTCGCCTATGCGTTCGTGGGGCTGGCTGCGCGGCTTGGCGAACTGCCCGGCGAGCCGGCCGACCCGGAGCACCCGGTGCCCGCTGCCCTCCTCCAGCCCGTCGGCGAGCTCGTGCAGCAGGCGCAGCTCCGCGTGGACGTGCTCCTCATCGACCTCGTAGAAGCTCTCTGCGCAGTAGCCGACCTGAAGCACCTCAGCGCCGCCGCCGGCCACCAGCTCGAGGCCGTGTGCGACCTCGACCAGCTCCTGCGGGGTCACCAGGGCCGGCGAGGCCGCAAGGGTCGCGCAGCACGCCTCGTGGTCGGGATGGGACTCCCACTGCGGCTGCTGTGCCGCAAAGGCGCTGGCGGGCCGCCAACCGCGATCAGGTGCGACCGGCATCGGGTTACGGGCCATCAGGCTCCTCGCCGTCCAACAGTGCCGGGTCGCCCGCCCGCTGCGTCGCCCACGTCACCAGCCCGGCGAGGATCTCCGCGCCGTGCTGCGTGAGCACCGACTCCAGGTGGAACTGCACCGATGCGAAGTGCCTGCCGCGAAGGGCGTGGACCTCACCGGTGTCCGGGTCGCGGCAGAGCTCCACGGCCCCGCGGACCGCTGCGGCCGGCACCCGGTCGGTGCCGTGCCGGGCCGAGTAGGAGTTGTAGAAACCGACCAGCTCGGACGCTCCGAACAGGTCGATCCGGCGTTGCGTGCCCTGGTTGGGCCGGTCCCGCTTGACCAGCCGCAGACCCAGCAACGCGGACAGCACCTGATGGCTGAGACACTCCGCGATGAACGGGACGCGCTGTGCCAGTACCCGCTCGACCAGCCCACGCAGCCTGGCGATCCGGGGGTCGGCCGCGGACCGCGGGTCACCCGGCCCGGGGCCGAGCACCACCAGGTCAAAAGCGTCAACATCAGCGGGTACGACCCGAGCCAGGGGCCGGATGGTCACCTCGTGGCCCAGTGCGCGTATCTGGTGCCCGAGCATGCCGACGAACCTGTCCTCGGCATCGACGATCAGCGCCCGGCCAACGGGTGGGCTCGGCCGGCCCGGGACCGGGGCGGACAGCCAGAACGACGACAGACCGGCGTTGCGCCGCGCCAGCGCGGCCAGCACCTTGGGGTTAGCGGCGATCGATGTGCCGAACGGCCCGGCCCCCGCCGCTGCGGGCCCGCTGTTGCCCCGGCCGCTGTCGCCTCGCCTGCCGTTGCCCTGCCCACTGTTGCCCTGCCCGCTGCCGGTCTGACCGCTGCCGCCCTGCCCACTGCCGGTCTGCCCACTGCCGGTCTGCCCACTGCCGCCCTGCCCGCTGCCGGTCTGCCCGCTGCCGGTCTGCCCACTGTCGACGCGGGCGCCGGTCGTTGCGCGGTCTACGCCGATGGCGGCGAGAAGCGCGTCGACCTTGGCCCAGGTCTCGGCGACCTCCTCGGCCGGGCGTGAGTCCCGCACCAGCGTCGCACCGACATCGATCCGTAACGTGCCGTCCCGGCGGACCTCAGCCGTCCGGATCATGATCGCCGAGTCCATTGTGGATCGCCCAGCCGGGTCCCGGCCGAACAGTGCCACCGCTCCGCCGTAGTATCCGCGACCGCCGGGCTCGTGCCGGACGATCACCCGGCACGCGTTCTGCAACGGGCTGCCGATCACGGTGGGCGCGAACATGGTCTCGCGCAGCACGTCGCGCACGTCCATGACGCTGGCGCCCTCCAGGACGTACTCCGTGTGCGCGAGCCGGGCCATCTCCCGCAGGTACGGGCCGCGCACCCGGGCACCGGCGTCGCATACCCCCGCCAGCATCTTCAGCTCCTCGTCGACGACCATGTAAAGCTCGTCGATCTCCTTCTGGTCGGCCAAGAAGGTGAGGATGTCGTCCATCCGGGCACCGGACGGCGGGTAGCGGTAGGTGCCGCTGATCGGGTTCATCCGTGCCTTGCCGTCCACCACCTGCACGTGCTGCTCTGGTGAGGCGCCCACGAAGGTGCGGTCACCGGCGTGCACCAGGAACGTCCAGTACGCGTTGCTCTCCGAGAGCAGCAGCCGCCGGAAGATGCTCATGGCGACCTCCGGCCGGTACTGGGCAAGCGTGGCCAGGAACGACCGCTTGATGACGAAGTTCGAGCCCTCCCCGGTCCGGATCTCCCCGTCGATGATCTGCTCGACGACCTTCTCGTACTCGTCGTCCCCGGGATCGAACCCGTACCCACAGACCGCCACCGCCACGTCAGGCAGCAGGTCGACGGCGTCCGCGGCCGGCAGTGCCGCCCGCTCGTCGACGACCAGGGCAAGGATCGGCTCACCGTCGTCGTGGCAGGCGTACCCGCGCTCGGTGACCTGCCGGAACGGGACCACCGCGAGCACCTCGGACCTGGCCTGGGCGCCGTTCCCCGGTGTCGGCACCGGGAGGTCGGCCAGCAGGGTCGCCCGGGTGACCTGGCCGGTCATGAGCTCGACGGCGCCGCCTTCGGCGCCAGCGCGGCGCAGCAGGGCGAACGGCGGCGGATCGGGCGCCAGCAGGCTGCGCAGGAGCCGCCGGGCATCGGTGGTCCCGACCTCGCTGACGGCGCCGATCGTCATGCCCTCTTCCCTCCGGCCCCGATGGACCGACCGTCCACTTCTGCTGCGCCAGCGGGGGAACACCCCGCGGCACCGCCGTAGGACGGCGCCGCTGGCGCACCAGGGTCGATCGGATGTCGCACTCCCCGTGACGGCGTGACGCGCCATGCCCGCCTCCGGCACCACGGCGGATCAGCACATCGTCGAGCCCGCAAGATCAGCCGGAGGACTGCCATTTCTGCCCACGGCGCTGCTCCAGCTCTGTTGCGAACTGCTGCCAGGCCTGGGCGCATATCCGAGCCGCCGTGGCGACGACGTCGGTGCAGTGTGGCGGAACGTTGTCGCAGAGCCGGTTCCAGTCCTGCGGCTCAATAGCGACGGTGCACAGCAACCGCAGGAGCTGCCGCCCGGACTCGGAGAACCGCAGTGACGGGTCTTTCCTCAAGTTCTCGATCAACGCTGAGCCGTCCGCCCCCCACGACCCGCGGGACGGCTTCGCCCGCATCGGCAGCGAGCCCGGTGCTCTTCGGTCCCTGGGGGACGGTCCGGCGTTCTGGGACGCCGACTCGCGCTGCCTGGGCACGAGCGGACCCTCGCCCCGTTCCAGCCGGGCCCGGACATCTCGTACGGTCGCGGCGCACACGCCGGCCTCCCGGGCGATCTCGCGTAGCGACGCGCCGGGCCGGTCCGCCAGCAACCGGCTGGCTTCACGCCGGCCCTGGGCGGCGTCCACCGGTCGGACCCGCCCGTCCAGTCCGCGCCGGGTGTTCGACTGGGGAATCTCCCCACTTAACCGGCGACGGATCGAGCCCACGGTCTTGTGCGCCAACCCGGTGACCGAGGCGACCGCCCGGTCCGACCACTCCGGGTGCGAGGCGATAATGCGCTTGGCGGCGGCGACCCGATCGGCGAGCGTCAGCGGTAGGCCGTGTGCCACGTTCGACTCGACGGCGAGGATGAAGGCCTCCTCGTCGTCACAGTCGAGGAACTGGACCTCGATCTCGTCCCTGCCGCGTAGCGTCGCGGCGAGCACCCGGTGCATCCCGTCGATGACCCGCATCGTGCGGCGGTTGACGAGGATGGGTGGCAGGTTGGCGTCGGACTCGGCGAGCAGCCGGGCGTGTGCCATATCCTCACCGGACGACCTGGGTGAGTCACATTTCAGCAGGGAGCTGAGCCGAACCAGTTCAACGGAGCGACGGGCCGTGGCTGGCGTGGTGGCGCCATCTGGTCGTCCTGTCACAACATCGCCTCCCCCGCGAGAGAATTCTCGTGTGATGTTTGGAACCGCAGTGCCGGCCCCAGCAAACCCCCCAAACAATCGGCCGCCCGCCTCCATAAGCACAACTGGGAGCCACCGGTCATCCACCTTCGGCGGGCTGGAGATGCAGATTGGGAAGAACTCCCCGTCGCCCGTCGCCACTATCGCATGAGTCCGATTACAGCTAATTCACAAACGACAATCAACTAGTATGGGGCGACTCCGAGCATAGCAGCGATACCGGAGGCCCGCAACGGACGCCAGAGCAGGCCAGACCGCATTCGCCACAGACAGAAAAGCGACAGCCGGACAGGCAGCTTGCGATGCAGGCAGCCGGGCGAGAACTCAGCGCCCGGCACTTTCGAGTATGTCCGGATTGGTCCTCAACTACGTTTACGGTCCGTACATACTCAAGAACATATCTGTAGTCACAAGTACAGTCGCGACAGCTGATGACACCGCAGCGGGCCACTGGCGGGTATAGCGCCGGCAGCCACGTAGCGGGTATGTTCCCCTATTCCCAGATACCGTGCAGTTATGCGCGACGAGACAGGCTCAAACCGGTATCCACTTAGGACATCCGGCAATACCAGGCCCCGCGCGCGCCACCGCATGACGCCCAGTCTTCATCTTGCATGGCGTCTTGTCGCCATAAGACCCGCTCCGGTACGCCGCATTCTGTGGCGGGAGCGGACGGTCGCGTTGGCGACAACGTAGCCGCACATACGGGCCTGGCCCGGCGAGCCAGGTCAGGAGCGGCTTCGTGTCCCAGGGGACGGTTGCTCCACCTGGACCGCCATGATCTCCAGATAGGCCGCCTCTCCGTACACCTTGGCTATTGACCGGTCGTAGATCCAGCGACCGAGGCCATAGGCGGCCAGCCGGGCGGCGATCGCCCGGGGATGCTCCTCCGGTGGAAGGATCCGGGCCACGGCGGCGATTCCGGGACCCAGCGGCTTGCCTTTCCGGTTGGACGGAGCGATAACGACGGATGGGTTCTTTTTGATCCTCTTGACTTTCCACGAGTCGGCCCCGGTACGGATGTACGCCTTGCCGTCGTCCATGCCGAACCAGATCGGGGAGGGCACCGGTTCGCCATTCCGGCGGAACGTGACCAGCACGGCGTACTTATGACCCCGCAAGGCGCTCAGGGTGCCTGTCTGCACGACCGGTACAGAGAAGGCGCCAGGGTCGCGCCCACGGTCGTAGTAGCTCAGCATCCACCGCTCCATCGCCTCCCGGCTGGGCAAGCCAGGCATTGACATCCTCCTTAGCGACATCACCTCTCGGCATACGGAAAACTGATACCACGGGTGCTGTGTGACACAGGTGCCGGAACTCTGGTGCGCTCACCGGAACGCCGGTGTCTCAGTAACCATCGCCTGCCAGCCGGTCGCTGCGTCGGGGTAGCGCGGGGACCACCCGGTCGCGGCTTTGAACCGGCGGTTCGATACGCGAAGGGAACGAAGGTAGAAACGCGTGTTACCGCTTAGCCGCAGGAGCAGGCTGCCGGTCCCATGCGGTGGCTCGACCCCCAACGCCTGGGCAACAGCCAGGTTGAACGCCTGACGGGTGAGCGGCTCGTCATCGGTCACGTTCCACGCCCCCGCCGGTGCGTCGAGGGCCGCGACAACCCCCGCGGCCGCGTCCTGCGCGGCTATCGCCGGCGCGTACGCGCTCCTGGGCCCGGGAAGGGGAGGCAGCCGGCGGCAGGCCATACGCCTCATGTACATGGTGTGCGCCGCGTCGGCCGCGTAGAACTGACCGAAGCGAAGCACCACACCCACCCGGCCGGCCTTCGTGAAGCGGCTCGCTTCGGCCTCCGCCGCCTGGCTTGCGCGGCCGAGTGCAGGCGGGTCAAGCGGGACATCCTCATCGACCCACCGGTCACCGCTGTCCGGATAGACGAAGGCGATCGACTCCTGCACGAAGCGCGTGACACCGGTCTCCAGCGAAGCGTTGACAAGGTTGCGGGACGCCTCCCTCCGCAGGCGGTCGTTCTGCGCCCAGGCGCTGGTGAGGACGGCGCGGGACGGCGGCGGGATCTTCGTGGCCAAGTTGGCCACGACGTCATGTCCATCGACGGCCGCCCGTACGGCGACCGGGTCGAACAGGTCGACGTGCGCCGGCAGTGCCCCCAGGTCCCGTACGAGCGCGGCCTTCCCGGCCGATCTGGCCACACCTGTGACGGAGTGGCCGGCTTGGACAAGCTGCGGCAGCACCCTCCGACCCAGGACGCCGGTCGCCCCGGTCACGAACACCTTCATCGGGCGGCCCCAATGGCGAAAACGGCTTCGCCTAGCTCCGTCCTCACGCCACCTCCGCCAATGACTGACCGTAGGGACCAGGCAGCCTGGCCATTCGTACCCGTCGAACGCCAGCCTATCGATGGATGTCCGGACCGGTCAATCACAAGGTCAAGATGGGTCAGGTCAGACGGCCACGGAGGTGCTGCGCGGGTGGCTGTCCAGCCGCCGGGTGACTCGTACCGGCAGCCCTTCGCCCGGGTGCAGGGCGGGGATGCCGACCGGGGTGAGGGACGCGTAGTCCTGGGCCAGCTCCAGCGACCGGAGCAGCTCCGCCAGCAGCACCTTGAGCTGCTGCTCGGCGAATATGAACCCGATGCAGCGCCGGTAGCCGCCGCCGAAGGGCACGAACGTGAACGGTTCTGGCTTCGTGTCGAGCCACCGTTCCGGCCGGAACCGGTCCGGCTCGGGCCACAGCTCGGCCATCCGGTGGGTGACGTAGGGCGAGTACAGGACCATGGACCCCGCCGGCACCGTGACCCCGGCGAACTCGAACGTCTCCACGGCCTTCCGCGGGCTGACCGAGGTCGGTGGCCACATACGCAGCGTCTCGTTGACGATCGCGTCGAGGTACCGGAGCTGGCCCAGCGCATCGACCGTGAGGCGGCCGTCGCCGAGCACGTCCGCGAGCTCAGCCGTTGCCGTCTCCCGCACCGAGCGGTTGGACAACAGCTCATGGATCGCCCATGACGCGGCGCTGCCGATGGTGTCGTAGGACGCGGCTATGAGGCTCACGACCTGGTCCCGGACCTCCACGTCGCTCAGCGCGGGCTTGCCGGACTCGTCCACGGCCGCGAGCAGGATGTCCAGCACGTCGGGCGAGTCCGGTGCGCTCGCCTGCGCCCGGCGCCGGGCTATCTCGGCATTGACGATCTCGTCCGTCCGTCCACGCGCGGCCAGCGCCCGATGCCACCGGGTCCCGGGCAGGTCGATCTTGTACTGGCGCCACATCGGGAGGTTGACGTACCCGATCGTGGTGTCCAGGGCCTTGCCCAGCTCGTCCGCCTTGTCCAGCTGGCTGCCGAACAGCGACCGCACGGTGACCCGCTTGATCGGGCGGCGCAGCGCCCGCAGCGCGTCCACCCGGCCCCCGACCGGCCAGCTGGCGAGCTCCGCACGGAACTCGTCGATCATGATGTCGAGGTACCGGTAGATGCGCTTGGCTGCGAACGCGGACTGGGCGGCCTGGCGCCGGCGGCGGTGCTCCTCCCCGTCGCTGACCACCATGGCGGTGTCCCCGTCCACCGGGATCAGGAAGGCCATCGCCTCGCGCCAGCGGAACAGCTCCGGGTGCTCCGACAGGATGAACCGGTTGGCATCCGGCCCGAGCATGGCGACGTACCTGAACGGCCCGAGGCCGAAGCCCACCACCGACCCGTAGCGCTCGTACAGCAGGCTCAGGCCCTCCGCCGGAGACCTCGCCAGCAGGCGGGCCAGCTGAACGTGTTCCCAGGGCCACCGGGGGCCGGGCAGCGCCATGCCGTGTCTCCCTACCAGCGAGTTCTTCCCAAACATCAGGTGCGTCGTGTACGCCCTGGGCCGCCGGTCCCGGATGGGTCGGCGTTCCCGGCATGCCGGTCAACGGCGGTGACCTGTCCTTCCAGCTTCTGCTTCGCCAGCAGGAGCTCCCGTCTCACCAGGATCGGCATCTTACGGTGCAGGTACGGCCCCACTATCCACCGCAGCGGCCACCTCAGCCGGAACCGCTCGGACCGCGTCACCTCGGTCCCGCCGGGGACCGGGACGCACTCGAAGCTCGCCTCGTAGTGCGTGATCGCGCGGATAAGACGGTTGTGCGGCGACGGCGCCAGGCTGATGTCGACCCGGCGGCCAGGGGTGAGCCGCTCCTGGGAGACCAGCGTCGGGCCGACCAGCCCGGCCAGCTTCGGCCTGAAGGCGAACTCCGTAAAGTTTTCCTCGCGCCTTATCCACAGCACGGGCCGGATTTTCTCATCGATTTCGGCGTAACGCTCGATATCCATGATGAAATCGAGAATGGCGTCCGGCGACGCCCGGATGAACTGGGTCGTACGCGCGTCAAACACAGATCAACGTTACGCGTGGCCGTCGGGCTACGCAAGGGCAGGCGCGCCTCACCACGCTTCTGTACCAACCGGAAAGGAGGCGCCGACAAAGAGCTGCCCAGCCGCGCAGCCACCTGGCTGGCTCCGGTGTCCGG
>Ga0075430_100002922_pt1 | contig 14293 bp, 14 predicted proteins | sample RhiMetdeltSRZDD4_FD_75294 | JGI IMG/M metagenome (GOLD analysis project Ga0075430, IMG submission 75294) | Populus rhizosphere microbial communities from Tennessee, USA - Rhizosphere MetaG P. deltoides SRZDD4 | ecosystem: Host-associated > Plants > Roots > Rhizosphere > Soil | place: USA... | reverse complement strand
CAGCGCGGACGGCCCTCGCCCAGTCGGGCCACTGGTCCGGAACGATCCACGGCGTCCACGTCGCCCTCTATCAGGGCAACTACGTCAACTATCTCCTCGCCGGCTGCGCCAGCGGCGGCGCCTGTCCCGAGTCGAAGATGACCGCGGCCAAGCGCGCGATCGGCGCCGTCCTGGACACCGTCCGCGGCGTGCGATTCGGGATCATGACGTTTCAGTACGGCCCCCACGGTGTGCGGGGGGGGCGGATGGTGGCGCCGCTGGGCAGCAGTGCTCCGGCGATCAGGAGCGCGCTGAGCACGCTCGGGCCCGCCCGCGATGCGCCGCTCGGCGATGCGCTCCACGACGTCGGCCGCTACTTCAAGGGCGAGGCTCTCACCGACGGCGCCAGCTTCCCGAGTCCCATCCAGCTCGGATGCCAGTCGAACCACGTCATCATCGTCGCGGACGGCGGCCAGACCGCCGGGGCCAGGTCGCTCACCGTCGAAGCGACCCTCCGCAAGGAACAGGACCATGCGCCGTCGCTTCCGGATGTTCAGCGGGTCGTCGTGCACACGATCGGCTTCGGCGTGACCGTCAACACGGCGGCCCCGAGCGCCGATCGGGCGCTCGCGGACCTGAGGCAAGCCGCCGACAACGGCGCGGGCACCTTTGCCCAGGCGGCGATCGCGACCGAGCTCGAGACCTCGCTGAGGCAGGCGCTGGCGCGCCTCACGGAGGGCACCTACAGCCTGACCCACCCCGTGCTGGCCGGCACTGCCGCCGGCAGCCGACGCGCCTATGTTGCGTCGTTCCATGTGACGGCTTCACGCCGGTTCTGGCGAGGCCTGCTGAAGGCCTACCAGCGGGACGCCAGCGGTCTCGTTCCGGTCGATGAACACGGAGTTCCCCTCGCGTCGGCGCTCGTGTGGGACGCGGCGCAAGCCCTGAACGCGCTGTCGCCCGCGAGCCGGACGATCTACACGGAACTCGGTGGCCGGCTCACGCCGTTCACGAAGAGCAACACCGCGATCACCCGCGTCATGCTCGGAGCGTCGAGCGCCGCCGACCGGGATCGGGTCATCGATTTCGTTCGCGGCGTGGACGTGAACGACGAGAACGGCGTCCGCGGCACCGGCGACGAGCGCCCGTGGAAGCTCGGTGCCATCGTCCATTCGACGCCGGTGCTGGTGACCGCGCCCGTGCTGGCGCTGAGCGACGCGAGCTATCAGACGTTCAAGGCGGCGCAAGCCAGGCGGACGAAGGTCCTCATCGCGGCCGCCGACGACGGCATGCTGCACGCTTTCCGCGAGAAAGACGGCGTCGAGATCTGGGCGTTCATTCCGCCCGACACACTGGACCGCCTCCGGGCGCTCTCGGCCGTGGACGCCGCGCCTGCCGTTTTCGTCGACGGCAGTCCGATCGCCGCCGACATCAAGATCGCAGGCACCTGGAAGACGATCGTCGTCGTCGGTGGTCGACGCGGCGGCCCGTCGTACTACGCGCTCGACATCACCGACACCGCGAATCCGAAATTCCTGTGGCGCTTCACGGACGCCAGGATTCGGGAGGCACGGTCGGAGCCGGCGATCGGCAGGATGAAGCTCGGCGGCGCCGAGCGCCACGTCGCATTCATCGGCAGCGGCCACGGCAAGAGCGTCCTCGCGCTGGATCTGGCGACCGGCACGCGGCTGTGGGAGTACGCCGGCACGGCCGGCGCGACCGACGATCGCCAGCACATGCGGTTCAGCGTCATGGCGACGCCCACCGCCGTCGATACCGACAACGACGGCCATGTCGACCACGTCTATGTCGGCGACCTCGGCGGGCAGCTCTGGAAATTCGACGTGTCCGCCGGCGACGCGAATGCGTGGACGGGCAAGCGCCTATTTTTCGCGAAGCCGTCATTGGCGGAGGAGACGGTGCCGGGGGGCGGCTTCCACGCGGCTCCCGCCGTCGCCCTCGACCACCTGCGAAACGTCTGGGTATTCTTCGGCACTGCCGCGCCAGACGATGCGAACAGCACGTGGGCGGGCCGCTTCTATGGCCTCAAGGACGACACCGACATGACGAATGGGGCGGCGCTCACGGAAGCCAGCCCCGGAATCAAGGATGTGACGACCGCCACCGTCAGCGCGCCGAAAGGCTGGTATGTCGTCCTTGCCGCCCGGGCCGAGACACCCCTCGGGGCGGCCACCGTCTTCAACGGGACGCTGCTCTTCACGACCTTCACGCCGGACCGCGCAGGGGTGTGCGGTCCCGGTGGTGGCAGCACGAAGCTGTACGCGCTGCAGATGGCGAGCGGCTACGCGCGGATGGATTTCGTCACCGGAGCGCCGCTCGCCGCCCCGACAGCCGCGTCGCCGCGGTTCAAAGAGATCGGCCGTGGCATCGGCTCGATGCCGGTCGTCGTGCTCAAACCGCCGGGCGCGTCCGGCCCGGCGGCGACAGCGTCGGTGGTCGTCGGCTTGTCGAGCCAGGCGCTCGCGAGCACAGCGATCCCCGCACCGCCGTTCTTGAAACACGTGCGGTCATGGCGCGAGCGGTGATTTCGCGCCGCTGCCGTATCGATCTTTCGGCATTGTCACGCTCGACGCCTTGCCCCTCAATGCGGGCATGCGACCACATGGGCCGCGCCGACGCCGCCGTGACGGCTTCAGTCTCATCGAGCTGACGGTCGTTCTGGCCATCACGGCGACGGTGACCGTGGTCGCTGTCCCCACCCTTCTGAGCTACTGGGACAGCTGGTCGCTGCAGGCCGCGGCGCGCGAGCTGGCGACCGCGATCAACCTGGGCCGTCAGCTCGCCATCGCCACCCGCAGCCCCGTCTGCGTCGATGTGAGCGACACGAACCTTCGCTTCCGAGTCGGCGGCTGCGCAGGCGACGTGTGGACCGGGCCGTCGACCGACGCATCGGGGAGTATCCGGATCTCGGATCCAACCCTGGCTCTCTCGGCAAACGCGAGGCTTGTCTTCACCACCCTGGGGGCGGCGAGCCCGGCCGCCACGTACACCCTCCGGCACGCGCGCACCCGGGTATCGCGGACGGTGGTGGTCGCGGCCTCCGGTCGCATCAGCGTGGAATGAGGATCCGGGCGTCTACCAGTCAGTCCGGGTTCACGCTGGCGGAGCTGCTCGCGGCGTTGTCCATCGTCGCCATCGCGCTCGTCGCCATGGTCGGCGCTCTGCAGCACGGACTCAGCGGTATCGAGACCGGCCGGGGCGAAAGCATGGCCGTGTTCCTGGTCGAGGACAAGCTCGAGGAGCTCAGGGCGCTGGCGCTCGTCGACTGGGGGAACAGCGCACTCCAGCCGGGCACAACGACCGAGTACTGCCGCGCACCGAGTGCGTGCTCCTCGATATCGGCGCCGGACGGCTTTCGACGTAGCACCACCGTGACCGCCGGCAATGGAGCCACGTGCACGGCCCGGTGCAAACTCGTAACCGTCTCGGTCTTCTATCGGCCCGTCACGCCACTCGGCCAGCTCGATCGGGAGCGCCGCGTCGACGTCGGCACCATGCTCGCCTCGCGCACATGAGACGCCGCCGACGGCAGGTCTCACGGCGGATGACCGACGCCCGCGGCGCCGCGCTCGTCCTCGCACTCATGATCCTGCTCGGGCTCACGGCCATCACGTTCGGACTGCTGTCGATGGGCGCGCTCGAGCCGCAGATCTCGCGGAATCATGTCGACCTGGTCCGGGCTCGGTATCTGGCCGAGGCCGGCATCGACCATGCGTACGACACCCTCGCGAATCACGCCGAAACCTGGAGCGACTATCTGACAGGTGCGACCTGCACAGCCGGTGCGGTGCTCACTGAGGCATCGCTGCCGGGGCGCACCCTCGCCGATGGTCACTTCACCGTCTGGCTTCGCAATGATTGCGCGGCCGGCGACGAGCGGCTCACCGGAGTGCCGCCCGACGACAGCATCGATGCGACCCGCGACGCAAACGGCACCGTGATCGTCTCCTCGACGGGTGTCGTCGCGCGAACCCGCCACACGATCACCGCGGTCGTCTCCAGTGGTCGTGGCTCCAGCGGCTCTGGCCAGACTGTCTCGAGATCCGCTGTCAGAACCTACAATTGGTCAGAACACTGAAATCGTGACGCACCGGCACGACGAAGCCTCTTCGCGACGTTCGGGGGACATCAAAAAGGGCGCTCGACATACGACCCCTTGGAGGGGTAGGATTGGCCAGCTACCGGCCATGGTAGGTGGAAAATGTTGGTCGGGCAATGAGCAGCACCCATACTATTGAGGTACATGAAAAACCCATTCGCGGGGCTGCTGCGCAAGACCCCTGAAATCCTGGGACTTGACATCGGTTCGAGCGCCATCAAGGCCGTCCAGCTGAAACCCTCCGGTCGGACCTTTCGCCTGACGTCCCTGGGAGTCGCGCCCCTCGCACCGGACGTCATTGTCGACGGCAGCATCAAGAACCCGGCGGCCGTCGTCGAGGCCATCAAGCGGGCGCTGCCCAAGGGGGAATCCAGGGGCCGGGATGTGGCGGTCGCCATCTGCGGGCGCGAGCTCATCATCAAGAAGGTTCAGATTCCGCACGTGGATCGGGACGAGCTGACCGGCGCGGTCGAGCTCGAAGCCGAGCATCACATTCCGTTCGCGATCGACGAGGTTTTCCTCGACTACCACGACGTCGGCGAGCGCGACGGCATGATGGATTTGATCCTGGTCGCCGTGAAGAAGACCAAGGTCAACGAGTACGCCTCCGTGGTGGAGGAAGCAGGCCTGGTGCCGGCCATCGTGGACGTCGACAGCTTCGCGCTCGGCAACCAGTTCGAAGTGAACTTCCCCGACGACTCGCGTGATGCGGTCGCCCTCATCGACATCGGCGCGTCGATCATGAAGACGAACGTCGTGCGCGGCGGCTCGACCATTTTCGCGCGCGACATTCCGTTCGGCGGCAACAACTACACGCAAGCGATCTCGCAGCAGCTGCGAATCCCCTTCGAGCAGGCGGAGTCGGCCAAGCTCGGGCGAGACGTCGGCGTGAGCTGGGAGTCCATCGTGCCCGCGCTGGAGGCGGTCTCGCGTGAGCTGACGCTCGAAGTGCAGCGGACCTTCGATTATTTCGCCTCCACCGCCGAGCCCGAGCGCATCGTGAAGATCGTGCTGGCCGGCGGCTGTGCTCAGCTGCCCGGCCTCAACGATTATCTGTCGTCCAACTGGGGAATTCCGGTCGAGCTGGCGCGACCGTTTCAGCGGATCGAAGTCGATCCCGCGCTGGCCGAGGACGTGAACGCGGCGGGTCCGTCGCTGGCTGTCGCCGTCGGCCTCGGAATGCGGCGGCCGGGAGACAAAGGGCAATGATCCGGATCAATCTCGCCCCCGAGCGTGGCCGGCGCCGACGCGTGGGGCTTGGTTTCAGCATCTCGCTGCCCGCGTTCAACCTCGGCTGGTTGTTCGGGATCGTGTACCTGGCCGCCGTCCTGGGGATCGGCGGGTACTGGTGGACGTTGAAGCTCACCGAGAGCCGGCTCCGGAGCGACATGGACCTCGCCCGAAAGGAAATACAGGTCCTCACGGCGAAGATCGGCCAGGAAAACAAGATGAAGGAAATGGCGGCGGAGCTGCGCAAGCGGATCGCCGTCATCGAGACGCTGACCAAGAACCAGGCGCGCACCATCCAGCTGGTGGACACCTTCGCCAACGCCGTGCCGCCGGATCTCTGGATCACGCTGATGGAGGAGAAGAACGCGGCACTGAAGATCACCGGCGCCGCCGCCTCTTCCGTGGCCGTCTCGAACTTCATGACGAATCTGCGCAACTCCGGAAAGTTCAAGGACATCGACATCGTCGTCTCTCGTCAGGATCTTGCCCGGGCGACCCCGCAGGTGACGTTCGAGGTTACCTGCCGGTTCGAGAGCTAGCCGATGCCACTGCCTGCGTTCTTCAATCCGATCGTCAACGCGCCGAAACCCCAGAAGATCGTCGCCGGTGTCATGGGCCTGGCGATCATCGTCGGCGTGTCGTACGTCGCCCTGCTCCAGCCTCAGATCACCGTGGTCGACCAGCTCCGCCCGGAGGTGGCAACGCTGCAGCGGGAAGTGGCGGAGAAGCGGCGGATCCTGGCCGACCTCGAAAAGTTTCGTCGCGAGGTCGCGGAACTGGAGACGCGCCTGAGTGCGCTCAAGGATCGCCTGCCGTCCGAGCGCGAGATGCCCGGGCTCTACCGCACGTTGTCGGACGCGGCCGCGGCATCCGGGCTGGGCCTGTCGCTGTTCCAGCCACGACCAGTCACCACGCACGAGGTCTACACCGAGATCCCGATCGTGATCACCGGCGAGGCGGGTTATCACCAGGTCGGCGAGTTCCTCGAGAAGGTGGCCCGGTTCCCGCGCGTGGTGACGGTCACCGAGATGAAGATGGGCACCGGCCCGCGGGCGCGGGTCCTCGTGAAGGCGGACCTCATCCTGGCGACATATATGTACCGGCCAATCGGCGCACCGCCGCCACCGAAGCCTGTGGGAGCCAAATGAGCGCGCACCAGCCGCCACGTCCGTCCCGTGTCTTCATGGCCCTTGGCATGGCAACCGTGCTTGGCGCCTGCGGCAACCCGCCTGCGCCGCCGCCGGTGGTGCTCACGCCGATACCGGCCCGCCCGGTCGCGGCAACGCAACCGGTACCGGTCGCGCCGCCTGCGGTCAATCCGCTCGCGGCCAGCGAGGACAACATTCCGAAGTACGAAGCGCATGGACGGCGAGATCCCTTCGAGATCTACCAGGTACGCGGAGGGTCCGAGGGACTCACGGTCGCGTCCACGAGGCTCACCGGCATCGTCCGGAACTCGGGATCAGCACTCGCACTGGTCGAAGCGCCGGACGGGATCGGATACATCCTCCGGCCCGGCGATACGCTCGGAGACGGCAGGCTGATGGACATCGGCCTGGACAACGTGGTCTTCGCGGTGGTGGCGAAGCCCGGCGCGCCCACCACGCGGGTCGTACTGAAGCTGGCCAACTAGATCAGGGGGAAACGTGTGAGGCACGTCGCGCGGCGAACGTTGAGCGTCGTCATATTGCTGCTGCTGCCCGTCGGGGGGTCGGTCACCGCCCAGACCGGACAAGCCGTCCAGCTCAGCGACATCAGCGTCACCACGCAGGAGGACACGGCGACGATCTTCGTGAAGACGTCGGCGCCGCCTAAGTATCAGGCGGACCTGATCGATACGCCGACCCGCCTGGTCATCGACTTCGAGGACACCGAATACACGTGGCGCAAGACGCCGCTTGTGCTGGCGCCAGCGCCCCTCAAGCAGCTGCGCGGCAGTCAGTACAAGAAGGGCACTGCCCGCGTCGTCATCGAGTTCACGCGCAAGGTCGGCTATGCCATCCGCGAGGACGACAACGGCCTGTCGATCGTGATCCCGACGGGCACGGTCGCCGCAGCCGCGACGCCCGCTGCGAAGCCAAACGTCGTCGCTGGATCGGCGGCGAAGGCGCCCGTGAAGCCGGATACGGGCGCGATCATGGCCGAGGAAAAGCCGGTGGCCGAGGTGAAGCCCGCCGAGGCGCCAAAGGCGGCAGAAGCGCCGAAGGTGGCGGAGCTACCCAGGCCGGCCGAGGCGCCGAAACCGGTGATGAGCACGACGTTCGCCACGCCGACTCCTCCCCGCGTGAAGGTTGTCCAGGCTCCGCGTCCGAGCGCGCCTGCCACACCGCCCGCGGCCGCCCCGGTGAAGCCCGCCCCGGCCGCGCCGGTGGTGCAGGCGCCGGTCAACTCCGGACGACTCATCTCTCTCGACTTCAAGGACGCCGACGTCGTCAATCTGCTGCGAATCCTGGCCGCCGAGAGCGGTCGCAACATCGTCATCGGCGACGACGTCCGGGGCAAGATGTCCATCTCGCTTCGCAACGTGCCGTGGAACCTCGCCCTGGACACGGTCATGGAGGCGCGTGGCCTCGTGAAGACCGAGCGCGAGAACGTCATCCGCATCGTGTCGGCGGAGCAGCTGACGAAGGAGCGCGAAGCGCGCGCGCGGGTGGAAGAGGCCAAGCTCAAGGCCGAGGCCGATGTCCGAACCAAGATGGCCGAGGCGCTCGTCAAGGAGCAGGAGGCGCAGGCCAAGAAGTTCGCCGCCGAGCTCGCCGCCGCCGAGGCGGTCGCCCGTGGCCCTCTGAGAGAGGAGACGATCCGGCTGTCGTACGCCGATCCCGAGGACGTCGCGAAGACGCTGCAAGGCATCCTCGGCATTCCGGAAGGCGGGATGCCGGCTCCGGGTGCGCCGGGCGGCCCGCCGTTGATCCCCGCGCCGCCGTTCTCGCAGCTCTACGGCCCCGACGCCGGCAAGGCGGGGATGCCCCCTGCGCTCACGCCCAACTCCGAGGTGCTCTCGAAGGGCATCACGATCCGCGCCCACAAGCCCACGAACTCGATCTTCATCCGCCACTACACGAACGATCTGGAGCGGATCAAGAAGCTGATCCGGGAGAGTCTGGACATTCCCCTCCCGCAGGTGAAGATCGAGGCACGCATGGAGGTGCTCGACCGCCGCGATCTCTTCGCGATCGGTGTCCAGTGGGGCGGCGGCGGCGTGCTGAACCAGAACTCGCAGGCCACGATCGTCGGCCGCGGCTTCACCTCCGCACTCGGCAACCAGACGTTCCTGCCGGGCATTGCGCCGACCGGCGTGGGTACCACCCCCAACACGAATCTCGGGCTCGGGAGTGCACTCCCGGTCAGCTCCGCGACAGGGCTCGCCAGCGGCGGTAACATCGTCAACATCCCGATCGGTGACGTCCTGGCCGGCGCGACCGGCGCCGGTGGCCTGGCCTTCGGTATCATAGGGAGCCGGCTCAACCTGGACCTGGCGCTCGAGGCGCTGCGGTCGCAGTCCAAGACCCGGACGCTGGCTCGACCGGAGATCGTGACCGTGGAGAACAACAAGGCGATCATGTCGCTCGGTGAGGAGATCCCGTATGCGACCGTCAGCTCGGCCGGCACGCAGATCCAGTTCAAGGAGGCCGTGCTGCGCCTGGAGGTGACGCCGACCGTCATCCGCGAAGCCGACCAGAACAAGATCAAGATGATGGTGATCGTGGAGAACAACTCCCGCGGTGACGTGGTGAACTTCGGCGCCAGCCTGGGCAGTCCGCCCGCCATCAACAAGAAGCGCGCGGAGACTCAGGTCCTGATCAAGGAGGGTGAGCGCCTGGTCATCGGCGGCGTGACCAACAGCACGTTCATCGAGACGGAGCGGAAGATTCCGCTCTTCGGTGACATCCCCTTCTTTGGGTGGCTCTTCAAGGCGCGCTCCAACGACGACAAGTCCAGCGAGCTCGTCGTCTTCATCACCCCATCGCTGCTGCGCTCGCCGGGGGTCGCCCGTACCTCGTCCGCGCCGACGGTCCGCTAGCGCCGCCGCGTAGCAATGGGTGAAGTGTTCCGCTTCCTCACCGCGGGCGAATCCCACGGTGAGGCCCTGACGGCCGTCGTCGACGGCGTGCCCGCCGGCCTTCCACTGACCGAAGCGGACATCGACACGGACCTGGCGCGGCGGCAGCGCGGCTACGGCCGCGGCGGCCGCATGAAGATCGAGCGGGATCGCGTTCACATCGTCTCCGGAGTGCGCTGGGGCTCGACCCTCGGCTCTCCCATCACGCTCACCATCGCCAATCGGGACTGGGAGAACTGGAAGGCCACGATGGGCGTGGCCGCCCCGGACGAGGGTGTCGCTCGTAAAGAGGTGACCCGACCGCGACCAGGGCATGCGGATCTTGCCGGCGCCATGAAGTACGGGCACCGCGACGTCCGGAACGTGCTGGAGCGTTCGAGCGCGCGGGAGACGACCGCCCGAGTGGCGGTGGCCGGCATCGCCCGTCGCCTGCTCGCAGAGTTCGGCATCACCATCCTCAGCCACGTGACCGAGATCGGCGGCGTGCGCATCGGCGACCTCGCCATTTCCTGGGACGAGATCGAGCGGCGTGCGGAAGCGTCCGAGGTCCGCTGCGCCGATCCGGCCGCCGAAAAGGCCATCATCGCGGCCATCGACAAGGCGAAGGAGAAGGGCGACACCCTGGGCGGCGTTTTCGAAACGGTGGCCATCGGCTGCCCGGTCGGTCTGGGCTCCTATGTGCAGTGGGATCGTCGCCTCGACGGCCGCCTGGCCCAGGCGTTTTGCTCCATCCAGGCCATCAAGGGGTGCGAGTTCGGAATGGGCTTCGAGACAGCTCGCCGGCCGGGCTCCGGCGTGCACGACGAGATCGTGTTCGAAGCGGGTCACGGCTTCAATCGCTCGTCGAACAACGCCGGCGGTCTCGAGGGCGGCGTCACCAATGGCCAGGCCGTCGTCGTCAGGGCGGCGATGAAGCCCCTCTCGACGCTTCGCACGCCGCTCAAGTCCGTCGACCTTGCCACGAAGGAGGCGGTCGAGGCGGTGGTCGAGCGCAGCGACGTCTGTGCCGTCCCCGCGGCCGGGATCGTGGGCGAGGCCATGATGGCCATCGTGCTCGCCGACGCTTTTCTCGAAAAATTCGGCGGCGACGGCCTCGAGGAGATCCGTCACAACTACCGCGCCTACCAGGACAGCCTGCGCAGCTGGTAGCTGCGCCTGGGTGCGACGTCCATGGTGATCCCGGTCAGTCTCGGCGCACACTCGTACACAATCGTCGTCGAGCCAGGCATCCTTGCCGCGGCGGGAGCGCGCCTGCGCGAGCTTGGCGTCGGCTCGCGCACGGCGGTGGTGAGCGACGCGACGGTGATGCGGTTGCACGGTGGGGCGGTCGTGAAGGGCCTCGAAGCAGCCGGCTTCGCCGTGACCATCGTCGACGTGCCCGAGGGTGAGACGGCCAAGACCCTGCGCGTGGCCGAGCGCTGCTGGGACCACCTGCTGAAGGCCGGGATCGACCGCACCTCCACCGTCCTCGCCCTCGGCGGGGGCGCTGTCGGCGATCTGGCCGGATTCGTGGCGGCCTCCTACATGCGCGGCATCAACTTCGTGCAGCTGCCGACCACCGTCCTTGCGCAGGTGGACGCCTCCATCGGAGGCAAGACGGCCATCGATCACCCGAAGGCGAAAAACCTCATCGGGGCCTTCCACCAGCCGCGTCTCGTGCTCGTCGACCCGGCCGTCGTCCAGAGCCTGCGCGATCGGGAGTTCCGCTCGGGGCTGGCCGAGATCGTGAAGCACGGCATCGTGCTCGATGCCGATTACCTCGCTGACGTCGAGCGCTCGGCGCCCGCGCTGCTCGCCCGTGACCTCGACACGCTGGCGCGGATCATCGGTGGCTCGTGCCGGCTCAAGGCAGGCATCATCGAGCGCGATCCGGAGGAGCGGAGCGAGCTGCGTTACGCGCTGAACTCCGGTCACACGATCGGCCACGCGCTCGAGGCTGTCACCGGCTTTTCACGATGGACACACGGGGAGGCGGTGGCGCTAGGACTCGTGGCCGAGGCGCATCTGGCCGAGCACCTGGGCCTCGCCGCGCCCGCCACGACACGCCGGCAGGAAGCGGTGCTGGCCGCCGTCGGCCTGCCCGTTCGCGCCGGAGACGTCGACGCGACGTCCGTGCTGGAGGCGATCACGCGCGACAAGAAAGCGCGCGACGGTCGTGTCCCGTTCGTGCTGGCGCCGGCCATCGGCGCCTTCCGTGTCGTGTACGACGTGCCGGCCGACGACGTGCGCCGCGCGGTGGCCGTCCTCGGGCATCCGGAGACGCGTTGACAACAGAACCGGCCGCTCCGTATAACAGAGTCTCGATGCCGGTGGATGACGTCGCGATGGCCGCCACCATCCGCCGGCAAGAAGAGCGGCTGGCGAAAGATCCCACGTCGCTCGCCTTCGCGCAGCTGGCGGATCTCTACCGGAAAGCCGGCCGGCCCGCGGATGCGATCGCGACGTGCCGCTCCGGCCTGCTGCGTTACCCTCACTACACGACCGCGCGGCTGATCCTCGCCAAGACGCTGCTGGCCGAGAACGATGCCGGCGGAGCCCTGGCCGAGATCGAGGCCATTCTCCAGGTGAGCCCCAAGGACGTACAATGTCATCGCCTCGCGGCCGAGGCGCACCGACGGATGGGGCGCCTCGACGCTGCGGTGCGGTCGCTCGAGAGCGCGGTGGCCGTGGACCCCGGCGACCGTGAATCGCGCGCGCTGCTCATGGTGCTGCGGGCGGACGCCGGCGTCGGCGAGACGGCCGGTGTGGCACGATTGCTTGCGGACGACACGTTCGTGACTGCCGTCTTTGGAAGTCTGTGTCTGGAGCAGGGGCTCGCGGACGAGGCGGCGCTGGTCTTCACACGCCTGCTGCGGCAGGACCCCGGCAACACCGAGGCGCGCGACCGGCTGGAGATGGCGCTGCGCGCGCGCTCACGACGGAAAGGCTGAGAGCGCTCCATGGTGGTGTCAACCGCGGAATTCAAGAAGGGACTGCGCATCGTCTTCGACGGGCAACCGTACGCCATCGTCGATTTCCAGCACGTCAAGCCCGGCAAGGGCGGCGCCTTCGTTCGCACGAAGCTCAAGCACATGCGCCTCGGCAAGGTCATCGACAACACCTTTCGCTCCGGTGAGAAGGTGGAGCTCGTCGAGTACGACGAGAAGCACATGCAGTTCCTCTACAAGGATGATCGCTACCACTTCATGGACACCGAGTCGTATGAGCAGGTCTCCCTGTCCGCGGACGAGGTCGGTGACGCGCGGGAATACCTGAAGGAGAACACCGAGGTGGACGTCCTCTATATCGACGGCTCGCCGGCGACGGTCGAGCTGCCGAACTTCGTCGAGCTCGCCATCGCGCGTACCGATCCCGGCGTCCGTGGCGACACGGCCCAGGGCGGCACCAAGCCGGCCACGCTGGAGACCGGGGCCATGGTCCAGGTTCCGCTGTTCCTCAACGAGGGGGATATCGTGAAGGTGGACACGCGCACGGGCGAGTACCTGGGCCGCGTCGCGGCGGCCGGCTGATGGCCAAGAACGTCGCTGCCTCCGGTGCGTCGGCTTCGAGCGACGATCGGCTTCTCGACCTCGCGCGGCGACTCGCCGCCGTCGTCAGCGAGCTCGGGCTCTCCGAGATCGAGGTGGAATCCGCGGGGCTGAAGCTGCGCGTGCAGCGGATAGCTGTATCCGCGGTGGCCGCGGCCGCGGCGACGCCGGCGGCACCGCCGGCCACGAGCGAGCGGCCGATCGTCGCTGACGCGGTGCCGCTCAGCGCGTCGATCAGCATCGAAGCGCCGATGGTCGGGACCTTCTACCGCGCGTCGTCGCCCACCGCCGAGCCCTACGTGCGCGAGGGCGACATGGTGAAAGAAGGCCAGATCCTCTGCATCATCGAAGCGATGAAATTGATGAACGAGATCGAGTCCAAGGCGGCCGGTCGCGTCGCCAAGATCCTGGTCGAAAATGGCCAGCCCGTGGAGTACGGGCAACCGCTCTTCGTGCTCGAGCCGCAGCGCTGAGCGGCGCCGTGGCGAAGACGCTCCTTCGCCCGCTCGTCGTTCCCGTTCCGCTGGTCACGGATCCTGACCCGCAACGGGCCCACGCCGGCTACGAGCCGGCGCTGTTCGCCGTGAGGGACTTCCTGGAGCGGGGCGGATGCTGGCTATTCGCACGCTGCTCGCACGGCTCGCCGCCGGCCAGACCATTGGCGGCCGCGGCGCCGGGGTGTATGGCGCGTCGCTCGGGGAGCTGGAGACGCAGTGGCGCCGGAACCTCGGCGGCTAGGCAACTTCACGTCTCATCCCGAGGGCCTGAATGTTTCACAAGATCCTGATCGCGAACCGCGGTGAGATCGCGCTGCGGATCATCCGCACGTGCCGCGAGATGGGTATCCGCACCGTCATCGCCCACTCGAAGGCCGACGCCGACTCACTGCCGGTCCGGGTGGCCGACGAATCGATCTGCGTGGGGCCGAACGACGCGCGCTCCAGCTATCTGAACATGCCGTCGATCATCTCGGCGGCCGTGGTCACCGACAGCGAGGCGATTCATCCGGGCTACGGCTTTCTCGCCGAGAACCCCGCCTTCGCCGAGATCTGCCGCTCCTGCGGGCTCAACTTCATCGGGCCGAGCCCGGAGGCGATCCGCCTCATGGGCGACAAGGCGCAGGCGCGCGTGATCGCCAAGCAGGCGGGCGTGCCCGTCGTCCCGGGCAGCGAGCATCCATTGAAGGACGAGGCGGAGGCGCTCGAGGTGGCCGACGCCGCCGGCTACCCGGTGATCTTCAAGGCGGCCGCCGGCGGCGGCGGCCGCGGCATGCGGATCGTGCGCAGCCGGGCCGAGGTCGCCCAGGCCTTCGCGGCCTGCCAGGCCGAGGCCGGCGCTGCCTTCGGCTCCTCGGAGATCTACTGCGAGAAGTTC
>Ga0075430_100002918_pt1 | contig 14299 bp, 7 predicted proteins | sample RhiMetdeltSRZDD4_FD_75294 | JGI IMG/M metagenome (GOLD analysis project Ga0075430, IMG submission 75294) | Populus rhizosphere microbial communities from Tennessee, USA - Rhizosphere MetaG P. deltoides SRZDD4 | ecosystem: Host-associated > Plants > Roots > Rhizosphere > Soil | place: USA... | reverse complement strand
GATCGATGGCGATGCCACCGCCGACGTGTATGTGCCGCTTCATCAAATGCCGGCGTTTCAGATCGGGCCGGTGGCGGCACGAATGTACTGGGTCGTTCGAGTGAACCAACCTGACGCACTCTCGGCAGGCGACCTACGCCGCATCGTCTACGAGGTCGATCCTGAAATAGCTGCCTCCAATGTACAGACACTGTCGCGAGTGCTCGCGGGGGCGATGGCCCCGACACGCGCTCACGTGCTCTTGATCGATGTTTTCGGCTACGTCGCTTTATGCCTTGCGCTCCTCGGGATGTACGGGGCAACGGCGTACGCGGCCGGTGCACGTCGTCGAGATCTGGCGATCCGCGCAGCGATCGGCGCCCGTCGCCGCGATCTGCGGTGGTTGATGGTCCGCGACGAGTTCCGGCCGATCGGAATCGGTCTCGTTGCAGGAGTGGTGGCCGGCGCGGCTGCCGTGCCGGCAGTGACGCGGTCGGTGTCCACAACCGTCTCCCCTGATCGCTGGACGGCCGTCTACGTTCTGGTTGCCATGCTGCTTGTATCCACCGGCGCCAGCTACCTGGCGTCAGTCAGAGCCGGGCGCGCGGAACCGGTTGACCTGCTGAAGGACTGACTCGACGCATGGCCGGACGACGTCAATGGCTGCTGCTCGCGTTCACGATCCTGGCACGTCCATCCAATGCGCGAGTGAAGGCGTGGCGGCGCTTGCAGCAACTTGGCGCCGTGCTGTGGAGAAACGCCGTATATATCCTCCCGCAGTCCGCCCAGGGCCGTGAGGATTTCGAGTGGATTCGGCGGGAGATCGTCGACGGCGGCGGCGAGGCCACCATCTTCGCGGCCGAATTCGTGGACTCGACAGACGAGGAGGCGCTCGTGGCTCGCTTTCGACAAACCGCTCAAGCGGAGTATCGCGAGATCAAACGCGACGCGGACCGCCTCGTCTCCACCGCCCGCCAAACGCAGCGTGTGAAGGGTCGTACCTCGCCGGCACCAAAGAGCCGACGCCTGGCAACCGCGGCGCGAAACTTGCGATCTCGCTTCGATGCCATCATTGAACGCGATCTCTTCGGCGCTCTCGGCAGGCAGGACGCCGCCGAAGCGCTCAACGCACTTGAGGCAGTCGCGGCTCCGCTCAACGTCTCATCTCGCGCCGAACGGCCCCATCTATCGACGGATGCGTTCCAACGGCGGCGGTGGGTGACGCGCCCGCGTCCGGGCGTCGATCGCATGGCATCAGCGTGGTTGATCCGCCGGTTCATCGACCCGCGCGCTACGTTTGCGTTCTCGGATCAACGGCGAGACGCAGAGGTGTCGTTTGACATGTTCGGCGGCGACTTCAGTCACGAAGCCGATAGATGCACCTTTGAAGTCCTCGCCGAGCGGTTCGCGATTCGCGATCCGATAGTCACCCGAATCGGCCGCATCGTCCACGATCTCGATCTCAAGGAAACGCGATATGCCGCGCCGGAGGCGCCGGCCGTCATGCACATGGTCGAAGGCCTGCGCTTGATGCACCCCGACGATGGGACGCTGCTCGAGCAGGGAATCGGGATGTTCGAGTCACTGGCGCGATCCTTTGCCGCAACGGACGCGGCGCCTACGATGTCTCCTCCCCGAGGATCGACCCGAACAACGGCTGCCCCGCGCGCGAGGCGTAGAAGCCGAAGAGCGCGAGGCTGACGAGCATCGCGAGCGTCCAGTTGGACGGCATCGCCCGCCAATGCGAAAACTCGAGCGTCATCGGAACCGCGGCGAGCAACCTCCACGTGAACCACGCGACAACGAGCGACAGCAGACCGAACCGCATCGCAAGCAGTGTCAGCAGTGCCCCGCTGGCGAGCGGAAAGACGACCGAATACGGCATTGCCGACATGTCATAGACCGCTGTCAGCGACAAGAAGAACATCGTGACAACGATCGCCAGCCAGCGAATCCGCAACACGAGCCGGGCAATAACGATGCCGAAAGCGACGAAGAGCGCGCCGTCGATTGCATTGACGCTCACGATGAGGACTGCCCAGAACGCCGCGGCGCTGTCGCCATACATCTCCTCGCCGAAACCGTAGCGTGCATACGGTGCCGAAAAGCCAAGCGCGGGGATGATCGTCGCTTTGCCCACGTCGACGAGAATGAGGGCGAGGCCGAAGACCATTCCGATCAGCAGATCGCGGCCGACACGCGGATCGCGAATATGTCCTGTGAGCAGACGCGACCACCCCAGGAGCGCATCCGGCCAGAGCCGTCGCACGTACGGTTCGACGGCCACGTAGAGGGTCCAGAAGACCGCTCCCAGCAAGGCAATGATTCCTGCAGATCGGAAGAACAGCCCGATCTCGCCTTCCAGACTCGACGAGTGACTGGCGCGCAAGACCCAGGAAAGGAGCCCCGCAATCGCCAGATACGACGTCACGCGCCACGCGCCGCGGCGATCGGCGCGACTGGTGTGGATGTGCCGACGCGCCAGCACGCCGGCAGCGGCAATCATCACGGCGAATATCGTGAAGATCAAGGCGATGAAAATCTGATCCGCCGCCGATCGTCTTTCAGGCTCCATGCGCTCGGGATCCGTCCACGGACCGATGACATCGAAAAACACCGGCTTGCCGCGATACGCGGCCGCCTCGATGCGCAGGGTGACGTCCTTGACGGTGGGATGCGGACCCGTCCACGCCGCGCGCACATCGGCGTAGTCGGGTGGCGCCCATTGGGGCGTCACTTCGACGAACGACGACATCGACAGGCCGGCCGCCTCGAACAACGTGTTCCACGGAAGGGGCGCGGCAGGACCAGTGCTGTCGTCGAACTGCGGCGGCACCGACCGGAATCGTTGCAGCCGTCCGCGCGGATCCAGCACGACCTCGCGCATGCCCGTTTCGATCGACGGCGGATCGTCCAGTGAGACGGTGTCCTCCTCCACCGGGAGGATCTGGCGCGGACTGCTGCGGTACCAGAAGAGAATGCCCGACGGATCTCCCGTCGACAATACATCCCATCTCGTCGGCCCAAGCGCCTGCCTCCGAAGCCACTGGCGATAGTCGTCAGCGGCCATGAAGCCGGACGCGGTATCGCCGACCGAATCGGAATAGCCGAACGTCTTGATCACTTGCTCGGCGCGGTTGATCAGCACATCCGGCGGATCGGCGAGTGGCACACGGCCAGCCTCCGAGGAGCGTTGCGACATTCCCGCGAACACGAGCAGCCCGACGATGACGAACGACACGAGTGCCACGCCCCATCCGACGGCAAGCGCATGGGATTCAGCGGCAGCGGCGAGCACATCGGGTGACGGCGTCTCTCCCGCCTGGAGGGCAGCGGCAAGCGGATCTCCGCCGGGCAATGCCGCCGCGATCACGAGCGCCGATGCCGGCCGTCGATCCGGGTCACGCTCGAGGCATCGCAGGATCACGCGCTCCACCGCGGGATCGAGATCGCGAACGATCGACGAGGGTGTCGTGTGTGTTCCGGTCTGATGAAAACGCTTCAGATCCTCGAGCGTCTTGCTTTCCTGCGCACGGCGTCCGGTGAAGATCTCGAACAGGATCAGGCCGAGGGCGTAGATGTCGGTCTTGATCGATGCGGCGCCGCCGGAGAACTGCTCCGGCGCCATGTACTGCGGCGTGCCGACGAATTCGACGCTGTCCGGTTTGGCGGTCGCGATGCCAAAATCAGTGACACGGACATCCCCTTCGCCGTCGATCATTACGTTGGCGGGTTTGAGATCGCGATGAATCACCCCGCGCTCGTGCGCCGCCGCCACCGCGGCGCATAGTTGTCGTGCGATCTGCACCGCCTTGTCATGCGGCAGCCGCCCGATGCGGCGCAACAGCGAGGCGAGCGCCTCGCCGTCGACGTACTCCATGGTGAGAAACCGATGACCGCTCGCCTCACCAAGGTCGTACAGCCGGCACACGTTTTTGTGAGACACCTGCCTGGCAACGCGCAACTCGTTGTGTAACTGACCGAGCCTGGACTCGTTGTCCGCGCCGGCGGGGAGGAACTTCAACGCAACCGGCTGATCGAGAATCAGGTCCTCGGCGCGGTAAACCTCACCCATCCCGCCCTTGCCGAGGAGTGCCACGAGCCGGTATCGACCCGAAATGATGGCACCTGGTGCGAATTGAATCGGGGGTGCCGGCGACGCGGGCCCGGTCGTCGGTTGAGCATTCGTCACCGCGTTGGTGAGGAACGTGGGCTGGTCCACGGCGAGAGCTTATCAAACAGCCAGCGATAGCTCTGCTGCGCGAAATAGTGCGACGCGATGTTGACATGGCTTGATCGCACTCCTAGAATCCGTCCACTCTTGGCCGCCGATGTTTCGGCACTGGCGGTTCATTCGGGCAAGTCGGTGCTCTTCTGTGTAGTCATTGGAATCACAGCCTTCTCTTTGTCTGGAGTCAGGGGGTCGATGTGATGAAGCGACTGCTTTTCGCCGTCTTGGTGTTCTGTCAACTCCCCGCGGCTGCGTACGCGCAGGAAGCCACACTGAACGGCACGGTGACCGACTCGACAGGCAGCGTCCTGCCAGGGGTCACGATTCAGGCTCTGCACGAAGCGTCTGGAAACACTTTCGTCGCTGTCACCGACGGACGCGGCACGTATCAGATCGCCGTGCGCGTCGGGTTGTATCGAATTACGGCGCAGCTGCCCGGGTTCACGACCGTCTCGCAAAGCGGGGTCGAGGTGCTGGTGGGACAGACGGCCTCGATCAACATGCAGATGTCGCCCTCGACGCTGGCTGAAACGGTAACCGTGACCGGCGAATCACCGCTCGTCGAAACGACATCGTCAAAGGTGTCCGGGAATATCGACCCGCGCCAGATCACGGAGCTCCCGTCACAGGGCCGCAACTGGATGTCACTGGCGCTGCTCGCCCCCGGGAATCGAACCAACGCGCAGGGCGCCACACCGGTGCAGGATCGCGGCGACGTTCGCGAATTCCAGCTCAACGTCGATGGCCTGCAGGTCACTTCCAACCTCGGCACCGGGAACCAGGCCCGCTACAGCAACGATTCGATCGCCGAGTTCGAGTTCATCTCCAACCGGTTCGACGCCACGCAGGGACGCTCATCAGGCGTCCAGGTGAACGCGGTCACCAAATCGGGCACGAACAACCTGTCGGGATCGCTCGTCGGGAACTTCCGCACCAGCGATTGGAACGCACCCGATCCCGTGCTGAATCGCGTCCTCCCCTACTCAAACCAGCAGATCAGCGGCACGGTCGGGGGTCCCATCGTGCCCAACAAACTGCATTACTTTGGCAACTACGAGTACGAGCACCAGCCACTGACCTCGATCTGGCAGACACCATACCCGGCATTCAACGTCGAACTGAAGGGGACCAGAAGCGTCAAGCTTGCGGGCGTTCGCAGCGATTACGAGTTGTCCTCGAATATTCGCCTCATGGGCAAGGTGAACCACGCGATCCTGTCCGAGCCGTTCGGACCCGGAAACACCAACCATCCGTCGGGTACCAACCGCAACGAGGAGAAATCGACGGACGTGATTGGCCAGTTCACACAGGTCCTCAGCAACCGCTCGCTCAATGAGTTCAGGGCCGGCTACGCCCACTATGGCATCGACCAGGTAAGCCTGACGTCGTGGTCGAATCATTGGCAGTCGCCTAACGGCATCACGACGGATGGCCCCAACATCACCTTCCGAGGATTTCAGACCGGACGAAACAACAACCTTCCGCGCTATCGCAATCAGAACGTCTATACGTTCCGCGACAACTTCTCGATGTTCTTCGACGGCGCTGGGCGCCATGACATCAAGGCCGGCGGCGAGTACCTGCACCTCCTCGACAGCACGCGCAACTGCAACCGCTGCGGCGGCGTCCTCACCGCCAACAACGGTCCGGTGCCGGCCAACATCGAGCAGATCATGCTCGACGCATTCAATGCCGACACGTGGGCACTCAACGAGCTTTCCAGAATCTCCACCAATTACCAGGTCGGCGTCTCGGACGAATCGACGTTCCTGACTCCTTTGTACATGTGGAAGTACGGCGCGTGGTTCCAGGACGACTGGAGAATGGGGTCGCGACTGACGCTCAACCTCGGCTTGCGATACGACCTGATCTGGAACGCGTTCGCGCAGTACGTCGACTTCCCGCCGTTCTCCATGCCCGATCGACCGCAGGATGCGAACAACGTGCAGCCGCGGCTCGGATTCGCGTACCAGCTCTCCGATAGGACGGTGATCAGGGGCGGCTCGGGGATGTATTACAACGACATCCTCAATACGAACGTGTTGTGGCCGCAGAGCCCGCTGACGATCGCCGTCATTCGCGTCAACAACGACGGACGTCCCGACTTTGCCAGCAACCCATTCAATGGCCCATTGCCCACCTACGACCAGGCGCTCCAGCGATTCTGCAACGTCAACAACCGGCCCGGATGCCTGTTGCGCGATCTGCAGGAGCAGGCCCCGATCCCGGAGTACTCGCACGTGACCCACAGCTGGCAGACCTCCATCGGAGTGCAGCACCAGTTCGGCACACGCGCCGCGGTCGACATCAATTACGTGAACATCCGCAGTCGCGACGAGAAGTCGATCCAGGACAACGTGAACATCACGTTCGATCCCGCAACCGGGAATCCCTGGCCCTACTCCGATGTTGCGCATCGCGCGTTCCCAACTTACGGTGTGGTCGGGATGATTCCGCATACCGGCCAATCCGACTACCACGGCTTGCAGACGAGCGTCACGAAGCGAATGAGCGACAACTGGCAGGGCACACTCACCTACACGCTGTCTGGTCTCTGGGATCAGGATCCACAGCCGATCAGCGGCTTTACGGAAGTGCCTTTCCCGGTCGCGAAGGATCTCGGCGGTGAACGCTCGTTGGCAGAGGGCGATCAGCGGCATCGCCTCGTGTTCAACGGCATCTGGGAAGTGGGGAAGGGGTTTCAGCTGAGCGGCATCTACTTCTACGGCTCCGGCCAGCGCTCGCAGGTCGTGTGCGGCTGCGATGCGCGCGGACTGCAGATCGCGAGCGTCGATCGCATGCGCCTCGACGGCACGATCATCCCGCGCCAGAATTTCGTGGGCGAGCCGATCCATCGCGTCGAGATGCGAGCGCAGCAACGGATCCGGCTGGGCGGACGCGCGTCGATCGCCGGCTTCGCTGAAGTGTTCAATCTGTTCAACCACGATAACTTCGGTGCGTACAACCTGACTGAGACGAGCGGGACGTTTGGACAACCGGTCGCGAGTCCCAATCTCTCGTACGCCGCACGCACGGTGCAGTTGGGGTTCAGGTTCCAGTTCTAGAGATTGGAGCGCAGTGCGCTGCTGATCTACGTCGCGTTCTTTGCGTCCGGGGCAAGCGGACTCATCTACCAGGTAGTTTGGGTCCGCGCCTTCGGCAACGTTTTCGGCAACACCATCCACTCTGCGGCGCTCGTCGTCGCCGTATTCATGCTCGGCCTCGGCGTCGGCAGTCACCTGGTTGGGGCGTGGGCCGATCGGCGCTACGCCCGCGAGCCAGGCTCGCTGCTGCGCGCCTACGCGAAGATCGAGTTCGTCATCGCCCTCCTTGGGTTCGGCATCTCGATGACGATGCCGCACCTCGGTCCGCTGGGGGCGGCGCTCTCCTCCTACACGCAAGGCGCCAACGGCTGGTACGTGCCGTCGTTGGCGACTTACCTCGCACGACTTGGCTTGTCTGTCGGATTGCTGCTCCCGATCACGATTCTCATGGGGGGGACGCTCACACTGCTGATCCGGCATCTGGTGCGAGAAGATCTTTCGATCGCACCGGGCCGGATTGCTGCGCTTTATGCTGCGAACACCGCGGGCGCGGCGCTCGGCTGCTTTCTGACCGACCTCGTGCTCGTTCCGGCAGTCGGCCTTCTTCGAACGCAGATGATGGCCGTCGCTCTCAATGTGGCGGCCGGCGTGATCGCGCTGGCAATTGCCACGGCACCCTCGAAGGGTGGGGTCAGACCCCTTGACAAGCATCGACTCAAGGGGTCTGACCCCGTCGTCTTCACGGCGATGGCTCTCGCGCTGACAGGGTTCGCCGCGCTCGGCATGGAGATTTTGTGGTTTCGCCACGCCACCATCCTGCTCGGAGGATTTCGCGCCGTGTTCGCGCTGCTGCTGACCGTCGTGCTCACGGGCATCGGACTCGGTGCGTTGGCAGGAGGTCATCTGTCACGACGGACGCAGCACACGGCCGCGTGGCTGATCGTTGCGCAGGCGGTGTTCGCCATCACTGCGATCGCGAGCGTGCTGCTGGCCGATGCGCGGCCAATCGAAGCCGCGGCGAGCGCCGCCAATGCCACGGTGCCCCGCCTGACCGAGATCGGGTTCGACGTCTTGCCTGTGCTGCTGCTTGCTGGAGCGCCATCGGTCGTCATGGGTGTCAGCTTCCCTTTGGCCAATGCCCTCGTCCAGCAGGCAGAGGCGATGGTGGCGCGCCGCGCCGGCAGCCTGTATCTCGCAAACACAGTGGGTGCCGTCTGCGGATCGATCGCAACCGGTTTCGTTCTGCTGCCGCGGCTCGGGATCCAGGGCAGTGCCGCATTCCTCGCCGGCGTATCCGCACTGGCCATCGCGCCGTTGTACTTGTGCGCGCGCTCTACACTCGCTCGTCCGCCTGTCGGCCTGCTCGCGGGTTCGATTCTCGCTGCGGGATCGGCGGTCGCCGTATGCCTGATCCTGCCGGGCGACTTCGTGATCCGACGCGCCCTGGGCACCGTGAGCGGGGCGCCGCGGATCCTGGCGCAGCGAGAAGGGTTGACCGAAGTCATCACCATCACCGACGCGCGGGATGGGCGGCTGCTGCTGACCAACGGTCACGCGATGTCGTCGACCGCGCGGCTGTCGCAACGCTACATGCGCGCGCTGGCGCATGTCCCTCTGCTGATGATGGACGACCCAGCGTCAGTGCTCGTGATCGGCTTTGGCGTGGGCAACACAACGGACGCTGTTACCCGTCATCCTTCGATCCACCGCGTGGAGGTCGCCGATCTCTCGCGCGGCATTCTCGAGCACGCGTCGTATTTCGCCGACGCCAATCACTCGGTGCTCGCCGACCCGCGGGTCGCCGTATTCGTCAACGATGGACGGCAGCATCTCCAGATGCAGGCGCCGGGCTCGTACGATCTGATCACGCTCGAGCCGCCGCCGATAGCCTACGCCGGCGTCGGGTCACTGTATTCAAAGGAGTTCTACGAACTGGCGCGATCGCGGCTGGCGCCGCGCGGGTTCATCAGTCAGTGGCTCCCGGCCTATCAGGTGCCGACGGCCACGGCGCTGTCGATGATTCGCGCCTTCATCGACGTCTTCCCGCATTCTGTGCTGCTTTCGGGAGCGCAGGCCGATCTTCTGCTCGTCGGCACCGCGAGCACGATAGAGCTCGACCCCGCCCGCATCGCGGCAGCGCTCGCGCAGCGGCGCCCAGTGCATGAGGATCTGACCCGCGTCGATCTGGGTAGCGTGCGAGAAATCGCAGGCATGTTCGTCGGATCCGCGCGAAGACTCAGGGACGCTACTCGCGGTACCCGTCCAGTGACCGACGACTGGCCGTTCACCGAGCACAGCGTGCTCTCGGCGCTCAACCCCGGCGAGGATGTCCCGGCAACGGTCGTCGATCTCAGCCAGCTTCCGGACTGGTGTCCGCGGTGCTTCGCCGACGGCAGACCCGTCCCGGCGGTCGCTGGATTGGATTTGTATATGCGGCTGATCGATCTCGCATATCGCGCGTCGGCCGCGGAGGGGGCTCGCCTCGCAGAAACAACCAACGACGGCGCACCTCGACGCGTGGCCGGAAGTACTTATCTGGGCGCGATCGTTCCCGAAAGCGCCGAGATGTACAACGCCGTCGGCGTCGATCGCGCGTCGCATGGTGCCATGAATGACGCCATCGATGCCTTTCAAAACGCATTGAGAGTCGATCCGAATTCTGCGCAGTCTCACTGGCACCTCGGAGCCGCACTGGCCGAAACCGGCGCTCGCGACGAAGCGATCGCCCACCTGCAGCGCTCGCTCGCCATTGATCCCACCAATACCTTCGCGCGCGACGATCTCAACGCGCTCACCGCGGCCGCCGGCCGGTGATCAACTCCCAACCTCCAACTCCCAACTTCCAATGTCAATTGCCAACCGGTGTTGGGACTTGGGAGTTGGGAGTTGACAGAGGTCATCGTGCTTACTCCCGTCGATTTTCCCCAAGTACGATAGTCCCCGATGGTCTCGAAGGTCGTCATCGCCGGTGCCGGGATCGGCGGCCTCGCGCTCGCAGTCGCCCTGCAACGGCGAGGTGTTCGCGTCACTGTTTTCGAGCGCGCGAGTCAGCTCACCACGGCGGGCGCCGGGATCGCCTTGCCGGCCAATGGAGTGAAGGCGCTCCAACAGTTGGGGCTCGGTGAGGCTGTGATGAGGGCGGGCATGGTCGTCGAGCGCGCCGTCATCCTGAACTCGCGCGGGCGACAACTGGGACCCGAAGTCGATCTCACCGAAGTCTACCGTGCGATGGGAGCCTCACTCGTTGCGTTGCACCGAGGACGGCTTCACGCCGCTCTGCTCGACGGCGTTGGCGCCGACGCCGTGATGACGGCCGCGCAGGTCGCCTCCTTCGAGCAGGACGGTCGGTCGGTCCACGTGGCGCTCGCAAATGGCGAACGCGTAAACGCGGAGTTGCTCGTGGGCGCCGACGGCCTTCACTCGAGCGTCCGCGCCCAACTGGTCGGAACCGGTGCACCCGTCTATTCAGGATATACGAGCTGGCGCGGGGTCACGCCGAGCAACAGCGTCGCGCTCCCCTCTCGAACGAGCGAGAGCTGGGGACGAGGCGAGCGATTCGGAATCGTACCGATCGGGTTCGGTGAGATCTACTGGTTCGCGGTCGCGAATGCGCCACCCGACGGACAGGACGTCGACGTGCGCCGTGACCTCATGGCGCGCTTCGGATCGTGGCACGAGCCGGTGGCCGCCATCATCGAAGCGACGCCGCCCGATCGCATCCTGCGCACCGATATTTACGATCGCGATCCGATCGAGCGCTGGCACGCCGGACGAGTGGCATTGCTGGGTGACGCCGCGCACCCGATGACGCCCAACCTCGGACAGGGCGCCGGCCAGGCCATCGAGGATGCAGTCGTTCTCGACGAGTGCCTCGCCGCATCGTCTTCGATCGAAGAGGCGCTCACTCGCTACGAGCAACGACGCGTCGCCCGCGCCAACGGCATCGTCCGCGCCTCGCGCCGCTTCGGCGCGATCGCACAGTGGAGCAATCCTATGGCCGCGTGGGTCCGCGACTGGGCGATGAGCCTGACGCCGGCGTCAGTGGCGATCAACCAGGCCAAGAGGTTGATGGACGGCACGTAGAGGCCGGTCTTTAGACCGGCCTGGATGTAGAGGCGGGCCTTCAGGCCCGCCTGCGCTTTGGCTGCCAATCTGCAACGCCTTCTGCGAGCTCCTCGAACCGATACCGCGTCGAACCTGTATGAGGGTACTGGCTCGCATATCTACGAGTCGTGCTCTGACCGGGTTGCCGATGATCGTGGCTTTAACCTTCGTGGTCTTCGTGGTTTCAATTACGCGATGTGCGCTCCGACAGTCTCGACGTACACGCTGTACAGGGACTGGCTCGCCGTCATGAACAGGCGATTGCGACGAGCGCCGCCGAAGCAAACGTTCGCGCACGTCTCTGGTAGACGAATCATGCCGATGCGATCGCCGTTCGGTGCAAAGACCTGGACGCCGGGACGTGCGCCGGCCCAGATGTTGCCATCAGCATCGCAGCGAATGCCGTCTGCGGCTGATGGCGTGCCGGTTCCGGGAATATCGAACTGCACGAAGCGCTTGCCGTTGCGCAGTTGTCCACCGTCGACGTCCCACGCTTTGATTTCACGCGGCATGCCGGTATCCGCGACGTACAGCTTCTTGTAGTCAGGCGAAAAGCAGAGGCCATTCGGTTGTCCGACTTCGTCCGTGACCTTGGCGATCTGACCGCTCTTGCCATCCACCCGATAGACCGACTCCTTCGATTCCTGCTTCGCCTTGAAGCCCTCGTAGTTGCCGCGAATACCGTAGAACGGATCGGTAAACCAGATCCCACCGTCAGGGTGAACGACGACATCATTCGGCGAGTTGAGCAGTTTGCCATCGAAGCGCTCGGCGATCGTCGTCACGGTGCCGTTCGGCTCGTATCGGACAACGCGGCGGCCGCCGTGCTCACACGACAACTGCCGCCCTTCGTAGTCGAACGTATTCCCGTTGCTGTAACCGGCCGGATTTCTGAACGTCGTCACTCGTCCATCCTCTTCGATCCAGCGCATCTGCACGTTGTTGGGGATATCGCTCCACACGAGATAGCGGCCGACGCCGTTCCATGCCGGCCCCTCGGCCCACAGCGTGCCGATGTGATGTCGCCGGATGGTGGTGTTCCCTACGACGTACTGGCGGAAGCGAGGATCGAGGGCGACGACGTCGGGATCGGGATACGCAATCGGCTCGAGGCGTGACCAGTCGCGCGGCGTCGGCACCGGAGATATCTGTTGCGGCGCCTGCGCGTGTCCCACCGTTCGCAACGCGGCGGCTCCCACCGTTGCTGCCAGGAACGTTCTTCGATCCATGTTCAATTCCTTTCGCGGTGCAATCTACACCAGATCTGAGACAGACTACGCGTGTGCTCGCACGAATCCTCGTGGCCGTCTGTGTCGGCTGGATGCTCTGGGGCCAGACCGTAGGCGCGCGACAGAATTCCGCACGCGCAACGCCACCACAACCCGACATGTTCGCAGAAGCCGTAAGGGCCGCGAACGAGTTGCCGCGCCTTCATAGCCTGCTCGTGAGCCAGCGCGGTGAAATGGTGCTCGAGCGCTACTTCAACGGCGCGCGCGCAGCTCGAGGCGCCAACGTCAAGTCGGTATCCAAGAGCATCATCTCGGCACTCGTCGGCGTCGCCATCGATCGCGGCCTGGTACCCGGCCCGGAGACGCCGATACGGACGTACTTCCCGGAACTCGCCAAGGATCGCGACGCTCGCAAGCAGCGGATCACGATCGAGGATCTCCTGACCATGCGGTCGGGACTCGAGTCGACGAGCAACCGCAACTATGGAGCGTGGGTGCAGAGCCAGAACTGGGTGCAGCACGCGCTGGCGAAGCCGCTCTTCGCCATGCCCGGCACCGAGATGGAATACAGTACCGGCAACACGCACCTCCTGTCGGCCATCCTCACAAAAGTCACGAAAACGAGCACTTGGCAGTTTGCGCAGGACGCATTGGCGAAGCCGCTCGGCTTCACGCTGGCGCGCTGGCCGCAGGACCCGCAAGGCATCTACTTTGGCGGGAACGACATGCTCCTCGCCCCGCGACAGATGCTCGCGTTTGGTGAACTGTACCTGCAGCACGGACGTGTGAAGGGGTCAGACCCCTTCACGAAAATGCACCAGGTCGTCCCAGAGAAATGGATCGAGCGATCGTTCGTACCGCGTGGGACCTCGCCAATCAGCGGTAATCAGTACGGCTACGGATGGTGGATGCGCGACCTTGCCGGACATCAGGCGTACTTCGCCTGGGGCTTTGGCGGTCAATACATCATCCTGGTCCCAGACCTCGATCTCGTCGTCGTCACGACGTCTGCTTCGACGGTGGCAGAAGATCGACGCACGCATCGTCGGACCCTCTTCGAGCTCGTCGAAGATCTCGTCATCGCGCCGGTCGCCACCACCTCCGCTGGATAGTCAGGCTGATGCAGTTGCTCGTCAGTGTCGCGAACTCAGAGGAGGCGCTCCACGCCCTCAACGGCGGCGCCCATCTGATCGATGCCAAGGATCCGCTGAGCGGCGCCCTTGGTCCTGTCTCGCTCGAGACGCTTCGAAGCATTCACGCCGTGGTGGCGGGTCGTCGCGTCGTGACAGCCGCGCTGGGTGACGCCGTCGATGAGAGACTCGTCGAGCGTGCGGCCTTCGACTACGGAAGCGTTGGCGTCAGGTTCGTGAAGATCGGGTTTGCTGACATTGCAGATGACGAACGGATCGCACGCCTCATCACCGCCGCGGTGCGCGGAGTGCGAGCAACGGGCCAGGCACGATGCGGCGTCGTCGCGGTGGCGTACGCGGATACGGGCGGGACGACGTCATTCGAGCGCACGGCACTGGTGGATATCGCCGCGCGCGCTGGCGCGACGGGTGTACTGCTCGACACCGCTCATAAGGACGGGCCCGATCTCCTCAACCTTGTCTCAGCCGCCAAGCTCACGTCTTGGGTTGCAATAGCCCATCATGCTGGCTTGAGCGTCGCACTCGCCGGAAAACTCACCGCGGACAATTTCCGACTCATTT
>Ga0075430_100002914_pt1 | contig 14311 bp, 29 predicted proteins | sample RhiMetdeltSRZDD4_FD_75294 | JGI IMG/M metagenome (GOLD analysis project Ga0075430, IMG submission 75294) | Populus rhizosphere microbial communities from Tennessee, USA - Rhizosphere MetaG P. deltoides SRZDD4 | ecosystem: Host-associated > Plants > Roots > Rhizosphere > Soil | place: USA... | reverse complement strand
AGTTTCGCTAACCTGCGGATATGCCCAACGTCATACGCACTGTAGGCAAGCCGCTTCGCCAATGCTGGCATGTAGTGATTCAGGAACGGCCTATCGTAAGCAGCAACCCCTGAACCGGCTAGGTGGAAGATTGTCTTCCGGTCAGGAACGAGCATCCCCAACCAGTGGAGGACTTCCAACTCCGCTGTCCCTAGCCCAATCGGGGAAGCCATAGCCTTCTCAAGCAGACCATTCTCAGTGTGCATCTTCCTAGCCACATCGCCCCAGTCCTCCGGCTGCGCCTTCGGCCTGATTGTAAACTCAACATGGCCCTGCTCGTTCAGCTTGTTGTCAGTGAGGATGCACCCGATCTGGATGATCTCACTCTCCGGTAGCTTAGTTCCTGTAGCCTCTAGGTCACACCATAGCATACCTTCGTAGATTGCCATTACCGACTCCTCCATTTTGGTCCAGCTACTACATAAGCTGCACATAGACAGTCAACATCCATACACACCTTGGAGCCAACCTTCTTGTGCTTGTCAGGAGGATGCCCACACTCACAATAGCGTTTCTTGTTAGTAAGCAGATCCAACATCTGTTCAATTTGCTCATCTGTCAAGACATCTAGCAGCCTCTTGCTTGAGTAGCCTGTAATCTCTGTCAAATAACCCCTACCATTGCATGTCGGGCATGGGTCATCCTTTACAGTTACCTGATCTACTTCATCATTCCCCATCTAGGCCCTCTTTTGCTCTCGGTTAGAACCACCAAATGCTCACCCATACCATAACTAGCAGGTAGCGGTAGCTGCTTAATGGGCATCTCCATCACTTCCTGAGTGATTGCATCCAAAGTATCTGCATACTCCTCAGGGCACTCGAAGAAGCACTCGTCATGCACCTGAAGTCTCAGATACTGTCCTGCCTCTATGAACCGTTCAAAGTAGAACTTCAGGATGGCTTCCTTGATGATACCAGCCGCTGTAGACTGTGGCCTAAACGCCAACACCGCCTCAGCATCATCACCCGGATACTTGATCCACACCCCATGCTCTCGCTTCCACGAGAACACACGGCTGAATCGTAGAACATACCCGAAAGCATTTCTCAGGTATCCATCCCTATCTGCCTGCAAACGCACTTCGTTGTGCCACTTGGGGATTTCAGGGAACAGTTCCTTGTAGATGTCCATCACCCTCGAAATGAGCTTAACATCGAACATGGTATCTGTTTCCAGATAAATCTTCGCCTGAGCACCCTTCGCACCCTGTCCGAAGTTAATTGCGTGGACTAGGTGCTTGTAGAGACTGTTTCGTTCAGCTCCAAACTCTTTCTTGATTTCTCCAAGCCTCTTGAACAACTTCTCGTCATCCCAAGATAGGAGTGGTAGGTCATTGGCCAGAATTCTTCCACTGTCAAGGCCATGGAGTGCATAGGCGGTATAGAAACTATGAACATCTCTACGGGCAAGTCTGAGATACCCTGGTGCTTTGGCTTCATACCCGACGAGAACGGCTTCAATACCACTATAGTCCCTCGCAAGCAACACGTTCCCAGGAGCGGGAACGATTAGGTTCCGAATGATGTTCTGCAAATCTTCCTTGTTCTTCGTTGGACGAGGAAGGTTCTGCAAGTTAGGATTCTGGCTAGCCAGCCTCAAGGTGCTTGGATTGTGAGTAAAAGATGTGCAAACTCTCCCTCGCTTATCCACTGGCATACCACCTTTAATAACTGGTCTAAGAATTTTCTTCAAGGTATGCCATTCCCTTTGTAGTTAAATCACCCAATTCCAAATAACCAATCATGTGATTACATCTGACACATAATAGACCACGCACTTTACCTGTTTTATGGCAGTGATCAATGTGAAGCCTACTGGATTGACGTGTTTTCATCTTAGGAGTATCGCCGCAAATCTTACAAACTCCATTCTGATTGGCTAGCATCTCATTAAATTGCTCTATAGACACTCCGTATAAACGTTTCATGTTGTATCCACGAAGACTCCGCCTATATTGACTTTCTTTACCAAGTGCCTTATACAATTCTGGATTCTTTGCAACCGATCTTCTGATAGCATCGTAACGCTTCTGCTTCTCTTTATAAGGCATCTACCCACTTCTCTCCTGGCTGAAGCACATAATCATCCGGGACATCTACTTCCTTATATTGAGTTACACCAATATAAGTAGAAAGGAGCTTTTGAACCTGCCTATGCTTACCAATCAGTGGGTACAGCGGGTCGTCAGGATACTTGTTAATCAGCGTCTTCAGTGCTGCCTCGTCATACGTAACCTTACCTTCCTTACGGTCAGTTACGGCTGAGTGGCGAGTTAGCTTCTGATACCTGATTAGGGATGTTTTGCTAATCTTGAACTCTAGCGGCTTTGCCCAAAGCTTTGTTCTAACAGTAACTTTGTTAGACTTTCCTTCACAGCATGGATTTTGTTCTGCTCCCCCGGCGAGAGCCTTTTTAGACTTAGGCTTGAAATGAGCTGCTGTAACATCAAGATTTCCGCAGATGCTACACTCTCTAGTATTTCGCTCGCCATCTACCTGAACCATCCCTTCAGTATTCTTAGGTTCCTTCTTATAGACCTTCAGCTGCCGTGCATCCTGTGGCACAGCAGATTCCATCTCTGCCTCGATCCCATCTAGGATAGTCTGTAGCTGATTCTCCGCATCAGCACGCATCTCCTGGTCCAGAAGCACACCAGTCGAACTCATATAGGCTAGTGCCTCGTTCAACTGAATAACATGTCTCTCAAAGACCTGATCCAGATTGTTTTCCTTCAAATCCTTCCTAATTCCTAGGAAGTTATTGAAGGTCATAGCAGAGTCCTTAGCATTATAGAACGCAGGCTGAGCCTCGTTCAGATGCTTCCACATTGCGGACTTCTGGTTGTAGAATGGTGTTACAAACCCCAGACCCTTTGGGAGCGATGAATTGAGGACATGCCAGGCCAGCATGGCATCGACCTCTCTTCCAATGATGGGCATTTGTGCCCGGACTCTTGGAGAGTCGTAAGCAAGGTTCCATCCAATGAGTGTGGACGGGCTTGCAAACAGTGCCTCCAATGATGGTATATACGATGCAGTCCAGGGGACGCTAACAGCCTCTCCTCTTCGGTAAGCGAAGCTGCAACGCAGAATCGTGTAGTCGTCATCGTCTTCCTTCGCTACCTTCTCCTCATCACTGCCCTGCTTCATAGGGGTTTCAATGTCATACGCCAAGAATGTCTCAGATGGGTTCTTCTGTAGCTCCCGTAGATAGTCCTCCACCCATCTTTGGAACGTAGCTGGATCAGGATCACACATGTAGCGTTCCTCATCCATCACCAACCCGTTCAGAGCAATCTCCACCGCTCGCTGCACTGCAAACTGCAGTACAGGCACTAGGTGGTTGTTGCCCCTCATCAGAAAGCTTGGGTGGTCAGCAGCAATTACCCAGCACTTGTAATCCTTATGCCAGTGTGGGTAGCACTGATAGTCTGCTCGCATGATGGCATCCCTATCGTGGGTTCCCATGATGCGCTTGAACGCAATTCTACCTAGAGTGAGGATGACAGGCGTCTTACCCATCAGCTCACAGTGGAACTTGTGGTCCCGAATGGTAGCATCCAGCAGCGGAGCACACTGCTTAATCGCCTCAGCCTCATATGGCATCTTGGCAAGCTTGTTCCCAGGCGGCTGACAGCTTAGGACGTTGTGAATCCTAAACCCATCACGCTCAATTCCTACCCTCTTCAACTGTTGAAACAGAAAGTGTCCAGCCTTACCAACAACTGGAATACCAGCCTCCGCCTCGTCGGCTCCGGCTGCCTCGAGGACAATTAGAACCCCATTGTCCCCGGTTCCATGCGCTGGAACGTAGCCATACTGTGTGCCGAATGGCGCGCAGCCTAGGATACATGACTTACAACTGTCCGGCTTGATTAGCAATGATGTCCTCTAAGGTCTGGCTCCACGATGTGAAGCGGAAAGCTCTGTCGTCGATGTAGAAGTCTGCAATCGGCTTCCCAGGTTCCGTCCAAATTGAGTCAAATGGAACCTGCCAGTAAAGCATCCAATCCCTAATTACCCTAGGATTGTTACAGGAGTGGATAATAATCTCATGCCCATGCCTCTTGAATAGCTCTAGAGCTTCCTTCGCCCCAGGCATAGGTGGTCCCATCTTCCTCCCAGGCACAGGGTGGGCATTGTCGTGGATGGTGTAGTCGAAGTCAATTGCGAGGGTCATTGTTTGCCCATATAGGATACCCAGTCTTTCGATTAAGTTCCTTCAGTTCCTCTAGAATCTTGGTAAGGATGATTGCGATCTCACCTAGACCTGTTAATACCATATTAGCCCCACTTATAGATAATGTAAAGACAATGCGCCCTACGAAAGTGATACTGATTCTTCCACCTAGGATCCCTCATCCTCGCAGCCGGAGAGTGCTGAATCAGGATATCCTTAGGCATCCCCATCCCCATCTCCTCAGCCAGCTTCATTACATTGTAACTCCACCAGTCTGGTTTGTTGACAATGAGATCCTGTCCCTTGAGGATGAGGCCACTGGTTGCAATGTTACGCTGTTCGAAGATTCTGCGATAGTGGGCCAGTAGGTCTTCAGGACCCTTGGGTAGCATAATTGGGTTATTTGCATGAGTCCGGTCCTCCGGTTTAATCTCTGCTGCCTCAGCGCCCATGAAGAATCGCTTAGTTCCAATTACCCTCCTCAATCCCTTACTAAAGATAAACGGTGGGTCAAAGCACATCACATCAAACTGCCCATCCTGAAACGGTAGATTCCGATAGTCTCCTCTAACCGTAACTTCCCCAGGAGGATCAACATCCACCCCCGTCACCTGGAGCTGGTGGTCCCATTTCCAGAACCTCCCAGCTCCATATGTGCAGTCTAGCACTCTCTTCGCATCAGGGAAGTGTAGCTGGAAAATATCCTGCACGCACTGAGCTGTATTTCCTCTCCTAATAGTCTCCAGCCCTAGGTACATTACTGCTGCTCCTGTTCCACACATTCCATGAGAATGGTCACACCAGTGTTATCCTGAGTCATTGCAACTGGCCTCCACTCCCACTCAGTAGGTAGCTGTCGCATAGCCAAGTCCAGAAGCTCAGACATCTTCCACGGCCTATCCCACTTCACTGTTACGAAATGATACTTCATATTAGTTCACACTCTTACTAGGACTGTCAGAAAGCAACAGAACCAAATACTCCGAAGTAGACATAATTGCATTCTGCAACTCGTCCGGCGTGATGTCCGGCTTCATTAGGTCAACAGTGAATGCAATCAAAGCCATGATCGCATGCCCACGCTTCTCACCATCCAGCGCCGGTCCAATCTTCTCGTAGATGATCCTCTGAATTTCCTCACCATCTACCTTGATATACACGACTTTCTCATTTTCCATTAAGTTCCCTCCAAAATGGGTAGGTGCCAGGACGGCACAAAAGGCGGGTAAGAGGGGAGTCTCCTCCCCCCTTGACTACGTGCCATTGTCCGTAAATTTACGGACGTTGGCAGGCTTCCAGATTGGAAACCTTAGACTGCGCTGACGAAGCGAGTCACCTTGAGGCGAGCGAACAAACGAAGCGGGTTGCCCTGCTCGTCCTTCTGAATCTCGCTCAGGATCCAAGGCTGAGGCTCCCCGTCGGCACCCTTCGGGAAGTTCTCCATACCCTCGATCGTCTTACCGTTACCCTTGTCATACACGTCCCAATCAAGCTCAGCCTCGAACACACGGTTCTGAGTCTGCTCAATTGCGTCAGCAAGCTCCTGAGGATCACCAGAAACGTTCTGGCGAATACCACAAGCACGCAGATAGTCACCCACCTGCGATACCGTCACTCCACCACGCTTGAAAGGCGTAGCGTAGATTCGGGTATAGAACAGCTTCTTACCCTCGTTGGCTCCTCCAACAATTGTCGGATCAATCTGTGCTGAAAGCTGGCCCGACTTAGACTTGCCGAAAACGATGTTCTCGTTTGCCTGGAGAGTGTAAAGTCCTTTGCGGGGAAAAGGACGTGCCTCACCTGCATTCTTGTAAAGCTCCATGTCGAGCGGCTCAGCCGCGTTGAGAACACCAAGACCTGAAATATCTGCCATTCTTTTTCTCTCCTATTGTTTGTTTACGATTGTCTTACAGTGAAACCATTACATTACCACCGCGCACCAGACCCAGACGTTGATCTAGGGTTACGTACTCTGGTGTAATACCACGCTCCGCCATACGATTGATTACAGCCTTGAAGTATCGAGGATCAGCCTCAAAGCAGTAACGGAAATGCGACTCATTGGTATCAATGAAGTTATCAATACGTCGAATCTCCTCAGCCTTCCAAGCCTCATAGAGTTCCTCAGGACCACGAGTATCCTTCGGAAGCTCCGGTACCTGACCTGCAGTCGTCATAGGGTAGCCAACATTCCCGCTAGCACGTTCAGCACCAAGTAGTGCAGCCCCACCAACAGTCAGTGCCACAGCACTCTTGAGTGCTCCTCTACGATCCATTTGCTTCATCTAGCCTCCAAATAGCCTTTCAACTGTTACCACAGTTCCAGCTATGCACAGCATAACTACTACCACCAGCCCAATTGCTGTAAATGCTGCCATTACTTAAGCTCCTCAACTGCCTTGCAGATTTTATCGAAGAGTTCACGCTGATGTTTGGTTTTGACCATCTGATCATTAAGCCGCCTGAAGTATTCAGGCCCCATTTCCTCATCAGCCCAATCACTACCAGTTACCATCCCTGGATACATTGGTTGAGCTTGATCTAGCAAATCCAACACATCCTGAATGGCACTATCATAGCCATCAGCATAAGCTGGATCTACAAACCCTTTGGTCACTTAATCCCCAGCCTCTTCCTGATCACGTCAACAGCCTCTTGGTTTCCGCTTTCAAGCTGTTGTAGCGCCTTCACAAGACTCGCAGGCTCAATGGTTGCAGCAGCCATAGGCTTAGCGTCCATTGGTCTACGAAGATTACCAAGGCCAGCAGCATTACCTGCTCCTAGGTCTACGTGATTACCAAGATACAGAATATGTCTCTCCGGCTTTCCTCCTTGTGCGGGAAGCACATCAATTCTGAACGAGTAGTCGAACCAACGAGGGACTTCCCCAGTCAGTGCCTTACCGATAACATCCGGCCCCAAGACCTTATTTGAGGACAGTTCATCGGCATCCTTGCTCACGGATGATGTCCACATGACATACTCACCCTTGAGCTTCTGGCTCTCCCAGACTTCCTCTGTCACCCGAGCCTGTGCGACACCGAAGTGGGCCATGTTTGAGCCGCTAATCTTCAGCGTCTCTCCCTCACCCTGCTCCTGGAAGCTGATGTTGGAGCCTCCACCGATATTGACACCCTGTGCAGCCTTGTGGGCCATACTCAGCATCAAGCTCTCGGCTACCGCCCTGAGGCTCTCAAATGCCCATAGACCAACCTTCTCGTTAGCCACAGGGTCTAGGATCCACTTACCCGTAGAGTCCTTCTTATAGCCTCTCACGACCTTGTTCAGGAAGATCCAGGGAGAGCTATCGAGCATCTCCACAGGTTCGATAATTCCCAGGTCGATGTAGGGCTTAATGGTTTCGATACCCCCTCGGTCAGCAGTTGCTAGGCGTGTAATCTTGCCAGTGCGCTTGAATACGTCCTCCGCAAGTTCGCCAATCTGTGCAGTCTTACCACTGTTTGTTCGGCCGTAAAGTAGAACAGTTCTCGCCAATAGATTCCTCGTTTCGTTTGTTTTTGTTCGGGATTTGCAATACTACCATGTTTTTCATGGGATTGTCAAGCCCAAAAATGGTTGGGTTTCCCTCGCACGTCAGGCCAAATCCCAAACCCCTTCTGGTGCAACCATTTACGACGTGGATAGCTCCTCGCATATTTTCGTAAGCCTTTTTGTCGTCTCCTCGTTTGATAGCTGTATGCAGTGCTTTGACCCTTGCTCTAAGAGTCATGTCCTCACCAGTTTGGAACGAACTACCGCTGTAGGGACGCCGATTGAGTTCTGAGATTACCATTGTCAAGCCCCAATGTAATCGAAAAACAAATTGAGTGCCCACAGCAGGTAGAGGAATAATCCACCTATCGGTATGATAAATGGCTGGTAGACCGCTAATGTAATAAGACCAGCTACCAAAGGTATGCCCAACGGGAGCACCTTCCAATGCCTATGCCAACTTCTCATACGCCTCCCTATGCTCAGTAGTCCTCTGCACAAACCCATGCGTCAATGGGTCAGATACGTTCCCATGACACAACTGCCTGAACTGACAGGGCTTACCGAAGGATGGCTGACACTGGTCGAACCTCTGCGGAAAAACATCGTCCAGACTAGTAACAGTGATAGCACCAGCGTTTGCAATCCTTTGTTGTCTATGTTCCTGTTGATTGAAGAAAGCATCCACAAGGTGCTCCCTCACAAAGATAGGTGGTGCCTGTGGAAACTGTTCTGCCAAAAGGGCTTCCGGCATCTCAGCAACCCACTTCTCCACTCCACCCTCGCGTTCCCAGATGGGGAACTTCTTCCACCCAGCGACATAGTTGTATTGCCACTGGTTCTGGGTGAAGGGAGGATTACCCTGCTTGTAGTAGCCATAGCAGAACGGACTACCCTGCTTGCCATAGCTCACATAGCCCTTATACAGGCCCTGAACAATCACACCTGTGATGTCCTCACCAATCGTCTCACGAATGGCTCTAGATGCAGAGTGCAACTGAATAGCTGTAGCCCAAGAGTTAATCCACTGATCCTTGTTGCTAGACGTAGACTTATACTCCACATACCACAGGGCACCCTCATGGTCACGAACCACAAGGTCAGGCTTACACATGAACACCAGCCCATTGCCGTGTTTGTAGATCATCTCCTTCTCGACATGGAGGATCTCAGGATACTGCTTCTGAAAGATAGGCCACACAGCACGGACGTAACCACGCAATAGACCCTCTACCAGTGCGGCCTGTTCATTAGCGAAGTGCTCAGCATCAGGCTCACTGACAGTTGCAGCCATAATGGCATCCTTCAACTGCTTAGCACCAAGAGGCGCTATCTCGTTGATATCCAAGCCCTTAGCGATAGCTGCTAGGCCGTCGTGTAGAATCTGTCCGATGAGGAGCTCTAGCTGTTGGGTAGTGCCACTTAGGCCAGTGCCACCGTATTCGTAGCCCCAGTAGAAGGATCTAGGGCACTTCCAGTCTTGAACGACTGAGGATTGAGAGTAGAAGCGTAGCTTAGTGTCCAATTCGTGTTTCCTCTGAGAGTTCATACAGGTTGTTCATGTGCTCACGCAATCCCTCCAACTCGATTACCTGTTCGTCACAGATCCTCAATAGAATCCTCATATCCTCCAGAGTGTAAATCTTCTGGTCCATCCTACCTCGGATGCGTTCAACTTCTAGTCTGTTATTAGCAGTATCCATCGTCGTCCCCTCCGAAACGAGAAATCACAGTTCCGATCATCAGTAGCACAAAGGCCATGAGGACCGCTAACACCATCGCTCCTGTCATTCCCGTTCGCCTCCCATAAGAAGAATGAGAGGCAGGAAGGCAGCGAGTAGGAACAGAAAGCCGATTAGGGCCATAGGAGTTCCTCCCTCCTCTTGAAAAGGTGGTAAATTGTTAAGAAAAATTGAAAATGTGGGCGAGTTTTTAGATCCTACCACGAAAATGGCGGATTGTCAACCCGATTCGCAGAGGTTTCGCTCGCCCGCGAACCCCCGTTTCCGCGCACAGGCGTGCGCGTGCGTTCCCTTTGGGTAGGGAGTGTTAGAATGGATTGTTAAGCCATTCTTTGTAAGCCTCTACAGTCTGGTATTCCCACTCATAATCAATATCACCGCCCCAGCTTGATCTGACACGACGCCTCCGCATGATCACATCACCAGGATCGGCATACGTCCTGCAAATCATATTACCTTTGCGCTTCTCATCAACCTGGATCCTAGAGGATAGCACCATCTTACGGGCAGGCACTGTGTATTCATGCCACATCTCTAGGTCCAATTTACATTCAGTGTGCATCCTTCGCCTCCATTCTCATAATCTTATGAGCTACAGCTACCATGTGTTTTTCTGAGAACTTCCAATGCCTCTTAGCTGAAGGTTCGAACATCCGACAATCATGTTCGCCACCATTATAATAACCATCCTCCCATCCATGCTTCCAAACGTGTTCGATGATTTTCTTTAGGGTTTTCTCACTTATCACTTGACAATCTCCCTTTCCTCGTGGTAGGATCTGAAATCCATTCAAATAATTACCCAACGGCCGTGCAGGGGTTTCGGCCTCCCGCGTTCATACCATTCCGGCAGAACGCAAATTCAGTGGAGGTATATGTCATTTCCTGGTTTCATTCCCGTTTCTACCTACCTTACCCTCCCAAGAGGACCCGAAACTTGGCTGATCGAGCCTTTGATTCCGGCCTCGGGGAAGGGACTCCTTTATTCTCCTCCAAAAGTTGGCAAGTCGGCGCTGGCAATCCAGCTCGCCGAGGCCGTTGCCACGGGGACGGATTGGATGGGCTTCCCAGTCGGACAGCCGGGTAAAGTCCTTTATTTGCAGCTAGATACGCCCGGAACGACGTGGGCGTTGAGGTTCGACGCTCTTAGGAAGTTTGGCCTCAAGCTTCCGGATGAGAAGATCCTCCTAGCTGACATGACCACTCTGGAGAAGTTTCCATTTGACATCCTCCAACCAGGGCATGTGCATTACCTACACTCAATTATCCAGCCTCATCGGCCAGTGCTGGTAATTATTGACACTATCCGAAAGCTACACAGTGGGGACGAGAATTCCTCAACTGTGATGTCGAATGTGATGACGAATCTGGTGTCGGCCTGTCACCCGGCAGCAGTCCTAGTCATTAGCCACGATAAGAAACCTTCTCCAGACATGGATAAGGATATCATGGCTGACCACCGAGGCTCAACAGCAGTCGTTGGTGAGATGGATGCGATCTTGCGCCTAACCAAGTCTAGACTCTACTACGCTGGACGCAATATCGAAGAGGGAAGCATCAAGATGATCCGGCAGGATTGCGACGATGCCCTCCTGTGGATGCCAGATCCTGACGAATACCGGGCAGCCATTGATTCTATTCTAAACAATGACGACCTGGTGGGAGACAGGGCCAAAGCCAGAGCACTGGCTCCTCTCATTGGGAAGTCACCTGAGGCTGCAAGGTCTATACTCCGTAGGGCTGGCTATCGTCTGGCCGTCCCGAAGGGAGTAGAAGAACACCCTGTCGAGAATCGCCAGGAGGAACAACTGGCCCGATGGTTTCAGCAGACTTAGGAGGTCGGGTAACATTCACACTCACGCCTTTTGCCCTGAGGGTCCAGTCAATGGTCCCTCGGGGTAGCCACCCCGCCAATTGCATGTCCTCCACATGGTCCCTGAAGTTTAGATACTTATCCCTCATCTGCTTCAGGTTCTCCTTCCCGCTCTCGTGATGAATCGTGATGGCAATTTCGATTCTCATGCACATTCCTCCCAGATTGTCAAGTTCCAAAAACCTCAAAAACCCCAATGACCCACCCCATGACCCACCGTAAGTCGTTGATTCTAAAGGGTCGAGGGCAGATTCTCACAAAAAACGCATGACCCACTGTAAATCACTGATTCCAAAGGGTTTACCTCAAATTGCAGTGGGTGGGTCAATTCTACTAATAAAGAGTAAGTAACCCACCCTAACGTAGGGAGGCGGAGCCTGCGGCTTCCGCTTGGCGCTCCAGCCTTGCCCCCCGCTCTAGGGGCCGTGCCGTCCCGAGGGCGGCCTGACCCATAGGCGAGGAAAGAAAATCGATCCTGGGGCATTCTAGGGCTTCCTACGGGGTATCTGGAGCCTACCCATGTCCTTATACTTGAAGTAGATTCCAGCCTTGCCTACCTTAGCAATGAACACTCGCTTCTGTGCTAGCCCACAGCGCCTACAGTAGCGCCTCCCAGATGGGCCTACCTTCACCCACTGGTGTTCTTTCCACCAGCACTGGAGGTCCCTCCACCGCTCTCTAATCGTAAGTTTCACGGTCGGCATAGATTTCCCTCTCCATCCGATCCAGTCTATCGTTGAACTCCTCATGCTGTTCTGCAAGAGCTTCCTGTAGAGCATCAATCCGCTCAATCAAGCGGTCCTCAAGATCCTTAAGCATCTTCACGTAGTCCGTCGCCATCTGTGCCCTCCTTCTTGTAACGCCCTGTCAAGGTGTATTTACGCTTCGGTCGTGCATCCTCATCGTCCCCGTAGGGTTCCGCACTTTCGTATCGCGTGTCGGTGTGTTCCTCTCGGTCTGGAAGCAATTCACCACCACTCCACACGACTGTCAAGTCCTTTGTTTCCTGAGGCTTATAGTGCCCCTGACCTTGCATTCGGAGGATCTGCTCTAGTGTCACTTGATGACTCCTGCCAGTTTGGTTAGCCGTCTAGCACAGCCTCCCAAGATAACGATGATGTTACCTGTCTCGTGTTGCCCAGAGATGGAATAATCACCAAATACGTTCTGGGCATCTTTGTTCATGGCATCCAAAGTCCTCATCAATGCATCAATCTGTCCTGCTATATGGAGGAGTTGTTTCTTGGTTGTCATCAGAACGGCCCATACGCCCGCTTACGAGGCGCGATGGTCTTCTTCTTGGACTTGGTGCCCTGGTTGCTGCTCTTGGCACCGAACTTCCCACCTTGGAAGGTATACGTCCCCTCAGGCGGGTCAAACTGACGCTTGTTCAGGCGTGAGTCTGGGTTACGATACTTCAGCTTTGAAAGCGTGATATCAACCTCTGCCATTATGACATCTCCCTCTCTGCCCACTCTACAGTGGTCCTGCCTTCATGCCCATGAATGGCCTCTACATCCTTGATAGACGGCCAAATACTAACGCAGTGATAGCGTCCATACCAGCTCACTGCAACCTGTCCATCATGGAACTCCACTCCCTCCGCAACAACTCCAGTTCCAGACACTCCTGAAACATCCTCTTTCCGCACTAACCGGAATGCTCTCACTGCTGATCTCCATCCGTGAGGACAATCTGAGGAACCTCCAACCCCAGCGCCTTCACGCGTTTACAGACCTTCGCATGGTCCATCAACTCTGCGGCAGTGCGGAGGCTTTTGCCTCCACACTCCCAACACTGACGAATCTTCCTCGTCTTGGACTCGTTCATACCGTCTCCAGATGCTGCTGAATTGCACCCGCATAGGCCGTAACCGTCCCACCTTCAAGACCGGGCGCTCTGTTCACTTCCAGCACGATCAGACTGCCATCCTCCTTGATCCCGATGTCCACTGCACCGAACTGCAACCCAAGTGCCTCCACAGCCTTCGCTGCGAGTTCACGCTGGGCACCCTTTGACTTGAAGTTGTCATACACGATACGCCAACCTCCGTCAAAACTCCGCACCCACGGATGCTGCTCGACACCTTCACGAGGAGCCTTCACACCCGCTCGAATTGACTTGCCGAGGAAGCTGTGGATACGAACCTCACCCTTCAGGACTTCCTTCTTCACGTAGAAGTCAGGCAGACGGGGTGGATTGAGGAGATCATTCCCACCGACGTGGTTGTTGTTACGGCCAACCCACTCGCCCACTACCTGTGGAGGCGGAGCAACAGGAGCAGGCTGAGCAACAGCTTCCAGATAGGTGTTGATCCTTTCCTGAACATCAGTGATCTGTCGGATTACCTCCAAACTCCTGTGGCCCAAACCACGGAGGTCTACAGTGTTGAGCAACCGAGCGAATGCGTTCAGCGCAGGATCAGGAGGAGCCGTCTGGCGAACTGGCTGAGGCATCACCCTCGACACTTCCACCGTAGGCACACCGGCAGCCTTCAGCTTCTCCGCATCCGTGAACTTGTTCGAGAGAGGGACGTTGTTCAACGCCAACACGCCATCCGGTAGGTTCACATGATCGCCCCACGCGATGACCAGATCCCCAGCCTTCACCCGACGGCGGAGGAGATCCTCATTCCGTGCCCGTCGTCCCCATGCGATACTCTCCGACAACTCACGAGCACCCTTGCTGCTGGCCTGACGAAATACGTAGATCATACCTCTGACTCCTCATCCTTGTTGACGATGAAACGATTGACGAACGAGTAACAATCCGTAGAGAGGTTCGACAGCTTGTTCAGGAACGCTGGCGGATATTCCTCATTCGGATCATCACTCATGAGCTTCTTCAGGACCTTTGCACAACTCTCCAACAGATCCAGGGCTTCGTAGAAATCCTCTGGATCGAAGAAGTCATCCTCGAACTCGTCCTTCTCCTTGCCTTCCCTGATCTGTTGGAGATCCTCCTGCTCCTCCTCCGCTTCCCT
>Ga0075430_100002913_pt1 | contig 14312 bp, 16 predicted proteins | sample RhiMetdeltSRZDD4_FD_75294 | JGI IMG/M metagenome (GOLD analysis project Ga0075430, IMG submission 75294) | Populus rhizosphere microbial communities from Tennessee, USA - Rhizosphere MetaG P. deltoides SRZDD4 | ecosystem: Host-associated > Plants > Roots > Rhizosphere > Soil | place: USA... | reverse complement strand
GATGCGATTGAAAGACCGATTGCTATTGCACCAATCAATACAAGAACCGAAATATTAATGCCGCTCGGAACCCTCGTAGACACGATCATAAAAAGGGAAAGAGAGGTCTAAATAAACAAATTCTTCAAAATGTTCTATAAGACCTCTAACTAAATAATTATTTGTTAATGTTCGACAAGATATCTTTTACTAGCAGCCACGTTTATCAGGAATTAGGAATGTCCACTCGCAAGACCGTGATGGTATGTGATGATGAAGCAGATCTACTTTATCTTTTCAAGTCTGCTCTAGAGTCGACGTATAATGTTCTGGCTGTAGAATCAGGAAAAAGTTGTATAGAGAAATTTATCGAGGAGAAGCAAAACGGAAAGAAGGTGGATGCCCTTCTCCTAGATTACAAACTTGGCGACATGCCAGGAGATGTTGTAGCATGTAAGATACATCAACTAAATGGAGTAAAGACTTTACTTATCAGTGCTTACGAATTAGAACAAGCTGTAGTTAATAATCTTATAGACAGCAGGTGCATCATCGGCGTCATGAGAAAACCTATACGACTCTCTGCGATGATAAAGGAACTAGAAAAGGTGCTTGCAGTCAGCTAGTGTTGGAGCAGAAACATTGTTATATTTTTTTCAATCTCGAAGAGTTTGATTACTTGTGCAAGTCTCAGGCTGTGCAACGATTAGGAAAGAACGTCCGACTCCTCTGACCGAGGACCCAACACATTTGAAGTTCAACTCCTTCATTCTACCCAAGTTATTCTCCATCGTCTCGGTGCTAAATTCTTAAACATATACGCTCTAAGGCTAGTTAATCTTGTAACGCCTGAGATCGTTCCTCTAGTTGTTGTGGTAGAACGTCTGGAACATTGTTGTCATCATTAGTTCCTGGCAATGGCAAGGCACCAGTGACAGCGTTATCATCTATTGTTATATCTCTATCTATTTGAAAGCTCTGTCCTGTTACATGGTCATGCAATCGGTATGATATTAAATAATCACCTATGGGAAACGGTTCCTCCTGAGAAAGTGTTAAAGTCAAGGAGAATTCTGTGTTTTGTCTGTGGGAAATTAAGCTGGCTGCTGGCAAATCTTCAATGGTCGCCAAAACAGTTCCATCCGAATCAGCGATGATATAATCTGCTGTAATATTTATTAGATATAGCGTTCTCGAACCATCGGCGTTACTATTGCTTCCATCCAAGCTAATAATTGGCTCATGACCAAATCCTACTGGCTCCATATAAAGTACGATTGTTTCCCCTGGTCTGAATACGTTTGCTGGTACATGTTCTCGGTAGAGCCCGTAACCAAGATGAGATCCTTCTGCTACAAACACATCAAATTGCGAATTAAAAGCTGTGTTATTCCACGCCGACAGATATTGTTGTTGGGCAGCTTCAAATTCTGCAAGCTGGCTATTGACTCCGTCTTCAGTTAAGGCTGCCTCCGGGGTGGGAGAAGACAACTGAGCAAATGTCGTCTGTATTGGCGAAGAAATAAGTAAACTTATCGATAGGCTAAGTAGAGTCAAACTGAATGGAGTCATTATCAGATATGTTCCGCGAATTATTGTTTTATCCCTTTTCTCGGGGGCTGAATTATTATTATTAATCATCTATGAAGTTAAAATGTCCCTAAGGGATAAAAGGAAGACTTTACATACTTCAGAAGAATTCTCTTTTTCATACTAAAGATAATAGCTTCATTATTTTTGAGCAATGGCAGCGATACAATATGAAGTAAAATGATCAAAAATGATGGATGTGATGCTCTAGAATTCATTTTAGTAGTGTGCAGGACTACTCATACGAGAGTATTACTATATTGAAAATTTCCAGTGTCCTTGCGATATTACAAGATGAGTTTTTATATCAATCTGATTCCGATACGATTTGAAATGAGCTCAGTAGCCATTGAATACTATGATAGGAAATTTGGAGATGACAAGTCTGCTGCATTTATTCACCTAGTGAGAGAAATCGGCGAACTAGCTTTTGCTATGGAAAAGAACAATCTTGAACATGCCAAGCTCGAGCTTACAGAATCAACAGCATTGCTTTATTATCTTGCCTCCAAATATGAATTTGATCTAGCTGCGAATATTGAATCACTGTATACTAAGAAACTAGAGTTGTTGAAAACGTCTAAGAAGAGTCAATAAGTAGCTGTCCGTTACAGGATTCCGAGAATGCTAAGCACTTCGTTACTACCTCTGGAGAGCTCAAATTTACCAAACATAATATCGAATCACCTCAGGGATAAACCATTACATACTGAATCTTGGATAATGTAATATACAATTTTTAGAGCAAGATAAAATCCGCAATACCGACCTCCCCCTTTGATCGTATTACCGTACCGGCTGTTGATCTATTGATTTGACGTGGTGGATGAGATCCATAAGGAAGATATTGCAGAACCCAGAGCAACTTGAGCTTCCTATTCGGATATTAGGGATCTGAATTGATTCTTCTGCGCAATGCAAATCTGACCGCTTTTGAACTTATACTCTGTCCCTTCCCCTTAGATATTGACGCTGACAATACAGCGAATAGGATCCCCAGCGCTATAGCAGAGGTTGTCAGCCAAGTAATATAATTGTCAATTCCCATATCTGTCCTGTCCATATCTCTTAGAATACGTATTGCTATAGTGAATAGACCTTGACCTGTTCCGACAATTACGTGGAATTTTCCAATATTAACTCTATTTGCAGCGAAAAATCGGGCCCCAAGTAAAACGGAAATTCCTCCCGCTGAGGCAGCAATGCAAACACACCTATAGGTGTTATAAGATACTGCCAGAAGTCGCTTAGACCATCCATCGCAATGATCTCGTTTGTTACAAGGTTGTAAATCTCACATTTTCCTTGTATCCAGAGGAGATTAACAATATTCCTGATACAAATGCAATAGCTACTGCTGCTCTGTTCCTTGTTAGTTCATAGCGAAAGGTCTGCAACCTGTCATATAGCGGCTGCAATTTGACATCTCGTTCGGGTACATTGTCAAGCTCGGTCAGCAGATCTTTCATCATGGTATAGATGTATTTTGCATAAACCTCATTACAATTAATCTTCAATAACCTTCAATCATTATTATTGTTAATAGCCCAATGGATAAGTTGATAGCATTCTTTGCATATTTTTCTTTCATTTGTATGCTCACATGCATACACACTATCGGTGTTCGCTCCACATCTATAGCAAACTATCAATGACTTTACAGTGTAGGTTGAAGCAGATAAATTATGTGACTTCGCTGGAAAAAGTGTATCCGGATTTTTGTTCACTATGATCCAATAGAGGTGTCCGAAAGGAATCTGGCGTGGCACTTTAGTCCTGCTTTCAACTTACCTCTAATAGCCGTGTTGACATTAGCTTTTGACTTCTCCAATCGGACAGAATTCGAACGAGTAGAAATGATAATTTAAGAAGTAACGTTGATTGGTAGCTACCAGCAGCCAGTGTTAGCACAAGAACAACAGCAAAACATGACAGGAGGCGGATGAGGAGCAGGGAATGCAACTAATGAGACAGGCGGTGGAGAAACAACAACAGCCAGCGGGCCAGCAGCTGGTGAAGGCGATGGATCAGGTGGTGGTGCTGCGGGAAGCGGAGGAACAGCTCCCACCCAATAGCACAGCTAGACTGACAATAATAAGTAAAGAGATCTTGTTAGATTACTCTCCTATTTTTTGTTGTATTGGTTTGAGATCAAGATAAGCATACCTTTTCTATCGTTTGTGCGGACTGCATTTTTGGATATGCGTAAGACTTGTGTGTGAATAAGTCTGCCATAAAATGCATAGCAAGCGTCATATGTGGAGACAAGAGACGACCCATGGAGACTTTTGAAAATATAAGAGATTAAATGATGATGTGAATATGCCAATGGGTGGGGCGAATTCGGATGGGTCATCAAAGAACTACTCCTTTTGATAGGATTAATACTGTTAAAGAAAGTCAAAAAAGGATAAAGAAAGCCCTAGTCGAAGGTTTTGAGTATCATCATCTGGCAATTGCAAAATCAGACCAATTCTTAAGAAAACATACTTCTCAAAGACTAATCTTTGCAGTAATGTATGTCGATTTGGTGGGTTCCACCAAAATGAGTACTGAGTTGCCACCTGATTTTCTTTCAAAGATAATCACTGTGTTTTCTCAGGAGACATCATATATCATCGAACGATTTGGAGGGTTTTTGCTGAAATTTGTAGGGGACGCGTCTATTGGTTACTTCCCCTCTACTCAGAACCTTGATGATGTAGTTGTGTGTGGTCAGTCGATAGTCCATATAGTTAGAAATGCCATAAATCCATTACTTTTACAAATGGGGCATGCGGGGATTGAAGTTAAAGTAACTGCAGATCATGGCCAACATACAATAGTCCGCTATGGATCAGATGAAGAGAGATCTTATGTGGATATTATCAGCGCAACGATGAACCTTGCAGCGAAAATGCAATCTGTCGCAAGAGGTGGCCAAATGTTCATCGGCAAGTCGCTCTACGACAAATTAAGTTACGATTTGCAGAAGATTTTTGAAAAGTCAAACCTTGATCAAATCAAATGGAACTATCATAACTTGGCAGAGAAAAAACCTTATCAATTGTACGTTGCAACTTTCTGATGGATCAGTTCAATCCTAATTTGGCTATAATAGCATCAGAGATGAGCTAGAGATCATACACTATATTCATCATAAATCGTAAAAGTCATAAACAGATGCATAAATATCCTGACGTGAGGATTCTTTTAAAATTAACGAGCATTTCTAGTGATGCAAGAAAAGATGAAAGATATTGCATAATGCCTGAGAGCGAAGGAGGTAATAGGGCATAGGACAACAAGTTCCTTATTGATTTCTAACCATCCAACTGTGATGCTTGCTAGTCAACAAGAGCAAATAAAAAGGTAAAAAGTAAGAAGTTCATGCGTGCTAGGATCGGAAATTCAAAGAGCAGGGTTAACTCTTTTACAATCAGGTTCCGACATAATTTTACCACGTTATGCTGGGCTATTATCGCGCATAGTATCGAACTCAGCATTGCACCATGACTGATCACTACCAAGGCTACCAAATAAGTCGGCACTTCCATCATTGCCCATTAAATTGTCATCCCCAGCAGAACCAGAGATGGTATGGTCACCCCCACTACCCAGCACAGATAGAATCATTTTTATGCATTCCGTCTACGACATCTTGCCCATCATTAGCATCCATGAAATCATGGCCTGCGCCACCATTTATGCTATATCCACGTCCGTATCCATACACAGTCCATCATATCAAAATAATCCAATAATCTCTTTCTATGAATACTGTGCCAGTTATTACATCACCGCCTTGTAACATAGCGGATAGCTTCTTTTGTACATCGAGCTGTATCTGTCCACGCAGTATGCATTAGCGTTCCGCTAGAGCAGAGAAGAGGGCAATAATCATCCGCGATTTAGAGCATTTGTTGGCCTCATCGCGATGTTGGTATCAATGTTCACATAATCAGTGTGGCAGCAATAACAGCAGCATGGAAAGAAGATTGATACTATACAAGCTAGAAACATTTTAATTCTTAAACGAATGATGGACTATATTCAAAATTTTGCTATAAAAAATAAAGCTGTCGCTGGCTATGGCTATGATATGAACGCATCAAATATCCCGACTCTATAGTTAACAGAGACAAAGTGTATTTCAGCGAAGAAACTACATAATGAGGCTAAGTCCGACAGGAAAGGTAGACTGGCTGAAAGCCAGTCGAATTTGGAAATCCAGACAAATTCAGGCATTATCTCGACATCATCAGAAAAAACATTCCATCTCCAAATCATCTAGAACTATTTGTCGCGATATTTTAAATCAAGGACCGATGCATCATAACAAAATTGGGAGTTGCGCCTGAATCTGAAACAATCAAGATAATACGAGGTGCGGAGGACGCTATTAATGCAGCGGTCTTATTCTTTACAAGTGCTAGCACGGTTAGTGTCTATGCGGATGATGTGGCTCCTTCTCTTACCATTGGGGTTAAGCGTATTAAGAAATGTTACGAGGAGCTCAAGAGGAGAAATGCAAAGGTAAAATGGATAACAGAAATTACAAAGGATAATCTTTCTTATTGCCGAGAGATCACCCAGTACGCTGAGCTTCGTCATTTAGACGGAATCAAGGGCAATTTTGCTGTAAGTGATGAGGGCTATATTGCAACCGCCACAATCAATAAGGACCAGCCCGTGCCTGAGCTGATATACAGTAGCGCTAAAGGTATTATCGAACAGAATAGGTATGTCTTTGATACCCTATGGAGTAGGGCGGTTGTAGCGCAAGACAGGATAAAAGAAATTGAAGAGGGAACGATTCGTCGAGAAACAAAGACTCTGAAGAATCTGGGCGAGATTCTTCAGGAGACTGCGGCTTTGGCTGGTCGTTCAAAGCGCTATTCTGTTTGTTCTGGTTCTAATGGATTGCTATATGCTTACACTCATTTCCTTGATGTCTTCAAAGATATACTCGATCGACACCTAAATAATACACACTCAGGCATAAGGTGGATTACAAAGATAGACGATAACGATCAAGACAGTAGGCTTTTCGAAGCAATCAGGACATTTACGAAACTTGGGATGAAGATCAGACATGTCAAAAATATTCCTCCAATGAGCTTTGGAATATCAGACAAAGAGATGAATATCACGATTGAAGATATGCATAAGGAATCAGCAATCAGCAGTGCAATATTCACTAATGAACCTGCATTTGTAGAAGAGTTTGCAAATATTTTTGCGGAGCTCTGGAATATTGGTATTGATGCAAAAGATAGAATCGAGCAAATAGAAAGTAAATCAAACATGTTCATAGACATCATTGAGAATCCTCTAGAAATTCAGAGAAGATATCGCGCATTGGTGGAGTCAGCAAAAAAGCAAATCCTTCTTTTTCTTCCGACAACCACTGCATACAAGAGAGAGGAAAAAATTGGCATTTTTCATTCGTTAGAGGAGGCTGCTTCCCGAGGCGCAGATATCCGGATATTGTTGCCCACGGATATAGAAATTGAGGAAAAAATACAAAGAATGATAGAATTAAAAAAAGGGTTTGAAATTCGCAGGATTAAGACAAGCGTTCCGACAGAAGCAAGGTCAAAGATACTCATTGTAGATAAAAGGGAGTATTTGATGGTTGAACTCAGGGATAATTCAAAGGAGACCTTCGTTGAAGCCGTAGGCTCTGCTATATTTTCAAATAGCAAACCCACAGTCATGTCCTATGTTACAATGTTTGATAGCCTCTGGGGCCAATCAGAGCTTCATGAAAAACTAGAAGCGCATGATAGGATGCAAAGAGAATTTATCAATATAGCTGCGCATGAGTTAAGAACACCTACTCAATCCATCCTTGGGTACTCGGAGTTGTTACAGAATGATCCTGGAGAACAGGCTCCGGTTATGCTAAAGGCATTGACCAGGAACGCTTATCGCCTACAAGCACTGATCACTGATATTCTAGATGTTGCAAGAATTGAAGCGGGGACTTTAATCCTAGAAAAAGATAGCCTCAATTTGAGGGACCTAATAAATATAGCATTATCGGATGCAGAAAACCAAGCGAAGATAGACATCAAAAAGATCAAGATTTCACATACGATAAAAAACGTGCGACAACTAGGCAAAGAAAAGGATCTAATTGTCCAGGCAGACAAGGATAGGATATTGCAAGTTCTCTCAAATCTTCTGGGCAATGCACTTAAATTTACAATAGAAGGAGAAATTGTCGTCACAACAGAACTGAAAGATAAAGAGGTTATCATCTGGATCAAAGATACAGGTACCGGCATTGATCGTGAAATATTTCCAAAGCTCTTTGAAAAGTTTGTAAGCAAATCAGAGAAAGGTACAGGTCTTGGGCTCTTCGTGTCTAAAAACATTATCCAAGCACATGGCGGCAGAATATGGGCTGAAAATAATCCTGGTGGGATAGGCGCGACGTTTGCATTCAGTTTACCAATTACAGTTAGTTAATCGTGGGAAGGCAAGAGATTGAATATTATTCGATCCTAAAATCAGGTTTAGGATTGTGGTTATAGAGGAGGTTGAGTGGCGGTTAAGGTTTTCCCAGACGGTTACTTGGAATTAGTATGTGATGACAAAAGCAGGACGGTTAGCTTCTAAACCACAGTATTCTCAACTATATTATAGATTCAGTTGCCTGCGTTCATTTGGCAGCGTCTCTAACAAGAGACTGATATACATGGATTCTTTCAGAATTAGCCAGCATTTATCAAAAGTTGACACCTGGAGAGCGCACTATGCTGATTTATCATGACATTGACTCTCTCCAATAGGTATGTTGTTGCATTTAAAGGAAAACTGACAATCAAGAAATAACGCGATGATCATACTATGCCATTATGATACACTATCATGAAATGAGAGCTTTAATAGGAAATGAACTAAAGGAATTTGATTTATAGATGTTGATTGCTTTGAAGTAGTAGATCTGTAATTATTAGGAAAACAGACTAATTACCTTTCGGGCTAACTTTAGATAGCTTTAAGCAAATTCTCAATTCTCAAGATTTTTCAACTAATAGCGAAGAAGTATCGAAAAATGGATCGATATGACAATTGACTGCATTCCTTTCCAACATTTTGGAAAAAAAGAGCGTCAGTAGAATGCGAAGCGCGATCCAATATATCTACTCAGGTTCAAAGTCTTAGTTCTGTGTTGTTACCATGGCATGGATGTCCAGGCCACGAGTGCAGATATAGTAGTAAACCTCCATAAAGCTCACCTGACACATTACATTGCTAAAAAGTAGCAGTTAACTTCCAGTTGCTTTATTAATTAGTTGGAGGAAGTCTTGACGCAAGGTATACTATGTTCGCACAAAATGACTTAGAGCATGATATCATTCGAAAGCCTGTGCATGGCAACAAATACAGAGTCATGATTGTCGATGATGAACAAGATATCACGACCATTTTTAAGATTGGGCTTGAAAACAACGAGTTTATTGTAACGACCTTTAATGACCCGCTCGAGGCTCTTTCAAGGTTCAAGCCTGGGTTGTATGATTTGATGATTCTAGATATTAGAATGCCTGGAATGAATGGTTTTCAACTTTATCAAAAAATTAAGGATATCGATGACAAAGCTAAAGTGTGCTTTTTAACTGCCTTTGAAGAAGCCCGTGGAGAATTCAAGAGTTCATTTCCATTTTTAGAAGAGGTCAAATGTTATCTTAAAAAGCCAATAACAGTTCAAGACTTGGTGAAACGTCTTTTGGACCTAGCAAAGTCATAATCTATAGCTAAACAATGCTCTAGGGATTCATAATAGTCTGTGAGGTAAATTTAACCTCATTGATTGCATCTTTTATATACTAATGTTCTTATGCTCGTTGTAATTATTATTAGGGTTTGCAGTCAGTCAGTGTGAGTTCTCATACCAAAACCATTTTAATTTTAGAGTAAAACATCTATCCGAAAGATAATTCAAAAATGGTATTAAGAAGACTTTGTAATAAAATATATAATTGAGCGCCAAATTCAGGATCAGTACGACCAAAGTATGATTAGGAGTTGCCCTGAGCTAAGACAGGTTATCTATATCACAAATAAGATGGCTTAACCGAATGTGGGGAGGGGATATCATCACGGGACTAATAATAACTCCGATTTTTCGAAGGTCTTAAAGTACAGCTTTCTCACCGGCTTCCTTATTTCCTATATCATAGGCGCCTGCTATGTCTTTCACAATTATCTTGCCGTCGCCAGCTGTCCCAGTACTTGTCCTGTCCATGATTTCAGAGACAATAGCTTTTTCCATACCATCTTGGACTGCCGTTTGCACCATGATTCTCTTGTGAAAATCTGGCACAAATGATTTCCCAGCTGGGTATCCCTCAACCGTACGTTGTTCTATCTCTTGTCTCTCAGCGCGACCTCGACCGTCTACTTCAAAAACAACCACTCCACCAACTTTGTGTTTATAAAGGATCGAATTTATAGCATCAAGTTTCTCCTTTGTGTGTGGAATTATAATAGTGAGTTCCTTCATAGATTGATAGGACTATTCCCTATAAATAAGGCTTCCTTATCAGCACCTATTAATGATGTAACTAGAATACACTATTAGGAATTTGGTTTAATATCTAACTCGAGTAAAATACCCAGGATTTTTGCAGAATGTTTAGAAAGGAGTTATAATCGATATAGTAGAAGGGTAAGTCTCTCCATATTGGGCAAGAATCAGCGTGTCGAGGTTAGGTATTGCGTGCGAGTGTATTCCATGTTGTTTCCTTGCGCTATCTCAGTCACAGATTGATCTAACAACAGGCAAAAGATCAGTAGGCGTGAAAGTCTGGCTACTTAAATGAATATTGCTTATGAACACTGTTGCTATTGTTGTCGTCTTTGCTCTCTAGAGTAATGAGATATCAAGGGACATTTGTATTATAACCCCTCCCCTGTTGTACATTTTAACTTGTTCAATAGTCAACTCTTGCATTTTATCTATATTAGCAGAGAAGAATACAAATCTAATTGGTCCATATAGATCTGCGGAGTTATCAGCCATCAGCTTCAATTTCTCTTCAGGCATTCCCTTGTTTGCAATGACTTTATCAACGGCCCCTCAATAAGCATAATTTCAATTCCTATAGCTTTGTCCTACTGGACATGTTCTTCTACATATCTCAATATCCACCCTTTGTCCGCCAGTCATCTGAAGGTTTTGATCCGATATCCAAACATGGTGCGGAACAGGATATGCTTTTAATTCTGGAAGCTTGACTATTCCGCCAAGAGCTTCCGCAGCCTCGTTTAAAACCGACTAAAGATCCCTGTCTTAAAGTATTTTACATGTGTGATCTGCTGAACGGCATAGGGCGAAAATGGAGATAGTTGAAAAGAGCAGTCCTCCAAGTCTAAGGAAGATGATAAACTCCCCTGAATGCAATCATTCGAATGATTCTGTGATGCGATATTCAGGTTACAGTTTCACTGGGTAGATTGAAACTAGCAAAGACGAAATTGAAAATAATAAGATCTACAGAAGCGAAACTACAATACCCACATTGCCTTCGTTGCAATTTTAAGCCTGTTACTGAATTAGAATACATGCTATAATGTGAGTTCAATAATTAGACAGCGAAATCAGAATTAGTAACCGTAATTTCAGTTACTAAATACAAAAAACAGACTTGGAAGGCACCAGTAGCAAGGCTCTAGCCTTCAATCTTTCTTTTCCAATCAATTTCTAGGGACAGGCAAATTGTATTTGAATCATCGACGAAAGCGCTGACTGAGATGATAACAGATAGTCATTGGTCTGTGAACTCTCAGTTTTCTTTCTCTTGTTCAAGGAGAACTAGCATATTATCGAGTTGTGCAATGTGCACGCTAAGATCCTTCCGTAAGTCTATTAGGAGGTGTTCGTCATATTCAGGATTTATTCGGAGTATTTCACGGCACAAATACAGGCTGTAATAAAGGTTGTTTGTCCTGCTTCTCTCAATTAGATTCCGGCTGTGAACTAAATCGACGATTTGAGCGAAGTCTAAAACTATTACTTGTTCTAGTTCTTCTATTTGCTTTCTCGATCGATCTGCAAAATATCTTACGGTTTGCCAGTCCTTTGGTAGACTTTTATCAATATACTTCCGAACAAGATTCTCTAATATTATAAGATCTTTTGTAACTACATGGACGTTAGCAGTAATACGCTCCAAGAAGTAGTCCCTCTTTATAGCGTCTCTATAGTTGCCTTCAGCCTCTATGATCTTAGCTTTAGAAAGGATCCTCTTGATTTTCTTGCTGGTTTTGAATAGAGGATTGTAATAAATTGTAACTAATCCGATTATCCCCATTGCAATTCCAGTTAAGCCCGCGATGATGATAAGCTTTGCATTTGCAGCTTGCGTGTACAGATCGTTCCCTAGAATAATCGTAATGACTGCACTAGTACCCACAGAGATAGCTGCACTGGAAGCCACTATGCAGAGCACCGACAGCGCACACATGGACATCGTGATATAACGGCAACCAGAATATTAATTTAGACGAATCTCTACCTACGCGTCTCTTAATATATCTTCAATTTGAGCGAAGCAAAATCATCTAACAGTAGGATACTTTCTTTTTGCTTATCCCTAGATTCAGGGCAATACCCGATTTCACTCTCCATATGATTTGGTTTCAGGTGTATTCTATCTCTCTGGTTGCTATTCTCTTACGATGCTATGACTTTTAAAGGACATTTGATTTCCTGTATCTATTAATGCTCACTTCAGGCCTCGTAGTTTCCTATCCAAGAACGGCTCTCAAGGTTGATTTATTAAATTACACTGACACTCTTTAGGGACTGTCTAATATATTTTCCAATAAAAGCAACAATGATAGTCACCATGATGACTCTATGAGATAATATCTGCTAGGCATATTTGGCTTCCTCAGAGTCTTCTTGTCAAGTGGACTAAACTTTATCTATTTCGAGCAAACAACCTAGTCCAATGCTAGTGGCACCTTGTGCACGTACAGACAGCAGTTGTGGTGGCGGACTTGAGCTCGTCTGGTGAGAAGAACCAGAATAGTAACTACGACAATGTTCGTGGTATCAACAATATTGCACAAGAGAAAGACTGTAATAACGATAATATCAACTATAACACTGGCTATAATAGTAAGAATAAGCGTAAACCTCAGAAAAGACTTTTTGTGGTAGATGATGACTCTGATATAGTTTATGTCCTAAAGCATGGACTTATAAAAAATGGATTTTTAGTTGATGCATTTACCAATCCAGAGGAAGCATTGCTAAGATTCAAATCAAATGCGCATGGTTTTGGAGTTGTTATATCAGACATCAGAATGCCAGGGTTATCTGGATTACAACTAGCAAGAAAAGTAAAAGAGATCAATCCAAATATCAAGGTTGTCCTAATGACTGCTTTCGAGATAAAAAACCATGAATTCTCCAAGGTATTTCCTTCAACACATGTTGATGGATTCGTTCAAAAGCCCATTAGTATGGCGGATCTGACCAACAAAATACTAGATCTCATAGGAGAGACTAATAGGAAGCCTAGCGAAGGTTGAGAGTTAGTACATAGGGATTTGAGCCCATTATCCAATGGCTACACAACGGAATAGATCAGGATAAGAATAGCATAGTAATACGCCTCACCCTGCAGACATTTCCTAAAATTTACACATGCTAATTCAGAGAGGAATTAGAAGAAAGATATCAACAAGACGTTCGAAGTTATAATAACAATACGCCGGAATTGAGATAACAATCAAAGTCTGGAATTATACTCGTTGCAACTTTTTATGAGACAATTCAGGGGGTAAAACATCCTCATAATTCTTTTGGTGTTTAGGTCGAGGATCAAATTGATGGTGGTTCATCAGTAATATCGACGAAGGCAAGTAACTTATCGGCTTTGCCTTCTACAATGCCGCGATTCAGCACATTTCAAGTTGAGGTTTTTAATGGCATAACTTTATTCTTAGTGTAGCTCGGTTCAGTTCTTATCATCGTCGTCATTCTTTCTTTTTCTTGTCATCATCCAGTATATCTATTACATTGTAACCCTCTCTTACAAAAATCCAGCCTCTCTTCCAGAAGATAAGCAACGAAATTCCTACTATAGAAGCCAGCACACCTGCTACGACGGAAAAACCACCAGGTACGTATGAAACATTCTCTAGATCAAAACCGCTCATACTAAATATTCCTGTAACTAATGAAAGTGGAAGTAATACCACTGAGAACACAGTCAATATCCTCATAGTATCACTCATTCGCAAAGAGATACTGCCTGCAAAGACTTCTCGGGTAGAGTTCATTGTATCACGATAAGACTCAATCATATCTATCAGTTGGGTCACGTCATCTTGCACGACCTTTAAGTACTTAACATCTTCCTTATCGTCCTCAGCATAACTTAGGAAACTGATTGTATTTCTTGCATTCCAGAAATGCCTTCTCAAAATGATGGCTTGCTTTGATAGCGCATCCAGCATATGGAGCGTTTTTTTCGTGGGCCTATATTGAGACTGCTTTTCAAATTCAAGCACTTTAAGCTCCACTGCAGTCAGGAGCTGCTCGTATTTTTCAACTAGTGCAGACAAAAGGCTGTAAAAGAGAGCATCAATTGATGAATTCAAAATCCGCTGATTTCTTTTCAAAAAAGCGTTCTTGCCCATTTCTACAAGATCTATTTCTTTACCATGTATTGTTATCAACCACCCTCTTCCAAGAAAAAAGTATATTGCACTAGTATGAAGCTCCCTTATGTTTT
>Ga0075430_100002911_pt1 | contig 14317 bp, 8 predicted proteins | sample RhiMetdeltSRZDD4_FD_75294 | JGI IMG/M metagenome (GOLD analysis project Ga0075430, IMG submission 75294) | Populus rhizosphere microbial communities from Tennessee, USA - Rhizosphere MetaG P. deltoides SRZDD4 | ecosystem: Host-associated > Plants > Roots > Rhizosphere > Soil | place: USA... | reverse complement strand
TGGGTTAACTAACCAAGTGGTTTAATACATGCCGACCGACCCGCTTTCCCGTACATTCTCCGCCCTCGCGGATCCAACGCGACGCGCCATTCTGTCGCGGCTGGCGTCCGGCGAGGCATCGGTCACGGAGCTGGCTGCTCCGTTCCAGATGAGCCTGCCGGCGGTCTCCAAGCACCTCAAGGTCCTCGAGCGCGCGGGGTTGATCAGCCGCGGGCAGGAGGCCCAGTGGCGGCCCCGGCGCATCGAGGCCGCGCCGCTGAAGGACATCTCGGACTGGCTGGAGATCTATCGACGGTTATGGGAGGAGCGGCTGGATCGCCTCGACCGGTATCTGCGAACGCTCGAGCCCGCAGCCGCTGAACCCGACGTTGCCCAGAAGAAGCGCGGCCGGAAACGGACCTGACGGCGGTCCGGCCGTTCGACAAACCCGATCACGGAAATGTTTGAATGGCCATGTCGATTACATGATCTGTCGTTCGACGTGGAAGTAAGAGGTAGAGCCGCGCCACCGGAAACTTCGACGGACAGGACCACCCATGTTCACTCGCGACCTCCGTTTCGCCCTCAGAACTCTCGTCCGCGCCCGTGGCTTCACGGTCGCGGTCATCCTGACGCTCGGTCTCGGAATCGGCGCGAACACCGCGATTTTCAGCGTCGTCCGGGGCGTGCTCCTCCGCCCGCTCCCTCACAAGGACGGCGACCGGCTGGTCTACCTCCGGCACTCGATCAACGGGCCGGGGGGAGAGAGCATCAATTTCTCGGTCCCCGAGATCCTCGACTTCCGGAACGGCGCCAAGGCGTTCTCCGGGATCGCCGAGTACTCGGGGATGATCTATACGCTCGAGGGGAAACAGGACGCCGTCCGCATGACCGTCGGGCTCGTGACGGGCAACTTCTTCCAGATCATGGGATTGTCTCCCGTCGCCGGCCGCCTGCTCAATGACGGCGACGACGGAGTCAACGTGCCACCGGTCATGGTGCTGACGCACGAGTACTGGATGAAGCGCTTCGGCGGCGACCGGAGCATCATCGGCACGCACGTGCGGCTCGGCGGCAAGTCCGTGCAGGTCGTCGGCGTCGTGCAGCCTGCCCCGTATTTCCCGCAGCGGATGGACGCTCTCCTCAACATGGTGATGAGCGAGCATCACACGAGCGCGATGATGGTCCAGGGGCGCACGCACCGGATGACCGAGATGATCGCGCGGCTCGCGCCCGGCGCGACCGTACAGCAGGCGCGAACCGAGATCGCGACGATCCGACGCGCTGTCGAGGCGCAGTACCCCGATTCGTACGATCCGGGATCGGGGTTCAAGGTGTCGGTCATCCCGTTCCGTGAAGTTCTCGGGGAGAAGGCGCGCCTCACCCTGTGGCTGCTCATGGGCGCGGCCGCGTTCGTCATGATCATCTCGTGCGCGAACGTCGCGAACCTGACGCTCATGCGAACCGTGCGACGCGAGCACGAGCTCGTGGTCCGCGCGGCGCTCGGCGCCGGCTCGGCGCGCCTGCGTCGCCTGCTGCTCGCGGAGAACCTGGTGCTCGCGTTCTCCGGTGCGGTGCTCGGATTGCTGATCGCGATTGGCGGTGTGCGGTTGTTGACGTCGCTCGCGGAGCGGTATTCGCCGCGTGCGAACGAGATCGCGCTGGACGGGATGGTCCTCGCGTTCACGGCGACGCTGGCGTTCGTGGTGGCGGTGCTGCTGTCGTTCGCGCCGCGGCTCGCGAAGGAAGGGACGTTAGGCGCCTGGATCGCGGCCGGCGTGAATCGCATGAGCGGTGGCCTGCGGCGCCAGCGCCTGCAGCGCGGCCTCGTCGTGGCGCAGATCGCGGTCTCCGTGATCCTGCTGACCGGCGCAGGGCTGCTCACGCGGACGATGCTGCAGCTTTCGCAGGTCGATTCGGGGCTCAAGACCGAGAGCGTTCTGACGATGGAAGTGCCCTTCGACTTCGAAGCCCGCAGCGACACGCTCGCGAAGTCGCTGTTCGAGCGGATGCGACTCGAGATCGCGGCGTTGCCTGGCGTGACCGAGGTTGGTGTCGGATCGACGGTGCCGCTCCGCGCGAGCCAGTTCATTCTGGACGTGAAGGCCGACGGCCGCCCGCTGGCGAGTGGTGAGGCACAACCGCGCGCCGAGGGCCGCACGACGAGCCCGTCGTATTTCCGCGCCGCGGGGATCCCGCTGCTCAAGGGACGTGAGTTCTCGGAGACGGACCATCAGACCGCGCCGCGCGTCGTGATCCTCAACAAGACGCTCGCCGACCAACTGTTCGGCGATCGCGATCCGATCGGACAGAAGGTCGCCTGGACGGGTGAGGTGCTGAAGTTCATCGGCTTGAGCGGCGAGTGGCGCACGGTGGTTGGTGTCGTTGGCGACACGCGCGATTCCGGCCTGGACGTCGAGCCGCACGGCGTGATGTTCCAGCCACTGGCGCAGGAACCGCTGTTCGGCGGCGGTCTGGTGATCCGGTCGCAGCGTGACCCGAAGGCGCTCGCGCCGGCCGCGACGCGGCTCGTCCGGAACATCGTCCCGCAGGATCCGATCGAGAACGTGATGACGGTCGCCGAGATTCGCGACGCGAGTGTCGCGCCGCGGCGGCTCAACGCGGTCCTGGTGTCGTCGTTCGGCGCGCTCGCGCTGATCGTCGCCGCGGTTGGAATCGCCGGCGTGCTCGCGTTCTCGGTCAGCGCTCGCACGAACGAGATCGGCATTCGCATGAGCCTCGGCGCCGATGCCGGGCGGGTCCAGCGGATGATCCTGGCCGAGGGTGGCGTCCTGCTGATCGGCGGGCTCGCGTTAGGTGTCGCGGGGGCGCTGTTCGCGACACGGCTCATGCAAAGCCTGCTGTTCGGCGTCGCGCCGCACGATCCGACGACGCTCATGATGGTGGCGGTCGTGATGGCGCTGGTGGGAGTGGGGGCGTGCTGGTTGCCGGCCCTTCGGGCGGCGCGCATCGACCCGGCCATCGCGATCCGCCGGCAATAGCCAGTTCAAGGGGTCAGGTTTCTTGAAATTCGTTCGTTCAAGGGGTCAGGTTTCTTGAATTCCGTTCAATTCAAGAAACCTGACCCCTTGAACATGGCGCCTCGGACCGCCCTCGTTCTCGCTGCCTCGCTTCTCGCGCTCGGGTGCTTCGGCCGCCGCGGGCCGACGACCGCGCCGATGCCGAACATCATCGCGCACGCCCAGTGGGAGACGCAGCCCCGACTTGGCTATGCGGCGGACGCGACGCGGCGCAACCTCAAGGCGGGCGACAGCCTCGCGTTCCGCGATCTCACCATCGGCGTCGTGGCCACGGCGGTCGATTCGGCGAACGGATCGCGCAACGACATGGCGAGTCTGCGGCTCGCGCGCGGGTCCGAACGCGACGAGCGCATGGTTCGGGAAGGCGCGGCCTTCAATTGGGGCGGGTACCATCTCGCTATTGTCGCGATCTACGGTCCGGGTGAGCTTGGCGCCGGCCTCGTTGCGATCGAGATCGCGACCGTGGCGTCGATTCCGGCCGCGGTCGCGTCGTCGGATTCGGCTGGCGGCGCGGCGCTTCGGATGCGCGTGCCGCATCGCATCACGCACGTCACGCTGCATCATACCGGGAGCGCCGAGCCGCTCAAGCCGGAGGACGATCCGCGCGAGAAGCTGCGCGGATTGCAGTCGTGGGGCGCGCGAGATCGAAACTGGTGGGACGTGCCCTACCACTATCTGATCGATCTCCAGGGACGCATCTACGAGGGTCGCGACTGGCGCTACATGGGCGAGACGAACACGACGTACGATCCTGAGGGCCACTTCCTCATCAGCGTGATCGGGAACTACGAGCGCCAGGAGGCGACGCCGGCGCAGGTCGAGGCGATCGCGAATCTCATGGCGTGGGCCGTCTCGCGGTTCGATGTGCCAGTAGAGCGCATCGGCGGTCATTACAACTACGCGCAGACTGGTTGCCCCGGTAAACAGCTTCGTCGATATCTCGAGGACGGAACGTTCCGCCGAATGGTGCTCGCGCGGCTGGATCGCCAATGAAGCGGCATGGCTGTGTTGTCGCACTCATTGGCGCTGCAGTCACCGCGCCGATGCCGGCAGCCTCCTACGCGCAGTCACCGCGACCGCTCATGCCGATCGAGTTCGTCAACTCCGCGGAGTACGCGTGGTTAGGCAAGGCGGTGCACGCGAGCCGCCCGCTCGACGACATGACTCGGCCCTCCACCTGGCGGTTCTCGGGGACGGGGCAGCTGACGTTTCCGGACGAGCTCGGGCCTGGCGGCATGCGAGTGTTGCGCGTGGATGTCCGCATGTTCACCCACACACCGGCGCCGACGCGAAACCGCTTGTCGTCAGTCAATCTCCAGCGCGCGTTCCCCGGCGAGGACTGGCGCGCGTACAACCGGATCTCGATGTGGATCCGTCCCGACGTGTCGGGCTTCCCGATGCTCCCGCTGCAGATCGCGCTCAGGAACGACGGCGCTGAGAGGGTCCCCGATCGCTACAACCGTGAAGGGACGCATTACGTCACGCTCGCGAAGAGTGGCTGGCAACAAGTGGTGTGGGAGATCGAACCGCTCGCCCGCGACCGCGTCACGATGCTCGAGATCGGCTACTGGGTGAACAAGATGCTCGCCGCACCTGGCGATCGGGTCGCGTTCGAGATCGGGCGGGTCGAGCTGCAGCGCGTTGACCCTGACCATCACACCGGGTGGAACGTCGCGCCGGAGAGGATCTCGTTCAGTCACACCGGCTATCAGGTCGGGTCGTCGAAGACGGCGATCGCAAGCGGCCTGACGGCGACGCACTTCTCGCTGCTCCGCGTCAACGACAACGCACTCGGCGAGGTCGTGCTGCAGAAACCCGTTGAGACGGTGACGACGCGGCTCGGGACGTTTCAGCAGTTGGATTTCTCCGAGGTCGATTCGCCGGGCACGTTCGTCATTCGCGCGGGCGCGTTGACGACGCGCTCATTCCGGATTGCGGATGACGTGTGGAAGGGCACCGTGTGGAAGGCGCTCAACTTCTTCTACGGAAATCGTTGCGGGTACGACGTGCCTGGCTCACATGGCGTCGACCACCTCGACTGGTTCGCGACGCACGGTGATCAGCGCGTCGTGATGAGCGGCGGCTGGCACGACGCGGGGGATCTCTCACAGGGCGTGATCAACACCGGCGAAGCGACGTACGCGATGTTCGCGCTCGCCGAGCGTCTTCGCGCTCGCGGCGGTGACGATGCGCTCGTCGCGCGGCTCATCGAGGAAGCGAAGTGGGGGCTCGACTGGGTGCTCCGCGTGCGGTTCCCGGGTGGATACCGCATGGGATTTGCCAGCCACAACCTCTGGACGAACAACCTCGTGGGCGATGCGGACGATCGTTCGCGCGACGCCCGCAACAACCCTAACGCGAACTACATCGCGGCAGCGGCCGAGGCGATCGCGTATCGCGTCCTGAAGGATGCAGACCCGGCACTGGCGGCGCGGAGTCTTCGTACCGCCGAGGAGGACTGGGGACACGCGATCGTAGGCGTCGAAGGGCCGTCGACGTGGCACACGCCGGCGTTCGCCGCGACGCGCATGGAGCTCGCAGGGATCGGGATCACGGCATCCGTCGAGCTCTATCGCGCGACGCTCGATCGCAAGTACGCGGACAAGGCCGTGGAGCTCGCACGCGTCGTCGTCGCGTCGCAGCAGAAGCGTCGTGTGGGCAAGGAGTTTCCGCTGTCCGGGTTCTTCTACACGGGCCCGGATCGCGACACGCTGTTTCATCAGTTCCACCGCGCTGCAGACCAGGCCCCCATCGTCGCACTCGCGCAGCTCGCGGACGCGCTGCCCGATCATGCGGACTGGATGAGCTGGTACTCGACCATCGCGTTGCACGCGAACTATCAGATGCGGACCGCGACGACGACGGCGCCGTACGGCGTGTTGCCGTCGTACGTGTATCGGCTGGGCGATGAGCGAGAGGTGCCGGATTCCGGCGCGCTTCATGGAGCGACGAAGGCCGCGTACCGCGCGCAGGTGCTCGCCGGGATGCCGATGGGTGACGGCTGGTATCTGCGCGCGTTTCCGGTGTGGTTCGCACGGCGCGGGAACTTCGGGATTCTGCTCTCGCAGGCGAAGGCGCTGTCGGCGGCCGCACGCTTCCGGGCCGACAGCTCGGCCGCCGATCTCGCCCAGCGTCAGGCGCAATGGATCGTCGGACGCAACCCGTTCGTGCAGAGCACGATGTACGGGGAAGGGTACGACTGGGCGCAGCAGTACAGCGTGTCGTCAGGCGACTTTGTGGGCTCGCTGCCGGTCGGGATGCAGAGCCGAGGCGATACGGACGTCCCGTATTGGCCGTCGCAGAACATGTACGTCTATAAGGAAGTGTGGGTGCATCCCGTGGCGCGGTGGCTCTGGCTGATGGCGGATCTGCTCGATTCACCGCGCGCCTCGAGCCCTGACTCGGTTTCCTTCTCGGCACAAACGGTCACGACGCCTAACGGTGGCGTTACCGTCCGCGTGACGGCGGCCGGGCAGGGAACTCATACGTTCGCAGTTCGCGCCGAGAATCTCGTGGTCGAGCGGCCGAGTCGGTCGGTGACGTTGCAGCCGGGACGACCGATGACTTTCGAGTGGCGAGCACGCCGAGTCTCGCGAGATCTGCCTTGGGCGGCGGTGGTGATTCCGAACGGTGACGTGTCGAGGCGTCGGGAGGCAGGCTCGGGCTAACGGATCCAACGGATGGAGCGGATCGGTCCTCGCGCACGAACCGCTGCTGCGCCCGAATTGAAAGCAAGGGGGAACTACCTCGGGATGCCCGTCGTCCTCACCCGCAGTTCCCAGTTTCGTCTCCCTTCGCGGGCCGAGCACTCTCCCTGCTCGAGAACGATCCGTTTCATCCGTCTCATCCGTTCGATCCGTAGAACCTCTCCAGCAACGCTGACCCGATACGGCGATCGTTCTCGGGTGATGGCGTCCCGCGCGAGCCTTCCTCTCTGAGGCTGGTCTCACCCCCCGGTCGAGGCTTTCCTGAACACTGTCCTCATAGTGGGACGTTAGGCTTCGCCGCAACGCATCCAACCAATTCGGGGGACCATCTGTCCAACGGTCCACAACGTCGGACAGGAACTCGCAATGCTCGTCCCCGTCGCTCTCAGCGCTATCGTCGCGGTGCTTGCGCAACAGCCTGCTTCCGCCGCGGCGCGGAATGAAATCGCTGCTGCGGTTGCCGTACGTGCCACGAGCACGCCTGCTGTCGACGGCCGGAACGATGACGCTGCCTGGCGAGACGCGCCCAAGTTCTCACAGTTCCGACAGTTCGAGCCCCGGGTCGACGTCGATCCGTCGTTCAGAACCGAGTTCCAGGTCGCGTACGACGAGAAAAATCTGTATGCGTTCGTTCGGATGTACGACCCGCACCCCGACAGCATCATGCGCGCGCTCACGCGGCGCGACGCGCGCGGCCCGTCCGACCAGGTCATCCTCCTCGTCGATTCGTACGACGACAAGCGGACCGGGTTCGAGTTCGCGGTGAACCCCGTCGGCGTCAAGCGCGACTACACCATTAGTAATGACACGCAGGAAGACGGATCGTGGAACGGCATCTGGGATGTTGCCACCGCCATCGATTCGCTCGGGTGGACCGCCGAGTTCCGGATTCCATTGTCTCAATTGCGCTACGCCCCGACCGAGGCGCACACCTTCGGGTTTGGCGTCTGGCGCGACATCGAGCGTTACCGCGAGCGGGTGTCGTGGCCGCTCTTCCGGCCGACGCGCAACGGTCTCGCCTCGCAGCTGGGTCGGCTGAGCGGGATCAGCGGGATCACGAAGGCACGTCGGCTCGAGGTCACTCCGTATGCCGTCACGAAGAACGTCCAGCGGGCGCTGCCTAACGCACGGTTCGAGCGCGCGCAGAAGGTCACGTTCGGAGGCGATCTCAAGTTCGGGATCACGCCAAACGTCACGCTCGATGCGACGGTCAATCCGGATTTCGGGCAGGTCGAGGCCGATCCGGCCGTGCTCAACCTCACGGCCTTCGAGACGTTCCTCCAGGAGCGACGCCCGTTCTTCGTCGAAGGCACCGGGCTGTATCAGTTTCAGCTGAACTGCTACATCGTGGTCGACTGCAGCACGAACGAGGGGCTCTTCTACTCGCGTCGTATCGGGCGGTCGCCGACACTCCTCGACGATTACGGCGATGCCGGCACCGCCACGTCCACGCCGATCGCGGCGGCGACGAAGCTGACCGGACGTACGCGCCGCGGGTTCTCGTTCGGGCTTCTCGATGCCGTCACGGAACGCGTACGCGGAGTCGACCGCATCACCGTCGAGCCGCTCGCGAACTATGCGGTCCTTCGCGCCCAACAGGACCTTCGCGGTGGCGAAGCGGGCATCAGTCTCATCGCGACGGCCGTCAACCGGACGCTCGACGACATAACGAGTCCGGTGCTTCACCGCACGGCGTACGCGACCGGCGCGAGCTTCCGAAATCGTTTCTCCGACGGTCGTTACGAGCTCGCCGCGCTGGTGACGAGCTCGTATGTGAGCGGCTCACCCGAAGTCATCTACCGGACGCAGCGGAGCTCGACGCACTACTACCAGCAGCCGGGCGACGACCTCGAGGTCGATTCGGGCCGCACCTCGCTTTCCGGACACGCCGAGCAGATCAAGTTCGGGAAGTACGGAGGTGGCATCACGCGGTTCGAGACGAGTCTCATGCGCCAGTCGGCGGGCTTCGAGGTCAACGACATCGGGTTTCTCCGACGCGCCGACGTCCTCGATTGGAGCACGTGGGGCGCGCTCAGCTTCCGCGAAGCACGCGGCATCTACCGCTGGGCGCAGCTGAACGGAAATCACTGGGAGCACTGGAACACCTCGGGGCTACGTCTCGAGAACGCCCTGAACTTCAACGGGCACATGGGGCTCCGGAACAACTGGGACGTGCACCTCGGCAGCACGTTCGGCGGGCTCACCGAGAGCTATTGCGACCGGTGCACGCGCGGTGGTCCTCCGCTCCGGCGCTCTCGCGGAATCTTCCCATGGGGTGGCATCAACACCGACAGCCGCAAGACCGTGTCGGGTGGCATGTGGGTGAACCTGCGGTTCACCGACGAGGGCAAGTCACACGGGTCAAGCCTCAGCCCGTACATGAACCTGCGGCTGTCGCCTAACCTCCAGGCGAGCTTGAGCCTCAACGTGTCGCGCGATCGGAACAACACGCAGTGGCACAGCAACGTCGAAGAGGAGGACGGCAGGATTCACTACGCGTTCGCGCGGATCAACCAGCGCGAGATCTCGATGAGCACCCGGATCAACTACACGGTGACGCCGGATCTGAGCTTCGAGTTCTACGGGCAGCCGTTCGTCGCCACAGGGAGGTATTCCGACTTCCGCGAGGTCAGCAATACGCCCGGCGCCGACGACTACGACGATCGCTTCACGTCGTACACGCCGCCTGAGCTCGAGTCGACGTCGTTCAAGTACAAGCAGCTGCGCACGAACGCCGTCGTGCGGTGGGAGTACCGCCCTGGTTCGACGCTGTTCGCCGTGTGGGCTCACGGCCGACAGGACGACACGAATCGGAATCCGGGACAGTCGTGGCGTCGTGACTACCGCGAGCTGTTCGAGCTACACCCGGACAACACGTTCCTCATCAAGGTCGCGTACTGGCTGAACCGGTAGGGCGGCGGGCGAGCAAAGCGGTCGGGCTCTGCGTATTTGGGTAGTGCGGTTGTCGTGTCAGCCGTGCCTTCGCCCTCACCCGAACGCTCTCCTCGCATGCCTTTCACACGGTTCGCCTTCGCAGCCGCCGTTGTCGGCACCCTGCTCGTCACCGAGAACGCTGCAGCCCAGAGCGCGTCGACCGCACGACGGGGCTCGGCCACTCCGTGCACGCAACCCGCACCCCAGTGTACCGAGTGGGTCGTGCTTGGCGGAGGCCCGAGCCGATCGCTCGTCTATCGCTCGTATCCGCTCGCCACGCGGAACGACGCGATCACGCGCGTCCTGGTGAGCATTCACGGCGCTGGTCGCGACGCGCACAACTACTTCAAGTCGACGCTCGGTGCGGCGTTCCTGGCCGGCGCGCTGGAGAACACGCTCGTCATCTCGCCGCGGATGGCGTCGAACGAAGGTGGCGGGTGCGGAGACTCGCTCGCCACGAGCGAGATCAGCTGGCACTGCAACACCTGGCGCTCCGGGGGGCCGTCACCGAAGACGCCGAACGTCACATCATTCGACTTCGTCGACGAGATCCTGCGCAAAGTCACACGAAAGGAGACGTTCCCGAACGTCAGGGCCATCGTCGTGGTCGGTCACTCGGCGGGCGGGCAGGTCGTGAATCGTTACGCGATGTCGAACCAGGTGCACGACCAGCTCGGAGTCCCGGTCACGTACATCGTTTCGAATCCGTCGAGCTATGCGTATCCGGACAGCGTGCGTCCGACGGCCGCCGCGTACGGCGTCACGGCGTACGCACCGGGATACGTGCCGGCGCTACAGCCTAACGCCGACGCGTTTCGTCCGTTCGGCGATGCACGGAACTGCACGACGTACGATCAGTGGCCGTTTGGTTTCCGCAACCGCACCGGCTACACGGCGAAGCAGAGCGACGAGCAGATCAAGCGACAGCTTGCGTCGCGACCGGTGATCTACCTGCTCGGTGGGCTCGACATCCTTCCGCTCGCCGGCTTCGACGGCTCCTGCGCGGCGATGGCGCAGGGTCCGACCCGGCTTGCTCGCGGCCAGGCGTACGCGAAGCTCGTGAACGAGACGCTCGGCGCGAAGCACAGGGTGACGGTGGTAGGGCTGTGCGGTCATAATGCGCGGTGCATGTACACCGCCGAGAACGCGCTACCGTTGCTGTTCCCCGGCACCCAGTGAGCTCGTTTCACGTTCTGACGCAGGAGTGAGGAGCACTGACCCCGCGAGGAATTTCTGCGGGATCGGCGTCATCGGCCGAATGGCCGTTAGGTCTTTTCCCAACTCTCCGTGCGTCGACCCATACGAGCGCGATGTGGAGGAAGACCGAACACCGATTGAGCCGATTACGCCAATTTCGCAGAAAGCGTTCGGCCGGGATGCACGATCGACGCGACGCGATGGAAGAATGAAACCAAGTGTGACGCAATTACGCGGCAAAGAAATCGTCGGTTCGCTCGTAGCGAAGGCCGAGGCGTTGCGCGAGCGTCCGGTCAGCGGCGGCATTGCCGACGAGGATCGACTGCGAGAATGCGACGTGATGTCGTAACGCGAACTCGATGATCGACCCCGGGATCGGCTTTCGGCACCAGCACACCGGCGGACCGGCGTCATGCGGGCAGCACGCGATTTCGATCGGGAGGCCGAGTCGCTCGCGAACCAGCCCGAACTGGTCGCGAAGGTTGTCGAGTGAGAGAGCGCCGGAAGCGACACCAGGGCGCCATGCGTGCGCGAAGAGAAGCCAGCCGTCGCGTACGTAGCGCTCCAGCGTGGTGCGTCGGCCCACTCGAACCGAAGCCGAAGATGGCTGACTCGCTCCATCTCCACCGGCTGGCGGGTCGACCAGATCATCGTAGTCGAGGATCACCGCGCGAGCCGACTCTGTCACGGATGAGAGACGCGAGAACGCGCGCTCCTCCACCGAGGTGAATCCTTCGTCCGCGACCGGCGTCTCGACCGTGCGCTCGTAGCGGAACTGCGCCTCTGGCGCGAAGTAGCGCGTGTCGTCCCTCGACCGCGCGCGAATATCCTCGGGCATCGGTAAGCTGCCGTGCACCTCGATCATGCGCGTGATGGCGTTGATCTGTGCGTCGGCGATGCCGGTGGTCATCCAGACGCAGCGCACTGGTGCGCCATGCTGCCACGCCGTCTCGATCACCTCGTTGCGCGACTTCCGAGACGGGTAGGTGTTATCGAGGACCCATCGATTCTGGCCGTGGCGAAGTCCGGCGTCGAGCGCCCCGGTCAGCCCCGAGAGCGAGCCGCCGCGTTCGTCGCGGTTGAGACGTCCGTACCCTCTCGCCTCGAGCTCGCGGGCGACCGTGCTCTTGCCGGCGCCCGGCATTCCCATGACGACGACGACATCGCCGCTCGCGTCAGGCGACGGACGACGCATGAACCGGGGAACGCGGAGCAGGCGCCCCGCGAATCGCCCGTCGAGTTGCGATCGGTCGTCGTCCGTCAGCTGCACCTGGAGCACGCGCGCGATCGATTGGGCCGTGGCCTCCCTCGTCGCGCCGGGGATCGGGATGACGTCAGGCGCCAGATCCATCAGCCAGGCGAGCGCGACCTCCTCGGGCGTTGCCCCGTGTCGCCGCGCGACGTCGCTGAGGACCGGATCCCGGGCCAGCCGCGATACTCGCTCACCGCCTAACGGTCGGTAGGCGACGAGGCGAATCCCGTGTTCGCGACAATACTCGGCGACGCCGTTCCGCAGGTTCTCGTCGTCGAGCACCGACAGGCTCACCTGAATCGACGCGATCTCTGCGATCGCACGCGCGGCTTCGATCTGGCCCACCGTCACGTTGCAGAGGCCGATGTCACGGACCTTCCCTTCGTTCTGAAGGGCAACGAGAGCGCGGACACTCGTTTCGAGCGGCGTCTTCGGATCGACCACGTGCAGCTGATAGAGGTCGATCGTCTCGACGTCCAGCGCGCGGAGGCTCGCCTCGCAGGCCGCGCGCAGGGCTTTCGCCTTGCCGTCCGCGATCCACTTGCCGCCAGGTCTTCGGAGCCCGCCCTTCGTCGCGACGATGACCTTCGAACGATCGCCCCGCCACTCGCGAAGGGCACGCGCGATGAGCCGCTCGTTGTGCCCGGTCTCGGCGTCGTCGTGACAGTATGAATCGGCCGTGTCGAGCAGCGTCGCGCCGGCGTCGAGCGCGACGCGAATCACGGCAAGCGACCGTTCGTCATTGCGGTCGCGCGCTGTCGACAGACGCATACAGCCGAGACCGATGGATCTCGCCAGTGCGCTCACGGGCTGGTCGTCAGGATCGGACAATGTTGGCTAAAACGTCGCGGGCACTGATGATACGCCGTCGTCGTCCACGTTTCTCCTCGTTCTCTTCGAGATCGATTGAAACCCTCCTGACCTCTAGCCCGTCTAAAGGGCCATGACCGATACAGACATCCGCTCTCGTTCCGAGGTCCTGCAGGGGACGCTCGAGATGCTGACCCTCAAAGCCCTTACCCTCCAGCCCATGCACGGGTGGGGCATATCGATCCGGCTCCGACAGATGTCCGGAGATGTCTTCGACGTCAACCAGGGCTCGTTGTATCCCGCGCTTCAGCGCATGCTGCGGCGAGGCCTCATCCGCGCCTACTACGCGGACAGCGAGAACAACCGCAAGGCACGCTATTACGAGATCACGCGCGAGGGCCGCCGACACCTCGAGGCCGAAGTGGCCGAGTGGGAGCATTCGTCACGCGCCGTGAACCGCGTGCTTCGGTTCGCGCCGCAGGGAGCGTGACGCACAATGGCCTGGTATCACGCGGTTCGCACCGCATTCGACGCGCTGGCGCGCCGCGGCCGCGAGGAGCGGATCATGGATGATGAGATGCGATTTCACCTCGAGATGGAGGCCCGGCGACTCGTGACCGAGAAAGGAATGTCCGAGGAGGAGGCGGCGCTGGCAGCGAAGCGCGCGTTCGGTGGTGTGGAGCGCTTCAAGGATGCGGTACGCGACGAGCGTGGGACGTCGTGGGTCGAGGATGTGGCGCAGGACGCGCGGTTCGGATTCCGAACGCTCCGGCGCCGGCCCGGGTTCACGACCGTCGCTTCGCTCACACTGGCCCTCGGGATCGGCGCGAGCACGGCACTGTTCGGCGTCGTGAAGGCGGTGCTGCTCACGCCACTTCCGTATGATCGGCCCGAAGGCATCGCTGTTCTGTGGAGCGCCTGGAAGGGCTTCGACCAGACGTGGCTGTCGTACGACGAGTACGAAGGGTGGAAATCCGACATCTCCGCGTTCGCGAACGTCGCGCTGTTCAGCGACGGCTCGGTCAACCTGACGGAGAACGGCGAATCCGAGCGTATCCGCGCCGGGTTCATCGACAAGGAAGTGCTTCCCGTGCTCGGGGTGGCGCCGGCGTTAGGTCGCGGGTTCACGGCCGAGGAGGACGTGCCGAACGGACCGAGCGTGATTCTCCTGGGCCACGACGTCTGGCAGCGGCGCTTCGGGGCCGACCCGTCAGTCGTCGGGCGGAGCATCCAGGTCAACGGCCGGGCGAGGGTCGTTGTCGGCGTCATGCCGGCCGGCTTCAGGCTCCCGCTCGACTTCGGTGCGACGGGGCCGACCCTTGCCTGGGTCCCGTTAGGCACCAGCGCCGAGCAGAACGGCGCCACGCCCGGGCCGGTGTTTGCGCAGGGCGGCGGGA
>Ga0075430_100002909_pt1 | contig 14321 bp, 17 predicted proteins | sample RhiMetdeltSRZDD4_FD_75294 | JGI IMG/M metagenome (GOLD analysis project Ga0075430, IMG submission 75294) | Populus rhizosphere microbial communities from Tennessee, USA - Rhizosphere MetaG P. deltoides SRZDD4 | ecosystem: Host-associated > Plants > Roots > Rhizosphere > Soil | place: USA... | reverse complement strand
TCAACCAGGCGGGCTGCCTCGACCGCTGCGAAGAGGGGCCCTGCGTCGTGGTCTACCCGGACGCGGTCTGGTACACGTACGTCGACCGCGCCGACATCGACGAGATCATCCAGGAGCACCTGCAGAACGGCCGCATCGTCGAGCGCCTCAGGATGTAATGCGGGCGAGCACCCGTCGCGAGCTCGTCGCCGGGCCGGCCGGCCGCATCGAGTGCGCCGTCGACAAGCCGGAAGGTTCTTCCAGGGGAGTCGCCCTCATCGCGCATCCCCATCCGCTGTTCGGCGGCTCGCTCGACAACAAGGTGGTGCAGACGCTCGCGCGCGCGTTCGTCGACCTCGGCTACGAGGCGTGGCGGCCCAATTTCCGCGGCGTCGGCCAGACCGAGGGCGCGCACGACGAAGGGCGCGGCGAGCTCGAAGATCTCGAAGTCGTATTGAATTCCATCAAGACGGAAAAATTCATCCTGGCGGGCTTTTCATTCGGTGCGTCCCTGGCGGCGAAGCTTGCCGAAAAGGCCAGGCCGGAATGGCTGGTGCTGGTCGGCGTCGGCATCACGCGCATCATGGCGCCGCCGGTCCCCGCCGGCACGCTGGTGATCCACGGCGAGGTCGACGACACGGTGCCGCTCGCCGCGGTGCTCGACTGGGCGCGCCCGCAGGAGCTGCCGGTGGTGGTGGTGCCGGGCGCGGACCATTTCTTCAATCGCAAGCTGCAGGTTCTGCGGCGCATCGTCGAAGCGAACTGGAAGTGAGCGTGGCCGCGACGAGCGCGCTGTCGGCGCACGCGCTGCGCAAGTCGTACCACGCGGTCGAAGTCGTGTCGGGCGTCGATCTCGCGGTCGCGCCCGGCGAGTGCTTCGGCCTGCTCGGCCCGAACGGCGCGGGCAAGACCACGACGCTCAAGCTCTGCCTGGGACTGATCGAGCCGGACGCGGGCGAAATCGAGCTGCTCGGCGAGGCGGTGCCGCGCCGCGCACGCGAGGCGCGCGCGCGCGTCGGCGTCGTGCCGCAGTTCGACAACCTCGACCCCGACTTCACCGTCGAGGAAAACCTGGTGGTCTACAGCCGGTATTTCCGCATTCCGGAGAGCCGCATCCGGGAGCGGATTCCCGGCCTGCTCGAGTTCGCCGGCCTGGCCGGGCGCGGCGACGCGAAGATCGCCGCCCTGTCGGGCGGCATGAAACGGCGCCTGACCCTCGCTCGCGCGCTGGTCAACGACCCGCAGGTCGTGTTCATGGACGAGCCCACCACCGGCCTCGACCCGCAGGCGCGCCACCTGATCTGGGAGCGGCTGCGCCGCCTGACGCAGGAAGGCAAGACGCTGGTGCTGACCACGCATTTCATGGAGGAGGCGGAGCGCCTCTGCCACCGCCTCGCGATCATGGACCGCGGCCGCATCATCACCGAGGGCTCGCCGCGCGCGCTGATCGCGGAGCACATCGAGCCGCAGGTGCTCGAGGTGCACGGCCCCGGCGGGGAAGAGAAGATGAGGCAGTGGATGGAGCGCGTTCGCGGCCTCGCGTCGCGCATCGAGCTTGTCGGCGACACGGTCTACTGCTATGGGCAGGACGTCGAGCCGCTGCTGAAGAGCGTGTCGGGAGAGCTCGGCTACCTTCATCGGCCGGCCAGCCTCGAGGACGTGTTCCTCAAATTAACCGGAAGAGATCTAAGAGACTAGAAGTAAAGATGAATACGCGCTGGCTGACCGTGTGGCGCAGGAACTTCCTGGTCTGGCGCAAGCTGATGGCGGCGGCGATCCTCAGCAACCTCGCCGACCCGCTGATCATGCTGTTCGGCCTCGGCTACGGCCTGGGCGCGCTGCTGCCCTCGGTGGAGGGCATGTCGTACATCACGTTCTTCGCCGCCGGGCAGCTGTGCACCGCGACGATGTTTACAGCCTCGTTCGAATCGATGTTTTCCGGGTACTCGCGCATGCACGGGCAGAAGACCTGGGACGCGATCCTGTACGCGCCGATCGTCATCGACGACATCGTCGCCGGCGAGATCATGTGGGCGGCGAGCAAGGCCTGGCTCACCGGCTCGACGATTCTCGGCGTCGTCATGGTGTTCGGCCTGGCGAGCTCGCCCTGGGTGCTGCTCGCGCTGCCGGCCGCGTTCCTGGTCGGCCTGGTCTTTTCGGCGATCGGCATCGTCATGTGCGTGCTCGCGCGCGGCTGGGACTTCTTCAGCTACTACATGACGCTCGTGATGACGCCGATGATGATGATTTCGGGGGTGTTCTTTCCCGCCGAGCAGCTGCCGGCGCCGCTCCTCGCGGTCGCCAAGGTGCTGCCGCTGCACCACGGGGTGCAGATCGTGCGGCCGCTCCTCGCCGGCGCTCCGCCGCCGGATCTGCTGCTGCACATGACGGTACTGCTCGCGTATGCTGCCGCGGGTTACGCCATGGCCATCCATTTCGCCCGCAAGCGCTTTTCCTCCTGACCGATGCTCTGGGTCAAGTCGCTGCACCTGATCTTCATGGTGACCTGGTTCGCCGGGCTGTTCTACCTGCCCCGGCTTTTCGTCTACCACGCGCAGGCCGAAGACCGCGTCTCGCTCGAGCGCTTCCAGCTGATGGAGCGCAAGCTGTTCTGGGGGATCATGACGCCGGGGGCGGTGCTCACCATCGCCTTCGGCCTGTGGCTGTGGCTCGGCTGGTTCCGGCCCGCCACCGGCTGGCTGCATGCGAAGCTCGCGCTGGCGGCAATCCTCGCCGGCTACCACCTCTGGTGCTGGCGGCTGATGCGTGACTTCGCCGCGGGGCGCAATGCCCGCAGCCACGTCTGGTTCCGCTGGTTCAACGAATTCCCGGTCCTGGTGCTGATCGCCACGGTGCTGCTCGTTGTCTTCAAGCCGTTCTGAGGCGTTTTTCGCGAGCTGCCCTCGCGGCCTGGAGGAGCTGCTTCTCCAGGAATTGAAGATATTCAAGGCCGGGAACCCCAGCGTGGTGGCTGGAGGCGTTTCATTCAGCGGCACCTGGGAAACCTGCTATCGCGCCAACCTGTGGTCGCGCATCGCCTCGCGCATTCTCTGGCGCGTGGGCGATTTCTCCTACCGGAACGAAGCCGAGCTCTATGCCGCGGCGCGGGCGGTCGCCTGGCCGGAGCATTTCTCGGTGCAGAAAAAAATCAGGGTGAACGTCACCGCGCAGAAAAGCCCGCTGAAGAGCCTCGAGTTCGCCACGCTGAAGGTCAAGGATGCGGTGTGCGACGTGTTCCGCGACAAGGGCGGCAGCCGTCCCGACGTGGATCGCGCCGCGCCGGACGTGCGGATCCACGTTTTCCTGGAGGAAGCGAAAGGCATCCTGTACCTGGACACCTCCGGCGAGGCGCTGTTCAAGCGGGGATGGCGCATGGACATCGCGGAAGCGCCGCTGCGCGAGAATCTCGCGGCGGGCATCATCATGCTGTCGGGATGGAAGTTCGACCAGCCGCTGCTCGACCCGATGTGCGGCGGCGGCACGCTGCTCTCGGAGGCGGCGGCGATGGCGCGCGGCCGCGCGCCCGGCGCGAAGCGGTCGTTCGGTTTTGAAAAGCTCAATAGCTTCAACGCCAGGTTGTGGGAGGAAGTTAGAAGGGAGAGGCGAAGCGCCCCGGTCGAGCCGCGCCTTTACGGCAGCGATACCGATCCCGAAGCGCTGCAGGCGGCGCGCCGCAACCTCGGCGCCGCCGGCATCGAGCGCTGGGTGAAGCTGGAGCAAAGCGACGTCCTCGAGCGCGCCGCGCCCGAGGGCGGCGGGGTGATGGTGGCCAATCCTCCGTACGGCGAGCGCATCGGCAGCGCCGACGAGCTCGCCGCCTTCTATCCGAAGCTCGGCGACGCGCTGAAGAAGAAGTTCGCCGGCTGGAACTGCTTTTTCTTCACCGCCGACCTGCGCATGGCGAAGCTGATCCGGCTGCAGCCCTCGCGCCGCACGCCCCTGTGGAACGGCTCGCTCGAGTGCCGCCTCTACGAGTTCCGCGTCGTCGCGGGCAGCAACCGCTAGCGACGTCCGAACCAGCTCGCCACGCGCTCGCCGAATGAAGCCGTCGGTTGATGCGGCGGGCCGCCGTCAGCGCCGTAAATCTCGCGGTCGTCGCCGATGGCTAAGACGGCATGCCGTAGCACCGTACTCTCAATGCTCGCAGGAGAGGGTTAGTGTTCAATGAGCCACTTCCTGACGACCTCGTTGAAGCGCTCCGGTTGCTGCGACATCACCCAATGGCCGGTGTCGAATTCGACGACCTCGTTGCCAGGTTTGGCGGCGAGCTTCTCGGCCCACGCAGGCGAGTGAAAGCGCAGCGGCTTGCGGCAACCGTAGATGAAGAGCATCGGGCATTCGGGCTCGAAGCGCCTGCCGTGCCGGTTGTACGAATCGCGGCCGCCGAACCAGAGCATCCAGTACGGATAGCCCATGCGCGAGGTGATCTGCGCCGGGTCCGACGGCGCGCGCCCCCAGTGCGCCATGGCGTGCATCATCCGGTCGCCGATGACGCCGCCGATCTTCCAGGCGAACGCGTTCCACGTCTGGTACCAGAAGGCGATGAGCTTCTCGCGCGCGGTGAGGGCCCGGAGCGTGGATGAGGGATCGCCGACGTCGACGCCGATGATCTTCGCGACCTTGTCGCGGTTGCGCAGGTAGTACTGGTAGCCGAAGATGCAGCCCCAGTCATGGAGCAGGAAGATCACCTGCTTGCCGGGTGACACGCGTGCGATGACCGCGTCCATGAAGGCGATGTGCTCGTCGAGCGTGTAGGCCTTCCGCGGCTTTTCCTTGTCGAAGCCGGGGAGGGTGAAGCGCACGCAGCGGTAGCGGTCCTTCAGCGCCTCGACCTGCCGATCCCAGAGGCGGTACGTGTCGGGCCAGCCGGGCACCATGACGACGGTCTCGGCGCCGTCGCCTTCGATGTGCACGTTGACGCCAAGGACGTCGAGGACGGCCATCAAAGGAGCGCCGCAGCGCAAGCGTCGGCCACCAACGCGCTGTTGGACGGCGACGTGATCATTAGCGTAAACCCCCGAAATAGTTCGAACGCGGCTGGCCGCGCCACTTGTCAAAGATGCGACGAACTTCGCTGGTGGACACCGAGATGTACCGCGGCCAGTCCTCCGGACGGCCATGCGGGTAGCCCAAGAGATTGTTCATCGAATTATTGATAGCTAACGAAACCTTCTCGCTTGTTTCTTCAACGTCAGGCCATGCGTCGACGATGGCCTGGACATCGCCGCGCTCGAGACCAAACAGCGTGTGGAACTCCCAATCCGGAAAGAAGGGCCCTGCAGCTGCAGCACGGAGGCACTCAAAAACAACTTCCGTCTCCCTTGCGTTCAGATCGGTGAGCGCCATGGGCCTTCGCCGTCTAACGTCGGCGTTGAGCGGCGGCCGATGCGCAAAGCGCGGAGGGAACCCACCACCACCGCCGGTGGGCCGCCGGCTCCAACGCGGGGTTAGCCTTCACGCTTAAACACCAAGCTGAAGTTGTTCGCCGGCATTTCGACGATCTCCGACAGGACAAATCCGCGGGCAAGAGCAACTTCGGAGACATCCTCTATGTCGCGAAGACCCCACTCGGGATCATGCGCACGAAGATCAGAATCGAACCGCTCGTTGCTCGGTGATGTGTGCCGACCGAAACGACGGTAAGGTCCGTATAAAAATAGAACATGCCCTCCCGGAAGCAGCGTCTTCGCCCCGTCGAACAAGGCTTGGGTGGCGGACCACGGAGCAACGTGAATCAGGTTAATGCACACCACAGCCTCCGCAGCAACCAAAGGCCACGGGTGTCGCATTACATCGAGCTCGATAGGAGTCTTCGCGTTCGCCAAGCGCTCCTCTTCAATCCGCAGGCCAACTGACTTCCTCAGTTCAGCATCTGAATCGGAAGGCTGCCAAGTCAGGCCAGATAGAGCCTTGGCGAAGTGGATAAGGTGCTGTCCCGTACCGCTGGCGATTTCCAGCACAACTCCCCGCGGGGGCAAGACACGTGTTAGGAGATGAAGTATCGGGTCTTTGTTGCGCTCCGCCGACGAAGTGAACCACTTGCCGTCAGCTTGCTTTTCACCACGCTGCTTGAGCATCGGTGCTCCGTGAAGGCTAACGTTCGCGTTGTGGCGCGCTGGAGGAGGTGCGCAGCGCCGGAGCGCAAACGTCGCTCACCAACGCGCTGTTAGGTGTCATTGTTTGGTTCCCAGCCGCTCTCTTTTGCCCGTCTTGCCAACTCCACATATCGATTCTGCGCCTTGCGTAGTACCAAAGCCGCATCTTTGGACCAGCCGATCTCGCGGTCCCACCATTCGTCTAGCTCACGACGGCTGCATAGCGCGCCAATCTTTCGGATCAACTCATCGGCTTCTGGACCGTAGACTTGGTGCTTATGCACCAAGATGTCCGTCAGTGGATGGTCTCCTGGTTTCCCGTTCACGGTGTGTCTTCAATGACACCTAACGTCCGCGTTGTGCCGCGCTGAAGGAGGGCTCTCATCGTCCGTTGGCATCTCAAAAAAGCGGCAAACATTCGCAGTCCCTGCACACACGGCCACGTAGCACCGTTGAGCGCCATCATGGACTACAAGGTAGTAGGAAGAGCCATGAACTGCCGGCACAACGTGCAAAGGCACATTCCATCTAAGTTCGGCTGAGGCTGGCACGGGCTTCAGCTCCGCCCATTTGGTTGAGGTCTCCCACCAGGCTTCTTGAGTCCGGAAGCGATTCAAGACCGCCTGGCATCCCGGTGGCGTGTCCTTCGTGGACCCGCCGCCCGGTTGCGCCGAAATCGACGAGGCTAGGACCAGACACATAACGAACGCCGCAGCGCGCATTGAGAGCCCTAACGTGGTGTTGAGCGGCGCGCCGCGATAATCGTTGATGATGCCGCTGCGCTTGCGGCGCGTCCGCTCCAACTGAAGTTAGAAGGCAGTTTATCGCCGATGCGCATGTGCCATCCACCACTGGGTTCTATGCCGCGCGTGCCGTTACCACCACGGCTCTTCGGTCCGTCTCGCAGGGGCAGTCGCCAAACGCGCGGGCAAGGGCTGCCGCAGCCGCTTCGATGACGGGCTCGGACGCGATGCCTCGCTGCTGCAGCTCCAGGCTGGCCGGTGAGCCCGTCACGATGCCAATCGCGAGCCAGCGCGCGGAAGGGCTCACGGTGCGAATGCTCACGGTTGAAATGTCAATTTGCTGAAATCCGTTCGATCGCAGCACATCGCGCAGGAGCGAACGGTCGTGCATGGCGAACGGAACGTCGAAAAACGCCGGCTCGTGACCCAGGAATGACGAAATCGTCTGCTGCACGACGTGCATCGACTGATTCGTCTGGATGCTGTCCCACACGTTGAATGCAAGCAGACTGCCCGGGGTGAGCACGCGTCGCGCCTCACGAAAAGCGACAGCGTGGTCCGGCACGAACATGAAACCAAACTGGCATAGCACGGCGTCGAATGATCCGGACGCAAAGGGCAACGTGACGGCATCGGCCTGCTGCCATTCGATACCGGGCATTGCGCCGCGTTTCGTGCGCGCATACTGGAGCATCGAGGGACTGAGGTCGGTGGCGACGATGCGAACCGAGAGCGGAAGACGCGCGCGCAGCCGTTCAGTAAGTATCCCGGTGCCGCATGCCAGCTCGAGAACCGGACCGCGCGGCGCGGCGCCCGCGACTCGGCCCGCGAGATCGTCGGCATATGGCTCGAAATCGGTTGCGCGGTAGCGCTCGTAGTTCTCAGGAATGGATCCCACGTAGCTTGCAAGGTCGGGAGCTATAGCGCCTCCGCTAGAGTGAATGATAGGACGGCTTGCTCCCGTTGCATCTGGCGCATGTGAGCGCGGCTACCCGCCAACTGGGATCAACTTGCCAAGATGAAACACCATCGCTGCCTTCTAACGTCTCACATCAGCAGCGCGCCGCAGCGCGTCCGCTGCATGTGACAGTTAGGTCTCACTTAACAGTTGAGCCCCACGATCATCCACTCGTTCACCAAACGAAAGGTGATCTCCGGAAATTCAAAAGGCGTTGCATCAACGGAAACCTGAGGCATTCGCAATCTGAACTGCGTAGATCGGACATTCTCAAAGAAGAGAATGACGTAATAAGGTCGATGTACTGTGTTCAGCCATTTCTTTGAGGGTGGGATAGGGGGCAGGGCTTGTTGGGCACCGAGACGACGCAACTCTGGAGGTGGTGATTGCAGAATCGACCTGACTGATTGAGCCGACTTCGGCCAAGTTTGAATGTGCGATCTGTCGACTTTGACTCGCGGGTCGCCATACCGAATCACTAGTGCTGCTGCGCCTGGACCATCGAGGAGGACAGCGGGATGTTCAAAAAGCCACACATGTTCCGCTTGATACTCATGAATTGCTTCAGTTGCTTCATCCGTGAGGATGAACGAATTTGAAAGAAACCGTATCGAAGCCGCTTGGTCCTGTTGCGCTTCCACGATTAGGGTAATGCCGATGCCCTTCGGATAGAGGTGAGAAGCTTGATAAACCGTCGCCTGCTGTGTTGCTGCCCTTTTCTCTTCCGATAGATTAATGGAACTCACGACTTCAAGGGTGTAGCTGCTGGCGCGTATTACGTAACCCCCTGGTCCACGAAGCACGGCTCGGTCGTTAGGTCCCTCCCGCCCTCCGCACGTGCTGCGTGCGTACTCAGCGCCAGGCGCGGAAGGTCTCAAATACGTAACCTGTACAGGCGCGCAAGCCGTGACCGCAATCATCGATAGAAGACAGATCCAGAGCGACTTAACCGATGCCATTCGATCGCGTTTCCTCTAGACCTAACGCTCCGCTTCAGGGGCGCGCCGCTTGCGGCGCGCCCCCTGCAAGCGGATGTTAGACGACCATGTGCCGCAAACCATTACTGCAAGGCATCCGCCGTCACCGCTTTTGCGCGATGTAGCCGTAGTAATTGGAAGCGCCAAAGAACGTTCCTTGATCAGACCGACGGAACATGGCGGCGGCCCATTCTGCAGCTTGAGAATCGGTCATCGCGCCAGCTTTGGGAAGAAGCTTCACGAGAGACTTGACCGAAGATTCCCAGAAGTCTGCGCGACCCACGTCGGCCACCACGTACGGGAACGCTGCGACAAGCTCCAGACCGGCTTCGCGAAGCAATTGCGGCATCTGGCGCATGATGCGTGGATTGGTCACGAGTGCGCCGATGACCGCTTCGTCGGCCGCCTTTCCCTCCGCCGGATCATCGGTCGCAAACGTGAGCGACGCGTAGTCGCCGTCGAAGATTCCCACCTTTCCGCTAGGCTTGACGACCCGCACGATCTCCCTCAAGACGGTCCGAGGTTCATCGAGATGGCTGAACAAGGTGTGAGCCACGACGGCATCGAACTCCGCGTCGTGGAGTTCGAGGCTGTGGGAGTCTCCCGCCCGAAACTCGACCTTGTTCTCGACGCCGTCATCGCCGGCGAGGCGTGTGGCTGCAGCAACGAGATGCGGGCTCCTGTCGATTCCGGTGACTCGACCGGAGAACCCAGGGCGGCGAGCGATCGCGCGGGCCGCGACGCCGGTGCCGCAGCCCAGATCGAGAACCGAACCGGCGGAATCGATTGCCATGGTATCGAGGTACTCCCTCATCATCTCGACGAACCTGGGATGCTTGCCTCGCACCTCCAAACGCGTCACCAGGACGTCCAGAGTCGCGTCATCGAGCTCGTTGGTGATCCGGTATACGTCAACCGTTCCCATGGCTCCTCTTTGGTCGTCTAACGTCCACGCTCACCGGTGCGCGCCGATGGCGGTCTATTGAGCACGGCGTTCGCGCGCGCGTCCGTGTGCGGCGTGCTGTTAGCTGTCATTTGGCGAACCATTTGCGCGCAAAGAGCACGGTGACTCCGCAAAGGACTACCAACTCCCCGACTAGAGCTGGCCATTGAATGTCCACGATAAAAGAAATTTCCATTGCAGCGAGGTAGGCGCCCAACGTGACTCCGAAGAACCGCAGAAGTCTTTGCAACGTTGAACGCCACCATACCTCAGCGAGGAGGCTAGCAACAAAGATAGGTGGGAGAAACACGATGCCCCAAGCGGGCCAATAAATCATCCACCCCGCGGCGCCGAACTTCGAGTCTCCGAGTCCGAATACCGTGGTGTTGGCGATCATCAGCACGCCGGTTGCGCCGATAAACGCCAGTAGATATGCAAGGAACCAAAGAAAGCGGCTTTCTCGACCGAGCACCCTGGGCGCGTTCATGACAGCTAACGTTCGCGTTTTGCCGCGCCGCATGCGCAGCGCAGCGAGCTGAAGGCGTCGGACAACAACGCGCTGTTAGACGGCAACCTACTGCTTGACGACTCTCGCATAGCGCCAGTGGTTATGGATACGCTGCCAAGTAGCTTCGAACTCGGCTTGGTCGACTTCCGGTCCCAATCCACGTGGCGCCTCATCTAACTCTCCGAATACGCCCCAATTGTCACCCAGTGGAGCGGCCGCAATGGCTTCGCCAGACGCGTCAAATGCGATCTCGCGACGAACGATGCCGTTCTCGTCGATCTCAAACCACCAGTCAACTACTTGCTCTAGTGCTGCGGTGTAATCTCGCGTTTCCTTAGATCTCAAGAGCCTTAGCGGGAATGTCAGCAGGCGCTCCAGCCGGTTGAGTTTCCTCCATGGGCCACAGCGGAACGTGACAAAGCGCATCTTGCCGTCTAACGTTCGCGTTTTGCCGCGCTGCATGTGCGGCGCAGCCAGCTGAAGGCGTCGGTCAACAACGCGCTGTTAGCCAGCACCCCAAGCACCCCTCTCATGCCAGCACCATCGAGACGATGGTATTCAGTATGGCGTACTCGAAAGCCACGATGAGCCCACAAATAAGGACGAAAGAAACGGCCTTCCCGGCCGACCACATTTCGCCTTCCTTCCAGAAAAGCGGATATTTGAACGACGCGTGAACCGACGCTCTGAGATCCCGCTTGTCGGTGAATATCTGGCGATACACAAAGCCGTATACAGGCCAGTTCAGTACAAGGAGCGCGCCCCAAAGTGCTGGATACTCGGTGGCGGTAGCGGGCATGTGTGCTGGCTAACGTCCACAGTCACCGGCGCGCGCCATACATCGCGAGCAATGCACGACTCCTCGCGCGCGTCCGGTGCACTGTGCGGTTAGCCGCTGCGAAAAAAGCGGTTCTCATTTCTTGATCGAGTAGGTTCCTTTTCCGCTCCAGCAGCCGCCGCTTACCGTTGGATTGGCTCTCGGATAAACCGCGTCAATCTTTGCGGTTCCGACGCCGGTAATGCCTTCGAACTTGCCAGTACCTGCGACCCACTTCCATTGAAATGTATCTCGGGTCCCGCTCGCCGCGCTGAGGATCTTGTCACCGGCTGCGTCGACAAAATTGCAGCGGTTGGTGAACTCGACGCCAGCTTTCGAAGCCGTGAAGACGACACGGCAGTCATGCATCAGCTTGTCAGGGAACGAGGCCGGTCCGGCCACCTTGTCTGTAACACCGCGAGTGACGTTCATTCCGAAGACCACGTCGCCCGCTCTGTCGATGATCGTTGTCTCAGTCGAATAGCACCCCTTAAGTTCAACGGCGATCTCTTGCGCCCATGTTCCGATCGGGAACGCGAGGCCGATGAAGGTTCCAGTCAGAGCAACTCGAAGTTTCATATACCCCTCCCCTTCAAAATAGCCCCCTGTGAGGTACGCCTAGCGGTGCGAGTTGAGGGGCACGCGCTCGCGCCTTACTGCGGCTAACGTGAAGTGGTTGACTTTAGGTTCAAAAATTTTAGGACGACAAGTCGATTTGCGCGGTGCGTTCTCGTCTTGGGACGCTGTCATCCTCTCCTGCTGTCAATACGTTACCCCTGCTCAGCAGTGATTTGCAATTCGACCACAGATGCGGGGGAGTTATGGCGGAGAGCGGCTCTAATACCGACGCACCCAAGCCGCGGTTGTTGGAGCTGGTCCGAAACGCCATCAGGCGGCGCCACTACAGCCGCAGGACGGAGGAGACCTACGTCCACTGGATCAAGCGCTTTATCTATTTCTCCGGGAAGCGGCACCCGGCCGGGCTGGGCGCGGAGGAGGTGACGGCGTTTCTGAATCACCTGGCGCGGGAGAGGAATGTGGCGGCGAATACGCAGAACCAGGCGCTTTCCGCGCTGCTGTTTCTCTACAAGGAGGCGCTGCAAATGCCGCTGCCATGGCTCGATGCCCTGGAGCGCTCGACCCGGCCGGCACGCATGCCGACCGTTCTGACGAAGGGCGAGGTGCAGCGGCTTCTGGCCGCGATGCGTGGCACGAAGCATCTGATGGCGGGGCTGCTGTACGGCGCGGGCTTGAGGTTGCGCGAGTGCCTCACGCTGCGCGTCAAGGATGTGGATTTCGAATACCGCCAGATCCTGGTGCGCGACGGCAAGGGCGCGAAGGACCGGGTCACGGTGCTGCCGGGCTCGGTGATCGAGCCTCTGCAGCGCCATATGCAGCGGGTGAAGGCGCTGCACGAGCGGGATCTCGCCCGCGGACACGGCGACGTGGAGTTGCCCGACGCCTTGTCGCGCAAGTATCCGCGGGCGCCGTACGAGTGGGGGTGGAAATTTGTTTTTCCTTCGCAGCGGCTGTCGGTCGACCCGGCGACGGGCGTCATCCGCCGACACCACGTCTACGGGAATTTCCTGATCCGCGGCGTGAAGGAGGCGGCGCGCGATGCCGGCATCGCGAAGCACGTGACCTGCCACGCGCTGCGGCATTCATTCGCCACCCATCTGCTGGAGGGCGGCTACGACATCCGCACGGTGCAGGAGCTGCTCGGGCACGCGGATGTATCCACCACCATGATCTACACGCACGTGCTGAACAAGGGCGGGCGCGGGGTGGCGAGCCCGCTCGACCGGCTGGCGCAATAGGAGGAAGCGCTAGCGCGCCTTGTCGACCCAGCGGTAGGCAGCCCCGGCGAGCGCGGCGCCGATCAGCGGCGCGACCCAGAACAGCCAGAGCTGCTGCAGCGCCCAGCTGCCGACCATCAGCGCGGGGCCGGTGCTGCGCGCCGGGTTCACCGAGGTGTTGGTCACCGGGATGCTGATCAGGTGGATCAGCGTCAGTCCGAGCCCGATGGCGAGCGGCGCGAAGCCCTGCGGCGCGCGCGAGTCGGTGGCGCCGAGGATGATCACCAGGAACATGAAGGTCATGGTCAGCTCGGTGACGAAGCCGGCGGCGAGGGAGTAGCCGCCCGGCGAATTCCCGGCGTAGCCGTTGGAGGCGAGGCCGCCGCTTACGCTGAAGCCCGCCTTGCCGCTCGCGATCAGGTAGAGCAGCGCGGCGGCGGCGATCGCGCCGACGACCTGGGCGATCCAGTAAGGAATGACTTCGCCACCCTTGAAGCGGCCGCTGACGGCGAGGCCGAGCGTCACCGCGGGGTTCAGGTGGCAGCCCGAGATGTGCCCGATGGCGTACGCCATGGTCAGCACCGTCAGGCCGAACGCGAGCGAGACGCCGAGCAGCCCGATGCCGCCGGGGATCTTCGCCGCCAGCACCGCGCTGCCGCAGCCTCCGAGGACCAGCCAGAAGGTTCCGATGGTTTCCGCAGCAAGCCTTATCTTGAGTGGCATTCTTCCTCCGATTTAGAAAGCAAAAAGGGCGCCGAAGCGCCCCTTTGTCTTGCGATCGTCGAAGCGCTCAAACGATGTCGAGATGCTCGATGCCCTTGGTCATGTCCTTGTCCTTCGACTCCTTGCCGTGCAGCTTGATGTTGAGGCGCACCTCGTTGGTGGAGTCGGCGAAGCGCAGCGCGTCCTCGTAGCCGATGCGCCCGGCCTCGTACAGGTCGAACAGCGCCTGGTCGAAGGTCTGCATGCCCATCTCGCGCGACTTCTTCATGATCTCCTTGATCTCGTGGATCTCGCCCTTGAAGATCAGGTCCGAGATCAGCGGCGAGTTGAGCAGCACCTCGACCGCCGCGGCGCGGCCCTTGCCTTCCTTCACCGGGATCAGGCGCTGCGAGATCACGCCCTTGAGGTTGAGCGAAAGGTCCATCAGCAGCTGCTGGCGCCGCTCCTCGGGGAAGAAGTTGATGATCCGGTCCATCGCCTGGTTGGAGTTGTTGGCGTGCAGCGTGCCCAGGCACAGGTGGCCGGTCTCGGCGAAGGCCACCGCGTGCTCCATCACCTCGCGGTCGCGGATCTCGCCGATCAGGATCACGTCGGGCGCCTGGCGCAGGGTGTTCTTGAGCGCCGCCTCCCACGATTCGGTGTCGACGCCGACCTCGCGCTGCGTGATCAGGCAGTTCTTGTGCGGGTGCACGTACTCGACCGGGTCCTCGATGGTGATGATGTGGCCGTGCGAGTTCTCGTTGCGGTAGCCGATCATCGCCGCGAGCGAGGTCGACTTGCCC